>Ga0187771_10003117_pt1 | contig 11534 bp, 10 predicted proteins | sample 0116_SJ02_MP15_1_FD_133139 | JGI IMG/M metagenome (GOLD analysis project Ga0187771, IMG submission 133139) | Tropical peat soil microbial communities from peatlands in Department of Meta, Colombia - 0116_SJ02_MP15_10_MG | ecosystem: Environmental > Terrestrial > Soil > Wetlands > Peat | place... | reverse complement strand
GCCGCGCGGACAGATGCACATGGCCATCATCCGGCCCTCGCACCACTTGCCCGCTTGGCGAATGGAACTCATCTTCGTGCATCTTTTATAGGCGAATCCGCGCGCATTGTCAACGACGCCCCCTGCATGTCCCCCCCCTGCATCGGTAGTGGGTCAGTTTGACGAAAAGCCATGTGGGAGTCGTTTACTGTGATGCTCTGGCCCGGAGGCCCCATAGAACAAGTAACGAGAAGGCGACGATCACAATGCCGACACTCATGAAACCAGCCGTGACAAGACTTTCTTGCCAGGGTCGGCCGGTATGGGCTGCTGCTGTGATTGGAGACAGAGCTGCCGTGCCGAAAATTGCCGCGAGGGTGGTGACGAGCCAATTTGCATAGGTGCCGTAGAGCGCGGTCCAATAGGCAGTCGCCTTTGCGGTTGGCGGCAGTCTCACCTCGGTCCAGATGGCACCCACGGCAAGCAGCAAGATGCCATTCATCACACCCTCCAGGTGCGCGGCAAGCCCCATGCGCACATTCGTGAAACGTTGCTCCACAAATCCGGTAAGCAGCCCGAGCAGGAAAAGGAACATGCCATGCCACATTAAACGTCGCTTGGTGATCTCCATACCGATTCTCCTCACAGAAGGTGATTCCAACAATAGCAGCCCGTTTCGACGCATCTCTAGCAGAGAGTTGTTGCCCGCGAAACGGCCACTACGCTGCGCATTCCTCGCGCCCGAGCTGTAGCGAATACGTTTCTGTGTCCCCCCAATCCACGAAAAGCTCTTCTTCGTTCTCCGCGGTTTCGGCCAGCGGACGTAACTTGGCAACGATCTCTTCCTGCGGCGTGCGCTCCGCCCAGGCGCGGAATCCTTCGCTCGGTTGTCGCCCGCTCCGGTACAGCGCCAGCAGCTCCCGGATCACTTCCGGAACGCGCTTCGCCGGCAGCGGCATGATCTGCTTTGCAAACTGCACGCCCCTGTCGCTGACTTCCCCTCCCAGCATGAGCTGGTAATACGGCGCCTGGCGCTCGCCGATCTTCCGCGCGTTGCCATAGAAACCGATGTCGGCGATATGGTGGTGCCCGCAAGAATTCGGGCAGCCGCTGATCTTGATCCGCAGTTTCAGAATCTCCGGGTCCGACTCATCCGCGAATTCGCGCGCCAGCACGTCCGCCAGCGTCAGCGACCGCGTGATCCCCAGGTTGCACGTGGTTGACCCCGGACACCCGGTGACGTCGGCGATGGTCCGCGCGCCCGGCGTGGCCAGCTCCATGGCCAACAGCTCGGCATAGATGCTCCGCGTCAGCTCTACCGGCACCCATGGAATAACCACGTCTTGCAAGATGGCAATGCGCGCACCCGGCAATTCATGCCGTTCCAGCAGGCCCGCGAGCCCGCGCATCTGCTCGCTCTCGATGGTCCCGGCAGGCAACTTCAACCACACCGCCGCGTAACCCGCCTGCCGCTGCGGCATGAGATTGTGCCGCGCCCAGCGGTCGTACTCCGGTGACGGCGCCGGCTGCGTTTCCAGTGGCCCGATCCTCACCAGCGGTTGTCCCACCGCTGAAGCCTCGGTGAACACCTCCGCCGGCGTGGTCACCTGCTTGCGTTTCTCCTCCACCAGCCGGCGAAACTCTTCGATGCCCTTGTCCCGCAAAACGAACTTCATCCGCGCCTTGAACTTGTTTTTGCGGTTGCCGTGCTCGTTGAAGACTCGCAGCACCGCTTCAATAGTCGGCAGCAGCTCCTCCTCGGGCAAGAACTCCGTGAGCACGGCCGCCTCGGTTGGCAGACTCCCCAAACCTCCGCCCACCAGCGCCTTGAACCCGCGCCGCGCCGTCCCGTTCAGGCCGCGCACCCGCGCGATCAGCCCCACGTCGTGTATCCCCGCCACGGCGCAATTGCCGTCGTCCTCGCAGCCCGAAAACGCGATCTTGAATTTCCGCGGCAGGTCGTGAAAATCCGGATGCCGCAGCAGAAAGCGCGTCACTCCCAGCGCATAAGGCGTCACGTCGAAGCCTTCCCCGGGGCAGATTCCCGCCAGCGGGCACGAGGTAACGTTGCGCACCGTGTTCCCGCAGGCCTCGCGCGTGGTCAGACCCGCATCCGCCAGCAGCCGCATGGTCGCAGGGACGTTTTCCAGCTTCACGAAGTGGAACTGCATGTTCTCCCGCGTGGTCACGTGTCCCCGCCCCGTGGAATAACGGTCCGCGATTTCCGCCAGGGTGCGCAGTTGCACCGCGTTGAGCGCCCCGGAAGGAATCTTCACCCGCAGCATCTGCACGCCCGGTTGCCTTTGCCCATACGTTCCGTGTTTCAGCCGGAACGGCCGGAATTGCGCCTCCGTGATTTCCCCGCGGAGAAATTGCCCCGCGCGCTCCTCGAAGACGCCGATTTCCTTTTCGATGTTTTCCCGGCTGTGCCGCTCCTCTATCTCTTGCCGCAACATTGCTCTCCTTCCGCCCTCTCTCAGCGGGTTCTTCCGGCGCCAAAAAAGAAAAAGCCCACTTGCCGGCGTGGCGAGTGGGCCTTTTGAATCTCTTGAATTGAGCTCTTAGCTCAAAGGTCTCCACGCGCCAGATGACGCCGGGCAACAACAGGCGCAGCAAATGCAGCACCCCGCCATATAGGTATCCATCTGGCACGTAGAATTCATTATCCGAAGCCTGAAACTAATCGTTCCCCCGCAAAACAATATACACCCCTTCCTGACGTATGCCAAGGTGGAGGTTGCGGACAGGCAGAGTGGCTCGCGCCTGCTTGTACTTCACCGCTCACGGTCATTCCGAACCGCTTTAGCGGTGAGGAATCCCGCTTCGCTTTTCAGGCCCACCGTTCTGCCTTTTATGTAGCGCCGGGGCCTTCAGCCCGGCACATTCCCCCGGCCCCTCAGTTTACGGCTCGACGAAACACCGTTCTTGTAGTGGAATGGGTAGGCTGAGATGCGGCGGGCGTTCTGCGGCCTGACGCTCTCCCGGAGGATGAGAACTTGTTTCCACGGCCTCGCTGTGTTCTTGCCTTCTTTTTTGTCTTTGGCCTTTCGCTGACGTTTACTAGCCTCGTTGCCGCCCAAGCCCCGGCTCAGGCCCCCGCCCAGGCGCCGGCCGCGCCCGCGCCCGCCCAGCTTCCCCCGGGATTCGCGCCGCCCGCGCCGCACGTCAACGCTCCCCTGGGAGAGATTCCCCGCATGCCGGGCGATGGAAGCGGCGCTTACAAAACGCACCAATACCGCGATCTATTCGCCGAGCAGGGCCATCCGCCCGCCGAAACCCGCGCGAAAATCGAAAAGGCCTTCCGGCAGCTCTTTTATGGCGACGGCCAGGAAGAACGGGTCTATTTCGAAACGGGGGCCAATGCCGACGGCACGCTGGCTTACATCACCGATTGGGCCAACAACGATGTGCGTACCGAGGGCATGAGCTACGGCATGATGATCGCCGTGCAGCTCGATAAGAAGCGCGAATTCGACGCCCTGTGGAACTGGGCCCACACCTATATGTTGATCACCGACCCCAAGAATCCCTCCGTCGGCTATTTCGCGTGGTCCATGAGCACGGACGGAACCCCGCGTTCCACCGGCGCGGCGCCCGACGGGGAAGAGTACTTCGTCATGTCGCTTTATTTCGCGGCGCACCGCTGGGGCAATGGCGAAGGCATCTACGATTATCAGGCCCAGGCCGACAAAATCCTGCGCACCATGCGTCATCATCCCGTGCTGACGGACACCAGCCCGTTCCGCATCCATCCCGGTGATCCGCCCTTCGTTTTCCCGGACCATCCTTGGCCCAGTCCCAACAATACGGCTCGCCAGCAAGCGGCAGCCGCGAGTGGCGCCCCGCCGCCTCCGCCGTTCTTCTTTTTCCCGCGCGGGCCACGGCCGGAAACTGTCGGTCCCATGGTGGACGAAGACCACTTCATGATTCGCTTCGTGCCCAGCGTGGACATTGCCTTTACCGACGCTTCCTACCACCTTCCGGCTTTCTACGAGTTGTGGGCGCGCTGGGGACCCACCGAGGATCGCGCCTTCTGGGCCAAGGCTGCGGACGTTAGTCGCGACATGTTTAGCAAGGTGACCGGGCCCCAAACCGGGCTAACTCCCGACCGTAACTACTTCGATGAAACTCAGATCGTCGGCCGCGACGGCGCGCCCACGCCCTTTAGCTACGACTCCTGGCGCAGCGTCAGCAATTGGTCGGTGGACTACTCCTGGTGGCGCAAGGACCCGCGGGAAAAAGTGCTGAGCGACCGCATCCAGAAATTCCTCGATAGCCAGGGCGTCAACACCTTCGTGGATCGTTATACCCTCGACGGCAAGCCGCTCTCCACTCGCCACTCTACCGGCATGGTAGCCACCACTGCCATCGGCAGCCTCGCGGCCACACCCGGACCCGTCTCCAAGGCCTTCGTCGAGCAACTTTGGGATGCGCCCGTTCCTTCAGGAGTGCAGCGCTACTACGACGGCCTGCTCTACCTCATGAGCATGCTGCACTGTAGCGGCAACTTCCGCATCATCGAGCCTGAACCAGCGCATCGCCCCGCGCCTAACAGTCACTAAGGCCCCGCATGGAATCTGCGACCCACGACGGTCGCGGAAGGCGCGAAAAGCTCTCTTGACCGTCGCTTGTGTGTCGCGGACCCATCTTGCCGATTGCCCTTGCCGCCGTCCCTGGCAATCGCGTACGCCGTGGGACTGTCGTATGATGCAGTGGTCGAATTCGGTGTGTCCTCATTCAATCAATGGGAATTCAAGGCAAGTTCGTCGCAGAGATAACGCGAGATGACATCGAAGAGTTAGTGCGCACACGCATGCCAGAAGATGTCTTTACCGACTTTAAGGAAACCATCTTTCACAACCACCCCAAGCCAAATGATGAGATCGAGGATTTGCTCGCCGATGTAATATCATTCGCCAACGCCTTCGGCGGTTCTATCATCGTGGGCATTCAGACTGAGGATGATCGCGCGGCGAAGCTGAAGCCAATCCCGAAAGCGGATGCCATCAGGATTGCCACAAAGCTAAAGGGCCTCACGATTCAGCACGTCAACCCCCCAATCGTCCCTTTGGAGATAGTCCCATTTAGCATGAGTGATGACAAACGCAAAGATGAGTGGGTCGTGATCGTGCGGATTCCTGAAGGCCAGGCCAAGCCACACATGTCCTCTTTCTCTAATCAGACTACGTTCGTGATTAGGGATGGCCCCAGGAAGAGGTCGATGACGGCCGATGAAATCCAGCGCGCATTTCTAGCAGGGCCCCTGCAGTCGACCTTGGCAAACCTCTTCTCCGAACTAAGAGCGGTCCGCGCACTCGTCGAAACGATGAACGTCCGGCCAAGCGATGGTGGAGATTTCGGCGAAAATATGGGGGGAAAACGTGGAAAATGACATTGCAGAAGTCCTTGAAGAACGGGACCCTGATCAGCTCCTGCGCGTGATGCAGAACGAGTTCGAAGCGAAGATAGGAGCCGCACCTTTCTTCCGCATCACAGGGACTCCTTTCGACCTGAAGGTATTGGCTTCCCCGAACGACCGCGCCCTATTCCAACTTCTGCAAAACCCACCCGGCCGAGAGGCTGGCTGGAACGTGGAACCTCTGCCCCCGCTGAGACGAAACGCATTAGGTTTCGAGAACGACAGAATAGATTTCCACCATTTGAAATTCATCCGGAACGGTCATCTCGAGTTTTGGACCAAGATCGATCAGTCCTTCGCATGGCAGCAAGACGAGGCGAGCTTCAAACAGCATCCCAGACTGTATCCGTATGCGGTGGTCGAGCACCCTTTGAGTTTCTGTCGGCTATATAAGAAACTGGCCGAGCATTTGCAAATCCATTCCTCGGTCGTTTTTCAGATGCAGTACATAAACATCAAGGGCGTGGTGCTACTCCCCTATCGTCCAGAAAGCATCGGGTTCATGCATCCTCTAGAGCCGATCAAGCCCGCGGAAAGAAACAGGCTCGTCTTTCCAAAGCACTATCTTCCACATAGCTTTGATCCCGACTTGGCAACGCTGGAGCTAGTGGAGGAGCTGTACGCGGAATTCGGTTACAGTCGAGAGCACATACCGTTCTTCGACGCAACGGGGCACGTGTCAGAACTGTGAAGGTCGGCGCCCCGATACAAGGTGAGGAACCCAACCCCGTTAAGATGACCTGCCCCCGTATCTTTCTGTCGAGATACGACCTCGCGGTCTCACCAGGCTAGGTGGCGTCAGACTCAAAAGCCGGATATCGTACGAGAGCGAGGAGGAATGGGCACAATGAAAAACGAGTGGCGAGGGAAATGGGCAGTGGTGACCGGAGCGAGCGCCGGTATCGGGAAGGCCCTGGCGACGCAGCTGGCCGCCGGCGGAGCCAATCTCGTGTTGACCGCGCGGCGGTTGGAGCGCCTGGAGCAGCTTGGCAAGGCCCTGCGCGAGCAGCACACCATCCGCGCGGAAGTCTGCCAGGCTGATCTGGCCTTTCCGGCGGCGCCGCAGAAGATTTTCGATTTCTGCAAAGGGCGAGGCATCGCCGCCGACATCCTCATCAACAACGCGGGCTTTGGCGCCTACGGCGAAGTGCGCGGCGTGGACCTCGCCCGATTGCTGGACATGGTGCATGTCAATTGCTCCGCCGTGGTGGCGCTCACCAAGCTGTTCCTTCCCGCGATGGTGGACAGGCGTCAGGGGTACATCTTGATCCTGGCTTCTACCGCGGCGTTTCAAGCCATACCCTACACCGCGACCTATGCGGCGACCAAGGGGTTCGATCTGCTGTTCGCCGAAGGCTTGGCGGAAGAAGTAAGGCCGTACGGCGTGCGCGTGTGCTGCCTGTGCCCCGGGCCTACGGAGTCGGAATTTCGCGAAGTGGCCGGCCAACCCGGCCGCATGTGGCGCTGGCAAGAGACTTCGGAGAAAGTGGCCCGCGTGGGGCTTCAAGGCCTGGCCGCAGGCAAGAGCTGCGTGATCTCCGGTTTCGCCAATAACTTCGGCGTGGTGGCCCAGCGCCTGGCCCCAAGGAAGTTCGTCACTCGCGCCGCCGCCCGCCTCTTCCGGCCGAAGAACCCACGGCGTTGAAAATCAGCGGCTCTATTCGTCGGCTGCGGCTTGCCGGTGCGCCAGCCGCTCAATCGCGGAAAAGTCTTCCAGAGTTGTCGTATCGCCGGAGACGCTTCCTTTTTGCGCCAACTCGCGCAGAAGCCTACGCATGATCTTGCCGCTGCGGGTTTTCGGCAACGCCTCGGCGAAGCGCACGTCGTTGGGCGCCGGGCGGGCGATCGTGCCGATCACCCGCGCCACGTGCTCGCAGATTTGCCCCTTCAACTCCATCGAAGGCCGCTGGCCCGCGCGCAACAGGATGAACGCCACCACGGCTTCCCCGCGTATTTCGTCCGCACGCGCCACCACGGCCGCCTCGGCCACCGCCCCGTGGCTCACCAGCGCGCTTTCGATCTCCATGGTGCTCAGCCGGTGCCCGGCGACCTTGATCACGTCGTCCACGCGGCCCAGGACCCAGATATAGCCGTCCGCGTCGCGCTGCGCGGCGTCTCCGGTGAAGTATTTTCCGGGGATGCGGTTCCAGTAGTCGCGGCGAAACCGTTCGTCGTCGCCATAGATCGTGCGTAGCATGGACGGCCAGGGCCGCTCGATGACCAGGTAGCCCGTTTCATTGGCCGGAACATCGGTGCCGTCCAGGCGCACCACGCGTGCCGCGACTCCAGGAAGAGGCAGAGTCGCCGAGCCGGGCTTCGCCGGCGTCGCGCCGGGCAAAGGCGAAATCAGAATCGAGCCCGTCTCGGTCTGCCACCAGGTGTCCACGATGGGGCAGCGCTTCTTGCCAATGGCTTCGAAGTACCATTTCCACGCCGCCGGATTGATCGGTTCGCCCACGGTGCCCAGCAGGCGCAACGTGGAAAGATCGTGCTTCTCAATCCACTCCAGTCCCCAGGACATGAACGCGCGCACCGCCGTGGCCGAGCTGTAGAAGATGCTCACCTTGTAACGCTCGACGATTTGCCAGAAGCGGTCCCGCGCGGGAAAATCGGGCGCGCCTTCGTACATCACGATTGTCGCGGCGTTCGAGAGCGGCCCGTAGACCACGTAGCTGTGCCCCGTGACCCAGCCGATGTCCGCGGTGCACCAGTAAACGTCGTCATCGCGCAGATCGAAGACCAGCCGCGTGGACCATGTGGCCTGCACCAAGTAGCCCGCCGAAGTGTGTAGCACGCCCTTGGGTTTCCCCGTGGTGCCGCTGGTGTAGAGGATGAACAGAGGCTGCTCGGCGTCGAACGGCTGTGCGGAGTTCTCCGAAGACGCGTGGTCAACCGCGTCGTGCCACCAGATGTCGCGCCCCTCCCGCCAAGGGATGGGCTCGCCCGTGCGGCGCACCACGAGCGTTTTCTTCACGTCGGGGCACGCCTCCAGCGCGGCGTCAGCCGTCTCTTTAAGCGGGATGATCTTCCCGCGCCGATAGCCGCCGTCGGCCGTGATCAGCAGCCGCGAGTTCGCGTCCACAATGCGCCCGGAGAGCGCCGGGGCGCTGAAGCCGCCGAATACCACCGAATGCACCGCGCCGATGCGCGCGCAAGCCAGCATGGCGATGGGCAGTTCGGGCACCATCGGCAGGTAGATGGTCACGCAGTCCCCGGCCTTCACCCCGAGCTGGCGCAAAGCGTTGGCCGCCCGGCAGACCTGTTCGTGCAACTCTGCGTAGGTGAACTGCATGCACTTGCCGTCTTCCCCCTCCCAGAGCAGCGCTGGCTTATTGGCGTGCTGGTCCAAATGGCGGTCTAAGCAGTTGTAGCTGACGTTCAGCCGCCCGCCCGAGCACCACTTGGCATGCGGCATCTGCCATTCCAGGGTCTTTTCGGGCGGGTGGAACCAAGAAATGAGATTGCTCTGCTCCGCCCAGAACCCTTCGGGATCCTCGGCCGCGCGCCGGCACATGGCCCGGTATTCCTCGAGAGAACGAACGCGCGCCCGCTTCTGGAATTCCGCAGGGGGCGGAACGGCTGGCTCGTCCAGTATTCTCGGGTCGAATTCGCTCATAGCAACTCCTCGACAAAGTGTCCCTGAAAATCCCCCACACTACCTTACGCAGGGAAATCCCCCGTGGTCAAGCGCGGCCCTGTGGTGCGCTGAATGTCCTAGGCCGACCAGAATGTTCCTACTTAGCCGACCTCGAAGAAAAAAACGGTGGAACTTTTCCGCCCCTTGCGGGTAAGTGTTAGTAGGGCCGGAGTGAATGGCGTTGGCCCGATGACCTGCCGTCAGGCGCCCGGATGAGACGCCGCGAAGATTTGCCAGAAGACGATCTGCTGCGGCTCGCCGCCAAGGGCGATGAGGAAGCCTTCGTGTGCCTTTACCGGCGCCACCAAGGGGCCATCTACCGTTACGCCCTGCGCATGACCGGAAGCGCGGGCTTGGCCGAGGAAATCACTCAGGACGTCTTTCTCGTGCTGGCGCAACAACCGAAGCGCTACGACATCAACCGCGGGGAGTTGGGCGCTTTTCTTTTTGGGGTTGCCCGCAACCTGGTGAGGAAACATTGGGATCGCGCCCGGCCGGAGATTTCGCTCGACTCGGAGCAACGAGATGACCCGGCCCTGCCCGCGGCGCAGCTCCTGGATCCGCAGGCGGCCGATCCGGGCGTCCTCTTCGCGCGGGACCAGGCAGTGGCGCAGGTCCGCGCCGCGGTGATGAGCCTGCCCGGCGACTACCGCGAAGTCATTGTGTTGTGCGAGCTCGAAGAAAAGAGTTACGAGGAGGCCGCTAAGCTCCTCGATTGTCCCGTGGGCACGGTCCGTTCTCGCGTGCACCGGGCGCGCGCCTTGCTCATGGCCAAGCTCGAGGTTCTGCGCGGACGCCCGCGGCGCGCTATGGCGCAGTGAACAAAGGAGAGTAGGACCATGCGATGCGAAGCTTTTGCCGATGTGGTGCATGATCTGGGACGTTTCGCCGCCCTGGACCGCAAGACTCGCGAGGAAGCCCTGGCGCATGCGCAATCCTGCAGCCGCTGTGCCGCTCTCAAGGATGCCGTGGAATCTCTGGAGGCCAGCCTCGTGGCCTTGGGATTCCAGGATGAACGCGCAGAGGCGCCGCAGCGCGTGGAAGCGGCTCTGCGCGCGGCCTTCCGTGCGAATCGCCCGCGCATGCTCGCGCGCTCCCGGCGAGTCGTCTGGACCTGGGGCCTCGCGACCGCCGCAGCATTGGGCATCGGCGTGCTGGCCTGGCAGGAGTGGAAGCCAACGCAGAAAGCGCCTGCGGGGCAAGCAAGCCCCCCGGAGGAAGCGTACGTGCAGCCTGCTCCGGTCGCCAATACGGCGGCGCAGCAGCCCAGTGCGCAGGCCACGGCCAATTCCGCGAGCAATTCCTTTTTAGACGCGAGCGGGTTCTTGCCGCTTCCCTACGAAACTGCGCCCGCCGCAGATGAACAGGCCGATGTCGTGCGCGTAAGGATGGCGCGCGGCTCGCTGGCCGCCTTCGGACTGCCCGTGGATGGGGAACGCGCTGATGAACTGATTGATGTGGATTTTCTCGTGGGCGAGGACGGAACGCCGCAAGCGGTGCGGCTCTCGGACTGAAGCGGGTAACTCGCTGAGAAGCGATTGGGCAACAAGGAGATTGGCGATGACTAAGACACGGCTTCTGATTCTCGTGGGACTCCTGGCCGCCGCGCCGCAAGCGTTCGCGCAAGGGCCCGGCGCCGGGCGTCCGGGCTTCGGCCTGGCTCGTGTGCTTGGGTTGGAGGGCATGCTCGGAGGAAAAGTCGTGCACGCCGCTCCGTTCTCGGCGCAGGCCACCATAGAGACGACCCAAACGCTGGCGGACGGCACGCACATCAACCGCACGATCACTGCCATGCTGTATCGCGACTCGCAGGGACGCGTGCGCCGCGAAGTGACCCTCTCGGGCTTTGGGCCGCTACAGGTGTCGGGGCAACCGGCCAGGTTTGTGGTTATCTCCGATCCGGTGGCTGGAGTTGTTTACCTACTGAACCCGGAGAAGAAGGTGGTCAGAAGGATGCCTATGCCGCCAGACCGGCAGCAGCGGGCCGAAGCAGGCGGACAGCGCGGCTCAGCTTGGCCGCAGAATCCCGCGGCCGAAGCCAGCGCGCAAACCGAGTCGCTTGGGACACAAACGATCAGCGGGATCAAGGTGGAGGGGACGCGAGTGACGCGCACAATCCCCGCGGGCCAGATCGGAAACGACAAGCCCGTCGTCATCGCAGTAGAGAGATGGTATTCGCCCGACCTGCAGGTTCTGGTGAAGAGCATGCGCAAAGACCCCCGTTTCGGCGATACGACTTTCACCCTGTCGAACATCCAAAGGCAGGAGCCGGAGGCTGCGCTCTTTCAAGTGCCCGTGGACTACACATTGAGACAGGGCGGGCGCGGCCGGATGCGCAGTGGCGGCGAAATGGGAACGCCTGCGCCGAACGCTCCGACTGAGCCGACGCCACCTCCGCCGCCCAACGAGTGATTTTGGGGAGTCGCTTCATTCGAGAGGCGCGTTTCATTCGATCATCATCTCTTGGCCCGCGACGCGAGAGCGCGGTCCAGAAGCTCG
>Ga0187771_10003116_pt1 | contig 11540 bp, 8 predicted proteins | sample 0116_SJ02_MP15_1_FD_133139 | JGI IMG/M metagenome (GOLD analysis project Ga0187771, IMG submission 133139) | Tropical peat soil microbial communities from peatlands in Department of Meta, Colombia - 0116_SJ02_MP15_10_MG | ecosystem: Environmental > Terrestrial > Soil > Wetlands > Peat | place... | reverse complement strand
CGGCACTCCCGCCGGCTGGCAGCGGTTACCAAGACGACGACCTTGTCGGTCATGAGTCCTCCTTGTAGACAAAGCCCGCCGGAAGGCGTTGGTTGCGCAGAGCGAGTGCCAAAGATACAATAACCCGAGATGGTGGACAACCCCATCCACTTCGGGACTTCCGGCTGGCGGGGTGTGATCGCGGAAGATTTTACATTCGCCAATGTCCGCCTCGCCGCGGCCGGCATCGCGCACTTCCTGTTGGCGCACTCCGCGCGCCCACGAACCATCGTAGGTTACGACACTCGCTTTCTCTCCGAAAGATTCGCCGCCTGCGCCGCGGAAACGTTGCGCTCCCATGGGGTTGAAACCCACACGTGTTCGCGGCCCGACCCCACACCGGCCTTGTCCTTCGCCGTCGTGCACGAACCGTTCGATGGTTGCGTCAACATCACAGCCAGCCACAACCCGGCGGAGTACAATGGGTTAAAGTTCTCCTCCTCCGACGGCGCGCCGGCCTTGCCAGAGGTTACCCATGCCATTGAGAACGGGGCCGCGCAAATCCTGGAGGGCAAGCTTCCGCTCGCCGGCAACCGCACGGACGCTAGCCTCTCAAAGCCCGGCGACCCTCGGGCTGCCTATCTCGACGACCTACGCCACAAGGTCGACTTGCGCGCTATCGGCGAAGCCAAGCTCCGGCTGGCGTACGATCCCCTTTACGGCACCGGGCGAGGCTATTTGAACGATCTGCTGCTGGAAGCGGGCGCCAGCGTCCACACGCTGCACGATCAGCGCGACGTACTTTTCCAGGGCGTGGGGCCTGAGCCCAGCGAACCCAACCTCGCCGAGCTTTCCCGCTTCGTGCGGGAGAACCGCTGCGCCGCCGGCCTTTCCACCGACGGCGACGCCGACCGCTTCGGCATGGTGGACGCCGATGGAACTTGGATCCATCCCAACTACATTCTGGCTTTGCTAGCAGACTACTTGATTGACGTCCGCAAGATTCCGGGAGGCATCGGCCGCAGCGTCGCCACCACCCATTTGCTCGATGCCGTGGCCAAATATCATCAGGTCCCCGTTTATCAGACCCCCGTGGGATTCAAATACATCGGCGAGCTCATCAAGGAAAACAAGATTGCGCTGGGCGGCGAAGAAAGCGCCGGCCTGACGATCCGCGGGCACGTGCCGGAGAAGGACGGAATCCTGGCGGGCCTGCTGGTGGCCGAGGCGATCGCCCGGCGCGGCGCTTCCATCAAACAGCAGCTCGCCGCGTTGTTCAAGAAGGTGGGGCCGTGCGCCACGGTGCGGGTCAACCTACATCTGGAACCGGACGTTCAGAAGCGACTGCTCGACAAGCTTCGGCAGGACTGGAAGACGTTTGATTCACAAGAGGTTGTGAAGATCGACCGCACCGACGGCCTGAAGATGATCCGCGCGGATGGGTCGTGGGTTCTGATGCGTCCCTCGGGGACGGAGCCCGTGGTGCGCGTCTATTGCGAGGCGCCCTCTCAGGAGGAACTCGACCGTCTGGTCGTCGCCGCCAAAGCGTTCGTTTTCGAGCCATGAAAAGGCTGCCCTGGGACAAGGCCACGCTCTACCGCAACGGCGTGTTCGTTGTGGTACTGCTCTGTCTCGCGCTCTTGGTGCATCAGATTTTCGGCCCCAACGGCTTGCTCGCCTTGCGTCGGCAGCAAAAAGAACTCGAAACCCTACAGCAGAAGATCCAGCAACTTCAACAAGAGAACGAACAACTCGAGCGGCAGATCAAAGCCTTGCGCTCCGACCCCAAAGCCATCGAGCGGCTGGCTCGCGAACAGATGCACATGGCGCGCCCGGGTGAACTGATTTATACCTTGCCCGAGAAAGACCCACAAAAGCGCCCACCGGCGGCCACTCAGGAGAACCCTCCCAAGTAAGAGCGCCCCGGTTAGCCCTGCCCGTTAACCTGCCTCTACCTCACAACACCTGCCAGCGGGCTCGACGCCGTGGCATACAGTTTCTTGGCCATGCGGCCGGCCAAGTAGGCCTGGCGGCCGGCCAGGACGGCATGCTTCATCGCTTCGGCCATGAGCACCGGATCCTGGGCGCCGGCGATGCCCGTGTTCATCAGCACGCCGTCAGAGCCCAACTCCATGGCGATCGCCGCGTCTGACGCCGTCCCGACTCCCGCGTCCACAATGAGGGGAACGCTGGTGATCATCTCGCGCAAGATTCGAATATTGGCGGGATTCTGGATGCCCAGCCCGGAGCCAATCGGCGCCCCCAACGGCATCACGGCCGCCGCGCCGGCATCGATCAGCCGGCGGGCGGAAATCAGGTCATCGTTGGTGTAAGGCATGACAACAAAGCCCTCCTTGGCCAGCACTTCGGTCGCCTTCACCAATTCGAAATTGTCCGGAAAGAGCGTTTTCTCGTCGCCAATGACTTCCAGCTTGATCCAGTTCGAGAGGCCCAGCTCGCGCGCCAAGCGGGCCGTTCGGATGGCTTCGTCGGAGGTGTAGCAGCCGGCGGTATTCGGCAGGATGAAGAATTTTTTGCGGTCGACATAATCGAGCAGCGATTCTTTGCTTTTGTCGGTGAGGTTCACGCGCCGGATCGCCACGGTCACGAGTTCGGCTCCCGAGGCCTCGTGCGCTCGAGCCATCTCCTGAAAACTCTTGTACTTGCCCGTCCCCACGATGAGCCGCGAGCGGAATTCCCTGCCCGCGATGCGCAGGACATCGTTCTCCATTTTGGTCACCTCGAGATCCATTCTAGGCACTGGGCAAACAAAATTCAATTCGCTGAGGGATGTCGCTGGTTCGGGTCATTGGCGATTATGACTGGCATCGATCGAGTGGGCCTGCGGCGCCGGGCGGGAAAACATCTCCTCAATCTCTTTCCGGTATCTCTCCTCAACCACGCGGCGCTTGACCTTGAGAGTGGCGGAGAGTTCTCCCAAGCCGATCGTGAACTCTTTGGGCAGCAGAACGATCTGACGGATCCTCTCGTGGGGAGGCAACCTGGTCGTTGCCTCATCCACTTGCTCCTGCATGAAGGCGTGGATCTTGGGCAGGGTCACGAGTTCTTCGCGGCTCTCAAAAGCCAGGCCCCGCCCCCGGGCATACTCTTCCAGGCGCGCGAAATTGGGGACGACCAGGGCGCCCACGAATTTGCGCGCCTCCCCCAGCGCCACAAATTGCTGGACAAACGGATGACCCTGGAACAGATTCTCCAGTTTTTCCGGCGAAACGTACTTCCCACCCGAGCTCTTGAAGAGATTCTTCTTCCGCCCGGTGATGTAAAGATATCCATCGGAGTCCATCATTCCCAGATCGCCGGTGCGGAACCAGCCCTCGACGAAAGAGTCGCGGTTTTCATCATCCAGATGATAATAACCGGGAGTCACGCTGGCTCCCCGGACGAGGATTTCCCTGCCCTCGCCTTCCAGCGGTTCCCGACTCTCCTCGCCGAACTTGACCTCGACCCCCGGAACGACACGCCCGACGGATCCGATCTTGGTGTGCCCCGGACAATTCACTGCAATCACGGGGGATGTTTCCGTTAGCCCGTACCCTTCGTAAACGGGAAAACCCAGGGCGAAAAAAAACTCCGCCAACTCTCGGAATAGCGGCGCCGCTCCGGAGATTAAAGTGGTCAGCCGGCCGCCCAATTGCCCTCGGACCGTGGAGAAAACCAGCCGGTTGGCGATGGCATGCCGGACACGTAAGGACGGCTTGGGGCCCCGAGATTCAACCAGATGAGGGGTATAATCCTTCCCCACGCTCATCGCCCATTGGAAGACCTTTTGCTTGAGCGCCGGCATTTGACGAACTACCTCTAAAATTCTTTCCCGGATCTTCTCGAGCACACGCGGGACGACGGCCATCACCGTGGGTTTCACTTCCAGCAGATTCCGCGGCAACGCCTCCGGACTTTCCGCATAGGCAATCACCACACCCTTCCAAAAGTACGTGTAGTCCAACATCCGCTCGAAGACATGGCAGAGGGGAAGGAGCGACATCCCAACGTCGTCATGCCCGAGCGGGAACAACTCCTGGCAAGCCTGGATGTTTGCTACCAGGTTCGCGTGCGTGAGGATGACACCCTTGGCGCGGCCCATGGTCCCGGAGGTGTAGAGGACGCTCGCCACGTCCTCGGGCCTCGCCGCCAAGGCCTTGCCCCGAAAGGATTCCACAAACTCACCGCCCCAACCCAGCTCGGTCGCAACAGCGCCGTCCCAGCATTCGGCGCCGGCAGCCGCCGCGCGCGCACAGTCCATGGCCAAGATAAACTCCAGGGCCGGCGCCTGCCCCCTGATATTGACCGCCTTCTGCAACTGAGCATCCGTGGCGACCACAATCCCCTTGGCTCCCGAGTCGCGCAGAATGAACTCGATATCCGGTTCGAGCAGAGTCGGGTAAATGGGGACCGTGGCCACGCCCAGACCGAGGAGAGCGTAATCCGTCAAAGCCCACTCCAACCGGTTTTCGGAGAGCAAGGCGACCCGGTCTCCGCGCCTGACTCCCAACCGCTCCAGCGCCGCGGCTAAGGCCGCCACCCTCCGCAAGGCATCGCGCGACGAGAGTGCCTGGTATTGTCCGGAGGATTTGTAGAGGAAACAATTCGGCTTGTCGTGTTTCTCAATCGCCTTGAGAAACAGTTCATTTAGCGTGGTGAAATCGGCGCTCATCGGAGTGCGATCGTCTCCCCTGTAATTCCGATGGCCATCTTAGCACAGGTGATTAGAGGTCCCTTCCCCGTAGTCAAGTATCATTTTTCCGCGGCCCGTAATCCGTGGTCACCTGTTGTCTGTTTAGATTCAGGCCGTTAGCCCGACCTTAAGGCCTCGGCAAAAACTGACCTAAAAATCAGCTTATCTTCAGGACTTCTTCACCCTCCCCGACCCACTCCTCAGGCAGGGCTCCAATTTGTCGAGGAGGGGATGTGAGGACTACTCGCTGGGTAGTTGTTGGACTGGCGGTGTGGATGACTCTTCCGGCTGCCTCGGTCGCCGTTGAGCAGTACGCGGCAGTTCCGGCCAAACTCCATGGTAAACACACCCTTGTGGTGAGGGGTTCGATCGGGAGGCTCGAACGGCTGAATTTCGTAATCGACACAGGAGCGGTCCCCACCGTGGTGGACGAGCACATTGCCAGAAAGCTGACCTTGTCGGGTGAAGACGAACCTCTCTGGCTGTTTAGCCGCACTGTGCAAGCGCACCGCGTAGTGCTCCCTCGCGTCCGGGTTGGCCCCATCGACGCCCCTTCGCTGCCGGCACTGGTTCAGGACCTTTCATTCATAGAACGGGACTTGGGTGTGCGTATCGATGCTCTCATAGGGCTGGATCTCCTTGCCCCGCGCACGTTCTGTCTTGATTATGAGTCGAAGGAACTGGTGTTTGGCCCGGCGCGGCTTAAAGGTTCAAGCGCCACGATTGAGCCAGGGTTGGCCTACGCGGTCGTTCATCTCGACGTTCAGGGCCAGCCGCTTCGCCTTCTTGTGGACACCGGCGGTAAAAACATTGTTTTGTTTGACCGCGCGATTCGTGGCCGCTTGCCAGGCCTGCGCGTGGTGGGTGAAAAGGTTTCCCAGAACGTAGGCGGGCAGTTCCGCGTCCGCCAGGTCAAGCTGCCCGCGGCCCGCCTGGGCGATATCACCCTTTACAACCTCGGCGCCTATGTCCTGAACAGTTCGGGCGTTGAGGGTATGGAGCTCGACGGACTCCTGGGTCCCACCGCCTTAGGAGCAAGGCGATTCCAGTTTGATTTTGCAGGAAACATAGTCAGATGGCAGTAATTCAAGCTCGCGTTTCGCGGTTCCTGCAACCACATAGTCTGTCCTCAAAGGACCTCCCAATGAGACTTCACTCGGCACCCCTATTCCCCAAGAGAGTTCTGGAGCATTCCTGCCGTGCTATACTATTTGCAGGGCTTAAAACATTTGTTGGAAATGACTCCCGTGATGGGCGATTTTCGTCTCGCGACAAAGCTGATCCAGCCGCGCCTGAACAGCATCTCGGCCAATGGCGCACCGCTCCGCGTCGAGCCGAAAGTGATGCAGGTGCTCGTTTGCCTGGCCGAGCATGCGGGAGATGTCGTCGAGAAGGAGCGCCTGATTCGCACCGTGTGGGCTGGCTCGTTTGTGACTGACGATGTACTAACGCGAGCTATTTCCGAGCTGCGGCATGTGTTCGAAGACGATCCCAAGTCCCCTCGGGTCATTGAAACCATCCCCAAAGTAGGCTACCGACTAATCGCCCCAGTGGAGCCTCACCACCCCCTAACTCCCTCACCTGAAAAAAGGGTCGTAGAGGCGGTCTCCTCCGCTCGGTCAGGAGGAGCTCAAGGGATGCCCGAAACAAGCGAGACAGGAGCGGATGTCGTGCCCGTCCCGCAAGCACCCGAGCGCCAACACAGGCCGCACCGACACCTTTGGCTCGGCGGGGGCCTTGCTGCGGTCACAATATTGGCCATCCTCTCGGCCCTTATCGCCCTCAATATTGCGGGGCTGCGTAGCCGATTGTTTCCTCGCTCCATCCCACGCAGCGGGCAGATCCGGCTTGTGGTGCTGCCCTTTGAGAACCTGAGCGGCGATCCGGAGCAGGAATACCTTTCCGACGGCATGACGGAGGAGATGACGGCCCAGCTCGCGCGCCTGCAACCCGAGCGCTTGGCGGTGATCGGACGCTCCTCCGCGATGACGTATAAGGGTGGAACGAAAACGATCGACCAGATTGGGAAAGAGCTGAATGTGCAATACGTCTTAGAAGGGAGCGTGCGGCGTGCCGGCGACAGGGTGCGCGTCACCGCGCAACTCATCAAGGTGGGAGAGCAAACCCATGTGTGGGCGGAACAATACGACCGGGATCTGCGGGATGTTCTCGGCTTGCAGGCCGATGTGGCACGGAGTGTGGCGGAGGAAATACTACTCCCATTGACGCTGGTGCCGCCGGAGCGAGCCGCGAGCATACGGCCCACTACTCCAGAGGCTTACGAAGCCTACCTTCGCGGACGGTACCTTTGGAATCGCAGAACTCCCGACGACTTCCGAAAGTCTATCGCCTATTTCCAACAGGCAATTCGGCTTGATCCCGGATACGCTCTAGCGTATGCGGGACTTGCTGATTCCCTTTCTCTCACTCATGGAGGTGCGGAAGAGGCCAGAGTGGCAGCAACCAAGGCCCTGGAACTCGATCCGGAAATGGCGGCGCCCCATGCAACACTGGCCTCTATTAAAATGGACCGTGAATGGGATTGGGGGGGCGCGGAAAAGGAATTCAAGCGTGCTATTGAGCTCGACCCCACCTACCCAACGGCGCACCATTGGTACTCGATCTTCCTGATTAACATGGGCCGACCTGAAGAGGCCCTGAAAGAAGCGCGCCGGGCGGTCGAGCTCGACCCGCTTTCTCCGATCATTCAGACCAACTTGGCCCACTTACTTGCCGAGATGGGACGGACAGAGGAAGGCTTTGAAGAAGTGCGAAAGGTCCTTGAGTTGGACCCGGGCTTCGCACCTGCCCACATGATTCTGGGCCTAATTCAAATTAGAAGGCACGCCTTCCGAGAGGCCATACCTGAGTTGCGGAAAGCCGGGGAGTTGGACAAGCAGGTCGATGAGACCCTGGATTGGATCGGCTACGCCTACGGAATGTCCGGACAGAGGGCAAAGGCTGAAGAAGCCGTCAAAGAGTTACAAACCATGGCCGTGCGGGATCACGAGCCGCCTCCTGCGCGCAGTATTGCCTGCGTCTATCTCGGTCTCGGAAACAAAGAAAAAGCGTTGGAATGGCTGGCGAAAGCCTACGACCAACGGGATAGGGAACTCGCTTCCCTCAAAGAAGACGCCTTTCTCGACCCTCTGCGCTCCGACCCGCGCTTTCAAGCTCTCCTGCGCCGCATGAATTTCCCGCCATAGATAAGTTGCACGCAGAAAGCAACCTTCGCACTGGGCCCCTCGAGGCCCCTTTGCCTTCTACCTTCTACCTTCTGCCTTCCGATTTCCGCCTCCTTGGGCTAAGATTCCTCGCAGGGGGAAGCGTCATGGCTCAACCAGGTACGTTGGAAAGGGAAAAAGCCTATCAGTCTGTGCGTGCGCCGCGCGGAGCGAGCCTTTCCTGTAAGGGCTGGCAGCAGGAAGCCGCGATGCGCATGCTGATGAACAACCTGGACGAGGAAGTGGCGGAGCGGCCGCAGGACCTCATCATTTATGGGGGAACGGGAAAAGCCGCGCGCAACTGGGAGTGCTACCACGCCATCATCAGGGCCCTCCGAGAACTCGAGAACGACGAAACCTTGTTGGTGCAATCCGGCAAGCCGGTGGGAGTTTTCCGGACGCACCCCTGGGCCCCGCGGGTGTTAATTGCCAATGCCAATCTGGTGGGCCATTGGGCAACCTGGGAGAAGTTCCGCGAGCTGGAGCGCCTGGGGCTCATCATGTACGGCCAGATGACGGCCGGAAGCTGGATTTATATCGGCACACAGGGGATTCTTCAAGGAACGTTCGAGACCTTCGCTGCGGCGGCGCAAAAGCATTTTGGGAGCGACTTGGCCGGCAAGCTGGTGGTGTCCGGCGGGATGGGCGGCATGGGGGGCGCCCAACCTCTAGCAGCTACGATGAATGGTGCGGCGTTTCTGGGCATCGAAGTGGATGCCGAGAAAATCAAGCGCCGCATCCGCACCGGCTACTGCGACATCTGCGTCAACTCGCTCGACGAGGCGATCCGCATCCTCAAGAACGCCGTCCGGCAGAAGCAACCGCAATCCGTAGGCCTGGTCGGCAACTGCGCCGACATTATCCCCGAACTCGCGCGCCGCGGAATTGTCCCTGATCTGCTCACCGACCAAACCAGCGCCCACGACCCACTCAATGGGTATGTCCCTTCCGGATTGAATGTGGACGAAGCCGCAGCCTTGCGCCAACACGACCCCGAGGATTATTTGCGCCGCTCCTACGAATCCATGGCGCGCCACGTATTGGGCATGCTCGAACTCCAGAAGCTGGGAGCGGCCACGTTCGACTATGGCAATAACCTCCGTACGATGGCTTTCGAGCACGGGGGCGTACAGGACGCCTACGCCTTTCCAGGGTTCGTGCCCGCCTACATCCGCCACCTGTTCTGCGCCGGGCGCGGTCCCTTTCGTTGGGTTGCGCTCTCTGGCGATCCGGCGGATATCCATCGGACCGACGACCTCGTCTTGGAACTATTCCCAGAAAACGCCATCCTCAGCCGCTGGATCCGCCTGGCGCGAAAGCATGTGAAGTTTCAAGGCTTGCCGGCGCGCATTTGCTGGCTGGGTTATGGAGAACGGGCGCTGTTTGGGGAGCGCATCAATGACTTGGTGGCAAGAGGCGAGCTGCAGGCGCCCATCGTGATCGGGCGCGACCACCTGGACTGCGGCTCCGTCGCCTCGCCATTCCGGGAGACGGAGGGCATGAAAGATGGAAGCGATGCCATCGCCGACTGGCCGGTGCTGAACGCCTTGCTCAACACCGCTTCCGGCGCTAGTTGGGTTTCGTTCCATCATGGTGGAGGGGTAGGAATCGGTTATTCGTTGCATGCAGGACAAGTGATCGTAGCGGATGGGACACCCGAAGCGGCCCAGCGCCTCCAGCGGGTGCTGACCAACGACCCGGGTATTGGGATCGCGCGCCATGCGGACGCCGGATACGAGGAGGCCATGGCATTCGCCCGCCAGGCGGGGATAAAGACTCCATTGGTCAGCGGGGAAAAGTAGGAAGGCCTCACAATCCACAGTCGGCAGTCAATCGCGTTAGCTCTTGACGCTTTCGACTGTTGACTGTCAACTCTTCTTGGATGTGACAGCGAAAAAGGCGGCAACTTGCTGCTCGACTTTTTTGCTCTTACACTTGGGACAGGTCACGTGGCCCTTTTCGTATTCCGCCAGCGTTAAGATAATGGTGAAGGTTTTCTTGCACTCTTTGCAAAGATACTGATAGCTCGGCATACCCACTCCCTCCGATTGCGGTGCGGGGTATTCTAACAAAGATTCCTTTCGCCACCAATGCCACCTCGCTCGCCACATCCGCTCTTCTTCCGCGATGCCGCGCAACTCTTGACCTTGGCCGGCTTGCCGCCTCCCCGGCGTGGTAAGGCGCTTCGCGATCTGGGCCTCATCCCGGGGGGAGCGGTCTTGACACGGGGCGACAAGATTCTGCGTATCGGGACAACCAGCGAGCTCACCGCCGAAGCACGGCGAGTGAAGGCAGAGGTCATGGAGTGCAAGGGCCAGGTGGTGATGCCCGGATTTGTGGATTCGCACACCCACCTGGTCTTTGCCGGAAGCCGTGTGGAAGATTACGAAAGACGCTTGCAAGGGCAATCCTACGAAGATATCGCCCGCGCGGGCGGAGGGATTAGGTTCTCCGCCCGGCAAGTGCGCGATGCAAGCGCGCGAGCCCTGGTGCAGCGAGCCGAGCGGTTTTTGGGGCAATTTGCGGCTCATGGCACGACCACCATCGAAATCAAAACGGGTTACGGCTTGGAAGTAGACGAGGAACTGAAGATCTTGGAGGCGATCCGCAGCCTCCGCCGCCGTTCCCTTCTGGAGCTCGTTCCCACCTTGCTCGCTTTGCACGCTCTGCCGCCGCGCTATGTCGGCCGCTCCGGCGAATACATCAACCGGATTTCCCGTCGCCTGGTGCCGGTCGTCGCGCGCCGAAAGTTGGCGGAGTTTATCGACTGTTTCTGCGATCGCGGCGCCTTCAGTGTAGAACAGTGCCGTCGGCTCCTCGCCGCCGGCCGCCGTTGCGGATTGATCCCACGCGTCCACGCCGAGCAGCTCACCCGCACGGGCGCGTCGCGGCTGGCTGTAGAGCTTGAAGCAGCCTCGGCAGACCATCTGGACTGCGTGGAAGAATCCGACATCCAAGCCTTGGCGGGTTCGAACGTGGTCGCCACGCTGCTGGTGGGAGCGAATTTTCACCTTGGCCTGCCCCACTACCCGCCCGCTCGCCGCCTCATCGAAGGCGGAGCCATCGTCGCTCTAGCCAGCGACTTTAACCCTGGCACGTCTCCAACTTTGAACATGCAATTCATTCTCTCTCTCGCCTGCAGCGCCCTGCGCATGACACCCGCCGAGGCGATTGCCGCCGCCACGATCAATGGCGCATACGCTCTCCGCCGTGCCCACCGCCTCGGCTCACTCGAGCCCGGCAAGGAGGCGGATATCATCGTGATGGACGTCTCCGACTACCGAGAAATACCGTACTACTTCGCCTGGAATCACTGCGTGGCCACAGTGAAGGGTGGGCGAGTTATCTATAGCAAGAAGTAGCCCTAAGTCCTTGGTCCGCTGTTTGTTGCCAATTGTCGATGGCGGTCAAGCAGCCATGTGAGGCATCATTTCTTCCAGGTGCCTGCCGCCCATCGACCATCCATCCCTCACAACTCGGCACAAGCCACAGGCGACTGACAACTGACAACCAACCACGGGCGTCTCTTCCCGTGATAAATTGCTGGTATGCAAACCATCGTCGAATGTGTACCAAATTTCAGTGAAGGTCGTGATGCGTCGAAGGTTGAGGCCATCATCCAAGCGCTGCTTGCCGGGCCGGAT
>Ga0187771_10003115_pt1 | contig 11544 bp, 12 predicted proteins | sample 0116_SJ02_MP15_1_FD_133139 | JGI IMG/M metagenome (GOLD analysis project Ga0187771, IMG submission 133139) | Tropical peat soil microbial communities from peatlands in Department of Meta, Colombia - 0116_SJ02_MP15_10_MG | ecosystem: Environmental > Terrestrial > Soil > Wetlands > Peat | place... | reverse complement strand
GTAGCCGGACGCCGACTGCGTCGGCGGCCGCAGGGCCGTCAGATCGTCCGCGAGATCAGCACCTTCATGATCTCGTTGGTGCCGCCATAGATCCGCGATACGCGCGCATCCTTGTACATCCGCGCGATCTCGTACTCGTCCATGTAGCCGTAGCCGCCGTGCAGCTGCAGGCACTCGTCGATGATCTCGCCCTGCAGGTCGGTCAGCCAGTACTTCGCCATCGAGGCGGTCGCGGCGTCGAGCTTGCCCTCGAGATGCTGGCCGATGCAGTGGTCGACGAACACGCGGGCGACCGTCGCGCGGGTCTTGCATTCGGCGAGCCTGAACTGGACCGTCTGGTTGTCGAACACGGGGCGGCCGAACGCCTTGCGCTGCTTGACGTAGTCGATCGTCACTTCCAGCGCGCGCTCGATCATGGCGATGGCCTGGACCGCGATGATCAGCCGTTCTTGCGGCAGCTTCTCCATCAGCTGGTAAAAGCCGCGGCCTTCTTCCTCGCCGACCAGGTTGGCGGTCGGCACCCGCACGTCGTTGAAGAACAGCTCGGAGGTGTCGGCCGCTTCCAGCCCGACCTTGTCGAGGTTGCGGCCGCGGGCGAAGCCCTCGGCGCCATCGGTCTCGACCACGATCAGCGAGGTGCCCTTGGCGCCCTGGGAGGGATCCGTCTTGGTCACCACGACGATGAAGTTGGCGGTCTGGCCGTTGGTGATGAAGGTCTTGGCGCCGTTGATGGTGTACTGGTTGCCCTGCCGCATCGCGGTGGTCCGCACGCCCTGCAGGTCGGAGCCGGCGCCCGGCTCGGTCATGGCGATGGCGGCGACGTATTCGCCGCTGGAGAGCTTCGGCAGCCAGCGCTGCTTCTGATCCTCCGAGCAGTAGCTCTCGATGTAGGGCATGACGATGCCGTTGTGCAGCGACACGCCCCAGGCATCGAGGCCGTGCTTGGTGGTCTCCTCGACCAGCACCATCTCGTGGCGGAAGTCGCCGCCGACCCCGCCATAGTCCGCGCTGCTCGACAGCCCGAGCAGGCCGGCCTCGCCGGCCCTGGTCCACAGCTCGCGCTCGACGACGCCGTCCCTGCGCCATTGATCGAGCTTGGCCCGCGGGGCGTGGCTGTCGAGAAAACGCCGCACCGATTCGCCGAACAGGGAGAACTCCTCGTCGGCCAGGTAGGCCGGCGTGGGGACATCAAGGACGGGGCTTCGCATCGCGGGCGTTCTCCAGATTGGTGTTTTTCCGCAGTTGGTTGCCTGCGGGGGACAATGTCAAGAGCATACCCCGCGGCCCCGCCATCCGCCGCACAGCGGGCGCCGGATCATGGTCCGCAGCAGGCCGTAGACTGCGCCGAGAAACAGGCCGGCCGCCGCGACAAAGGCGATGGTGAGCCGGTGCTGCGCGAGGCGGGGTCCTTGATGCAGCTGAACGCGCAGATCAGTCGCCCGACAACCAGATCGCGCCGCCGACGGCGGCGCCGATATCGTGGAGCGTGATGGCATGGAGCCACATCGGGAGCAGAAAGAACGCAAGCTGCTCTGGTGTGGTGGATTTGACATCCGCTCGAGTGTCGTCGCGAGTCCTTCAAGCGAATGTCCAAAACCGCACCAGAATCTTATACTTGCCGGTGTCCCTATGGTTCTGACATTGGCAAATGAGCCAGCGGCAAGATGATGCGATTGTTAGAATCGGGCCGTGAGCGTGTTCACTCGAGCCCGGTAAGCGCGCTCGAAGCTATCGCTGCCGGTGACCGCTGGCGCCTTCACCTTGTAATGGCCACGCGCGATGCCACGTTGTACGACACGCCGGCGTAGAGTAACACTGCCAGCAGCATCACGGCCCGGGTGAAGTGATAACTCATCGCAGCGCCCCATTTGAGCGAGGTTTCAGCACTATACTCATGGCACGTCCACGCCGAGTGGAACTAATTGGCCGATGAGTAACCGCAGCGGCCGTCCGGTGATCTAATCGTCACAATGCGGAGGCAGATTTCTCGAATTGAGCCTATTGCCCTTTGCGAGTCCCGTCCCGAAATCAATTGCACGAGCCCCGGCGACGGTAGGCTCGGTCCCGCTTGGAGCTGAACAGGAGCCATGATGGCCAGAACAGTCGCACGGAAAATCCGAACCAAAGCCCCCGCCAAGCGTGCGCGCAAGGCAACCGCGCGCCCTGCAGGGAAGAGACGGATCCGCGTCGCCTACACCGCCGCCGACGTCAAGACTCTCAGGAGCCATTCCAGGGCCAAGACGCCGATCAAGGTCATTGCCAAGGAGATGAAGCGTACCGAAGGCTCCTTGCGGCAGAAGGCGATGGCGCTGGGAATCCGTCTCGGCCACCGCCGCTAGTGCGCTGGATTTGACATTCGCTTCACGCGGAGCCCGCGCATCGCGTTGGTGCGACCGGGAACGTCATGCCGCGCGACGATTGCCGCGGTCGACGTCGCGCGTCAGCGCGAGACCTTGACCCACGTCTCGCCCCCGCACAGAGGTCCGACGCAGCCGCGAACCTGGAGATGGTTGGTGTCGCTTTGCGCGACCGTGCTGTCGTAGGTCCGGCCGTCGTCGGCATTATAGATCTGGCCCGACCATGAATTCGGCGACGCGGGTCGCATGTCGATGAACAGCTGAAGCCCAAGGATTGGGCGGTTCTTCAGCGCGGGGTTGCTGTTGTTGTCGTCAACCTGCGGCTTGCCGGTCGCCGGGTCGATCGGCTCCTTCAGCCACACCACCTTGCCGCAGAGGTTGCCTCCGCAGCGGCTTACCTGCACGCGGGCATCTCCCTTCTCGGTCAGCCACACGCCGTTCGGGCCCGGGTCCGCTGCGTGTCCGGTGGAGCCCAGCGGAAGCCCAACCAGGGTGAGGGCACAGAACAAAGCGGGAAGCGCGGGGCGAATGCAGAACATCAGGAAACCGCTCGCAAGACAAAGTGCGCCGGGCGGCGGCGCCTGAAGGATGGACGACCATAACGCGGAGCTGCTTCGCCGTGGTATTGCCGATCCCACGGTGGTCGATGATGCGCTGATCAGGCGATTGGATGGCAGGATTTGCGCGAGGGCGCAAGGCGGCGTCGGGTCGCAACTCGCGGCCGCGTTTCCGCCATATCCGCGAGGCTTGGCGCTGCGCAAGAGGACGATCTTGCGCGGCCGTTGCAAACGCGGCCAAATCGGGCGGTCTTGCGCCCGCTCTTCGAAGCGAACAGCAAAGGACACCGGCAGAATAACCCTCTTGTTTCCAAAGTTCGTGTCGAGAGGTTGCTGCGAGCGGTGAACGAACTTCGCAAACAGGTAAAAGGCGGGGGATCCCGAGGTGACCGGCATCGCCAACCGCGATCCATTCTACGATCAGGTCCCGGTGTTTCGCGGCTTCGCGAAGCTGATGGATCCTGCGCTCTACAAGCCGCTGCCGGACGACTGGATGATCGGCACCGCCGACATCGTGGATTCGGCCCGTGCTATCGCCGCCAAGCGCTACAAGGCCGTCAACATGGCCGGCGCCGCCGTGATCGCCGCCGTGACCAACGCGCTGCAGGGACGGGAATTCCCGTTCGTGTTCGGTGGTGATGGATCGAGCTTCGCCATCCCCGCCGCGGATGGCGAACTCGCCGGGCGGGCGCTGGCCGCCACGGCCGCCTGGGTCAGGCAGGATCTCGACCTCGCCATGCGGGTCGCGCTGATCCCGATCGCCGCGGTTCGCGCCGCGGGCCTCGACGTGCGCGTCGCGCGCTTCGCACCGTCGCCCTACGTCACCTACGCCATGTTTTCGGGCGGCGGCCTGCCGTGGGCGGAGGCGGCGATGAAGCGGGGCGAATTCGCGGTGGCCGAAGCGCCGCCCGGCAGCCTGCCGGACCTCTCCGGGCTGTCGTGCCGGTTCGAGGAGATGGCCGCGACCCGCGGCCTGATCCTGTCGCTGCTCGCCGTACCGGGGCGTGGCGGCGCGGGCGCAGCTTTCCGCGAGGTGATCGAGGACGTGATCGCGCTGGTGGAGAAAAGCCCCGACATGGGCCGACCGGTGCCGAGCGGCGGCCCGCCGCTGAAATGGCCGCCCCAAGGGCTCGACTACGAGGCGAGGGCGCGGCACCGCGGTCCGCTGCTGGTGCGCCGGCTGAGGCTATTGGGGTTCACGCTGTTCGCCTACTTCCTGATCCGCTACGGCATCAGTGTCGGCGGTTTCGATCCACACGTCTATCTCGGCCAGGTGGTGGCCAATTCCGACTTCCGCAAATACGACGATGCATTGCGCATGGTGCTCGACTGCACGCCGCAGCTGGCGGACGAGATCGAACGCAGGCTGCAGCGGGCGGCTGAGGTCGGCATCGTCCGCTATGGCCTCTATCGCCAGGACGCCGCGATGATGACCTGTTTCACGCCGGCGGCGAGCCGAAGCGATCACGTGCATTTCATCGATGGCGCGCGTGGCGGCTACGCATCGGCGGCGGTAGCGCTGAAAGCGAGCTAAATCCGCGCGTCGGTGCCCCATCTAGTGAATTTGACCGCAGCCGCGCAGGCGAGGCCGAGCAGCACCATCGAGCTTCCCGACAGCATGTAGAAACCGGTTGCGCCGGCCTGCATGGCGATCAGGAGCGCGCCGCCCGCAGCGATGAAGACGAGTCGCGCGGTCTGGGCGAGCACCGGGCCGAGGATCTTGGCGGCGCCCTGCGAGGAGAAATACAGCGAGCTGTTCAGCCCGATGAAGGCGTACATCGGCCCGGCGATCGCCAGGTAGCGGAAGCTCGCCTCGCGCACGCCGGGATCATTCGTAAACAGCGCGACCCATAGCCAGGGAAAGGCTGCGATCAGCGCGCCGACGATGGCGACCGCCATGAACGAGATCGCGCCGCCGGTCCAGGCGACGCGGCGGGCGCGGCGCGCGCGCCCGGCGCCGATCGCCATGCCGATCATCGGCACCGAGGCCATGCCGACCGCAAACGCCACCGAGGTCAGCAGGAATTCGAGCCGGGCGCCGATGCCATAGGCGGCCAGAACCTCGGTGCCGAAGCGCGACATCAACTGGGTCAGGATCGCGATGGTGAGGACGGATTGCAGCGGCGAAAAGCAGGCGATGGCGCCGACCTTGAGGATGTCAAAGAACATTTCGCCGCGGAAGCGCAAAGGTGCCGCGGCGAGGCTGAGGCGGCTGCGTCCGGTCAACAAAACCCAGGCTGCGATGGCGAGGCAGGTGGTGAAGGCGATCAGCGTGCCGCTCGCCACCCCGCGCATGCCGAAGCGCGGCACCGGGCCGAGGCCGAGCCCGAGCAGGCCGCCGAGGGCGATCTGGATGGTGGCGGCAAGCAGGATCAGCGCCGACGGCAGCCGCATGTTGCCGGTGCCGCGCAGGATCGACAGGATGGTGTTCATCAGCCACGGCACGATCGCGCCGCTGAAGAAGATGGTGGTGTAGCCGAGCGCTTCGTCCAGCACGCGGCCGCGTCCTCCCATCAGTTCGAGCAGCCGCGGTCCGAAGCTCAGCATCACGAGCGTGAAGAGCGCGCCGAAGCAGACCCCGATCATCAGGGCGTGCAGCGCGAGCATCGCCGCGCGCGTGGTGTCGCCGGCGCCGAGCGCGCGGGCGATGGCCGAAGCGACGCCGCCGCCCATCGCGCCGCTCGACATGGTCATGGTCAGGATCACGAAGGGAAACACCAGCGCCATCGCCGCCAGCGGCTCGGTGCCGAGAATGCCGATATAGGAGGTTTCGGCGATGCTGACGCAGACGCTGACGCTGAGGGCGACCACATTGGGCGCGGCGAGCCCGAGCAGGGTGGGGAGGATCGGGCTGTCCAGCAACGGATTGGCGGACGACGCGCTCGCCTTCCGCGGCGCGGCCAGCGCGACGGTCTCGAGCTCCAGAATCCCCGGATCGGACATGCCCTGTGCCGCTTCTTCCCGTGAGACGTTTCTTGTGGCCTGTCCGTCCGCCGCCGGCCGGCCAGTTGCCGCGGCTACGCGTCGCGCGCCCAGGTAGTGGTGTGACAGGGCAGGGCGATCTGGGCAAGGCGGGGGATGGAATGCGGTCCACGCGCGCCGCGCATGCCGCAAGTGAGGTGGATTTGACATTCGCTGCCTACCCAGCAGCCGCTCACCACGGCAGGCCGTTGAGGTCGAGCGCACCGCTGCGCGGCTTCAGCACCAGGTCGAACACCATCGGCTTCATCACGTCGAAACGAACCCGCCCGCCGGGCTGCTCGGCGAACACTTCGCCGGTGAAATCATGCCAGCCGCGCGCGTGGTAGAACGCCTCGTTGTGCGGCTCGCAGAACAACAGCGCGAAGCCGATCGAGCCCTCGTGCCGGAGGGTGGCGATTGCGGCGTTGAGCGCCAGTGTGGCGTAGCCGCGGCGTTTGTATTCGCGGCGCGTCGCCACGCCGCCGATGCCGCCGATATGGACCGGCCTGTCGTTGAGGTTCGCGCGCCGGCGATAGATGCCGACATGACAGACGGCGCCGTCGTCCTCGCGCTCGACGAACACGCGAAAATCGGCGTGGGCGAACACCACATGGCCCCAGGACAGGCTGGCCCTCGCCGCCTTGGGCCATGCCTCCTCCATGAGCGGTTCGGCCTTCGGCCACGACGCGTCGCCGCTCTCGATGCTGATCTCGATGTCCTGGGCGCTATTCATGGCATCGTTTCATGGCGTCGTTCCGCGAGGGCATTGCTACCCTCAACCGGCAGGCCGGTAAACTGCCGAAACCGTGATCACCCCGCCGTCGCCCATGCGTGGTGACGTCCTGTGGTGATGTCCGGTGCGGGCGATGTCCGTGCCATGCGGGAATTTCGGGTTCAGCCCGCACTTTCGCAGAGCGAGGCGGACCGGCGCACTGCACGACCCCCATATTCAAGCGGCGCGGAAACTTCTATAACGGTCCCGCGTTGAACGCCAGTTTCCCATCACCGCGGACATTCCCATGACCTTCAAACTCCCTGACCTGCCGTATGCCTATGATGCGCTCCAGCCCTATATGTCGAAGGAGACGCTGGAGTATCATCACGACAAGCACCATCAGGCCTATGTCACCAACGGCAACAACCTGCTGAAAGGCACCGACCTCGAGGGCAAATCCCTCGAAGACATCGTGAAGGGATCGTTCGGCAAGAATGTGCCGCTCTTCAACAATGCCGGCCAGCACTACAACCATCTGCACTTCTGGAACTGGATGAAGGCCAGCGGCGGCGGCGACAAGCTGCCGGGCCGGCTGCAGAAGCAGATCGACTCCGATCTCGGCGGGTTCGCCAAGTTCAAGGAGGACTTCATCGCCGCCGGCGTCGGCCAGTTCGGATCGGGCTGGGCCTGGCTTTCGGTGAAGAACGGCAAGCTCGAGATCTCGAAAACGCCGAACGGCGAGAGCCCGCTGGTGCACGGTGCGACCCCGATCCTCGGCGTCGACGTGTGGGAGCACTCCTACTACATCGATTACCGCAACCGCCGGCCGGACTATCTCAAGGCCTTCGTCGAGAACCTCATAAACTGGGACTACGTCGACCAGCTGTTCGGCAAGGCGATCTGAGCACCGGTCCCGTAACCGGGCGCTATTCCCGGCGCTCCCAGGCATGCAGAGCGGCCCCGGCTCGGGGCCGCTTTTTTGCGGCCGAACCCCGGTAGAATCCCGGTATTCGGGGAGGAAAGGCCGCGCTAAACAGGCAGGACCGGGTGGGCGCTGTTTCGGAGCGACAATGAACTATCTTCTGGTCTTCGTGGGGGGCGGCCTCGGCGCCGCCTTGCGCCATGCGGTTAACGTCGGCTGCGGGCGGGCATTCGGCACCTCGTTTCCCTACGGCACGTTCATCATCAACATCTCGGGCTCGCTGGTGATGGGACTGATCGCCGGCTATCTCGCCTTCAGGGGCGACGCCGCGCAGCCCTGGCGGCTGTTCGTCATGACCGGGATCCTGGGCGGCTACACCACCTTCTCGGCCTTCTCGCTGGATTCCATGCTGCTCTATGAGCGCGGCGAAATCGCCTTGGCCGCATTCTACGTGATCGGGTCGGTCGTTCTCGCCATCCTGGGGCTGTTCGCGGGCCTGAGCCTGATGCGCCACCTCGTCTGACGGGGCCTGCCTTCAGGGGGCCGGCTGGTTGCCCTGTTCACAGGTGTTATATTATAACGTTACCAGCAAGACCATGGATCTGCCCTTGGCCCTACTTTCCGACCCTTCCCACGTGCATGACCACGGCCACGCGCCCCATGCGCATCCGGCGCAGCCCCTGCCGTGGTCGCTGCTGAGGATGGGGCTGTCGGCACGGCTTGGCCTTGCCGCGGGCCTCAGTGCGGGCCTGTGGCTGTTGATCTGGCTGGTATCATGATGACGCAGGCGCCCCAGCTGCGGTTCGACGACCTGACGCTCGGCTATGAGCGGCACCCCGCCGTCCACCACCTCACCGGCGCGGTGAAGGCCGGCGCGCTGCTGGCGGTGATCGGGCCGAACGGCGGCGGCAAATCGACCCTGCTGCGGGCCATCGTCGGCCTGCTGCCGCCGCTTGGCGGCACCCTGGCGCGCAACGGGATCGATCCGCGGGACATCGCCTATCTGCCGCAGATCGCCGAGGTCGACCGCAGCTTTCCGATCTCGGTGTTCGATTTCGTCTCCACCGGGCTGTGGCGCGTTCGCGGCGCTTTCGGCGGTCTTCGCCGCGCCGACCAGGATCGGATCTTCCACGCGCTTGCAGCCGTCGGGCTGAACGGTTTCGAGCGCCGCGGCATCGGCACGCTGTCGGGCGGCCAGGCCCAGCGCATGCTGTTTGCAAGGATGCTGCTGCAGGATGCGCGGATGATCGTGCTCGACGAGCCGTTCAACGCCATCGACAGCAAGACCGTCGAGGATCTGTTCGCGCTGGTCGTGCAATGGCATGGCGAAGGGCGCACCATCGTGGTGGCGCTGCACGATCTCGATCTGGTGATGGCCCGCTTTCCCGAGACCCTGGTGCTGGCGCGCACGAAGGTCGCCTGGGGCGCCACGGCGCAGGTGCTGACCGCCGACAATCTCCAGGCCGCGCGGCGCATGTGCGAGGCCTTCGACGACCAGGCGGCCGCCTGCGCCGCGCCTCCCGCGCGCGCCGCCTGATCCGCCATGCTGGTCGACGCGCTCATCGCCCCTTTCAGCGAGTTCGAGTTCATGCGCCGCGCGCTGGTCGGCGTGATCGCGCTCTCGCTCGGCGGCGCGCCCATCGGGGTGCTGCTGTTGCTGCGGCGGATGAGCCTCGTCGGCGACGCCATGGCGCACGCGATCCTGCCCGGCGCGGCCATCGGGTTTCTGCTGTCGGGGCTGAACCTGTTCGCGATGACCTTCGGCGGGCTGATTGCCGGGTTCTCGGTCGCCATTCTCGCCGGGGTCGTGACCAGGGTCACCGAACTGCGCGAGGACGCGACACTCGCGGCATTCTACCTCATCTCGCTGGCGCTCGGCGTCACCATCGTGTCCATCCGCGGCACCAATATCGACCTGCTGCACGTGCTGTTCGGCGACGTGCTGGCAATGGATGGCCGGGCGCTGATAGTGATCGCCTTCAACGCCACGATCACGCTCGTGGTGCTGGCCGTGATCTGGCGGCCGCTCATCGTCGAATGCGTCGATCCGCTGTTCCTGCGAACGGTGAGCCGCGCCGGCGCGCCCGTACACCTCGTCTTCCTGGCGCTGATCGTGGTCAATCTTGTCAACGCCTTCCAGGCGCTGGGCACGCTGCTCGCGGTCGGCCTCATGGTGCTGCCCGCCGGCATCGCCCGGTTCTGGTCGCGCGACGTCAGCGGCATGCTGGCGATCGCGGTCGGCGCCGCCGCCGTCTCCGGGTATGTCGGACTGCTGCTGTCGTTCCATACCCGTGTGCCATCCGGGCCCGCGATCATTCTGGTGGCGGCGGTGCTCTACTTCGTGTCGCTGCTGTTCGGCCGCGCCGGCGGCCTGGTGCCGCGCCTGCTCCCGGCGCCGCATCTGGAGGCCTGAATGGGACTGCGCGGCCGGCCCCCGTCTGCCTGGTTCGCCGGACTGCTTGCCGTCCTGCTCACCGTCGTGCCGGTTGCGGCGGAGCCGCCCCTCAAGGTGGTGGCGAGCTTCTCGATCCTCGGCGATTTCGCGCGGCAGGTCGGCGGCGACCGCGTCGCCGTCACCACCCTGGTCGGCCCGGGCGGCGACAGCCACGTCTATCGCCCCACGCCGGACGACGCACGGCGCGTCGCGGCGGCGGGGCTCGTGATCATCAACGGCCTCGGCCTCGAAGGCTGGTTGCCGCGGTTGGTCGCCCCGCCGGGAGCCGTGCCCGGATCGTTACCGCAACCGACGGGGTTGCGCCGCGCCGGCCGGCGCCGGCGGAAGACCGCGGCCACGACGTCGACCCCCATGCCTGGCAGGCGGTGCCGAACGCCGAGATCTATGTGGCCAATATTCGCGACGCGTTCGTCGCCGCCGACCCCGCCGGCGCGGCAACCTACAGCGCCAATGCGCAGGCCTATCTCGCCCGCCTCGATGACCTCGACCGCGAGGTGCGCGCCGCAGTCGCCCGGATTCCGGCGCCGCGCCGCAAGGTGATCTCGACCCACGACGCGTTCGGCTATTTCGCCCAGACCTACGGCGTCGCCTTCATCGCGCCCCAGGGCGTCTCCACCGAGAGCGAGGTCAGCGCGCGCGACCTCGCCGCCATCGTGCGCCAGGTCAAGGCCCAGGCGGTTCCGGCGGTATTCCTGGAGAACATTTCTGATCCGCGGCTGATGCGCCAGATCGCCGCCGAGACCGGGGCGAGGATCGGCGGCACGCTCTATTCCGATTCCCTGACCGCCGAAAACGGCGAGGCCCCTACTTACATTGATATGGTCAGGCACAATATAAAGGCCCTGACCGATGCCCTGGCCGACTAGTATTCCGAACGCCAGGTCCCGCCCCGATCCGGAGTATCCATGTCCGCTGCGCCTGCCTCCTCGTCCGCCGCCGAAAAGATCCCCGTCACCGTGTTGACCGGCTATCTCGGCGCCGGCAAGACCACGCTGCTGAACCGCATCCTGTCGGAAAACCACGGCAAACGGTACGCGGTGATCGTCAACGAGTTCGGCGAGATCGGCATCGACAACGACCTCGTCATCGGCGCCGACGAGGAAGTGTTCGAGATGAACAACGGCTGCGTCTGCTGCACGGTGCGCGGCGACCTCGTGCGCATCATGGAAGGCCTGATGAAGCGCCGCGGCAAGTTCGACGCCATCATCCTGGAGACCACGGGGCTGGCCGATCCGGCGCCGGTGGCGCAGACCTTCTTCGTGGACGAGGACGTCCAGACCAGGGCGCGGCTCGACGCGGTGGTGACGGTCGCCGACGCCAAGTGGCTGAGCGAGCGGCTCAAGGATGCGCCCGAGGCCAAGAACCAGATCGCCTTTGCCGACGTCATCGTGCTCAACAAGACCGACCTGGTCTCGAGGCCAGAGCTCACTGAGGTCGAGGCGCGGATCAGGGCCATCAACCCTTACGCAAAACTGCATCGCACCGAGCGCTGCAAGGTCGCGCTGTCGGATGTTCTGGAACGTGGCGCGTTCGATCTCGACCGCATCCTGGAGATCGAGCCGGAATTCCTCGAAGAG
>Ga0187771_10003114_pt1 | contig 11544 bp, 11 predicted proteins | sample 0116_SJ02_MP15_1_FD_133139 | JGI IMG/M metagenome (GOLD analysis project Ga0187771, IMG submission 133139) | Tropical peat soil microbial communities from peatlands in Department of Meta, Colombia - 0116_SJ02_MP15_10_MG | ecosystem: Environmental > Terrestrial > Soil > Wetlands > Peat | place... | reverse complement strand
TCGAGCAGGTGCAAAGCGTCATGGCGGAGCCTGCGGGATTCGTCCAGATCGAGCGAGAGCGCGGCGCCGGGACACCCGCGGGAGAGCTGCGCGGCGAGAAGCCGTGAGGCGGGCGGCATTTTCCTGTGTTCTTGGAGCACGCGTTCCACGTCCGCGACGGCGAGCGGGGCAAAAAAGAATTGCAGGCAACGCGAACGAATGGTGGGCAGGAGCGCGTCGGGCTGCGCGGTCATCAGGACCAGCGTGGAGGATTCAGGAGGCTCCTCCAGGATTTTCAGGAAGGCGTTGGAATGCGCTTCGGTCATGGTCTCGGCGCCCTCGAGCAGGAAGACGCGGCGGCGGGCCACGGGAGCAAATTGGGCGGCGCGTTGCACGGCGCGGAGCTGTCCCAGGCGCAGCACGGGCCGCGCCACGGGATTGCGCAGGCGCACCGGGTCGGGCACGAGCAGCCAGACGTCCGGATGCGTCTGGAGGATAAGCGGGACGCGTTCGACCGTGGCCGCGTCCGGATTGGCCCCGCGCGATTCGAGCCCGCGTTCGATGAGGGGGGACGGGTCGGCGAGTTCGGCGATTTTGCGGCAGGTGGGGCATTCGCCACAGAATTCGCCCTGGGCCGCGCGCTTCTCGCAGTTCGCCGCCTGGGCAAACATTCGCGCGAGCGTGAATTTGCCCATCCCGCGGGGGCCGGCAAACAGCAGGGCATGAGGCACGCGGCCGCGCGTAAGCATTCCGCGCAGGGCAGTGACGATGCGTTCGTTGCCGTGATAATCGGTGAAGGGCATGCGATATATGTTCGCCGAGACCCTCAGGGGTTGAAACCCCTGAATTCTGAGCCGGACTTTAGTGTCGGAGCTGAAGCTCCGACCCCCTAAAAAGTGCCCCCTATTGATTCGGAGCGGTAAGCGCCTAGCCGGAACCGCCGATTTCAAAGTCGTGCTCCGGCCCCTCGTCATCGGCAACGGGGTGTAGCGCTTGCATGGCCCGGAAGCGCGCCATGCGGACGTCCACCGCGGCCATCACCAGCGCGTGAATCTCATCGGGCGAGCGAGGCTGGCCGGTGGCCGGCTCGATGCAGTCAATCGTAATCCAGTTTTCGCCGCGGGCCAGCTCGTCGTAAAGCGCGGCCGCGGCGACCAGGTGCTGCGAGTCCCGCTCGTGGAGGTCGCCGGCGTGCCGCGCTGCGGGCCCGGCACGCCGGAGAAGCATGCGGGCCTGCGCCTCGCCGGGTTCGATGCGCAGATAGAGCACCAGGTCCTCATGCGGCAGGTCGTTGGCGCCATATTCGAGTCTGCTGAGCCAGTGAAGAAACGCATGGCGCTCCGCGGCGGGCACGCGCGCGCCCTGATGGGCCAGGTTGGAGGCCACGTAACGGTCGGCGAGCAGGGTTTTGCCGGCGTGGAGCGCGCGCATCATCCGATCTCTTTGTTTGAACCGGTCGTTAGCGAACAGCATGGCGGAGAAATGCGGGTCCACTTGATCCAACGGGCCGAAATCGCCGCTCAGGTAGCGCTCGATCAGGCGGCCGGAAAACGTCTCGTAAACGGGGAAGCTGATCACTTCGCAGGGGATGTTGCGGGCGGCGAGGGAAGCGGCGAGCCGGGTGATCTGGGTGTGCTTTCCTGCCCCGTCAATTCCCTCGAAGCTGATGAGCATGCCGCGCGCCATGGCGGGGGAGTCTAACATGAGTTCGTGACTAGTGACTCGTGACTGGTGACGGGTGGAAGAACCGGCCTGCCGGCGGTTCAAGCAGAGAGGGGAACAGGCGAAACTCGAAAATCGGTAACCCAAAAATGACAAACGAACCCGGAAGGCTCGGGACGAAAAACGGCTAAGGCGCCGGGCACCGATCACGTTTGTTACCATGGCGGGTGATGGCTGTGAACGCAGCAACGATTGCAGAAAACCTGGCGGCGGTTCAGGACCGCATTGCCAAGGCTGCGGCGAGGGCCGGAAGACGCGCGGAGGACGTGACGCTGGTAGCGATCTCGAAGACTTTTCCCGCGGAGGCGATCCGGGCGGGGTGGGAGGCGGGTGTCCGGCATTTTGGCGAAAACCGGGTGCAGGAATGGGAAGCGAAGCGCGACGCGGTGGCCGACCTGAGCGCCACCTGGCATCTGGTGGGACATCTGCAAAGCAACAAGGCGCGGCGCGCGGCACGGCTGTTTCACAGCGTGGACTCGGTGGATAGTCTGGAGCTGGCGCGGCGGCTGGATGCCGCGCTCGGCGAGGATGCGGAAGCAGCGCAGGGGCGAAGGCTCCGTGTGCTTTTGGAAGTGCGGCTGGCGCCGGAAGAAACGAAGAGCGGCGTCGAGCCGCAGGAGGTGGAAGCGCTGGCGCGCAGCGTTCTGCTGCTGCCGCGACTGGAGCTGTGCGGGCTGATGTGCATTCCTCCGCTGGCGGAAGACCCGGAGCAGGCGCGGCCTTATTTCCGGCGGCTGCGTGCGTTGCGGGACGGGCTGCGGGCGGCGCTGGCTGTGGGAGCGGGCGCGAGCGGCGCGGTGCTGCTGCCGGTGCTCTCGATGGGCATGAGCCACGATTTCGAAGTGGCGATTGAAGAGGGCGCGACGGAGGTGCGCATAGGCACGGCAGTGTTCGGCGCGCGAACCTGACCGGGGCATGCTGGCTGGGCCCGCGTCCCGAGCGATAGCTCTTCTACTTCTTCAGGACGCCAACGTACTCTTTCAGATAGCGCCTCAGCTCCGCGCGGTGTTCTGCCCGGTAGGGCGGATAATCCTGCGCGATCCCGTCATCGGCCTTTGCGAGCAGGATGTAAGCCTGGAGGAGTCCCTCATCCACGAGTTCGATAAGCGTTTTGAGCGCGGGATCGAGCTGGGGCGGGTCCTTCTTCTGCGCCTCCCGGGCGTTCGAAGCCACCACGCCCAACGCCGCCGACTCCTCTGCGAGGCTGTGACGATACTCTTTCGCATCCGGATACTTCTGCTGGAACAGGTTCTGCTTCCATGCGGCGCGGGTAATGTCGTAGAGGAGCCATGCCGAGGATCCATCATTCTTGTTGAGGGAGCTGGGATTGACCGTAATCGTGACTTTACCCGATTCGCCGGTCTGTTTGTTGGGCGACTCGATGCGGGGTTGGCCCAGGGTCCCGCCGAGCGCATGAGCCCAATGACTGAGGCCGACCCACGTCGCCTGGGAATAAGGACTGTCGATGATCGCCTCGATGTACTTGGCATGGGCTTCCTCCACTTTTTTTTCCGCGAGGAGGGCATCGCCCCAGTAGCGGTACGCGGTCTCCTTGTCCGGGTCCACGCTCACGGCGACGGCAAACCACGACTCGGCGTTCTCGTAATCCTTCTTCGCGAAGTAGGAATCGCCGACGAACAACGGCGCTTCGTAGAGCCGCGGATCCAGCAGCATCGCGCGTTTGTAAGCGGTGATGGCGGCGTCCAGATCCCGGCGCGCAAAGGCCGCTTCGCCTTCGCGCATGGCGTTGTCCACATCCTCGCGGCCGGAGAAGACAGGAATGTTCCCGTCCACGGGGGTCATTTCCAGCAAGACGCGAACAATCTCGGAGGTGTCTCCCAGTTCCTTCGCGCGGCCCAGCGCCGCTCGGGAGCGTTTTACCTCGAGCCGGCGCATCTCCGGGTCAGCGAGGGTAGCGGCGTGGCTGAGCAGGCAAACCCCCAGGCCCTCCTCGACCAGCGCATCGGAAGGGTTGGCCGCGGCAAGCTCTTCGAACAGCGGCAGGGCTTCCAGGTTCTTGTGCTTCCTGTAAAGATCCAGAGCCAAGGCGCGCTTGTCATCCGCGCCGGCCTGCTGGTTTGCGTGCGCCAACCCTGGCGCGAGGGCTGCAAGGACCATCGCAACCACCGCCGGTGGAACCCACCACCGGCGGCGCCTTGGGGCTCGTGTCTTGCCGGTTGCCATGGTCTCTTCCTTCTCGCATCCGCCGGAATAGCGCTATTCTTGCATCGACACAGACCGGAACGGCGTAGTGAATCCGTCGAAAGTTAGATGCCGTTTGCAGCCGGGATGTGCCCGTGGCAGGGTCCAGCGCACCCGCCAGCGTGTCCATGCTAATCCTTGAGGAACGTTCGGATGAAGTTGTTTTTCAGGTGCGGGTGAAGCCGCGCGCGAGCCGCGACGCGATTGAGGGCGAGCGCGAGGGCGCGCTCGCGGTCCGGTTGACGGCCCCGCCGGTGGAAGGCGAGGCCAACGAGGCGCTCGTGCGTCTTCTCGCCGCGCGTTTACACGTGTCGAAATCGGCTGTTAAGATTGTTTCGGGCGAACGCAGCCGTTGGAAACGAATTGCCGTGCGCGGCGTGACGGCGGAACAGGTGAAGGGGCTAGTGGCTGGTGGCTCGTGACTGGTGAGGAGAACGGACCTGTAGCTCCCTTCGCAAATCCTCCCTGGTTCGGCGCAGCGTATCGAGAAGGGCAGGAAACATGAATCTGCAGGAAATTCAGGCGGAATTGCGGGCTGAGAAGCTGGATGGGTGGCTCTTCTACGACCATCACCGGCGCGACCCGATTGCGGCGCGCATCCTGGGGAGCGGCAACGGGATGAACACACGGCGGTGGTTCTACCTGATTCCGGCGCGCGGCGAGCCGCGGAAACTGGTGCACCGGATCGAATCCGCAGCGCTCGATCACCTGCCGGGAAAGAAGACCGTGTATTCCGGGCGCGACGAACTCGAAGCCGGGCTTAAGAAAACGCTCGGCGGGGCGAAGACGGTGGCCATGCAGTATTCGCCGCGGAACGAAATCTTCTACGTGTCCCTGGTGGACGCGGGCACGGTGGAACTGGTGCGCGGGCTGAAGTGCCGCGTGGTGACTTCGGCGGACCTGGTGCAGCGATTCGAGGCGTCGTGGACGCCGGAACAGGTGGAATCGCATCGCGCGGCCGGGAAGCGGGTGGATGAGATTACGCAGGCGGCATTCCGCCGGGCCGCCGACCACGTGCGCGAGCAGCGCACGCTGACCGAATACGATCTGATGCAATGGATGCTGGGCGAATTCCGCGCGAAGGGACTGGAGACCGACGACGGGCCCAACGCTTCCGTGGGGCCGTCGAGCGGGGACCCGCATTACGAGCCGAAGGCGGGCTCGAGCCGGCCGATTCGCGCGGGGGATCTGCTGCTGCTGGACGTGTGGGCCAAACTCGCGCGGCCGGACAGCGTCTTCTACGACATCACCTGGATGGGATTTCTGGGCCCGGTGGTGCCGGAACGGTACGCGAAGATTTTTGCGATTGTGCGGGAAGCGCGGGACGCAGCCGTGGCGTTCGTGCAGAAAAACGTTCGCGCGGGCAAAGCGATTGCTGGATTCGAGGTGGACCGCGTAGCGCGCGGGATCATTCAGAGGGCAGGCTACGGGAAGCACTTTGTGCACCGCACGGGGCACAACATCGGCCGCGACGTGCATGGAGCGGGCGCGAATATGGACGACCTGGAAATCCACGACGTGAGGCGGGTGCTGCCGCATACCTGCTTTTCCATCGAGCCGGGAATTTACTTCCCGGAGTTCGGGGTGCGCAGCGAAGTGAACGTCTATGTGGACGAGCATGACGCGGGAGTTACGGGCGCGGTGCAGAAGGAAATCCTGCCGCTGCTGGCGTGAAAGCACCGAAAAATGAAACTCGAAAAACGAAAATCGAAAAACGGGAAACAGAAGAGGAAAGACGAGGAGCGATGACCCGGCCGGCCGAAGCGGAAGCGCCTGCCGCGGCCGCGGGGTCGCGGGCCTGGGGCTGGGCGGCGTTCCTGGCCGGCTGGCTGGTGCCCGGGCTGGGACACGCGCTGCTGCGGCGCTGGGGCCGCGCCGCGGTGTTCTTCCTGTCCATCGCGGTGCTGGCGGCGGTGGGGGTGTGGCTGCGCGGAAATGTCTATGATACGAGCGCGGCGGATCCGTTCGAATGGCTGGGTTTTTTCGCGGACCTGGGAGCGGGGGTGCTGTATCCCGTGGCGCGATCGCTGGGAATTGTAGCGGACGTTTCGCGCGCGGCTGGGGATTACGGCACGCGGTTCTTCGCTGCGGCGGGCGCGCTGAATCTGCTGTGCGCTCTCGACGCCTACCTGATCGGCGCGGGCCGGAAGAATTAGTGACTGGTGATTGGTGACTTGTGACTGGCGGTCAGAGGTGCAGGACGTAAGTTAAATTTGAACCGCTTTCTATGCCTGCCATTTCTCATTTTGCTGCGATGACGCTGTTTGCCGCGGCCGCGTCGGCGACGCTGGCGTTTCAGTCGCGGGCGACAACGCGCGAACGATTTTTCTACGCGTTGAAGGCCTTCCTTACCTTCATCGGCGGGGCCATCGTGATCGGCTGGCTGCTCTATCCCATCTCGCGATGAATTGCAGATACCTCTCTGAGAGGCGCATGCAGAGCGGGCTGGGGCGAGGAGGACGACACGCGGGTCCGCCCCTGCTAACTGCTGCTCCAGGGGCAATGGACACTTTTTTGCGCGGGATGCTAGGATGGTTTTGGTTCGAGCCGAGGTAGCTCAGTGGTAGAGCAGCCGATTCGTAATCGGCAGGTCGTGAGTTCAATCCTCACCCTCGGCTCCAGCAGATTGTTGGGGTGCGAGCCAGGGGCGGGCCTTTCTCCGAGACCGATAGGGCGAGAAACGCCTGACGGTTCGGGACGCAGCTAGCCAACCGCCGCTATTCATTTTCCGGGGATTCCGGGGGAACATCGTCTTCGCGGAAGGTGTGCGACCTGAGTCCTCCTTCATCGGGGTTCGGCACATTCTCCACGGCGCAGATCACTTCGGCCTCGTAATCCTGTCCTTCTTCGGCCAGCTCTTCCACGCTTTCCGGGCCTGACTGCTCGTAAGCGGGCAATCCCTGGATATCGCCGGACTGGCCGCCGGCACGCGGGCCCAACCCACGGAACTCCACTGGAACCATCTCCACGGTCACGTCAAATCCCCGGAAACTGTTCCTGTTTCGTGCGTGCTTGCGGACGGGATCCTTCGCGAGGCGCTTCCGTTTCCGCTTTCCCTCCATCCTCCGGGCTGCCTTTTTCCTTCTCATGGCTGAAGCATACCACCAACCGATTTTTGCAGGAAAATCAAGGGGAGGTTGGCGGGCAGGAGGGCGGAACTGTTGGCTTTGAGGGTTGAGGGTGTTTCGGCAATAATGCTGCGTTTCGTCCATACCCCTGCCTACGGCAGGCAAGGCTGCCTGCGGCCGGCACGCTGAATGGAACGGGCAGGACGGTACCATCCCCAGGAGGGGTGAAGTGATGATCCGCGAAGATATTTTGAAGAGATTTCCCGAACTGTTCGGGACAAAGCAGGTGAATGGCCGCGACCTGAACGTCGAAGAGACGATCGCGACGCTGACGCGCGATTTCCGGCCGCAAATCGCCGCCGTGCTTTCGGCACGGCGGGAAATCCTGCTCTCCCGGGCGGGGGTGCGGCAGAAGTATGGCTGGCCGAAGTGGGACGAGGCGTTCGAGGACCCGGTGAGCGGGAAAAAATGGACGTACCGGCAAATCGTGCAGGGGATGATTGACAATGCGCTGGGGCGCACCTCGGACTGGCGCTGGCGGCTGAACGACGAGGCGGCCATTCCGGCCGACGCGCATCCGTTGACAAACCCCGGACTGGAGCTGACCGGGCCGTGGCACCCGCTGGACATGGCCTTCAACGCGCTCAACAGCCAGGCGCCGATGAACATGCCGGACTTCGAGGATGCTTCGCCGCCGCACTTCCAGCCCGAAGGGACGCCGGCGAACCAGCCGGTGGGAATTTTCGCGGCGCTGCAGAACGCGAAAGAAATTCTGGAGGGGCGGTGGTCGGGGCGAGCGTACGAGGTGGTGAAGAAGGGCCAGAAGCGCTCGTACGCGATTAAGACCGCGCCGGGACAGTGGCCCATCCGGTTCGCGCGCCCTCCCGGGATGCATCTGCACTACGAACACGTGCTGGTGGACGGGCAGCCGGCGCCCGCGCTGATCCCCATCCTGGTGCTGTGGACATTCAACAACTACGATGCGCTGACACGCGCGGGAACGGGAGTGTATTTCTACATCCCGAAGATTCAGACGCCGGCGGAGGCGCTGATCCTGGAAAAAATTCTGGCGCGGCTGGAGGGTCTGGTGGGCGTGCCGGCCGGCACCTTCAAGATCAAAGTGCTCTATGAGGAAGGAAACGCGGGCCGATTCCTGCCCGCGATTTGCTGGGTGCTGCGCCGGCGGCTGCTGGGAACCAACGTGGGCCGCTGGGACTATCTGGGCAGCCTCATCGAGATGTGGAAGGACGACCCGCACGGGGTTTTTCCCGATCCGCAAACCATCGGCATGGCCTCTCCCAACATGATCGCGTACCAGCGCTACAACGCATTGATCATGCTGCTGGCCGGGTTGAAGAACGGGGAGCTGACGCAGGGAGCGCCCATCGGGGGAATGGCCGCGGTGATGATCTATCAGCCCGGGGATCCCTACGGGCGTTCGAGATACAACCCGCTGGCGCTGCGCGCGATCGCCATCGACAAACTGCGCGAGCGGCTGCTGGGGCTCATCTTCGTGCCGGCGGTTGCGCCGGCGGCGGGCGCGCGTCCCACGCTGGACGACATCCTGGCGGGGCGAGCGAAAGGCCAGCTCTATGACGCGTACCGGCAAAGCTGGGTGGCCAGCCCGGAGGGCGCGTACGTGGCGGCCGGCAACGCGCCGCTTCGCGCGGCGGTGGAGCAGCTCCAATCCATCGTGGCTGCGCCGCGCGAAAACGTGGACGTGAAGGGCAAACCGGTGCCGACGGCGGCGAGCGGCCTGAACGATGCGGAGCGACAGGTGTTCGAGTCGCGCGGCCTGCTCAACGCGCAGGGGAAAATCACGCCGTGGGTAGTGACGACGGATTCGATCGCCACCCCGGAGAAAATCTTCACGCAGGAACTGTGGGATTCGATTTACGGCGTGCCGAAAGGCGACATCACCATCGAGCATATCCAGCACGCCTTCTACATGGCGGCAAACTATGGGTTTCAAATCCTGAACGGAAACTTCGCCGCGGCCATTGACGATTATGAGCTGTGCTTGCGATTCATGAACGATCTGGCCACCTACCGGATCGACGTCTCGTGGCTGTGGACGCTGGCGCATCACCAGACAGCGATCACCAAGGACGGCTGGCTGAAGCGATCGGAGCTGACCGAAGACGGCGTGGCGCTGGCGGCGAACGCCGAACCCGTGAAAGCCGGGGATCGCTTTACTCCCGCGCTGTTCGAGAAAGTGTGGGAATATCACAACGAGTGGACCGCGCAGTTTTTTGCGGAGATGGACCGGCGGCACGACCCGGGGCGATTCGACCGCTCGAAAGCGCCGGTCATCATGGAGCTGTTGAAGCGGCAGTTGCTGTCGCCGCGATACATCCAGCACAGCGCGCGCATCCTGTTTGTGGTGGGTGAGGCGAAGGCGGAGGAGCGGGCACAAATCCTGGACGCGGTGTTCGACCTCACGCGAGAAGAAGTGGTGAAGCGGATCGCGGCCGGGACAATGAGCAAGGCGGCGCTGGCGGCGCACGACTACATCTTCGATATTGTCAGGTAGAGGCGAAAAACCAACTCGCGCATCGCCGCTCCGGCCGCGCCGCGAGACGACCCGATGCCTTCGATTGAAATCCTGGGCAAATACGTAGCGATCAGCCCGTCAAGCAAGTGGCAGGAAATCCGCATTTTCACGGCGGGAAACGGGGCGAAGGCCGTGTTCCGGGACCCGTACGAGTTTCGTATGGGAGCCAATGCCTGGTTCCTGGAGGTCTTCACCCGAGACTCGAAGAAGCAGTTGACGAAATCGGGGCTCGATGTCCCGCTCCCTTACCAGCCGTGGAGCCACGAGTCGGGGCATCTGTTTCTGTCGAATTGGCGCACCGGCCCGTATCTCGTCGAGGTTGCCTCCGACACCTCGACACCTTGCGACTTGAAGCAACTGCCCATCACGGCGCTGGGCTCGCAGCGGTTTCCGCGCTTTCTGGTCGTCACGTCCGAACTGAGCTGTCTGATGGGGCTGGACGGCCGGGTGGAGCGCGTACTCCCGTTCCTGAATCCGGCCAGCAGCAAGCCACATCTCCACTGGTTCGACGCAGCCGGCCAGTTTATTGCCGTGGAGAATCACGGCGCCGGACGCGCCGCAATCCGGTTCTTCACCTGGCAGGGCGATCCGGTGGACACGATTCCGATTGATCCCATCACAGTCTTCCCTTATGAAGAAACGAAGTATCGAGGATTGAGGCGCGATTCCTTTTCCCTTGCGATTTCCGAGTCCGTCCTGTGCGTGGGGTCCCTGCTCGACGAATGGAGCGCCGTCGAATTCCAGAAAGATACGGGCATTCTGCGGATGAGGGTGTACCGGCCCGCGGGCGAGATTTACGAATGGCAACGTCAATCCGTTTGCAAGGCGGAGGAGCACTTCGTGGAGTTGCGTTTGCGGGGCTAGCAAGCGGCGCTACAACTGCCGCAGGAAGGCAATCATCGCGTCGTTGACTTCGGCGGCGCGTTCCTGCTGGGTCCAGTGGCCGCAATTCGGGAGGATCAGCGTTTTCTGCAAGCGCGGCACGAAAGTCGAAAGATTGGCGATGACCTGGTCCATCCCGCGAAAGCCGAGAACGAGGTCGCGGTCGCCGGCGATGTAGAGCGCAGGCACGGTCACCGGAGCGCCCGCAAAAGCCGCCAAGAGTTCCCAATTGCGGTCGATGTTGCGATACCAGTTGAGACCGCCACGAAATCCGGTTCGGGTGAATTCCTTCACGTAGAAGTCCATATCGGATTCGGCGAGCCAGCTTGGCAGGGGCGCTTGGTCGACCATGCGCGCCAAAAGCCCGCCGCGGCGCGGCACCATCGCAATTTCTCCGCGGGCTGATTCGGTGTTCGAAGGACGCGGAGCATCGCCGGATAGCGAATAAATGATGCTGCGAATGGCGCGCGGGACGTTGCGTTCCAGCTCCGCCTCAGCGATCCCTGGAGATTGAAAATACAGCACGTAAAAAAGCGCATCCTCGCGCTGAGGCATGGTGCTCGTGGGAGCCACAGGGAACCGCGGAACGTACGGCACGCTCAGGCCGATGACACCGCGAAAACGATCCGGGCGGAGAAGCGCAGCGTGCCATGCAACGGGAGCGCCCCAGTCGTGACCGGCGATGACAGCCTTGTCAGCGCCAAGAGCGTCCACCAGACCAACGATGTCGCCGACCAGATGAAGAAGCGTGTACTGGTCGATGGCCTCGGGACGGTCTGTTTCGCCATAGCCGCGCATGTCGGGAGCAACGGCGTGAAAGCCGGCTTCTGCCAACGCACGAAGCTGATGCCGCCACGAATACCAGGACTCGGGGAAGCCGTGACACAGAACGACCAGCGGTCCCGCGCCGCATTCAGCGAAGTGCATGCGGATGCCGTTGGTTTCGGCAGTTCGATGTTTGAGCTCGGGCATTGGTGAGACTCCTGGTTCCTGCGGCCCTGCCTGCCGCGGCAGGCAGGGCCGGCGCTACACGGACTGGCCGGGCTTGAAGATCATGCCACGGCCGGCTTTGCTGTTCATGACCACGAGCAGCGGGTCAGAGAAATGGAGATGGCGGACGCCGGCGCGTTCTTCGAC
>Ga0187771_10003113_pt1 | contig 11551 bp, 7 predicted proteins | sample 0116_SJ02_MP15_1_FD_133139 | JGI IMG/M metagenome (GOLD analysis project Ga0187771, IMG submission 133139) | Tropical peat soil microbial communities from peatlands in Department of Meta, Colombia - 0116_SJ02_MP15_10_MG | ecosystem: Environmental > Terrestrial > Soil > Wetlands > Peat | place... | reverse complement strand
TCCACCTCTACGACACGCTCGAACCGCTCGTTCCGGGCGGACTCGCCGACAGCGGTTCCGGCGCCGTGCTCAGCGGTTTCGTCGCCGACGCCGAGATCGTCGCCACGGCGTTCGCCAAGAAGGCGACGGCGACGATCGACCTGACGGCAAGCATCGTCCTGGGGACCGGCGTCGCCGTCCTCGTCGCGCCGCGCGTCGGGGTCGTGCTCGCCACCGGCGCCGTTGGCATGATCCTCGTCGCGTTCGCGCTCGGTGGCCTCGGCCGGGGCGGGGCCGAGCGTGAGGCTGCGGCGCGCACCGAACTCGCCAACTCCGTCCTCGACGCGATGCGTGTCGCCCGCGAACTCGTCGCCTTCGGCCGCGAGGACCTCGTCGCACGGCGCCTCGAGGAGATCCGCCAGAGGTCCACCGCCGGCGCGGCACGGCGGGCGCTCGGTACCGGACTCGCCAGGGCCGGAACGACTTGCGCCGCCACGGGGGCGCTCATCGCCGTCGTGGCGACCGGCATCGCCGTCCACGATGCCGGGCATCTCTCGGGGGTGTGGCTCGCCGTGGAGGCGTTCGTCGCGCTCGCCGTCTACGACCAGTGCGCCAATCTGCCCCTCGTGCTCGCCGACGCCGACGCCGCCCGGGCCGCGGCGCGCCGACTCGAGGCTCTGGCGACGCTCGAAGCGCCAGTCGACGAGCCCGCCGTCGATCGGAGCCCGCCCGCGGGCCCGGTCGAGGCCGCGCTCGACGAAGCCGGGGTCACCCACGGGGCGACCGTGGCACTCGAGCGGCTGTCGTTGCGGCTGGCACCGGGACGGCGGACGGCACTCGTCGGTCGCAGCGGCTCCGGCAAGACGAGCGTGCTCTACGCGCTCTTGCACTTCGTGCCCTGTGCCCGCGGACACGCTTCGATCGGGGGGGTCGACGTCGCGCAGATGACCCGCGGCGGCATCGCTCGACACGTCGGGTGGATGGCGGAGACGACGCATGTCTTCGCCACGAGCCTCGGCGACAACCTGCGCCTCGCCGATCCGGACGTCTCCGACGCGCACTGCCGCGCAGCTCTCGCCCGCGCCGGGCTGGCGGCGTGGTTCGCGTCCCTGCCGGACGGTCTCGCCACGACGCTCGGGGCCGGCGGACGACCCATGAGCGCCGGGGAGCGCCAGCGTCTGGGACTGGCGCGCACGCTGCTCGCCGGGGGCGCCGTGCTGCTCCTCGACGAGCCGACGGCGCACATCGACCCGGACTCGTCGAGCGCGGTGCTCGACGAGCTCGTCGGGGCCGCCGGATCGCGTGCGGTACTCGTCGTCAGCCACGAACCCGACCTTGACCGTCTCGTCGACGAGATAGTCACGCTCGATGGCGGCCGAGTCGTCGGACGGGCGGGAACCAGCCGTGGCTCGGCCGCCGAGGGACCAGCCGGTCAGGCGACCGCCGCTCCAGTCCCCTGAACCCTCGGAGCCGATCTTGCGAGAGGGTGCCCGACGGTGACCGCGCCGGTCATCCGGGCAGGACCGGCTGGCGGCACCGCGTTCGCCTCGCCAGCTGACGAGCCGGGCCGCGAACTGGGAGCCGACGTCGCCCCCGGGGTCCGACCGTCGGGACGCGTCGGCGGGTCCCGTCCGGTCGAGGCCCCGTGTCCAGACGAGCAGTCTCGGCGCTGACTCGCCGCGAACCGCTCGGCCGGGGGAAGCGGCGGTCGGATCGCAAGCACCCAGGGCGGCTACCGCCCGTGCTGGCGGTCCCCTCCCCAGGCGCCCATCGACAGCAGTCGGTCCCGGAAGCCCGTCTCGTCCATGATCGTGCGCATTTCGGCCGCGGCCTTTTCCGAGGGAAACATGCTGCCGAGACCGAGCTCGTCCCGGAGATCGTCACGGCGTGCCATGAAGCGACGCCACTTCGGGCCCAGGGCCTCGACCCGATCCCGGAAGAAGACCTGCGGGGTGCCGCCGATCCCCTTGTCGTAGAACTGCTCGGCCCAAGCGGTGAACATCTTCACGTGCTTGATCCCGTAGCCCTGCTCCACCTGGAGCCCGCGGATGATCTGGTTGATCACCGCCACGGAGTTCCCGCGCGGACAGCGGCTCTGGCACGTGTAGCAGTAGAAGCAGAGCCAGACGGTGTCGTCGGTGAGCAGCGTGGGGTCGCCGTCGAGGGCGCGCCGCACGATCTCGCGCGGCGAGTAGTCGCCAAAGCGCGCCGCCGGGCACCCCGACGTACAGATACCGCACTGCATGCAGGAGAGGAACCCTTCGACGTGCGCGTGCATGCGCGGGTCGCCAGCGATCCGCTCGGTGATCTCCCGGTGGACCGGTGGCGGTTCGTGGAACGTCGTCTCGGCGATGACCGAGTACGGGTTCGTGTGCCCCCGCTCTTCGTCGATCGTCTGGGCCTCGGCGTCAGGCATCGGTCCCTCCGCTCCTCTTGTCGGCTTTCGCGGCCCAGAAGAACTCGGGCCAGAAGTAGGCGTCCGTACGCCCCCCACTACGTTTCGCGGCCGACCGCACGTTGTCACGGCACAATAGACACGGCGTGACGACCGGGGCGGACTGCGCCGCCGCGAACTCCACAAGGGCACGGACCTCCTCGCTCGGCCCTCGGTAGACGCCACCGAGGCCGCCGCAGCAACCGGCGTGCAGCGTGGGGTAGGCCATGACCGGCTGGACCCCGGCGAGCTCGGCCGCTTCGGCGAGTAACCCCAGCGCCGCGTCCCGGTCGGCGAGGCATCCGACGTACGGCACGAACCGCGCGGCGCGCGCCTCGAGCTTGCGACCTTCTCGGCGGGCGGTCTCGACGAGGACCTGCCAAAGCGGGGTGGTCTCGACCCCGGCGGCGCCGAGCGCACGGTCACAGGCCGGGCAGGCGGTCACGACTGAGCCCGCGGCGACGAGGGACGCCGGTGCCTGACCGGCGACCGGATGGCCGCAGCACCCGGCCCCGACGGCGTCAGCCAGGGTCAGCTCCAAGTCGGCGGCGAACGAGTGCGTCCGGGCGCAAAGCCCCGGGTCCTGCGCCAGCGCGCAACCGGCGTAGAAGAGCGTCGCCGCCCCGGCGGGAGATGTCGGCCGCGCCGGCCGCCGCAGACGACGCGCGACGCGGCGTACGCCCTGGGAGGCCGCATCGACTAGATCGTCAGGGATGAAGCCCCGCGCCGCCATCGCGGCGCCGAAGGCGACGGCGTCGATCGTCGGCTTGCGCCGCAGTCTCCGGGCGGCGACCCTGAGGGCGCCGCGTTCGGGACAGCGGGGGCCGCTTTCGGTCTGCTGAAGAGCGCGCACCTCCGCCATGACCGCGGCGACGTCGACCTCCATCGGACAGGCCCGGGTGCAGCCGCCGCAGTCGCTGCATCGCCACACGTCTTCTGTCGCCAACAACCGACCGAGATCTCCTGCCAGGACGAGCCGGATCACGCGGCGCGGCCCGTCGACCATGTCCTGGCCCAGCGGGCAGGCGCTCCGGCATTGGCCGCACTGGAAACACGGCCGGCAACGTTCCGCCATCGCCTCGAGGGCCGCGCGGGCCTCCTCGGCGGCGAGGATCGTCACGACGACCCCTCGCGGACGCCTGACGTCGTGAGCTCGCGAGCTGTGGCGCGCCCGGCGGCGTCCTTCTCGGCGTGGGCGCAGAAGAGCCGCAGCCGGCGCCCGACGGTGTGGCGCTCGGCGGCACACAGATGCCACAGCTCGATCGGGACCGGGTTGCCGGCCTCGCCGAGGAGTTCGGCGGCCACGGCGACCTGCTCGGCGGCGCTCTGGTCGCCGCGGCGGTACTGGCAGCGATCCTCGGCGCAACCGGCGAGGAAGATCCCGGCCGCGCCGAGTCGCGCCGCCTCGACGAGGTGGAGAGCGCTCACCCGGCCGAGGCAGGGCAGCTCGACCAGGCGGACATTCTCCGGGTACCGGTCGCGGCGCAGCCCGCTGAGCGTGAACGCCGCTCCGGCGCATTCTGCACAGACGAAGCCGACAACCGGACGATCGGCTCCCTCGACGAACGTGCGAACCCGACCGAGGAGGGTCTCGTCGCCGAGGCTCGGCGTGATCGCCAGCTCCGGGCAGTGGGCACTGCAGATCCCACAAGCGCGGCAAACCTTCTCGTCGATCCGCGCCAGCATGGCGTCGGCGCGCAATCCGGCCGGCCGCGCCAGGTCGACCGGGCGCGCGACGAGGCTCGTCGCGCCGAACGGGCAGACGTCCGTGCAGACGTCGCATCCGACGCAGCGCGCCGCGTCGACGCTCGGCGCCGCCTCCCGCCGCCGGCCGGCGGACGCAAGGTAGCTGTGGACCTCGCCAGCAGTCGCCGAGGCCTCGCTCGAGCACTCCACGAGCGACTTCGGCCCCGAGGCGGAGCCGCAGATGAAGACCCCCTCGGCCCACGTCTCGGTGGCCCGGTTCTTCTTGTCGAGGACGGCGACGAAACCCGCCTCGTCGAGCCGCAGCCCGAGCACGGCGGCGATCCGCGGCGTGTCCGCGGCGGGCACGAAACCCGTCGACAGCACGACGAGATCGGGTCGGAAGAGCCGTTTGACCCCGGCGGCCTCGTCCTCGACCTCGACGACAGGCCTGTTGTCTCCGTCGAGCTCGACCCGGGGCGGCGAGCCCCGCAGGAACTCGACGCCGGCGAGGCGCGCCGCGCGGTACCAGCTCTCGCCCTCGGCGCCGAGCGTGCGCAGCTCCAGGTAGCAGATGGTGACCCGCGTGGCTGGGAAGAGCCGGCGCAGCCGGATGGCGTGCTTGAGGGCGATCGTGCAGCACAGCCGCGAGCAGTACGGGAGCCGGCGCAGGTCGCGCGACCCAGCGCACTGGATCATGACGACGTCCCCGACCGGCGGCTGGTCCAGCCAGAGCCGCTCTTCCCAGTCGTCGAGCAGCAGCGCGAATTCGGTCTGGGTGACCACCCGTTCGGTCGGGTAGCCGAGGTGGGCGACGAGCTCGCCCGGCGCTGGGTCGCAACCGGTGGCGGCGACGACGGCGCCGGCTCGGAATCGCACGAGCCGCGGTGACTGGGTGAAGTCGATCGCCTCCACGGGGCACGCCTCGGCGCAGGCGCCGCAGAACGTGCAGCTGGCGAGATCGACCGCCCAGCGGACGCGTCCGTCGAACAGTTCGGAGTAGATCGCCCGGCGCTCGCCGTCCGGGCTCGTCACGGGACACGCCTTCTCGCAGAGGGCGCAGTCGACGCAGTCGGACGTCACCATGTTCGGGAGCTGGCGCACGGTGACCTCGAAGTCGCCCGGATCACCGGACACCGACTCCACCTCGGTGCGGCGCCAGACGGCCAAGTTCGGATGGTCCACGGCCGCACTGCGGAACAGGCACTTGCGCACCCCCGACTGCTCCTCCACGGCCGGCAGGCACGCCCCACAGTCGTTCGTCGGATAGGCGGTGCCGATGCGGGTGGCGTAACCGCCGAGGAACGACTGGCGTTCGACGAGGTCGACGTGATGGCCGAGGCGCGCGAGCTCGGTCGCCGCGGCGATGCCGGCGACACCGCCGCCGACGACGACGACGGAGTCAGTGCGCGGCCTCTTCTCGGCCGGCCGTTGTCGGGGAACGGGGAAACGCAGCGCGGCCCGGGCGATGCGCACGGCCTTGTCGGTGACCGAGAGGCGATCGTCGCCGTGCACCCACGAGCAGCCCTCGCGCACGTCGGCGACCTCCAGCACGAGGCCCTGGCTGACCAGGCGCCTGAAGCGCTGCGCGACGGAGTCGGCCGAGCAACCGACGAAGACCAGTCGGCCGTCGGATTCGGCCTCGGCGAGCTCCGTGAGCCGCGCCCGACCTTCGGCGCCGCACCACACCCGGCGTCGTTCGACGGCGGCGCCGTCTTCAGAGACAAGGCGTTCGAGCAGGTTGAAATCGATGTTCGCCGCCATCGTGCCGGCGCACTCGCAGATGAGGACGCGCGCGGCCCCCGCCACGTCCGTCCTCCCCGTCATGCCAGCACCGACGACGCGCCGTCGGCGGGGACCGCGGTCCCCCCGATCGTGAATCGGTCCACGGGCCGCGCCGTCAACGCGCCGACCGGACAGGCCCGCGTGCAGGCCCCGCAACCGAGGCAGCGCCCGCCGTCGAACTCGATCGTCCGGAAGGTCCGGACGCGGGGCGGAACCTCGAAAGGGCCGTCCGGTTCGTGGCGGGCGATCTGCCGCAGAGCCGCGCCGAGGGCGCCACGCGTCGTCCCGACCGGCGCGTCGTAGAGCTCGAGCGGGTCGAACCGCGAGCTCTCCGCGATCGCGGCGGTCGGGCAGACCGTGACGCAGCGACCGCAGCCGATGCAGAGCTCCTCGTGGCGGACGATCTCACAGCCGATCCCGTCGGTCGTGGTCGGCGGGACCACGCCCGGGAGCGTCCCAAGGATCTGTCTGCCGCGGGCGGTGAGTGGCATCGCCCTACCGCCTTCGCAGGCGGGGCAAGCGCGAGATCGACGCGTCGATCTCGCGCGCCGCGGCGATAAATCGCGGCGAGTCGGCGGCGCTCATCGTGAACATCCGGACGCGCTCCGGCTCGACCCCCACGGAGGCGAGAAGACGCTGCACGAAAACGACGCGGTCGAAAGCGGCCAGGTTTCCCTCGCGGTGGTGGCACTGGCCCTCGAGGCAACCCGCGAGGAAGACGCCGTCGGCGCCCTCGGCGAGCGCACTCAGCACGTGCAAGGGACCGACACGGCCCGTACACGGCACGAGCACGCTGCGAATCGTGACGGGCAACGGAATGCGGGCGTTGCCCGTCGCGTCGGCTGCGGCGTAGGCGCACTCGCGACAGAAAAAGCCGATGATTGTGCGCTCGGCGGCGTCGGCGGGGCCCGCGGCCTCGACGGGCGCGTCGCCGGGCACGGCGCTTTCCGCGGTCACCGCGGCGACGGGGACGCTAGGCATGGGCCATCACCTCGGCGAGGAGTTCCGCGTCGGAGAAACCGCCGAGGGTCATCGCCCCCGACGGGCACTCGGCGACGCAGATGCCGCAACCCCGACAGCTCTCCGACTCGACCACGGCGTGGGGCGACCCCTCACCCACGACGTGCACCGCACCCTCGGGACAGACGTTCTCGCAGACGCCACAGCCGATGCAGACCTCGGGATCGGACCAGGCCACCTCGGCAGGCGTCAGGAGGAAGCCGCTGGAGAGCATGGACATCACCCGTCCCGCCGCCGCCTTGGCCTGGGCGATCGTGTCCGGGATGCTCTTCGGGCCCTGGGCGGTCCCGGCCACGAAGATCCCGGCGCGCTGGGTGTCCACCGGACGGAGCTTGGGGTGGGATTCCTTCAGGAAACCCGCCGCGTCCTGCTGTAGTCCCGTCACCCGCGCGATCTGGGTCGTCCCGTCCGAGGCCTCCAGGCCGGCGGACAGTACGACGAGATCGAACAGCTCCTCGGACTTCGTCCCGGTGACCGTGTCCTCGAAGCGGACCCGGAGCTTCTTATCGGGCTCCTCGATCAGTTCGCCGACGCGCGTCCGCACGTAACGGACGCCACGGGTGGAGACCAGCCGAAAGTACTCCTCGTGCGCCTTGCCGGGAGCCCGCAGGTCCGTGTAGCCGATCGTCACCTCGCAATCGGGATGCTCCTGCTTGATGAGCGACGCGTGCGCCGTGGCGAACAGACAGCAGATCGCCGAGCAGTGCGTGTTGCCCCGTGAGGTCTGGTCGCGCGAGCCGACGCACTGCAACATGAAGATCCGCTTCGGCACCGCGCCGTCCGAGGGCCGCCGCAGCTCGCCGCCGGTCGGCCCCGAGGCCGAAAGGAGACGCGCGAGTTGGCTCTGGGTGATCACGTTGGCGTAGCGGCCGAAGCCGAGCGGCGGCTTGCGCCGAGCGTCGAACTCGCGGTGGCCCGTGGCGACGACCATCGCGCCGACCGTCAGCTCCTCTTCCCACGGCTCCTGGTCGAAATCGATCGCGTGAGCGGGGCAGACCGTCTCGCAGACGCGGCACTCGCAGCAGCCGCCACAGGCCAGACAACGCCGCGCCTCGGCTACGACGTCGTCCTCTCCGAAGCCGAGACCGACGTCCACCCAGGACCTGGCGCGCTCGGCGGGTGGGACGACAGCCATTGGCCGGCGCGGGTTCGGCTTGCCGGCGGGGAGGTCGGCGTCGGCCACCTCGGCGATGGGACGTCCGAGCTCCCAGACCTCGGCCCAGTCCTCGCCGCGCAGGTAGTTGTGGATCGCTCTCGCCGCACGTCTTCCCGCCGCGATCGCCTCGATCGAGGTCACGGGTCCCGTGGCCGCCGCATCACCAGCGGCGAACACGCCTAAGCGGCCCGTCATGAAAGTCGAACGGTCGATGGCGATCTGGCCGTCGACGACGCGCACACCTTGCGCGCCCGCGAGGAACCCCCCGTCGATTTCCCGCTCGCCCGCCAGGACGACCGAGTCCGCCGCGATGTCGACCGTCTCGTCGGTCCCGGGACGCCGGAACCGCACGGCACGGACGGCATGGTCCCCGACGATTTCGGCGGGGGCCAAACCCGCGACAATCTCGACCCCTTCGGCACGGGCCTCCGCGACGAGATCCGGTGGGGCCGCAGGCGTGGGACTTTCCTCGACGCAGGCGACGGCTACCGACTGCGCACCGAGCCGCAGACAGCTGCGGGCGGCGTCGAAGGCGAGGCCCCCTTTGCCGATGACGACGACGCGCCGTCCGACCTCGACCGGTCGGCCCAACGCCCGGGAGGTCAGAAGCTCGACCGCCGAGACGACACCGGCCCGACCCGGCCCGGCGAGAGGCGGTGCTCCCGCACTCTGCCGCCCGATCGCCAGCAGCACGGCCTGGAATCCCGAGGCGAGCAGTGAGTCCACGGTGAAATCCGCGCCGCAACGCTCGTCTGTCCGCAACTCGACACCGTGGGCAAGCACGCGGGAAACCTCCTCGCGAAGGAGCGCGCGGGGCAGGCGGAACTCCGGGATGAGAAAACGCAGTGCACCCCCCGCCTCGGGCTGGGCCTCGAAAACGGTGACGGGGTAGCCGAGCTTGGCGAGCTCGCGGGCCGCGGTCAGCCCCGCCGGGCCCGCCCCCACGACGGCTACCTTCTCGGAGTAGACGGTCGACGGTGCCACGACGGGCGGGGCCGTCTCCACCCGGTCGGCGATGAAACGTCCGATCCCGGCGATCGCCACGACCTCGTCGACGCGGCCCCGTGTGCACTCGGTCTCGCAGCCGTGAAGGCAGATCCGGCCACAAACGCTCGGGAACGGGTTCTCCCGGCTCGCCAGCTCGTAGGCCTCAGCAAATCGCCCCTGCCCGACGAGCGCCACGCACCCCTGGGTCGCCGTGTGCACCGGGCAGGCCACCATGCAGGGGGCCCAGCCGCGGTGGTCGATTGCGAACCCCGCCGGGACGGCGTTGGTGAAGGGCCGGCCAATCGCCTTGCGCTTGGTCACGCCGAAGTCGAAGGCGCTGTCGAGCTCGACCGGGCACGCCGTCGTGCACCGGCCGCAGGCGACGCAGCGTTCGCTCACGAAGCTCGGCCGGTGGAGGACCCGCACTCGCAACTCCCCGGGTGGCCCGCTCACGGCGGTCACCTCCGACAGCGTGTGGACGCGGATCCGCGAGTCGGTCGCGGCGTTGGCCAGCCGCGGCGCCAGCGAGCACATCGCGCAGTCCTCGGTCGGGAAGGTCTTGGAAAGCCGGGCCATGTAGCCGCCGAGCGATTGCTCCCGCTCCACGATGTGCACGTCGACGCCCGCGTCGGCGAGCTCCTCGGCGGCGGACAGCCCGCCGATCCCGCCACCGACGACGACCGCCGACCGGTGCAAGAAGGTGCGCGACCGCTTCAGGTCGGATTGCTGGGAGGCCCGCGCCACGGCAGCGGCGAGGATCGTCTCGGCCTTCTTCTGCGCCTTCTCCGGCTCGTCGCGGTGGACGAACGAGCAGCCTTCCCGCAGGTTGGCGAAGGCGACGGCGTTCTCACCGAGTCGCAGTTCGCGGGCGATGCGCTCGAAGGTCGGGCCCTGAACACGCCGCGAGCAGGCGCCGATCACGACGTGGTCCAGTCCGCGCGACTGCACGGCGCGCTCGATCCGCCGCCTTCCCTCGGTGCCGCACATGAACTGGCTCACCGAGACGTTGACGACACCGGGCAGCGAGCGTCCGCTCCCAGCCAGCGAACGGAGGTCGAGGACGTCGGAGATGTTGCCGCCGCACTCGCAAAGAAAGACCCCGCAGCGCGTCAGGAGCTCCCTTCTCGACGGGCCCCGGCGCTGACGCCCTGGCGGGCGCCGATGCGCTCGAGCAGTGGCTCGAGATTTTGGGAGTGCGACTCCACGCCGCAGACCGTGTCCGGGTCAGCGCCGAGCGCGAGCGCGACGAGTTGCTGCACGTGCATGTGCACGAAGGGGTAGTCCTCGCCGGTCGACTCCGAGATCGCGTCGTGGTAACGGTCGAACTGGATCGAGCAGTTCGGGCACATGTGCACCAGGACGTCGATCTTTTCCTGCGCGAGGCGCTTCAGCTTCTCCCGCGTCACCGCGAGCGACCGCGAGGGGTTGACGAAGATCTGGCGGAATCCGGCGCCGCAATGGGTCGTCTTCTCCGGGTAGTTGCCGGTCTTCACGACGCCGGCCGGTTCGAGCAGGTCCTCGGGCAACATGAAGTTCTCGCTGTCGCCGAGGACTTCGTCGGGGAAGACCTTGCAGTAGTGGCACGCCGGGTGGGTGGCCACCTTGATTCCGGACAATCGCCGGCGGATCAGTTCGGGGATCTGCCGGTGCCGGCTCCAGAGGATCTCGAGGCTGTGCCGATGCTGGATCGTGCGGGCCACGCCGTCGTCGTAGCGGCGGCCGATTCTTTCGAGCGTTTCATTCGCCTGCTCGCGGTACTCGGGGACCTCGAGCACGTCGCGGCACTTCTTGTTGATGGCGTAGCAGGTCGAGCAGAGGTAGGCCTGGATCGGGTGCTCGGCGTCGACCGCCACGCAGGCGTTGCGCGCCGCGACGGCGAGGGTGGTCTGGAACGGCATGAGGTCGGAGTAGTAGCCCAGGCCGGTGCAGCAGGTCTGGTCCGTGTTGACCGTGTACTCGACGTCAAGCCGTTCGAACAGCCACTTCGTCGCGGCTTCGACGCCCGGGTACTCGCTCGAAACGAGACAGCTCCGGAAGAGCTGCACCCCGCCGCTGATCGGGTCGATGTCCGGGGTGGTCTGTGGAATACCTTTTACTTAATCAAATCAATGGAACTTGTCAAGTTAATGGCGCCGCCAGCGCTTTCCTCCGGCGCTGGTCAAAGAAAGTCGGTGGGACCGCGCGCGCCCAGGGCACGCGGGTTTCCCCTCCGTCGACGACCCGGAATCGCCAACTCCTCCCCGCGCGGGCCCCGAAGGGCAATCTCCGGACGGACCTCGGCCGTATCCCCTCTGTCCGGTCGCGATAGACCTGCCCGAGGGGAGGCTCGATGGAAGGTTCCACGAAGACGAAGCTGCGGGGGGATGTCGGCTTGGTTCCGCCACGCCATCGACGCGCTTTGGCGGGCTTGGCCGGGGTCGTTGCCGCGGCAACCCTCATTCTCGTCGCGGGGAGCGCGGGAGCGGCGGCACGGGGACCCGCGTTGGCCCGCCACCCGATGCGCCACG
>Ga0187771_10003112_pt1 | contig 11553 bp, 12 predicted proteins | sample 0116_SJ02_MP15_1_FD_133139 | JGI IMG/M metagenome (GOLD analysis project Ga0187771, IMG submission 133139) | Tropical peat soil microbial communities from peatlands in Department of Meta, Colombia - 0116_SJ02_MP15_10_MG | ecosystem: Environmental > Terrestrial > Soil > Wetlands > Peat | place... | reverse complement strand
TAAGGAGGAATGGAATAATCCTTGACCCCCCAGAATAGGCCTAAATCGGGCGGGGGCACACCCGGGTATTCGGCATTGCAGATCCGTCGCGCTAGAAAGGAGGACCTGAGCGCAGTGGCAGACCTCATCGTTAGAACAAAGAGACTGAACAACGAGTTCGACCCTCTCTTCGCGGTGGTCCCCGATGCAAGGGCGAAGGCTGAAAGGCACGTCGCCGGTTCGATTGAGTCACCGGACAAGTTGATGCTCGTCGCAGCGGAGGGTAAAAAGGTCCTGGGAGTGCTACGGGCGGAGATGCGGGAACGGCTCTTCTATGAGCCTCACATGGAGGGTTTCATCACAGACTTCTACATACTCCCCGAATACAGGAGGAAAGCTCTAGGAAACGAAATGATCCAGAAGGCGGCGGCAGAGCTCAAGAGGATGGGGGCGCAGATATTAGTCGCCGACGTGCCTGCTCAGAACGAGATAGCGAACAGGTTCTACATGAAGCGCGGCTTCAGGTCCCTTTCAAACCTGGTCGGGAAGAGCCCCTAGTAGTCTAGGAGCGAGCCGAGGCGGGGTTCTGGCGAAGTTCCCAGAACCATCATACATCGATAGCAAAACACGACGTTGCCAGCCCTTGCTCGAGAGTGGTTCTGTGACATGACGCAATACTCTTCATCGGGGATTGCTTTCAGAAGCATTTCGGCAACCCGGGACGTCTGAATATTTAACCTTCGGCTAAACGTTTAGCCTGATTCGTCGTTTGACTAATATTTGGTTCCGACCTTCCCCACTAGCTTGCCGTCGTCATTGACCTCCATGGTTGTCTCGAAGGAGCGTGGGTCCTCCAGCGAGATCCCTCCTGTGACCTGCCACTCCCTGAAAGAGGCGTCCTCAGCCACCACTGCCCGAAGCTTGTGGTTAGACGTTGTTGCGAATGTCTTCACCCTTCCTGTGCTGTCTCTGCCGTCGACGACGACTTTCAGCAGTTCTGGGTCTTGGCTCGAGAATTCTACTTCCCTGGTGTACTTCTTGTAGAACCTTCCCAAAAGGTATCCGAATAGCGGGGTCCAGAGCAGCATCATCAGGGCAGTAGCGACTCCTGACTCCGAGTCAAAGACGTACCCCGCGAAGCCGAAGAAGACCAGGCTCAGTCCAATTACCGCCGCGAATATCAGTCCCTTGATGGTGCTTCCTCGTTTTGGGAGCGAGTCGTAATAGAGGCCGAACACACCTGCGTAGATGAGCGTAACGAAAAAGGCAACGAAAGCGATGAATGGCACGTCAACGGCGACGACCGACTGGAAGCAATCAGCCGCGCTCCCGTTCACGTTCGCAATCCGAGGACAAGACTGCGGATAGGCCTGGCTTATCGCGTTCAGAGCTGCATTCTGGAGCGCGTAGAGCAGGACAACGTTGAAGACGGCGATGCCCCCGACGTATAGTACTCCGCTTATTGTTCCCGCCTTTATTCCGGCAAAGAAAGAACCCAACTTCAGGAGATCCTAGGCGTTCAAAGCAGCAAGAACCTCTGCCTCATGCCCCTTTGGGTTCACCTTCCTGAATATCTTCTTAATCCTCCCGTCCGCACCGATTACGAACGTCGACCTCTCCGTTCCCATGTACTTCTTCCCATAGAGGACCTTCTGTCTCCATGTGTCGTAGAGTCTGTGCGCGACCCCTTCTTCGTCGCTGAGGAGAGTGAAGTTGAGCGAGTACTTGTCGATGAACTTGGTATGCGAATCCAAAGAGTCTTTGCTCACGCCGAGCACCACCGCTTCAAGCCCATCGAACTTCGGCATATTGTCTCGGAAGCCGCAGGCCTCTACAGTGCAGCCTGGGGTGTCGTCCCTTGGGTAGAAGTAGAGGACGACCTGCTTCCCCTTAAAGGAGCTGAGCTTCACGCTCTTTCCGGTCGACGCAGGCAGGGTGAAGTCGGGCGCCCTGTCGCCTGCCCTCAGCTCATTCATTACCGGACTCATATTTGTCCTCGACGAAAGCCTCCAAAAAAAGGTTAATGTTGAAAGCACGCTTCCACATTAGCACCACATAATATCACGGTGCTCTATTCTATGTTCGGGGAAAATGTCCAACAGGGTGGAATCCTATCTATCAAGCTACACAAACGCAGGCACAAGGCAGAACTATCGGGGATTCATCTCATCCTTTCTCAGCCTGTCAGATGTGGGTGAGGGTGACCTTGAACATCTGGCTGACAATTATCTCAAGTCTCAACGAGACGTGGTAAAGGACCTCGAAATCCCGAATGTACCTTTTGACATAATACGATTCCACCCCTGAAAAAAACTCCTAACATTCCTCAAGCGGGTAGAATGCGCTCGCATCTTCGCAGAAACCGAATTTGACAGGTGCTCCCTTACGGGGTTCTTTGTTCTCCGGCAGAGCCTGACAGCTCTGACGAGCACGAGCACGAAGACATGCACGGTTGGTTGGCTCCAAGCCGCAATTAGTTCGTGCTGACCGGCTCAGCGACACGTGAAGTGTTAGAGCTTCGCTGCCAAGTATCACATGTGAGATTATGCTGAACTGGCACTTGGTATTTCGAGCAGTAGCCGTCTATGTAACACGCGCACAACCAGCAGAACCTGTCGTGCTCACCTATCGTTCTTTGGTAGTGGGGCGGAGTTGATGGCATGCGCTCTTTTCGCTTCATGCGTATATAGAAAGATGGCGTGCGTAGAATTCACCCAAAACAGAGGGCCGCGAAAGTAATCACTCCTACCGCACGCCTACCCTTGGGGCCGTTCTCGGAAGCAGGCGTATACGCCCCCACAAGGCTACCCTCTGAGGCATGAGAAGGGCTACACTCGTCTCCGTGGTTGTGGTAGTCTTTCTGATAGGCACGGCCTTCGGTTTCTATCTTCTCCCTATGCTGACCTCTAATCACACATATGCGTTGGCGTTTACTCAAGAAGGTGCGTGTTTCCCGCCAGCGTATGGTGCCCCATGGTCAGTAGCCCTCAACGACCACACAACCGCCATAGAACCCTCAAACGCCTCTCTCCCTATCCCCAACACACTTCCCCAATCGCTTAGTGCGTCGCCTGATTACCAGAAGTATTCCATAATTCTGTTTCACGTCCCCGCCGGAGTCTACACCTATGTCGTTTCGCCTCGTTATTTCTTCAGTAACGGGACTGTGACAGTCAATGGTGCTGACACCATCGTCACTGTCGGTGGGCCTTTCATGGACTGCACCACGCAAACGTCGACCTAACGTCATCCACCCCCGCCAAAATCGCTTACCGCACCCACCGCAAGCACAACCTAGCAAAACTTGGCACAACGAAGCACCACTCGTGCGCCATTTTACGCACGGGGCACGCTCGGCCAAGATGCAAAACACACTAAACTGTGCGGATCCCCTCGGGGACTCTAAGGCTTCAGCAGTGTCAACAATGCAATCACGACTGCCGCTACGGCAACCACTGTTGTAATCCAGAACTTCGGATCCTCATACCATTTACCCAGCATCCGCTCGATTTCCTTGATCTTGGCAGGATTGGCCATCACGGCAACTCGCTTGTCGGGGCCCTCCACACCCAACAGCAGTTTTTCCGTGAGAAGAGCGTTCATCGCAGCCAGATATTCTTGGTCTCCCAGCTTGAAACTACTCAATGTGTCGGCGAGAGCAGCGTTGTTCGGGCCCTTCTCTAGGTACAACTTGTATGCGTCCTTGAGGATACTCCTCCGGTAGGACAAGTGGGTCGAATTTTAACTGCTCGCCACTCTCTTAACGTTTTGCTTGCCTTTTGAGCGTTCTAGGGTTTTGGGAAGCGCTAGGGCACCTCCTACGTTAGTCTAGGTCGCATTTGACTCCGAAACTGCCAATGTCAATTCTTAATGTCCAAAGCTGGCATTTGGCAGAAGTTGTAACAGAAGAAGGAAGGAGGACTGTTGTGTTCAGACCAACACGGGGCTCCCCAGAGTAAGGCCGAGGAATCACCTCAAATCCTGGTCCCAGGTACTCTGCCCAGTCTTGAAAGTGCACTCTTAGTCTTCAGAACGAACTAACCTAGCACGATCATTTCTGTCCTTGTCCTTTGTCGATCGATACAACACCCTTACTTCCCATGATTTCATTTTAGTAGTGTCTCCGTTAACCGCTAAGGCTACTGGCTCGTTCTCCTTCAGGACCGGAGTCGAAGGACTCCGGCCAATTTCCTTCTTCCCATCCGAAACTGTCACTCTTACGTGTCTGGCTGTGTTCTTCGAGATATTGGTCACGTTTATCTTGACTTCGCCTCCGAATGGAGAACCCGGTTCCCATTCAAAACTCGAACGCCCTTCCCCACGGATTCTCAGATATCCACCGACCGCGGTGATTGCTAGGGTTGTGACTATGGCCAAGTATGACACGAAAGTGGGTTGGGCCAGGATTCCCAAGAAAGAGGTCTGCTGAGTCGAGCTTGTCGGTGTGGCTGAAGAAATGCTATTCGACGCAGTGGAAGCATAGCTAGTCGATGGGTGCCCAGAGGTCGATACGGAGTTAATTTGGGATTGGCTGTTTGTGGATGAACCTGTTGTTCCTGTCGTAATTCCAGGGGTAGTGGAGAAGACGAAAGCTACGATTAGGTCAGAGGCTGCACCAACTTCACATCCACTACTGCACGACGCCGACGTAGTTTCCGTAACGGTGTACAGTCCAGGGCTGAGATACCCGTATGCTATCTCAACAGGATCTGAAGATGCGTCTCCGACATGGGCCGCAGCTACCGACAATGCTGGCCCTGAAAGATCAAGATACGTCTGCGAGGACGCAAGTGCGACTATTACCGTCAAACTACCTGCAGCAGAAATCGTGAATGTTACAGCTGCGGATGTGGCATCCGGGTTGCCCCCCGAGTCTCCTTCGAAGGCGCTGAAACTGGAGTATCCGGAGATTTCCGCCCCGCCGACCGTATAGGCAGCATCGCTCGTTGAGAAGATGTTGGTGTTGCTTGAGGTTAGGGAGACATCAGCCGCCACGTACCCAGCAGAGTCGTCCAAGGAGTGAGAGTAAAGTTCGCCGTATTGGAAGTTCGTCGTAGGTTCGCGACCACCATCAGCAAAGCCGTAGAGGTAGGCTTGTCCCCCAATGGGAAGGGTCAGCGATGTTTGAAGCGAGACCGTTTGACCGTTAGATACTGAAGGGGGTGAGGCCTGGGCCTTGGAGCTCACATACGAAGTCGATGATGTGGGAGCAGTGGATTGAGTGGTTGATGTCGCAGTTGTTGACGATGGGGGAGCAAGACTAACAGATACCTCCGCCCATCCGTCGTTAGAAGATGGGTAAACGAATGACGAATTCGTGGTGCCTCCGGCTCCCCATGCCTCGTATTCACTTCCTTGCCACCCTCCGGGGGAGGTGAAGCCGGAAGGCTGATTCGATATGATTGTGTAGTTCGTTCCTGCTGCATAAGGGTCTGCTGCGTTGGCTATTATCCCCACAGCAACGAAACCGTTAGGATTCGGAGGATATGGGCTCACGCTTGGCTGATTGTTCTCGGGGGACGAACCGTTCGACCAAAGTATGCTAGCAGTGCTTACCCCTGATAACAGGTATACATCTCCCCCCATGAACGCTGTCTCTCCGCTGGTAAAGGTCAGGGTGTCAACCCCAGTCCCAGATGCTTTGGCCCAGAATGCCGACTCCACCATGTAACGCTGGGGAGTGTTACCTGCCGCGATTAGATTGTAGGAATTGCCCTGAGAATCGGTGATATTCTGTGTACCGCATGCGATGAGGCAGCCAAAGAAGGCAACGACCACATCGCTCTGAGTTACATAGATTGAGCAATCAAAGGAATTGCTGGTGTCAGAGTTTTCACAACTCGAACTGGAATTTGTGGTGACGACAGAAGCAGAGGCTAAGACGGGTTTTGTTGCTGGAAGGACAGCCAAAGTCGTAAGAACGAGAAATGCAAGCATGAGGCACGAAAGGACTGACCTGCCAGCCCTGGTACGAGGCTGCAAATGTCGGTCGGCGGCTGCTAGACATTTCTATAATAACATTCCACCTATCGGGCAGGAAAGTTGTAAGAATGGAAAGATGTCAAATCTTAATGTCCAAAGCTGGCTTTTTTGATAAAGGTTAATGATTGAGCCGGGAGCAGCCCGGAAACCTTGTCGTTCGACGTCCATGTGCACCCATGGACAAGGGCCTTCATGAAGAAGAACAGCCCCATCATGAAGGCATGCGACTTCTTCAAGCTGGACATCTCGAAGCTTCCCGCCACAACGGACCAGCTACTGGACGAGATGGCCGAGGCCGGCGTGAAGAGGGCGGTGATACTGGGCCAGGACACCCATGCCACGCGGAACCCAGCCTTCAAGGGCTACACCCTACGTAACGACGAGGTGGCCAGAATAGCGGACAGGTCAGGGGACAGGCTAATCCCCTTCGCAGGCGTCGACCCCAACGCCGGAAAGGAAGCCGTGGCAGAGCTGAGGAGGGCAGTCAAGAAGCTCGGCATGCGGGGGCTGAAGGTCCACAGCAGCGCCAACTCGGTCTACATCAACGACAGGAGTCGGATGTACCCGATCTACGACTTCTGTCAAGAGGCGGGAATCCCGGTGCTCTTTCACACGGGCACCACGGGGCTTGGTGACTGCGAGATCAAGTACAGTAAGACGGAGCTGGTTGACGAGGTATGTCAGAGCTTCCCGGACCTGAAAGTGATCATGGCCCACTTCGGATGGCCCTGGCCTGATGTGGCTATCGCAATTGCGCTGAGGAACCCTCACGTTTTCATCGACGTCTCGGGATGGAAACCGAAGTACCTCCCCCAGAGCTTGCTCCCGTACCTCAACGGAGTCCTCCAGAACCGGTTCCTCTTCGGCACGGACTATCCCATGCTAAGGCAGAAGGATTGGCTCGACGACTTCAGGGCGAATCTGGCGCCCAAACTCAAGCCGGGTGTCGGTGACAAGCTCCTCTCAAGTAACGCGAATAGACTACTCTCCGTCTAGGGCTGAATCAGCTGCATCTTCAGAGACTTCCTGCCGTTGTACCCCTCGTTGGGCTTGTGCCAGAAAGCCACTTCGGGTTCTCCGTATCTCCAGCAGAGCATGACGCTCTCCCCATACTTTTCGGCTGGGAAGTCCACGAGACCGTAGTCCAGGTCCTTCACCTCTACTCCGAGGTCCTCGAGCTCGGAGACCTTCCTCTTCATGTCCTCTACGAGCGCGTCAAGTTGGGCTGCCCTCTCCGCCACCTCCGCCGTTCTGAATCCGAAGAGGTTGTACTTCTCGATCTCGTTGTGAAGCTTGGCGACGACCTTCTTCTTTTCGATGAGCTCCTTCATCTTCGGCTTGATGTCAGAGAGGAGCTTCGAAGCTTCTTGCGGAGTGAACAAATGAACCTCATGGTCATCGAAAGCCGTCGTCTGATTCGCCCACGTCGTCCTCGTTTTTTCGCATAAGAAACTTCAGACTGTAATTTTGGTGACCAACGATGATCATCCGGTTGACCCCAAAGAATTACCTTGGAGCCAATGTCGGGCCGCCGTTTAAGACATCCCTGTTACCGTTAATAATTCGCCGCAGCAGCCGGCATGCAATGTACACACGACGGGGAGACAGGGGGGACACTTCCCTCTACGGACCTGAGCGGGTGAGGAAGGACGATCCTATAGTCGAAGCGTACGGAACCATCGATGAGTTGAACAGCGTCATCGGGGCGATAATATCCGGTTCGGATGATCGGGCACTCGCTTCGACTCTGAAGAAAGTTCAGAGGATGCTTTTCGTTGCGGGAGGGGACGCGGCGACGGAAATTGGAGGCAGGCAGAAGGTCCCGCGTATCGCGAAGTCTGACACCAAGAGGCTCGAGGAGCTGACCGACGAGCTTCTCGCGAAACTCCCAACCCTAAACAACTTCATTCTCCCCGGAGGCTCCTCCACAGGTGCAGCCCTTCACGTCGCAAGATCGGTTTGCAGGAGGGCAGAGAGACGCATCGTCACGGCCTCAAAATCCAGAGCGATGAACCCGGAGCTCCTTCCGTTCTTCAACCGCCTCTCCTCCTACCTGTTCAACCTCTCCCGCTGGGTCAACATCCGGGAGGGGAAGAAAGAGGATGTCTGGAAGGCCTAGGCCGAACGTGCTCGGCCGGCGCAATCGCAGTTTCTCACTTCACGAGTTCGAAGGCTGTGGCAATCCCCTGGCCAACACCGATGCACATCGTGGCCAGCCCGTAGCGCGTCCCTGTCCTCCTCATCTGGTGCACAAGGGTTGCAGCTAGCCGGGCTCCGCTGCACCCCAGAGGGTGACCGAGAGCGATGGCGCCTCCGTTTGGATTAATCTTTCTGAGGTCGAATTCGGGCATCTCCTGCACGCACGCCAGAACCTGTGCGGCGAACGCCTCGTTCAGCTCTATGACCCCGAACTCGTCCAAGGTCATGGCCAGCCGGGAAAGTAGCTTCCGCGTGGCATAGACCGGGCCTATCCCCATATAGTTGGGGTGCACCCCGGCCGTGGCCGATCCGAGTATCCGGGCAATCGGCTTGATGCCGAGGGCCTCGGCCTTCTGTTTCCCCATCAACAACACCGCTGCCGCACCGTCATTGATGCCTGAGGAATTGCCAGGTGTGACAGTCCCGTCCTTCCTGAAGGAGGGCTTCAGGGTGGCGAGCTTCTCCAGTGACGTGTCCGGCCTGGGTCCTTCGTCCTCACTTACGCCACTCGGGTTCTCTCTTGTCTTGACCGGCACTATTTCATCCTTGAACCTCCCGCTCCTGGTCGCGTCCACGGCCTTCACGTGGGACGAAAGTGCAAACTCGTCCTGGGAGTTCCTGCCGATCTTGTATCTATCTGCTAGGTTTTCAGCCGTCTCACCCATGGCCAGCGGCGGGTACTCGGGAAGGAACGCTGGGTTGGCGAAGCGCCATCCGATGGTTGTGTCCACTAGACTGGCGCCCCCCCTCCCGAAGGCGACCTCTGGCTTGAGCATCACCAGCGGCGCCCGTGTCATGCTCTCCACACCTCCGCCGATGAGAATCTCACCCTCGCCCGCTATTATGACCCTTGCAGCCGAGTTGAGCGCCTCCAGTCCCGACCCACAGAGCCTGTTGACCGTCGCCCCCGGCACCGAGTAGGGGATGCCCGCGAGGAGCAGTGACATCCGCGCCACGTTCCTGTTGTCCTCCCCCGCTTGATTCGCGCAGCCGAAGTAGATATCATCAATCGAAGCAGGGCTCACTCCCGACCTTTCAAGAACGGCCTTCAGCACCAGCGCCCCCATGTCGTCAGGACGGACGGACCTCAGAATCCCACCGTACTTCCCAATGGGGGTCCTCACGGCTTCGACAACTACCGCTTCGTCCCTCATGGATGGCGCGCGGAGTTCAGGTGCTTATCTTCTTTTGCCGAGAGGCGCCACATCTTCGGCTGGCCAGTTCTCCTCGGCAGCCTCCTATTGGCCTGTGAAGCTCGGTTCCCTCTTGTCGAAGAAGGCTCTGACTCCTTCTATGTGATCCTGAGTCCTCCCAGCGATGTCCTGAAGGTACATTTCGTACTCAAGGGACGACTCGAGGTCCACCACCACCGCTCGATTCAGCGCGCGCTTGGCCAAGCCCATGGCCTTCGTCGGGCCCTTCGCGAGCCGCTCCGCTATCTTGGTCGACTGGGCCTTGAGGCTCTCGTCTGGGAAAACCCAGTTGACCAAGCCGAGGTTTAGCGCCTTCGTTGCGTCGATGGGCTCTCCTAACAGTGCGACCTCCATCGCTTTCCCGAGGCCCAGAATCCGGGGCAGCCAGAAGCTCGTCCCAGAATCGAGTACAAGTCCGGCCTTGACGAAGGCCTCGTGAAACGTGGCCCTGTCCGAAGCCGCCCTGAGATCGCACGCAAGCGCCAGCCCCAGTCCGGCTCCAGCCGTGACGCCATTGACCGAAGCGAGCACAGGCTTCTCCATTCGCCTGATGCTCTGCACTATTGGATTGTATCTCCTCTTCACCACCTCCCCTAGACGCATGGGTTTGCCGCTTTCGTACGTAGACCTGTTCATGCTCAGGTCCTCCCCCACGGAGAAGGCTCTCCCTTCTCCGGTGAGAACGAGACATCTCGCCTCCGTCGAGTCCGCCCCCTCCTTCAGGGCTGCAATGAGCTCGTCCCCCATCTGGTCGTTGAAGGCGTTCAGCTTTTCCGGCCTGTTCAGGGTTACCCACAGGACGCCGTTCGTTGACTCCGTCTTGATCGTCTCGTAGCCCATCTACTTCCCCTTGAACACTGGCTTCCGCTTCTCAACGAAAGCGTTCATCCCTTCCTTCTTGTCCTCGGATGCGAACAGGAGGAAGAAGAGCTCCCTCTCAAAGTCAAGGCCGTCGCCAAGACCCATCTGGAAAGACTTGTTGACCGCCAACTTGGCCATCCTCACCGCCACCGGCGACTTCGAAGCAATGTCGTTCGCAACCTTCTTCGCCTCTTCGAGGTACACCTCCTTCGGGACGATTCTGCTCACCAACCCTAGAGACTTCGCCTCCTCAGCCCCTATCCTGTTCCCGGTGAGTATCATTTCCATCGCCTTGGACTTGCCTACGGCCCTCACCAGCCTCTGGGTCCCTCCCCCTCCAGGCATGACTCCGATGTTTATCTCCGGCTGGCCGAATTGAGTCGTCTCAGAAGCTATGAGGACGTCAAGGCTCATTGCGAGCTCGAGTCCTCCCCCCAGGACGTATCCGCTCAGAGCACCCACCATAGGCTTGGGGTAGCTCCCCACTTTGTTCCAGAAGGGAGCGAAGTGTCCGGTCATCGCCATCTCCACAGGAGTCTTCTCCGCCATGTCCTTGATGTCCGCCCCCGCTGAGAAGGCCTTCTCGTTGCCTGTAATCACGAGGCACCTCACTCCTTCGTCCTTTTCGAACTCGCTCAGGGCCGAGCTCACTTCTTCCACCAGCTTCGGGTTCAGCGCGTTCATCGCCTGCGGGCGGTTCAATGTTATTATCCCCAGCATCCCTTCCTTCGAAACGAGGACTGTCTCGTAATCCATAGGTCAAAGGCCGGGCCGCGATCGTATTAATGATAGCGTCCTGCTTGCGCTACAGAAAAGTGCTTTGGAGGTGGCTCACTTCGTCTTTGTCGAACCCGGCGAACTCCACTCGTAGAAGCCTTTACCGCTCTTCCGCCCCAGCATCCCTGCGCGTACCATCTCCCGAAGGAGGGGACTTGCTCGATACTTGCTATCTTGGAATTCGTTCATGAAGACTTGCGTGATGTTGAACGTGGTGTCCAGACCCACGTAGTCAAGAAGCTGAAGGGGCCCCATGGGCCAGTTGAGCCCAAGCCTGACAGCCTTGTCGATATCTTCGGGGTCAGCTACGCCCTCGTGGACGAGGAAGGCAGCCTCGTTCAGTGCGGGGACAAGGATCCTGTTAACTATGAACCCAGGGGAGTCCTTCTTGCACAGAACAGTCTCCTTCCCGAGCCTTCCCGAAACTTCCTTGACGCGCCCGACCGTTTCGTCTGATGTCCTCTTCCCCCGGATTATCTCGACCAGGGACATGAGCTGTGGCGGGTTGAAGAAGTGCATCCCGCAGACGTTCTCGGGGTTCTTCACGGCCGACGCCAGCAGG
>Ga0187771_10003111_pt1 | contig 11553 bp, 6 predicted proteins | sample 0116_SJ02_MP15_1_FD_133139 | JGI IMG/M metagenome (GOLD analysis project Ga0187771, IMG submission 133139) | Tropical peat soil microbial communities from peatlands in Department of Meta, Colombia - 0116_SJ02_MP15_10_MG | ecosystem: Environmental > Terrestrial > Soil > Wetlands > Peat | place... | reverse complement strand
AGACCGACCTTCCCAAGCAACACGACGTCGAGTTGACCTTCTGACGTGACGGCGCGACCGCGACAGGCCCGACGCGTGATCGCCATGACGATGGGCGATCCAGCCGGAATCGGCCCGGAAGTCATCCTGAAAGCATCGCAGGCATTCACGCGCAAGAGCGACGCGCCCGCGTTGTTCGTTCTGGGCGATCTTGCGGTGATGGAAGAAAACGCCCAACGGATCCGCGCCGTGCCGCGCCCGATAAAATGGAGCCCCGGCGAACCGATTCCCAAATCCGGCAGGCTCGGCATGTTCGCGATGAGCAGCCTGCCGGCTTCCGCGCGACGCCCGGGCGCTCCGAGCGTGCAGGGCGGCGAAGCGTCTTTTCAATACGTACTGGAAGGCGTGAGGATGGCGCTCGCCGGCGAGATTGACGGATTGGTAACCGCACCGATCAGCAAAGAGGGATGGCATCGCGCGGGGCACAATTTTCCAGGCCATTCCGAACTCATCGCGAAACTCTCCAAGGTTCGCGACTGGCGCATGATGTTCGCGGGAAGCGAGCTTCGACTCGCGCTGGTAACGATCCATATCGCGCTCAGGAAAGTGCCGGGCGCACTGCGACGCGACAGGGTTTTCGATACGATCGTAATTCTCGATCGTCATATGCGTGAGAAGGAAGGACATACGAAACCGCGAATCGCGGTGCTTGGATTGAATCCGCACGCCGGAGAGGGCGGAGCATTCGGAGACGAGGAAATCACGATTATCGAGCCTGCCATCGCACTCGCTCGCAAAGCCGGCATCGATGCGTTCGGGCCGCTCGCGCCCGACACGGCCTTCGTGCGATCGGAGCGCGGCTTCAACTTCGACGCCGTCGTCGCGATGTATCACGATCAGGGCTTGATTGCGCTCAAGACATTGGAGTTTGATCGCGCGGTGAACGTCACCGTCGGTCTTCCGTTCATCAGAACGTCGCCCGACCACGGCACGGCGTTCAATATCGCCGGACGCGGAATCGCGAACCCGTCAAGCATGATCGCCGCCGTCGATTATGCGTATCGCGGTACGATCGCGCGCGCGGGCAATGCAAAGTTCGCGGCGCGGCATGCTGGGTAGCATCGATGGCGGATCGGCTGATAATCAGAGGCGCGCGCGAGCACAATCTCAAGAATATCGATCTTGAGATTCCGCGCGATCGTCTGGTCGTTATCACCGGGCTTTCCGGTTCCGGTAAATCCTCGCTCGCCTTCGATACGATCTATGCTGAGGGGCAGCGCCGCTACGTGGAATCGCTGTCTGCGTATGCGCGCCAGTTCCTGGAACAGATGGAAAAACCGGACGTCGATTCGATCGAGGGTCTTTCGCCTGCGATCTCGATCGAGCAGAAAACGACGTCGCGCAATCCGCGTTCCACGGTCGGCACGATTACGGAAATCTACGATTACCTGCGGCTGCTGTTCGCGCGCGTAGGACATGCCTTTTGTTACAACTGCGGGCGTGAGATTTCGCAGCAGAGCGTGCAGCAGATCGTTGACCGCCTGATGGGATGGCCCGAGGGGACGCGAATCCATGTGCTCGCGCCGATCGTGCGCGATCGCAAGGGAGAATATCGCAAGGAACTGAGCGATCTGCGCCGCGCCGGCTTCGTGCGCGTCAAAATCGACGGCAAGCCTTACGAACTGGGCGAAGAACCCGCGCTCAACAAGAACAATCGCCATACGATCGAAGTAATTGTCGATCGACTTGCGATTCGCTCGGGGATAGAAAAGCGCCTTGCCGACTCAATCGAGGTTGCATTCAAGTACGGGCAGGATCTCCTGAAAGTCGAACGTGTCGATGCGCCCAGGGGCGACAGCGGCGTTTACTTCAGCCAGCGCTTCGCCTGCGTCGAGTGCGGAATATCGTATCCGGAAATTACGCCGCGGATGTTCTCATTCAACAGTCCGCATGGCGCGTGTCCCGAATGCTCAGGGATCGGCTCGATAATGTACTTCGATCCCGAACTGGTGGTTCAGAACGAAGACTTGAGCATCGCGGACGGGGCCATCGCGCCGTGGGCGACGATGAACTACATGCAGCCGATGCTCGAGGCGCTCGCGACGCACTACAAGTTCACCCTTGATCAGCCGTGGAAGATGCTGCCCGCCAAAGTTCGCAAAGCTCTTCTTCACGGCTCCGGAACCGAGGAGATCGAATTCGCCTACGAGCGCCATGGCCATCGCCACGGCTATGCGCGCCCGTTCGAGGGCGTCCTGCAATGGCTCGACCGGCGCTACAAGGAGACCGAGTCCGAGAGCATCCGCGAGGTCCTGGGCGCGTATATGAATATGCGTCCGTGCCACATATGCGACGGCGCGCGGCTCAAAAAAGAAAGCCTGTTCGTGCGCTTCAACGGCAAATCGATCGCCGAAGTCACCGCGATGTCGATCAAGCAGGCGCTGGTTTTCTTCGCCGAACCGAAGTTAACGTCGCAGGAAGCTGAAATCGCGCGATTGATTCTCAAGGAGGTTCGCGAACGCCTGGCGTTTCTATCCGACGTCGGCCTCGACTATCTCACGCTCGATCGCACCGCAGGCACGCTCTCGGGAGGCGAGGGCCAGCGAATCAGGTTGGCCACGCAGATCGGATCGAGCCTCGTCGGTGTGCTCTATATCCTCGACGAGCCCTCGATCGGGCTCCATCAGCGCGACAATCAACGTCTGCTCGCGACGCTCAAGCGGCTTCGCGATCTCGGCAACACCGTGCTCGTTGTCGAGCACGATCGCGATACGATGCTGGAGGCGGATCATCTCGTCGACATGGGTCCCGGCGCGGGCATCCACGGCGGCTACATCGTCGCCCAGGGCACGCCTGAAGACGTGATGCGCAATCCGAACTCGCTAACTGGAAAATATCTCAGTGGCAAGATGGAAATCGCTGTTCCGGCGAGTCGACGTCCGCTCAGCGGGCGATGGCTCACGATAAAGGGTGCGCGGGAAAACAATCTGCGCGATCTTACGGTTGCTTTTCCGCTGGGCGTCATGAATTGCGTCACCGGAGTGTCGGGTTCAGGCAAGTCGACTCTCGTGCTCGACACGATGTATCGCGCGCTCTCGCAGAAGCTGAATCGAAGTCGCGAGCGCGCGGGCGCTTATAAGAGCATCGAGGGCGTCGAGAATCTCGACAAAGTCATCCACGTCGATCAGAGCCCGATCGGACGCACGCCGCGATCGAATCCCGCGACATACACCGGGCTGTTCACGCATATCCGCGAACTGTTCGCGCAACTGCCCGAGGCGCGGATGCGCGGATACGGACCGGGGCGCTTCTCGTTCAACGTGAAGGGCGGGCGGTGCGAGGCGTGCGAGGGCGACGGCATCATCCGTATCGAGATGCATTTTCTGCCCGATGTCTACGTGACCTGCGAGGTGTGCGGCGGCAAGCGCTACAATCGCGACACGCTCGAGATTCACTACAAGGGCAAGAGCATCGCCGACGTGCTCAACATGACCGTGCTCGACGCGATGGAGTTCACGAGCGCTGTCCCGCCGATTCGTCAGAAGCTTGAGACGCTGCGCGACGTGGGCCTCGACTACATCCACCTCGGGCAGTCGGCGACGACCCTCTCAGGCGGCGAGGCGCAACGCATCAAGCTGGCGAAGGAGCTTTCACGTCGAGCGACCGGCCGCACGCTCTACATCCTCGACGAGCCGACCACGGGCCTTCATTTCGACGACATCAAGAAGCTGCTGGAAGTGCTGGGACGCCTGGCCGACGCCGGCAACACCGTGCTCATCATCGAGCACAATCTCGAGGTGATTAAGACCTCCGACTACGTGATCGATCTCGGCCCCGAGGGCGGAGATCGCGGTGGGACCGTCGTCGCGAAAGGCACGCCCGAGCAAATCGCCCAGGCCGCGAATTCCTACACCGGACGCTTCCTGCGTGAAGTCCTCGCGCATCGCGCCGCCGCCTGAGCGACCACGGCGCGCGGCCTAATCGCCGCTGCCGCGACATTTTCGTTAGCGCGCGATCGCGTTGGTCCAATTCCGTCAGCGCGGCTGGCCGGTCTCGAGCGCGGCCGCCTTTATCCCAGCCTCCTGCTGATTCGCGACAACGACCAGGTTGATCGCGTCGGGATGAAGATACTTTTTCGCGACCGCGAGAATGTCGACGCGCGTGACGGCGTCGATCAGCTTGGGATAGCGATCCGCATAATCGAGTCCGAGACCGTACAGCTCGATTTGGAGCATGAAATGCGCGATCGAGCTCAGACGATCGATTTTGAGCGGAAAGCTGCCGATTAGATATTTCTTTGCGGCGTCGATATCGTGCTGCGAGACCTGCTGTTCCTGTATCTGCCTGATCTGTTGGAGCACCAGCCGAATCGCCTCGCTCGCGCTTTGATTCTTGGTCTGAAGACTTACTTCAAAAGAACCAGGAAATTTCGCCGCTTCAAAGCCGCTTCCGATTGAATAGGCCAATCCCGCCTTCGAGCGAACCACCTGGGTGAGCCGCGACGCGAATCCGCCGCCGCCCAGGATGTAGTTCATCACCTGGATTTTGTAGTAGTCGGGATTGCTGCGCGCGATTCCTCCGAATCCCATTATGATATTCGCTTGTGCGACGTTGCGATCGATCAGCTCGGGATGGAGCCCGGCCGCGACGTTGGGGGCAGGCGGTTCGGGTTGCGCCGGCACCGCGCCTGAGAGCGACGCGAATTCCTGCTCGAGCTTGGCCTTGATCTCGTCGGCGTTGACGTCACCGGCCACGGCGATCACCGCGCTGCCCATCTTGTAGTGGGCGTCGTAAAAACTATGGATGTCTTCCGGCGTCAGTTTTTCGACGCTGTCGGCATAACCCTCGGACGGATGCCCATACGGACTGTCGCCGAAAAGCATCCGATTGAATTTCACCCCGGCAACGTATCCGGGCTGCTCTTCCTGCGCCTTGATCGCGGCGACCTGCTCCGCGCGCTTGCGCTCGATATCCTCCGGCGCCAGACGCGGCTGCGTGAGCGCCTGCGCGAGCAGATGAAGCGTATCGTCGCGATATTTCGAGAGCGAAGTCATTCCGGCCGATGCGAAATCGCGCCCTCCGTCAACGCTCACCGAGCTGCCCATGAAATCAACCTTGCGATTGAACTCCTCGGGCGTGAGATCGCGCGTGCCGAGGGTCAGGCACTCGGCTGTCAGCGACGCGAGTCCCGGATGATCTGCGGGATCACGGCGCGAACCCGCATCAAACGCGATCGCCATCGTCACCATCGGAAGCTGATGCTGCTCCGATACGAGAAGCACGGCGCCGTTGGAAAGCGTCATCCGTTTGATATCCAACGCGCACGCATCGCCGGCCGCGAGCACGCGAATCGAGAGAACTGCGACGACTATTGCGAGGAATCGAAAGCGCGTTTTCACAGCGCACCTCCGATCGACGCGGAATGATGCACCATCCCGCCTTCACCGCCTCCGTGGCCGGCCCCCGGCGGGAGCACTCCTGTCGGCTCAAGAAGGCCGATAGTTCGGTTCTGAGCGACAAGATATTTCTGCATCACGCGCTGGACATCCGCTGCGGTAACCTTCTCGATTCCTTCCAGATAGCGATCGACCATCCGATAGTCGCCGAGCATCTCGTACACGCCCAGCATCATCGCTTCGCGGAAAATAGAATCCTGCCCGTATACGAATTGTGCCTGCTCGAGATTCTTCGCCTTCTGCAGTTCGTCGTCGGTGACGGTTGTGTCCTGCATCTGCTTGACCTGCGTATCGACCTCGGCGAGCACGTCATCGACTTTCACGCCCGGGCGAAGCTGGCCCGAGATCGCGAACAGCGGCGGGTCGAACGACGTCATGTCGTAATCAGCACCCGCGCCGACGACCATACGTTTGTCGATCACGAGGTCCTTGTAGAGACGCGAACTCTTGCCGTCCGACAGGATTTCGCCCGCGACCTCGAGCGCATACGCATCGGAACTTTTGAGCGTTGGAACGTGCCATCCTTCGATGAATGCGGGCAGGTTCGCGGCATGGCGCAGTATCGTGCGCCGCTGACCATCCTGCGGCGGCTCGACCAGCGGCATCGGGAGCGGCTTCGCTCCGTTCTTGATCGAGCCGAACTGCTCGGCGATCTGCTTCGTCACCTTGGCGGCATCGAAATCCCCCACAGCGACGATGATCGCGTTCTGCGGCGAATAGTACATCGAGTGATAATCGAGCGCGTCCTTGAGCGTGAGATGCTGGATATCCTGCATCCATCCCACGACCGGCCAGTGATACGGATGCTCGACGAAAGCCTGCGCCTGCGTAACTTCTTCGAGCGCATCCTCGGGATTGTCCTCAGTGCGCATCCGGCGCTCTTCGGCAACGACCGCGCGTTCCGAATCGAAACCCTTGGGATCGAAGTTCGCCATCCGATCCGCTTCCAGACCGATCGGCACGTCAAGATGATCCTTGTTGATCACCTCGAAATAGTCGGTGTAGTCCTGCGTCGTGAAAGCGTTATCCATCCCGCCGTTCTCCTGGATGATGTTGGAGAACTCCTCGGGCTTGAGTTTCTTGGTGCCGCGAAACATCAGGTGTTCGACCAGATGCGACAGTCCGGTCTTGCCGAACTGTTCGTTGCGCGAGCCGACTTTGTAGAACACGTTGAAGGTTGCGACCGGCGCTTTGTGGTTCTCAAGCACCAGCACCCTGATGCCGTTGGGCAGCGTTGTGGTCTTGACGTTGTCACTGATCCCGGCGGTGGCAGCGGGACACGATATCGTCATCCAGAGCGCGGTTAAGAATACGAACGCGGGAAGCCCTAGCCGGAAAAAAACTTGTCGATGCATGACTTTCGATCATCTTAATTCCGCACGATACGAGGGAGTCAAGCCATAATCTGACCGGCGACGATTGCGCGCGATGCAAATTTGCATAACCTCCCCGGTCCTGAGAAGATGAACTTTCTGAGATGACCGAAAACCCCGAAACCGGATACGCGCTCCATCAGATAAAGGGTGTTGTTGCGAAATTCATGCGGATGCTGTTTCCGCTGGAGTTTCGAATCGATTCCATCCAGAACACCCTTCCGCTCCTGCCGTTTCATTACCCGCTGATGCCGGGGGAGATGATTTATCTGCCCGAGAAGATCGACATTTTCCCGGACCAGGCGACCGCCCACGACTACTACATCGCGACGGCGGCGCATCTCACGGCGCGCCACGAATTCGGCACTTTCGATTTCAGGCTGAGAGATGTCGAGGGCTTCGAAGATCGCGGCGAGACCGGCGCGGAGGCGCTCGATTGCTATATCGAATCGTTCGACGATCCCGCGCTCGGAAGCGCTCTCGTGCGTTTGTGCGAATCCGCGCGTATCGACGCGGAACTGACGCGGCGTTATCGCGGGCTGGCCCCCAAGGTGCAGCGACTGAACGGTGTGATGGTTGAGAGGCTCGTGCCGAATGCGCTCAGCAGCACGCTCATCCGCGCATCGCTCGACCTGCTTTCCGCGCACGAAGAGGCGCTCGGAGGCTTCGCCGCGCAGGCTGCGATGTTCTTCGATGTGCTGCGGCTTCCGAACACCGGGGTGCTCGAAAGTGTTCGGCAGGCCGGCCAGCTTTACGGATGGATTAAGCACCTGATGGAGCAGGCGCGCCAGGCGGGCGAGGGCGATGCGCTCGCAGAAGGCGCAGAGCAGATGCGCAACGATCTGATCAAGTCGTTCAAGGGTCAGGGCGCCGAAGCCGGCGGCGAAGGCGATGAGAACGCGGGCGACGCCGAGGGCGAGGGCGAACCGGATCAGAATGTCAACCTCGAAGCCTCCGGAAAGTCAGGCAAGAGCGGAAAGAGTCGCGCGCTGTCTCCCGAGGAGCTGAAGAAGCTCATCGAGCAGGGCGCGCAGCTGAATCCCTCGCAGGCGACCGGCGATACCGAAGGCGAGGGGATGTACCTTACGCAGCTCACGGGCAAGCAGGCGCAGGAGCTGAAGGAACTGCGCGAGCAGCTCGCCGAGATGAGCGCGATGACGGGGCAGGGCCGCCTGATGCTCGCGCGCAATCGCCAGGATTCGTATTACGCCTACGACGAGTGGGATTACATCCAGGGCGATTATCGCCGCAACTGGTGCCGGCTCCGGGAAATTCTGCTGCCAGGAGACGAGGGCGATTTCTTCAACGCGACTCTGGCACGGTATTCCGAATTGCTCCCCGTCGTGCGCCGCCATTTCCAGCGTATCCGTCCGGCGTCGTATCGGATGGTGCACGGACTCGAAGACGGCGATGAGATCGATCTCGATCGAGCGGTCGAGGCGCTGGTCTCGCGTCACATGGGCGGCGTTCCAGATCAGCGGCTTTACAAGGCGCGCAAGAAAGAGGCGCGCGATGTCGCCACTCTGTTTCTGCTCGACATGTCGGCGTCAACCGACGAGCCGATTCATCGCGAGCCGCGCAAGTACACCGATGACGACGATACCGACGATTGGATGAAGGCGTGGCAGCGCCGCCCGCAGGCCTCCCAGCGCCCGCGCCGTATCATCGACGTCAACAAGGAAGCGCTCGTCATCATGGCGCAGGCGCTCGAAGAACTCGGCGACTCATACGCGATAATGGGCTTCTCCGGCCACGGACGCGACAACGTCGAGTTCTACGTGATCAAGGAATTCGATCAGGAGCTGACCGACGAGGTAAAGGCGCGCGTCGGCGCTGTCGAGCCCAAGCGTTCGACGCGGATGGGCGCCGCGATTCGCCACGTGCGCGAGAAGTTTAAGGATGTCTCATCGCGCTCGCGCCATGTAATCCTGCTGAGCGACGGCTTTCCGCAGGACTTCGATTACGGCCACGATCGACGCTCGAACGCCTATGGAATCCAGGACACGATGGTGGCGTTGAAGGAACTGGAGCTCGCGGGCGTGCTGCCGTTCTGCATCACGGTCGACAAGACGGGCCACGACTATCTGCGCCAGATGTGCCAGTCCTCGCGCTACCTAGTAATCGAGGACATCGCGTCGCTGCCGCTTCAGCTTCCCAAGGTCTACGAACAAGTCGTCCGCTGGTAGAGGGATACTGTCACCAGCGCCGCTAACGAGTCGGTGCCCGCAGATCGTGGCCGGTCATTTCGGGGGGCGCCTTGATTCCCAGCATCGCCAGCAACGTTGGCGCGACGTCGTAAAGCGCGCCGTTTCGCAATCCGCCCTTGTACTGCGGATCGAAGAGAATCAGCGGCACCGGAAACGTCGTGTGCGCGGTATGCGGCTGGCCGGTTTTTGGATCGGTCATGAATTCGGCGTTGCCGTGATCGGCGGTGATTAGCGCGACACCGCCGCGCTTTGCGAGCGCATCGATTACGATTCCAAGTGCGGTGTCCGTCGTCTCGACGGCAGTAACGGTCGCCTCGTACTTACCCGTATGGCCGACCATGTCGGGATTGGCGAAATTGATCACGACCACGTCGATTTTCCCGCCGGCGATCTCCGCCGCAGCGCGCTCCGCGATCTCCTTCGCACGCATCGTCGGTTCGAGGTCGTAGGTCGCGACCTTCGACGACGGAATCAACGCACGCTCCTCGTACGCGAACGGCTTCTCGACGCCGCCATTGAGAAAATACGTGACGTGCGCGTACTTCTCGGTCTCCGCGATGCGAATATTCCTGATGCCGTTGATCGCGAACACCTCGGCTAGCGTGTTTCGTACGTCTTCGGGTCCGAACGCCGTCGGCAGCCCGAATGAATGGTCGTATTCGGTCATGCATGCGTAACCGATACGGGGAAATGCCGCGCGTTTGAAACCGCTGAAATCCGCGATCGCCAGCGCGGAGGTAAGTTCGCGCGCGCGATCGGCGCGGAAATTGTAACAGACGACCTGATCGCCATCCGCCATCGGCGCGCGATCGCCGACCACGACCGGCTCGACGAACTCGTCGCTCTTGTCTGCGGCGTATGACGCCTCCACCGCCGCGCGCGCCGACGGCGCTACCGGCGCATCACCCAATACGATCGCCCGCCACGCGCGCTCGACGCGCTCCCATCGCTTGTCGCGATCCATCGCATAGTAGCGGCCCGATACCGTCGCGATTCGTCCGCACCTGAGTTCTGCAAGCTTCGCCTCGAGCGCGTCGATAAACGGCAGCGCCGATCGGGGAGGCTTGTCGCGCCCATCCAAAACGGCATGAACGAGGATTTCGCCCGCGCCGTTGGATGCTGCGAGATCGAGGATCGCCATCAGGTGATCGATATGGCTGTGCACGCTGCCGTCGGAGAGCAGTCCCCAGACATGCAATCGATGGCCGGCCGACTTGCGAATCGCGTCGAGCAGTACGGCGTTGCGCGCGAAGTCGCTGCGTTCGATCGCTTTCGTGATTCGCATCACGTCCTGGTAGATGACGCGACCCGATCCTATCGTCAGATGGCCGACTTCGGAATTGCCCATGATGCCGGGCGGAAGACCGACGCTCTCGCCCGAGGCGTCGACCTCGCTATGAGCTTGCGTCGCGAGCAGGCGATTCATCACGGGCGTTCGCGCCGCCGCAATCGCGTTGCCTTCGCGCTCGGCCCTGATGCCCCATCCGTCGAAGATGATCAGCGCTGCAACCGCGGGCTTCGTCATCGCGCGCTTCCGCCCTTCTTGAACGCCGACGCTCCGGGATAGACGGCACGCGAGCCAAGTTCCTCCGCGATGCGCATCAGGCGATTGTACTTCGCGATGCGCTCACTGCGGCTCATCGAACCGGTTTTGATCTGACCGGCGCCGGTCGCGACTGCGAGATCGGCGATCGTCGTGTCTTCGGTCTCACCCGAACGATGCGAGATCACGGACGTATAGCCGGCCTTGCGCGCCATCTCGATCGCGGCGAGCGTCTCGGTGAGCGTGCCGATCTGATTCACCTTGATAAGTATCGAGTTTGCGACGCCTTCCTTGATTCCGCGCTCGAGCCTGCGGGTGTTGGTCACGAACAGATCATCGCCGACCAACTGACATTTCGATCCCACTGCGTTGGTGAGAGCCTTCCATCCGGCCCAGTCATCCTCGGCGAGGCCGTCTTCGATCGAGACGATCGGATAGCGCGCGATCCAGTCGGCGTAAAATTTCACCATTTCGTCTGCAGAGCGGGCGCGCTTGTCCGATCGTGCAAACACGTACTTTCCCTTTTCGAAAAACTCGCTGGATGCTGGATCGAGCGCGATCGCAACGTCACTGCCGGCCTTGTATCCCGCCTTCGCGATCGCTTCGAGGATCACCTCGATCGGCTCCTGATTGCTCGAGAGATTCGGCGCGAATCCGCCCTCGTCGCCGACGTTGGTGGACTGTCCGCGTTTCTTGAGCACGCCGGCGAGCGCATGAAAAACTTCCGCGCCGACTCGAATAGCTTCCGCCATCGTGCTCGCGCCGAGCGGCACGATCATGAACTCCTGCATATCGACACTGGAGTCCGCATGACGGCCGCCGTTCACGACGTTCATCATCGGCACCGGCATGACGTGCGCTTCTGGATTCAGATAGCGATAGAGGGGCACGCCGCGCGCAGCAGCCGCCGCATGAGCGGCAGCCATCGATACGCCAAGCATCGCATTCGCGCCCAACTTGGATTTGTTCTCGGTGCCGTCGAGCGCGATCAGCTT
>Ga0187771_10003110_pt1 | contig 11553 bp, 11 predicted proteins | sample 0116_SJ02_MP15_1_FD_133139 | JGI IMG/M metagenome (GOLD analysis project Ga0187771, IMG submission 133139) | Tropical peat soil microbial communities from peatlands in Department of Meta, Colombia - 0116_SJ02_MP15_10_MG | ecosystem: Environmental > Terrestrial > Soil > Wetlands > Peat | place... | reverse complement strand
TGTTGGCGACGGCCCAACCGATGCGGAAGCCCGTCATGGCGTACATCTTCGACACGCCGTTGATCACCACCAGCTTGGATTCTTCGAGCGACTTTTTCATGAATTCGTAGCAAATCGGGGCGCTCTTGCCTTCGAACACCAGGCGGTTGTAAATGTCGTCCATGATGAGATAAATGCTCTTCTTCTCGCAAAACTCGACCATTTCCTGAACGAAATCTTTCGAGTACATCACGCCTGAGGGATTGTTGGGACTATTCAGAATGATGGCCTTGGTGTAGGAGCTGACCACGTCTGCGATCTCCTGCACGGTCGGGTAGAATGTTCCGTCCTCTGGAGTCACCGCCACAGGAACGCCGCCCGCGAGCTTCACCATCTCGGGATAGCTCACCCAGTAGGGCGCAGGAAAAATCACTTCTTCCTTGGGATCAAGGATGGCGTGCAAAAGCACCATCAGCGCCTGCTTGGCGCCTCCGGAAGCGATCACGTTGTGCGCGGTGACGGTTTTCTTGTAGTGCTCCTCGGTATAGTGAATGATGGCTTTCTTTAGCGCGGGAATTCCGTCGGGGGCGGTGTAGCGGATTTCTCCTGTATTGAGCAATGAGGTGCAACTGATCACTGCATCCAGCGGGGCCTTGCTCTTGGGTTCGCCGCCTCCCAGGTGGATCACCGGCTCTCCCTTATCGCGCAGCAAAGCGGCTTTTTCGTTCAGCTTGAGAGTGGCCGACTCTTTGATGGATCGGGCCAGCTGACTAAGACTCATGATGTTTACCTTCCCTCCCTGTGCATCGGAATCATCACAAATTCGGCGCTGCTTGGTCTGGGCTATGAAACCAGGGCCATGGCACTCGCCAGGATCATCCTCGTTTCCGTTTTCTCTGCTCGGTTGGCGGCTGCAGTTTGATGGCTGGCTCGAACTTCTCTCTGAGCCGTTGTTCCACCATCGGCGGCACCAGGTCGGCTACAGATCCGCCTAGCTGGGCGACTTCCCGCACCAAGCGTGAACTGAGATAGGAGTACTGTTCGGCCGGCATCAGAAAGACGGTCTCCAGGTTCGGCTGCAGCTTGCGGTTCATCAAGGCCATCTGCAGTTCATATTCGTAGTCGCTGATGGCGCGAATACCGCGCAGCACCGCGTCGGCCTTGACCTTCAAGGCGTAGTCCACCGTCAAGCCGTCAAAGGTGTCGACGCTGACGTTGTCCAGGCCCTCGGTCATGGCCTCTAGCATGTTCTTGCGCTCGGTCAGCCCGAACAGAGGCGCTTTCTCCGGGTTGCGCAGGACCGCTACGACCAGCTCATCAAAAATCTTGCTGCCGCGTTCGATCAGGTCCCGATGTCCATTGGTGGGCGGGTCAAAAGTTCCGGGATAGATAGCAGTCACTTTCTTCAAGCATCCTCGCAGGAACGGCGCGCAAATGGGTAACAACGGATTTTATGCGTTGCAGCGAGGGGATGGCAATCGTTGTTTGCCACCGCGCAGAGAAAAATTTCCCGAAAAGAAGGCAGTGGGTCAGCTTGAACCTTTTCCGCAGACGTCATCCCGAAGGTTCGAGCTTTCACCAGCGGGCCGAGAGCCTGCCCTGAGCAAGCGTAGCGAGTCGAAGGGGATCTGGCGCGGGCCAAAGGTGCAGCCATTCCGCGCCAGATCCTTCGCTCCGCCTGAAGGATGGCTCCGCTCAGGATGACTTCATAGAAGAGAGCGTCCAAGGTTCGAACCGGCCCGCTACCGAAAAGGAGCGTGTCTAGTGGGCGCACTACAAGGTGTGCATGTAGGCGAGCAGGTCATCGATCTGCTGCTGAGTCATCACCTGGCTGTATCCTGGCATCTTGTTGCGGCCCATGCGAATGATGTCGCCCACGCGGTCATCATTGGCGGGCATTCCGCTCAATGGCATGTATTGCCGCTTGAAAAGACCCTTCATAGGCGGGCCCTGGCGCCCGCGCGAGGAATAGGGAGCGTGGCAACGGTCGCAGTAATTGTCATATAGGCGACGGCCAGCAGCCTGCTGCGGATTCAGTCCCAGTTCGGCGTCGCTGCGGCGGCGCTCGTCGCATCCCGTCAGCAAGACCAGAACCGCAGTAAGGATAAGCGCGGACAACAGCCAGCGGCGAACCTTGATCAAACGCGAAAAGGGAATTTTCAACGAATTTCTCAACCTCGCAGCGAAGTACAATGATAATCCATGCCGAAATCGGTTGCCGTGAAGCGAGTCTATGAACCGCCGTCGCGAGCGGACGGAACGCGCGTGCTGGTGGACCGCCTTTGGCCGCGGGGCTTGACCAAAGAGCGCGCGGCCGTTGATGCTTGGCTGCGCGATCTGGCGCCCTCGGACGAATTGCGGCAGTGGTATCACCAGCGTCCCGAAGCATGGGCGCTGTTCCGCAAGCGCTACTTAAAGGAGCTCGCACGCCCCGAGGCAAGCGCACCGCTGGAGGAGCTTTACGGTCTGGCCGGCAAATCCAAGCAACTCACTTTGCTGTTCGCCTCCAAGAACGAAGTGCGCAACAATGCAATCGTTCTGCGCGACCTTCTGGAGGGAATGCGCAAGCCGCCTACCGGCACCGGGCCGGGCAAGGCCAGGGCCGCCCGTGACCGCAAGGTCAGGGCCATGCCCAGAAGATAGTCTTGGCTGGCGGGAGAGGTTGTTGCTTTCTTGAACACGAATTCCGTGTTACACTATTCTCGTGTCACACAAGACCCGTTTGCGCAATGTAACCGTGACCCTCGAGAGGGACCTCGCCCAGTGGGCGCGCATTGAAGCAGCGCGGCAGGATACCAGTGTGTCGCGTTTGCTGGGAGCGCTGCTCAAGGAGCGCATGTCGACCCAAGGTGGCTCCGTGACGGATGCGGCGGAGCGTTTGGCGAGCTTCGGCAAGCGCCACCGGCTGTCTTTGGGCGGGATGAAAATCAAAGACCTCATCAATGAAGGTCGCCGGTGAGCCAGTTTGTCCTGGATGCATCGGTCGTGCTGACTTGGTGTTTCCCGGACGAGAATGCCGAACTCGCGCAATACGTTGCTGACATGTTCCAGCGGGACAACACTGCGCTTGCCCCCACGTTCTGGCCGCACGAAGTATTGAATGGTTTGCTTGCCGGTGAAAGACGCAAGCGAATTTCTAGGGAATTGGTGCGCAGGTTTCTGGATGACCTTGCCTTACTGCCCGTTGAGCTGAAGCCGTTTTCTGCCCGAGCGGTCTTTGACAGGATCCAATCGCTGAGCCGTAAGTATGGCCTGACGGCGTATGATGCCGCCTATCTTGATTTGGCTCTCGAAAGCGGACTGGCGGTTGCCAGCTTGGATGAGGATTTGGTCGCCGCCTGTCGGAAGGCAGGCGCAAAGTTGCTGCACCCGTGACCGAGCTTACCCGTGATGGCCAAGACTTGACCTTTGCACACCGTGCCGTCGGGTGTGGTCGCTGCTATCAGGCAGACCCTTCCCGGAACGATTTTGAGCGATAAGGCCTGGTAGCGACAGTTTGGGCGAATTCGGTAAGTTGGCCCCCATCTAAAGCACCTCGTTGACGGCCCGGTCTGACTTTGTGGATAATTTGCGACGCTTCGAGCCCGCTGTTCGCGTCACCCCCAATCTCGCGCAAGAGCACGAAAACTCACATGACTTTCGGAATATAATTTCTTAGTCAAATCAGTCTTCTGAAGACGAACCAACTTGCGTACCGACGCAGGATGCAGATGACGGGCATCGTGGGGAGAACATGGATATCGAACGGATGATACGGGGCGCCATGGACCCGAGCAAATTAATTCGCATTCTGTGGAGGAAAATTCCGGTCGGGTCATTCGGTTTGCGGATGAAGTTCGATGTATTTACAAAAACGCAATACGCTTTTGGCATCTACTATGCCGCAAAGCTGGCTAAGGCTCTGACGATACAAGAAATAAGCTGCATCGAGTTTGGGGTGGCGTCGGGACAAGGGCTTGTCCATATGGCAAACGCTGCGAAAGAGGTCTCACGCGAGATTGGGGTCGCAATACAGCTTTATGGTTTTGACCGTTTAACCGGCCTTCCTGAGGTACGTGGTTATAAGGATTTGCCATATGTTTGGAAAAGCGGATTCTACAAGATGGATTTGGAACGCATACAAGAAATGGTTCCCGCTGCGAAACTGGTGATCGGCGACGTCAAAGACACCGTCGAAACCTTTCATGAGCAGTACCACCCGGCACCGATCGGTTTCGTTTCCTTCGATTTGGACCTTCATTCATCTACAGCTGCGGCACTCAGGCTATTCTCCAGCGAATGCGGAATCCTTCCTCGGGTAATTTGCTACTTTGACGACATTCTAGACGCTCCAGAGGCTACCGCCATGTTCAATGACTGGACGGGTGAACTGCTTGCAATCAGGGAATTCAATGAAACGCATGAGACGATGAAGCTCGCGAAAATAAATGGGTTGTATGAGAGACGATACGTTCGGGCGGCATGGCCAAGCGCCATCTATGTTCTCCATTCCTTTGAACATCCCCGCTACAATGATTTCATTTTCGGCTGAGTACCTCGGAACTTCATTGCCCACATTCGCCACGATTCACCTGTCAGCTTTTCCAGCGTGCAGCCTACGTGCCCACCGGCGCGAAGACCGGCCACGTCGCGATCACGACTCCCGGCGGGACGGCCACTAGCAGTGCCATCTTCACGGTGACGCAGTAGCCTATTAAGCAGTTACAGTCCCGCACAAAAGCCGCCTGATCTGGCGGCTTTTCTTTCCCACTAGAAGGCAACCATGCCTCGTTTCTGAGGTGGTTGATGAAAAATCGCGATTTCACTCAAAGTCCCCCAATCGGAACCAGTCTGTTTCCGATACGGGGAGCATTGCCAGAGTTGTCCGCAGGGTCGAGTTCAAGCTGCTACGCATTACTTCACCAAGCTCTCACCTGCCCAGGAGTAGCTCACCGCATCAGCACTGCGACCCATTCTCCCGGTGGAATCCGCTCGCGGTGGGGTGGGATAACGAGGTAGCAGTTGGCGCGGGTGGTGGCAGCGATGTCGCCGGAGCCTTGCCAGGGAACAAGTTCGACCTCCGCCTGTTCGAACTCGCCGGACAGCACCGCAGGAAGGAATCGCTTGAGGCCGGTTTTTGTCCTGACTTCAGTTTTCAGCTTCGCATACAGGAAAACCAGCTTGCGCGGCGTCATGCCGGAAAGCGCTTCCAGCACCGGACGAACAAAAAGCTCAAAGGTCACCATGGTGGAAACCGGGTTTCCCGGAAGCCCGAAGAAATATGTGTAGTGGGGAATTGCCGTGCTTTCTCCGCCAGTGTCTGCCGAACGCGGCACCCGTCCAAACACAATCGGGCGGCCTGGTTGGATGAGTGCGCCGGTGAAGAAAAATTCCGCGCCCAACTCGGCCAGCACTTGCTCGACCAGATCGTGTTTGCCCATGGACACGCCGCCCGTCAGCAGCAACAAATCGGCCTCCAGGCCTTCAGAGATTAACTCACGCAGGCGATTGGGCTCATCGGGCGCAATGGGCAAAATGATCGGCTCACCCCCGGCGGCCCTGACTTGTGCCGCCAACGAGTACGAGTTTGAATTGCGAATCTGAGTGGGGCCTGGGGGGACATGGAGTTCGACGATCTCGTCGCCGGTGGCGAGCACGGCGACTCGTGGTTTCGCATAAACCTGCAGATGCGTTCTTCCAGCGGAAGCAGCCACGGCAATGGCTGCGTGATCGAGCCGGGTGCCAGGGCTAAGAAGCTGGCTGCCGCGCCGGGCTTCGGCGCCGGCAGGAACGATGTTCTCGCCCGCGGAGACTCCTTTGGTGATTTCAACGATTTCGCCTTGTGCAGCGGTGTATTCCACCATCACGACGGCATCGGCTCCGAGCGGCGCCGGTGCACCGGTCATGATGGCGGCTGCCTGGCCTCTGTGAAGCTGCAAAGTGGAACTTTGAGCGCCTGCCTTGATCTCACCCACCAGCTTGAGCTTGGCCGGAAGCCGCGCGAGGTCGGAGGAGCAGACAGCATAGCCATCGCGCATAGCGCGGGGAAACGGAGGGAAGTTGCGGTCCGCCACGACCGGCTCGGCCAGAACTCGGGCCGCAGCCTCCGGCAGTTCTACAAACTCCTTCCCCGAAGCACGGAGTCCGGCGGCATGCTGCTCTACAACGTGACGTGCCTGCTCGAAGGTCAAAATCGGGGAAGTTGCTTCGGACGACATGCAGAAGATGATACGGGGAAACGAGCGGATTTTCGACAGGCTCTGCCCGCTAGGGCGTTTCTCGAGATGGCGTAGCGCGCCCTTGGCTTTCTGGAATGCTCCCACACACGGCGGTTCGTGCCGGAGGCGATGGGTAATCCTCGCTCGCTGGCGCTCGCTCGGGTGCCTCTAGGAACAAGGCTTATCGGCACGACTAAAGTCGTGCCCTTCCACAAATCTCGCTCTACAGGAACTCGAGAAACCCTCTAATATGTGCAAGGGAAAACTGCTCCCGAGAGCAAAACGAGGTGGGGGCGGCGGCCGGACGGGCCGCCCCTTTCTATGGAGCTATCACCTACTTCTTGGGTGGCTTCTTCGTTGTTTTAGTAGTGCCGTAGCTGGTCTCCACTGTGCTCCCAATGTACTGAAGCATGCTCTTGGCGGCGTCAGCATAGGGACCGTTGGGTTGGAGCTCGAGATATTTGTTGAACGCCTCCGCAGTCCCGGGAGGGGCAATCACCTTGCCGTCCTTATCGGTGGTCGATTTGCCCACGAGCCCAACGCCCTTCTGGTAGTACGCCTCGGCCTTGTTGGGGTCGGCGGCGATGGTCTTGTCAAAGGCGGCGACGGCCTCATCAATTCTGCCTGCGTTGGTGAGAGTGGCGCCAATGTTGAAATAAAACTGGGCAGCGTCCGCTGGATCCAACTCAGCCGCCTGGGTGTAGTTTTTGACGGCATCGTCGGTCTTGCCTGTCTTACCTAACGCGTTGGCCAGATTGTTGTAGTACTGGGCGAGAACCTTGGTGGCGTCCGGCGTCTTCTGCTTGGGGTCGGCGTCCATGGCCTTCTGCTTGAGGTCGATCGCCTTGGTGTATTCTTCCGCTGCCTCGCCAAAACGCTTTTGCTTTTCCGCAAGGTCCGCCTGTTTGCCGGCAGAAATCAGGTAGGCCTCCCCCAGCCTCGCCCAAATCAAGTCGCGCGTGGGATCGGTCTGCGTGGCTTCCGTGAGCGTAGCGATCGCCGCGTCGTAATTCCCGGCATCGCTGGCCGCCCTGGCCGCGACCAGCCTTTCGTTCAAGTTTTTGATGGTGGCGTTCTCCTTCACAAGCTTGGCCTGCTGCTCCTGCATCTCCTTCTTTTGCTCCGCTGTCAGGCCTTCGCCTTGAGCTTGCGCCGCCCGCTCCTTCGCCAGGTCGAAGTCCATTACCTTCTCATCCGCTCCCACGGCTACGGCGTTGAAGTGATAGATTTCCTGTCCATCTTTGCCGACCAGCCTTACGTTGTAATGGCCCATGGTGACGCCCAACGAGAAGTAGTCACCCTTTTTGTTGGTCTTCATGGTGTATTTCTGCCCATTATCGGTGTTGGCCCACTCGACCGTGGCATCGGCAATGGGCTTGCCGTCGGGATCCTTGCAATTACCTCGCACTGTGCCGGCCACCTGGGCGAACAACAGAGCCGCACTTGCTATAAGACTGATTAAGACCAGAACCGCAATCCGCTGCTTCATCTTGCCTCCAATCTAAAATGAATGGTTTTGCTCTTGACCAAGGATGCCCGTCGCTTACCATGCCGCGGCGACGCATCCGCAATCAGCGGCAAACCATTACAACCCAGAAGCCAGTTCGACCTCTACGGGCACCGGGTCCCTCGCGCCAGCCTCGCGAAATGCCCGCGCGCGCAACACGCAACTGTCGCAAAGGCCGCAGGCACGCTCTTCGTGGCTATAACATGACCACGTTAAATCGAAGGGGGCACCGAGTTCAAGGCCAAGCCTCACAATCCCGGCCTTGCGCATCCCGATCAAAGGGGTGACGATTTCTATGTTCCCCAGTTTGGTGCCGGCCTTCACGACCTGGTTAAAGGCCTGATAATATGCCGGCCGGCAATCGGGATAGCCGGAACTGTCCTGCTCCACCGCGCCAATATAAACCTTTTCCGCGCCCAAGACCTCTGCCCAACTCACAGCGACCGCTAGAAAATGCGCGTTGCGGAAAGGAACATAGGTGACGGGGATCTCCCCGCCGATTTGGGTGGCTTCGGGGACGGCAATGGTGGGATCAGTCAGAGCAGAACCGCCAATGGCCCGCAAAGCTTCGTCGCGGATGAGCAGTTTTTGCTGGATGCCGAGCCGCTCACAGATTTCCAGAAACGCCCGGCGTTCGCGGGCCTCCGTGCGCTGCCCGTAACTGACATGCAGCGCCGCCACCGCAGAAAAATCGCGGACCGCTAAAGCGGCACAGACGCAGGAGTCCATCCCCCCGCTGAGCAGGACCACCGCGCAGGACATAGCATTTGTCGCTGTCACTTTACGCTCCGGCGCCAAGGAAGTCATCAGAAGTAAGAAGTCAGAATGCAGAAGTTCGTACCCGCCCGCGGGATCTTACTTCTGCATTCTCACTTCTGACTTCTGCATTCTTGCTTACACTCCCTTCATAGCCGCGTCCCAAATGAACTTGTGTATTTGCAAAGACAAACGCGCCGGAACCCCATCGGCGAGCATCCATTCCGCCAGTTCGCGAGGGTCAAGCAGACAGTGCGCTGCGCCACTCGAGCCGATGGCGTCCTTGCTGAAGGCGGGGGAAAACAAGATCGCGCCCACCCGTTGCGCCAACTTGTAACGGCTCAGGAAATCTTTGGCGAACTCGTAGTCGGCCCGGTCGCTCAGAACGAACTTGATCTCATCGCCGGAACCAAGCACGTCGAGGTTTTCCAAATCGAAGCAGTCCGCTTCGCCCGAGCCCGGGCATTTGACATCTATGATCTTGACGACCCCCGCGGGCACGCGATGGAGCGGCCGCTCGCCGCTGGTCTCCAGCAAGACCGTGTAGCCGTCGTCCAGCAGGCGCTGCATGAGAGGGACGACTTCCTTCTCCTGCAGCATCGGCTCACCGCCGGTGATTTCGACCAGACCAGGATTGCTGAGGTGCTCGACCTGCCCGAGCACCTGTTCGATCGTCATGCGGCAACCGCCAGTGAAGGCATACTCGCTGTCGCACCAGGAACAGCGCAGATTACAACCGGTAAGACGCACAAAGACGCACGGCAGGCCGGCGTAGGTGGATTCACCCTGGATCGATTTGTAGATCTCCGTGACTTGCATGGAACTCGCCAATCAGCTTGCAATCTGATCGGGTGATCTCGTGATCGGGCCATCGGGCGATTAAATCGCGAACTTCAAACTCCGTCGACCCAATCACTCGATCATAGATCGCCCACCCTACTCACTGTACGTTGCCGTGGTCGTGTCGGTCTCGAACACGGTCACGTTCTTTACCGTCACCCGCCCGTTGGTCACGTCCCTCAGCTTCAAATTGGCCTGGTCGTAAAAGTATTTCGCCATGTTTTCCGCGGAGGGGTTCAGCAGGGTGAACGGCTCAATGTCGTTGATCATCTGGTGGTCAAGCCGTTCAATGACATGCTTCATCACCTCGCGGAGGTCCTTAAAATCGAGCAGCAACCCGGCCTTGTCCAACTCCTTTCCAGCCAGAGTCACACGGATCTTGTAGTTGTGGCCGTGCGGCTTCTCACACTTGCCCTTGTAATTACGCAGGTAGTGACCTGCCGCAAACGAATCTTCCACAGTGACTTCAAACATGGGGTCCTGAAATGAGCGCCGGGTAAGCGGCGCACTTTATACCCAGTTTATTTTACAGCCAGACGGCACGCCCTTCTCGGCTGGTTCTCCGCCACCGGGAGGGTTGCGTCCGAGAAGCCTTTTTGGAGGTTCTGTTCGCGCGAAGAAACGGCAAGGAGTGGCTATGGCTGCCACTCCCTGCTGGGCACTGAAGCGCCAAAAACCAGTGTCGCTAGTAATGGTCACAGTTGTAGTGAAAGGCAGTGAGCACATTATTGGCCGCTGTCAAAGTGAGGTCGTAGCATTTCCCCGTGGAATCGAAATACACGTAATGCTGCGAATTGGCTTCTCCCGAGTTCGAGATAATCTGGCCGCTCGAATTCAGCAAGAGACTGTCCGTGGGCGACACAACGTTTTCGCGGGTATATGAGCTGATCTGCCGTGGCCCCACCTGCGCGTTGCCGTTCGAATAATCCTCCTGCTGAATGGTGGTGGTCAGGGTGAAGGTGCCATTGGAGTTTGCCTGTTCGTTCAGACCGAGACTCAGCGGATAATTATCTTCCTCGTACGTACGGGTGCGTGTATTGCCTGCGACTTGCGTGGTCAAGGAAGTAATGTCAGTGCTCTGCTCGATGGTCTGCACATATTCTGAGTTATTGATTTCGAATCCCTGCTGGTTCGAAAAATTGATGCTCTGTTTGACCGTAGTCGTGATTGTTTCGCTGCTGGTCATCACCACGCCGGCGATGGTGAAGTGGCGGTCCGAGGTTACCGAGACCGTGCCCGAGATGTTGCCATTCGAGTTCTTGATGTCTTCCTTCACTTTGGGATTCGGGCCCGCCGGCAGGGTGTTTTTGGTGATCCAGCCGGTGACCTGGGAGGAATTGGGGTCCAGATTCAGCAGCAGGTTCGCAGTAGCAGAAAAATAGTTGTCGGCGTTGTACACACTGAGCGCGAATGTGTGCGGCTGGCCATTGCTGAGCACGCCGGCAAACGGCGTTAAGTTAACGCGGTAAGGAACAAAGTTGAGGGTTTGGACGCCGGGCAAAGGGAACCAAAGAAATGGATCGATGCCGCCGGTGAAAATCCACGGATAGATCGGCGCCACTCCGGCGGGCTGGCCGTCGATGGTGACTTCTCCCTCGCGGAAAGCAGTGTTTCCACAGCTTTGCAGCTCGCTGGCCACATTGTTGGGAACACAGGTGTACCAGAATTCGTCGTCATTCTGGCTCTGCGCGTAGACATCCAGGTAGGCGCCCACAATGTTGGTGGGCAGGGTGAAAGTCTGCGCCAGTTGGCTGGTGCTGTTGGTCAGGGTAACCGTTCCGCCATCCGGCCCGGCAGACAGTGGGAGCACCACGTCAAATGGAGTGGGTGGCTTTTCATGGGGATCGATAGGATAAAACTCTAGTTCCGCGCTGGCATAAATGATGCCCGTATACGTCCCATTTACCAGGTTTCCGATATCTGCCTGGCCATTCTGCGCAGTGGTAAACAGCGGGCTGTAATCGGTCAGGTCGGACTCGACATGCCAATGAGGGCTGAGCTTGGGCGAAGGTTCAGCCGTAGTTCCGAAGTAGATGTCCGCCCCGCCAATCCAGAAGTTCGCGGTGCGGTCATACTGAACGCCCTTGGAGACCGAGATATCTCCCGCGAAAACCACCTTCTGCCAAGGCGCCGGGCAATTGGCCGGAGGGGTGTACTGGAAGTCGTAAGGATTGAAATTCTCAAATGCTACATCCGTGAACAGGGTCACGATACAAGGTGTGGTATGCGGTCGCGGCACCCATGGGTCAGCATAGGTGGTGTTGGCAGAGCCGA
>Ga0187771_10003109_pt1 | contig 11554 bp, 13 predicted proteins | sample 0116_SJ02_MP15_1_FD_133139 | JGI IMG/M metagenome (GOLD analysis project Ga0187771, IMG submission 133139) | Tropical peat soil microbial communities from peatlands in Department of Meta, Colombia - 0116_SJ02_MP15_10_MG | ecosystem: Environmental > Terrestrial > Soil > Wetlands > Peat | place... | reverse complement strand
TCGCTCCCCCTTTGATCCCGAAGACCGGTCCTAGGGACGGCTGGCGTAGGCAGGCGACGGAACGGTGCCCGATCCGCCGGAGGCCGTCGGCGAGCCCGATCGTCGTCACGGTCTTCCCTTCGCCGTGACGGGTCGGGGTCATCGCGGTGACGAGGACGAGCCTGCCGCGGCGGGCGCGCCCGGCCCGCGACCGGACGGCGGCGACCGAGACCTTGCCGCTCCCCGGCCCGGCGGGGGCGACCTCGTCCGGGCCGAGCTTCAGGAGCCGCGCCAGCTCGTCAAGCGTCCGCATCCGATTCCCTCACCGTCTCCGAGGGGACGCGGACTATCAAGTTCGGCGTCAACCCGATACGACGGGCAGCCTCGGCGTTATCTCGTTTCGCATCGATGCGACCTCATGCGGGGCTCCCTGCGTCCGCTCTCCGTCGAGCCGGCCTCGGCCCTGCGGCTCGGTCGGTTGGCGATCGGGGCCCGCACCGAGTCCGCCGCCTGGGCGAAGGCGTATGCGGAGCGGCTCGAGGCGGGCTCGATCGTGGGTCGACTGTACGTCGTCGACGGGGTGGCGACCGGCTTCGTCAGCTGGAGCGGGGACGGACCCGTCGGAGCCTCGGTGGACCTCCTCTACGCGGCGCCCCGAGACCCCGCGCCGCCGGAGTATGGCGCGATCCTCTCGGCGGTGGGAGAGGAGGCCGGTCCCGTAGCGTTCGTGGCGGGCCCGCTCGCCGGCCTCTCCCCGGCCGAGGAGGAGCGGCTGATGCGCTCGCTCGGCTTCCGACGGTACGGCCGCAGCGAGATGGTCCTGGACACCGACGACCGGCTCCGAGAGCCCGGGTCGGCCCCGGGGGAGCGCCTCCGTCCGGTCGAGCTCTCCGACCTTCCCGCGCTGGCCCGGCTGCACGAGGAGGCCTACCGCAACACGTTCGACCGGTACCTCTTCCTCGAGCTGACGGACGAGAGGGAGGACGCGCTCCGGGAGGTCCGGGAGATCGCCAACGGCCGCTGGGGCGAGTTCTACCTGGACGGGTCGTGGATCGCCGAGCACGACGGCGAGCCGGTCGGGGCGGTCCTGTCCGTCCGGGGCCAGGCGGGGGCGTTGATCGCCGACGTGATGGTCTCCCCCGGAGCCCGGGGCCGGGGAGTGGGGCGCCGGGTGCTGACGGCGGCCGTCCGGTCGATGCGCTCCAACGGCGGCCTTCGGATCTACCTGAACGTCACCGAGGGCAACGAGCCTGCCCTCCGGCTCTATCGCGGCCTCGGCTTCGTTCGGTCGATCGGACCGACACGGGACTGGTACAACTCGGCCCGCATCCCGGTCCCGCCGTTCCCAGGCGCCTAGTCCGCCGCCGGCCGGGCCGGGGCCTGCTCGGGGGAAAAGCCGAGGGCGCGCAGGGAACGGAACCCGCTGGCCATGGCGACCGCGAGGGCGACAATCGACCCACCGGCGACCAGGTACGTCCCCTGGACCCCGATCTCGAACGTGAGCGCCCCGCCGGTCGCCTGGCCGATCGGCACCAGGGCGTAGCTGCCGACCTCGTCCGCGGAGAAGACCCTGCCGAGGATCTCGTCCGGGACGGTCGCCTGAACGCTCGAGAGGAAGACGGTCTGGACCATCCCGGGGAACAGCCCGTAGACGAAGACGATCGGGAGCGCGAACCAGATCGAGCGGACGAGCGCGAGCCCGACGATGGCGATCCCGATCGCGAGGATCAGGGCGATGAGGAGCCGGCCGGCCTTCCGCTCGAAGCGGGCGTGGGCGATCGAGACCATCCCGACCCCGCTACCGGCGGTCGAGGCGGCGACCATCGCCCCGTACCAGAATCCCGAAGCGAGCTTGAGCCACAGGAGCACGTAGAGACCGAGCTCGACGAACGCGACCGCGGTCAGGAAGTTCACCACCAGCGCCGCGACCGTCATCTCGAAGATGTCCCGCCGCTGGTAGAGGTAGGCGAACCCTTCCCGGGCGTCCGAGAGGATGTTGCGCTGGGTCCTCGGCCGAGGGGCACTGAGGTCCGAGCGGACCCCAACCAGGGCGACGTGCGTCGCGAGGAACAGCCCGAACGGGATGGTGAACGCGTAGACCGTCGGTCCGAGCCCGAGGACGACGCCGACGAAGAGCGCCCCGACCGCGCTCGTCGCCGCCGCGATCGCGTAGATCAGCCCGTTCGCCCGACCGAGCTCCGCGGTCGGGATGAGCCGGGGGAGCGAGGCGTTGAACGCCGGTCGGAAGACCGTCGCCGAGGAGATCAGGAGCGCCCAGGCGGGCAGCGCCAGCGCGACCCAGACCGGGAGGTAGAACCAGCCGGCGAGCGGCACGCGGACCGAGCCTCCCGGTCGGACGAACAGGTCCGCGGCGAGCGCCGCGGTGGCGACGAGCGACAGGAGGTTGGAGGTCCGCAACAGTAGGTGGCGGTCGTGCCGGTCGGCGAGCGGCCCGGAGAAGAACGCCGCGCCGAACGTCGGCAGCGCCGACGCGAGGCCGAGGAGCGCGAGGGCGATCGCTCCCTGGCCGGCATGCCCCGCGGTGCTGTAGGCCGTCGGGACCGAGAAGATCAGGATGACCAGCGCGGTCGACGGCCCGGCGAACTGGAGCGCGCCGGCGGCGACGAACGCCGGCAGCGACGGGTGGCGGAGAATCTCGCCGTACGAAGGGCCGCCGGGCACGGCGAGCCGTCAGCAGCCGTCTCGGGAATAAGCCTATCGCGAGGGGCGGAGGGCGGGGGCGAAACCCGCTTGTAGCCCGGCACGGTCGCGCCCGCAGGGACCCGGCGTGCGCCTTCTCCACCGCGACCCGACGACCGGCACGCTCCGCCTGAGGCTCGAGACGCCGAGCGATCTCTGGCGGATCGCACGCCTGGTCCGCCCGGGGGAGGCGGTCGGGGCGTCGACCACCCGGAGGGACCCGGAGGCCCCCCAGGAGATTGCCGGGGCCGAGCGGAGCCGCCGTCGGGTCTACCTCGTGGTCCGGGCCGAGCAGGTCGAGTTCCACGGCTTCTCCAAGCATGTGAGGATCACCGGTCCGATCCTCGAGGGGCCGTTCGACATCGGCCGTCATCATACCCTCGACCTCGCCGAGGGGGACGACGTGACGGTCGTCAAGCCGCAGCCGTCCGCGGCGGAGCGGGCGCTGCTGGAAGAGGGCCTGGAGGGTCGGGGCGACCCGACGATCGTCGTCGCCGCCGTAGACTGGGGGGACTCCTCCCTCGTCCGGGTGCGGGGCCGCTCGATCGAGCCGATCGCCGACGTCCGTCGCACACTCGCCGGAAAGCGCTTGGACGGGAGCCAGGGGGAGAAGGACCGCGCGAGCTACCTCGAAGAGCTCCGGGGGCTGCTCGAACGTGAAGCGGGTCCGGCGACCGCGGTGGTGCTCACCGGCCCCGGGTTCCTTAAGGAAGCGCTCCTCCGGCGCCTCGCGGAGACAGCCCCGGAGCTCGCCCGCCGCATCAAGGTCTACCCGGCGGCCGAGGGAGGTCGCGTCGGGATCGATGAGCTCCTCCGCTCCGGACGGGCGAGCGAGGTGCTCCGGTCGAGCGTCGCCGCCGAGGAGGCGGCCGCGGTCGAACGGCTCGTGCAGGCCGTCGCCGGAGGTCGCCGCGCCGCGGTCGGCCGACGGGAGGTCGACGAGGCGCTCGACGCCGGCGCGGTCGAGACCGTCCTCGTGAGCGAGACGCTCCTCGCCGACCCGGAGGTCGTCCGGATCCTCGACAAGAGCCGCACGTCACGGGCCCGTCTGTTCGTCGTCCGGGCCGAGGACCCCCCGGGGAAGCGTCTGCAGGGGCTTGGGGCGATCGCCGCGATCCTGCGGTTCGACTGGACGAGCTCGAGGCCGGCTACGGGATCGCCTGCACCGCCTCGCGGAGCTCCTCGAAGCGGCGCCGAAGGTCCTTGAGCGCGAAGCGGAGCGCCTCGCGGGGCGAGAGCGAGCCGTCCGTCTCGAACCGGAGGAAGAACCGCTCCTCGTCCGGCTCGACGCGGACCGAGCCGTGCTCGCACGTCTTCTCGCACGCCCGGCAGTCGATGCACTTGACCTCGTCGGTCACCGAGAGCTTCCCGTCGGCGAAGGCGAGGATATCGACCGGGCACGACGCCGCGGTGCGCTTGAGGCAGGCGTCCGTGCACCCTTCCTTGCGGGCGATGCGGACGTGCGGCCGGGGATAGATCCCGACGGCGTGGGCGACCTGCCACTTGGCGTGCTCACGCCCGGTGCCCATGACCGCGGTGGCGTAGGCGAGCAGCGCCTGGCGCGCGCCGAGCCGCACGATCGGCACCTCGGGCTCGAGGATGGAGAGCGAAGGGTCGGCGAGGGGAACGACATCCTTGGCGTACACGGTGCACGGTCCCTTGCGGTCGATCGAGAACATCACCTGGCAGTGGGGGCAGCCGGCGCCGGCGCACGTGCAGTCGGACTTGCGCCGGAACTGCGAGAGGTCGGTCGGGATCGGGAGAAGTCCGAGCCGCAGCGCGACCCCCTCGTCGAACATGCTCGTCGAGGAGTCGTAGTCCTTACCGGTCGCCTCGTCGCGGATCGGCCCGAGATGGAACTCGACGTCCTCGATGGCGAGCTTCGGCACGTCGGCGACCAGCGTCCGACGGATCGCGTTCGCCTGGGCAGCGGAGACCCCCTCGAGCTCGAGCGAGGTCGAGCGGGGCTTGAGCGATTCGATCGAGACCGGCATGCCTACACCCGACGGCCCCGGCGCCCGCCCTTCGGCTTCGTGCCGTCGTGCGGGACGGGCGTCACATCCTCGATCCGTTGGATCTTCACGCCCGCGCGGGCGAGGGCACGGATCGCCGCCTGGGCCCCGGGCCCCGGCGAGCGGGAGCGGTTGCCCCCGGGAGCGCGGACGCGCACGTGGAGCGTCTCGTACCCCTTCTCCTTGAGGACCGCCGCGATCTGGTCGGCCGCCTTCATCGCCGCGTACGGGCTCGACTCGTCCCGCGCGGCCTTGACGACCATCCCGCCGGTCGCCTTCGCCAGGGTCTCGGCGCCGGTGATGTCGGTGACGGTGATGTGGATGTTGTTGTAGCTCGCGAAGATGTGCGCGATCCCGACCTTCGTCATGGGCCGCCCTCCGGCGCCGCGGCGGCGGGCGGCTCCGGCGCCGCGCCTCGGCGCTCCTGGCGCTCGCGCAGCGCGACGCGGACCGCATGACCGTCGTCGGCGTACGGGCTCGTCGGGCTGTAGTCGAGACGCGCCTCGTCCGCGTGCGGGAGCAGGTAGCCGGGCCGGGTCACCCGGTGGTCGCCGACCGACAGATGGCCGTGGACGATCCACTGCCGCGCGCTGAACGGCGTCGGGGCGAGCCCCTTGGAGAAGACGACCCACTCCAGCCGCCGTCGCAGGACGTCCTCGGTCGAGAGGGCCAGGACGTCGTCGAGCGTCGGCGTACCGACGGAAAGGATCCCGAGGCGAGTGAGCCGGCCGAGCAGTTGGTCGGTCTCGCGTCGGGCCTGGGGGACGCCGGCGCGGAGGCGGGCCTGCAGTTCGCGGGCCTGTCGGCGGAAGCCCCGCAGGACCGACTGCACCTTCCACAGCTCGCGCTTGTTCTTGAGCCCGTAGCGGTCGAGGAGCTTCCGCTCCTCCTCCATCCGGGTCGCTTCCCAGGGATGCTTCGGCGTATCGTACCGCCGTCGCAGGAACTTCGGGTCGCCCATCGTCTCCCGCCCCCTACGCCTTCTTCTTCTCCGCCGCCGGCGCGGCCGGGGCGGGCGCCGCGGGTGCCGCCGGTTCCTTGCCGGCGGCCGCGGCCGCTTCCTTCGCGGCCTTCTTCAGGACGCCGGCCGCCATCCCGGTGCGGCCGTTGGAGCGGGTCCGCTGTCCACGGACCTTCTGGCCCCGCTCGTGGCGAACGCCGCGGTAGCTCCGGATCATCTTCATCACGTTGACGTCGTCGCGCCGTCGGGCCTCGAGGTCGGCGCCGATGAGGTGCGGGGACTCGCCGAGGACCGGCTCGGTCGGGTGGTTCACCATCCACGGTGGGACCTTCGACGGGAGCGTCTGGAGGAGCGTCTCGATCCCCTCGACGGTCGGCTCGGGAAGGTTGCCGATCATCTCGTGAGGGTCGACCTGGGCGAGGCGGCACGTCGTCTCGGCGAGCCGGAGTCCGATGCCGCGAACGCTCGTCAGCGCGAGCGCGGTCGAGCGGGTCCCGTCGAGGTCGGTGTTCGAAACGCGGACGATGTAGCGGAAGTTCGGGTTGGTCGGGACGACCTTGGGCGCCTTGCCGCCGGGAGCGACGCGGGCCTTGCCCTTGCCCTCCTTCGGCTCCTTCCCTTCCTTGGCGTCCTTCCCCTCCTTCCCCTTCGGGGCGTGCTCCTTGCGGGCTCCTTTCTCCGAAGGCGCCGCCGGTACGGCCGGCCCGGGAGCGGCCCCCGGCGCGGCTTCCTCCTTCGGCTCCTTCGCGTCCTTCGGCGTCCGACTCACCCCGTTCCGACGAGCTCCCCCTTACCCGCGACGCGTCCGGCTCGTCGCCTTACCGGCGCGCCCGCCGGGTCTCGGGGGCGGCGCCCGAGCGACCTTCGGTTCTTAACCCCTTCGATGAGGCGCGGGGCCGGCGACGGCCGTCGGCAGCCGCCACGGGCGCCGGCGCCTCGAGGACCCGGTAGCCCGAGCCGCGGTCGAGGACGCGGACCTCCGGCGCCCAGTGGGAGGCGAGCCACCCCTGGTAGAATCGGATCCCCTGGCTCCCTTTGCCGACCAGGAGCAGCCGCCCGCCCGGGGCGAGGACGGCGGGCACCTCTGACAGCAGGCCCAGGACCAGCTCGCGGCCCGCCCGGTACGGGGGGTTCGTCGCGACCACGTCGAACGTCATCCCGGCGACCGGCTCGAAGAGGCGGCCGACCCGCACCGACGCGTTCCTCGCCCCGTTCCGCACGAGGTTCTCCTCGGCGAGCCGCGCGGCGCGACGGTTGACGTCGGTGAGGACGACCTCGCCTCGGGGCGCGCTCCGCGCCGCGGCGACGCCGACCGCCCCCCAACCGCAGCCGAGGTCGAGGACCCGGTCCGTCGGACGGAGACGCAGGTTCTCGATGAGGAGCGCCGTCCCGGGGTCAAGGCGGTGGGAGGCGAAGACCCCCGTGTCGACGACGAACGAGAGCAGCTCGCCCTGGTAGAGGAACCGGAGCTCGTGACGGTCCGGTCGCGCGTGCGGTCGCTCGACGAAGTACTGTTCGCCGTCCGTCGGCCCCGGTGCTCGCGTCACGTCGATCGCCGTCGGAAGAACGATTCGCGCCGGCCGGAGGAGGGCCCCGACGCCCCGAGCGCCTCCCGAGCGAGGTCCCGTTCCTTGGAGGAGAGGGAGCGCGGGATCTCGACGTGCGCCGTGACGATGAGGTCGCCGCGCGAGGTCCCCCGCAGGCGAGGGAAGCCGTGGCCCCGCAGCCGGAACTGGGTCTCGGGCTGCGTGCCGGCGGGGATCTGAAGGTCGGCGCGTCCGTCGATCGTCGGGACGCTCACTTGGCCCCCGAGCAGCGCGGTCGCGAGCGGGATCGTCGTCTCGAGGTAGGCGTCCTGGCCGGCCCTCCGGATCTCCGTCGTCGTATCGAAGACGACCTGGACGTAGAGGTCCCCCGCGCGGCCGCCGGGGCGGCCCGCCCCCCCATGCCCCGGGACCCGGAGGACGGCGCCGTCCTCGATCCCTGCGGGGACGTTGATCTCGATCTTCTCGACCGAGGAGACGTGACCGGTCCCTCGGCACGTGGGGCACCGCTCCAGGATCCGCCGGCCGGCCCCGTGGCACCGGGGGCACTCGCCGATGGTGATCAGCTGCGTGTAGCCCCGGCTCTGCACCCGCCGTACCTGGCCCTGGCCACCGCACTCCGGGCAGACCTCGAGGGCCGTGCCGTCCTTCGCCCCGGTCCCGCGACAGTCCTCGCACTGCCGCGCGTGCGGGACCTCGACGGTCGGGTGCGCCCCGTGCACGGCCGCCGACAGCGGGAGCCGTACGGTCATCTCGGCGTCGGCGCCTCGACCGGGCTCCCGCCGGGGAAGGCCGCCGAACGGCATCCCGAAGCTCTCGAACAGCTGCTGGAACAACGGCGACGAGCCGAACAGGTCCTCGACGTCGCCGGCGTGGGTGAAGTTCTGCCAGGTGAACCCCTGCGGACCGAAATCCGACTCGACGCCCGGGAAGCCGAGCTGGTCGTACCGCTGCCGCTTCGCCGGGTCGATCAGGACCTCGTACGCCTCGGAGAGCTCCTTGAACTTCTCCTCGGCGACCTTCGGGTTCTCCTTTGCGACGTCCGGATGGTACTGCCGGGCGAGCCGGCGATAGGCCGATTTCACCTCGTCCGTGGTCGCGGCCCTCGGAACGCCGAGGACCTCGTAGTAGTCCCGCTTCGCCATCGAAGGCTGGAACCTCGCCGTTCCCGCCGCCGGCTAGGTCGTTCGCACCTAACGCTTTCGCCGGAGGACGAGGGGGGGCGCTTCCCGCCAACGGAACCGCAGTCGAGTGCCGACCGGCGCCGGCCATCGGTCCGAGGCCCGGCCCAGGTTCACGGCGAGCTCCAAGGTGCCGAAGCTCGAGCCGAGCGCCACCGCCCGTCCGCGCCCGGCGTGCTCGTAGCTCGACCCGAACGGGACCCGCGCGTGCGCGCGGCCGATCGTCACGTCGAGCGCGACCGTTCCCGGCGGTACCCAGCTCGCCGGTACGTCGGTGATGAGGTTGCCGAACCGGTCCACGTGCGCGACCGCGCCGAGCGCCCCGGCGCGGGTCCGCCGCGGGAGGGCGGAGGGAAGCCGATGGAGCGTCGTCCGGGGGCCGAGCCGGCGAGGGGCGGTCCCCGAGGCGACGGCCGCCGCCGCGGGGGCGAAGACGTCCCGGCCATCGAACGTCGTTCCGACGCGGGGGCTGCGGAGGAGCCGGGCCGGGTCGATCCGGTATGCCGTTCCACCCCCCAGCGCCTCGGCGAGCGGGAAGAGGACCCCGTTGTCGGGTCCTACCAGGACGGAGCGGTCGCGGCAGTCGACCACCACCGGGGCGCGGACCCCCCCGACCCCGGGGTCGACCACGACCAGATGCACCGACCCGGAAGGGAACCGTTCGGCCATCGCTCGGACCACGAACGCGGCCTCCCGGATATCGTGGGGTCGCAGGTCGTGGGTGAGGTCGACGACCGAGCCGGGGGGAAGCCGACGGAGGAGGACCGCCTTGATCTGGGCGGCGTACGCCGCCCCGAGGTCGCTGGCCAAGGTGACCAGGCGAAACGCCCCCGGGCGCCGGGGCCGGGACGGCACGGACCGTGCGCGGGTCGGCCTACGACTTCATGATCGCGACCAGGAAGATCCCGACCGCGACCAGGGCGCCGATCACCGCGGCGACGATGACGAGGAACGCCTCCCAGACGAGGGCGCCGAGCTCGTGCTTGCCCCCAAGCCAGCCGGCATGGTAGCCGTAGCCCGACAAGAGGCCGATGACGATCCCGGCGACCAGGAGGCCGACGCCCACGGTCCGGCTCTTGCCGCTGCCGAAGTACGCCGTGAAGACCCCTGCCAGGATCATGAAGAGCGAGAAGACCAGCAGGAAGATCGTCAGGAACTGCCAGCCGCCGACGTTCAGTGCGGTCCCTACCAATTCGAACATACGGTTTCCTCAGAACTTGATGCCCGTCAGGGTCTTCGTGTCGATGACGCCGGCGACCGAGCGGATCTTGTCGACGACCAGCTGGCCGAGGGCGTTAAAATCCTCGGCCTCGACCTTAGCGATGAGATCGTACTCGCCGAACAGCGGGTGCAACTCGACGATCCCCTTGACGCGCAGGAGCTCGGTGTAGACCTCATGCTCCTTCGCCGGGGCGGTGCTGATGAGGACGAAACCTATCGCCAAGCCTCAGGCTCCCCTTGGACGAGGCGCGAGAAGACCCTCGCCTAATAAGCGTGTCGAGAAGCGGCGCGGGGCGCGACGGCCGTCCGAGCGTCGCGCCCGCCGGTGCGGTGGCGGGGTTAAGTCAGGACCGGCCTCGGACGGTCGGCCGTCATGACCACGACAATCCGAACCTGGTCCGGCCGGCTGGTCGCTCGCCCATGGCTGGCGGCGTTCGTGCCGATCAACGCGGCGACGTCTGGCTTTTCGGTCGTCCTCCCGCTCCTGATCCTGATCCCGCTCCACGGCTCCTGGGCCGAGGTCGCCGTGGCGGCGACCCTGTTCAACGCCGCGGTGATCCTCTCCTCCGTCGTGTGGGGCCACCTGTCGGACGTGTACCCGCACCGACGGCTGTTCCTCGCCGTCAACTACGGGGCGTTCGCGGCGCTCTACGTCGTCCTGTCGGGCGTCGGGTCCGTCTACGCGCTCTACGGGATCTACACGGTGCTCGGGTTCGTCTCGCCGGCCGGGGTCAGCGCCTCCAACCTCCTCATCCTCGAGAAGTTCGGTGAGGCGGAGCGCGCGACCGCCTACGCGTCGTTCCAGGAGATGAGCATGGTCGGTTCGATCGCCGGGATCCTGATCGGCTACTTCTGGACCGTCTCGGACGACGCGCTCCGGTCGCTCCTCTTCGTCTTCGCGGCGCTGGCCGCCGTCAGCGCCGTCGCGTTATGGGTCGGGATCCGGGAGGCCCCCCAGCCGCTGACGACGCTCCATGTGGCGAGGCATCCGGAGAGCCTCTTCTCGCGGCTGCGCCCGCACATCGGCCTGCAGATGTCGATCCCGTTCTTCCCCGCGCGACCTCCGTGGCGGCCCCGGCCGCTCGCCCGGTTCCGCGCCTGGGCGAAGGAGGAGCTGCGGCACGAGCTCCCTCTGATCCTCCTCGCCTCGTTCCTGTTCAACCTCTCGGCGAACCTGTTCAACATCTCCTACACCCCGTACCTCTACGCCGCGGGCCTCGCCGCCTCCTCCATCTTCCTCGTGAACCTCTCCAACAACTTCGTCCAGACCCTGGTCTTCCCGATCACCGGCGGACTGTCCAACCGCGTCGGCGTCGACCGCCTGGTCGGCCGGGCGACCTACGTCCGGAGCCTCGGCTACCTCGCGACCGCGGGGTTCGCGTTCGTCTCGCTCACCCGCGCGAACGCCCTTGGGGCGAACGTGCTCGTCTACGGGCTCCTCGGCGGCGCGGTCGCCGTCTATACGACCGCGAGCTCGCTGATGCTCTTTCGGGGGTTGGGCCGTCGGGACCCGGGACGCCTGCTCGGCGTGAACAGCGCCCTCGGAGGGGTGGCCGCGGTCGGCGGGGCCGGTCTTTCCGGGATCCTCGCGCTCGTCGGCTCGTTCCGTGTGGTGTTCCTGGTCGCCTCCGGCCTGCTCCTCGCTTCCCTCCCCCTCTGGGCGGCGGCGACCATCGCCTACGCGCGCCGGCGGGACGCCGCGGGGGTGACCCCGAACCCGCCGTCCCCCGCCCCCTCGGTCGCCGCACCGACAAAACACCCTTAAGGCGGGCTCCTCTGCGCGCCTCCTCTCAAGGGAAGATCCATGCCGGGCGAGGTCCAGCGGGGGCTCGAGGATGTCGTCGCCCTCGAGTCGAAGATCTGCCTCATCGACGGGCGGGAGGGTCGCCTCATCTACCGTGGCTACGACATCCGGGACCTGGCCGCGCACGCGTCGTTCGAGGAGGTCGCCTACCT
>Ga0187771_10003108_pt1 | contig 11555 bp, 9 predicted proteins | sample 0116_SJ02_MP15_1_FD_133139 | JGI IMG/M metagenome (GOLD analysis project Ga0187771, IMG submission 133139) | Tropical peat soil microbial communities from peatlands in Department of Meta, Colombia - 0116_SJ02_MP15_10_MG | ecosystem: Environmental > Terrestrial > Soil > Wetlands > Peat | place... | reverse complement strand
GCCTCCCTTCCTCAAATAGATATTCGCGCTGAGCACAAAGTGCGGGGGGTGGGATTCGAACCCACGAACCCCTAAGGGATGGGAGCCTCAGTCCCACGCCGTTGACCATGCTGGGCGACCCCCGCGCAAAGCAGGCCGCATTCGGGAATTCTAAAAAGCCTTGTCCGGCCAACAAGGCTTTAACGACTCTGAGGCGCGGGTCGAGAACGTGCCGGCGTAGCTCAGCCAGCAGAGCACACCCATTTTCTGGGGCTTAGGCGCCTCGTAAGCGCGGGGTCGAGGGGGCAGAGCCCTCCGCCGGCTCTTCCAAATCTAGTGCTTGTTCTCTACGACCACTTCGCCCGACTTGATCAGCCTGTTGATCTCGCTCAGCTCGAAGGGGAAGACGACCCACTTGTCGAGCACCTCCAGATAGTAGTCGGGCTTCGCCTTGCTCCAGGGCTTGGTGAACAGGACGGCTGTCTCAATTGACCGCGGGTGCTGTCGAGTGAGATACTCGATCACGGTCTCCAGCGTGTCCCCCTTGTCCACCAGGTCGTCCACAAGGAGGACGTTCTTCCCTGCTACCGCCTCTGTCAGTGTTGAGAGTATCCTCGGGGCGCCGACCTTGGCGACACCCTCGTACGATTTCACGTTGATGAAGTCGACCCTGACCCCCAGGTGATCGGAGACCACCATCGCCACCGGCATGCCTCCTCTCGCGATTCCGATCACGAGATCGAACTGCTTCCCAGCGGAACGGACCTTCTCTGCCAGCGCTTCCGCCAGGTTGCCGTATTCAGGCCAGCTGAGGTACTTGAACTCGACCAACTTTCGTTGCCGGAGGCTCTTCTTAGATAACTCTTAGACCGACTATTTGCATCAGAATGTGAAACGGAAGTGATTCGCGCAATCGTGAACCCTTAAATCACGATTTCCTTTCGCGACGCTCGAAGTCAGATACATTTTGGAAGACAGGCTCATCGTAATCGCTCTTGGGGGTAACGCGCTGCTGCAGCGGTCTCAGAAGGGGACCTTCGACGACCAGTACGCGAACGTGCAGAGGACGGCGAAGAAGATCGCCGACCTCACGGAGCGGGGGTACAGGATTGTCATTACCCACGGCAACGGCCCTCAGGTCGGCGCCACGCTTCTAAGGCACGAGGCAGGGAAGAATCTGGTCCCGCCATTCCCACTCGACGCATGCGGCGCCGAAACCCAGGGCTTCATCGGATACATGATCCAGCAGGCTCTTCGGAACGAATTGAAGTCCCGCGGGATTGACAAGTACGTTGTCACCGTAGTGACGCGGGTCATCGTAGACCAGCATGATCCTGCCTTCGAGCACCCCACCAAGCCCGTGGGCCCGTTCTACACGAAGGAACAGGCCGACGAGCTCAGCAAGAAGATGCCTGGAATCACCATCAAGGAGGACGCGGGGCGTGGATACAGGAGGGTGGTTCCTTCGCCTGACCCTAAGGTCATTGCCGAAAGGGCGGCGATCAAGACGTTGGTCGAGGCAGGCTTTGTGGTGGTCTCGACGGGTGGGGGAGGAATCCCAATAGTAGAAGAAGGGACCCAGACCAGAGGAGTTGAGGCTGTCATAGACAAGGACCTCGCCGGACAGCGCCTGGCGACCCTGATCGGGGCAGATGTTTTTGTCATACTCACAGATGTCGACGGGGCCTACGTGAACTACGGGAAGCCGGACCAGGAGCTGATTGGGGAGGTCACCACTGGCAGGCTGCAGAAGTACATGCAGGAGGGGCAGTTCAAGGAAGGGAGCATGGCACCCAAGGTGCTGGCGGCGATGCGCTTCGTCGAGAGTGGAGGGGAGAGGGCGATTATAGCCGAGCTCGGGAAGTTGACCGAGGCTCTCGATGGGAAGTCCGGAACCCAAGTAGTCAGCCAAAGGGCCTGATCAAGAGACTTGCCGGCCAAACCCGGTTCTGTCCTAATCGAAGGCGGCATAATAGTCACCATGGACCCGAGGCAGAGGGTCATCGAAGGAGGCTCGATACTGGTTGAGGGCGGGGTGATAGCGGAGGTCCGAGGCCCGAGCTCCCGTGGGGGCCGAAGAGCGGAGGAGGTAATCCAAGCAAAAGGGATGGCGGTGGTGCCGGGTCTGATCGACACGCACCTTCATCTAGCGCAGTCTCTGCTAAGGGGGGCCGCCGACGACCTCTCGCTGGTCGACTGGCTGATGAAGAGGGTCTGGCCGCTGCAGGCCAGCTTCACGGAGGAGGACGGGAGGGTCAGTGCCGAGCTTTCGATGCTGGAGATGATTAAGAGCGGGACGACCGCCTTCGTCGGGGTGGACGTTGTGTCGAGGTACGGTTTCGACGGAATCGCGAGGACGGTGACAAGTGCGGGGATGAAGGGGGCGCTCGCCAAGACCATCATGGACAGCCCAGGTTACGGGACAAAGAGCAGCATAATGCCCGAGGGCCTAGTGGAGGACAAGGACGAATGCATCAGGGAGGCGAAGTCAATGATTCGGAAGTGGAACTCGGCCAAGGACGGGCTTGTCAAGACCTGGGTGGCACCGAGGTCTCTCGGCGGGTGCAGCGAGGAGCTTTACGCTGAGGTGGCAGAACTGGCCCGGGAGCAGCAGACGCGGGTAACGATGCACCTAGCAGAGGTGAAGGAGGACGTCAACTACGCGAAGAAGAACTTCGGCCTCACCCCCTTTGAGTTCATAGAGAAAGCGGGTCTGGCGGGCCCGAGCTCGCTCTTCGCCCACATGGTCTGGCTGAACGACCAGGACATCGTGCGGGTGGGCAAAACAAAGTCGAACGTCGCCCACTGCCCGTCGTCCAATACCAAGCTCGCCTCCGGTATACCGAGGGTGCCCGAGCTGATGGGGGCAGGTGCGAACGTCGGGCTGGGGTGTGACGGCGCGCCGTGCAACAACTCGTACGACATGGTCAGGGAGATGAAGCTGGCAGCGGTACTGCAGAAGGCCAGGCTCCTTGATCCACGGGCGATGCCGGCGACGACGGTCCTCAAGATGGCCACCGTGAATGGCGCGAAAGCCCTGGGGATGGAGAGGGAGATTGGTTCGATAGAGGCCGGAAAGAGGGCCGATCTCGTTCTCATCGACCTGAAGAAGCCGCACCTTGTGCCGTACACAGACATCATCTCGAATGTTGTCTACTCCGCCATGGGGAGTGACGTCGACACCGTGCTGGCAGACGGCAGGGTGATTCTCCGGCAGGGAAGGGCGCTTACTCTAGACGAGGAGAGGATAGTGTCCGAGGCCCAGGAGCGCCAGGACGAGCTGTTCCGCAGGTCGGGGATAAGGGCCTAGGGCGCGCAAAGCCGTGGACCTCCTGGTCAAGAACGCAAAGATCGTAATTGCCTCGGAGACCTTCGAATCGAATATAGGAGTCGAGGACGGGAAGATCTCCTCTCTCTCGCCCAGCCTCAGCGCCCAGGGCGCCAAGGAAATCGATGCCAGAGGAATGATCGTGGTGCCTGGAGGAATCGATGCCCACACCCACATGGAGTTGCCCGTGCTGACAACGTCGTCGGCGGATGATTTCTACTCGGGCACGGTCGCGGCTGCCTGCGGCGGCATAACTACGATAATCGACTTCGTTGACTCGAAACCCGGCCAGACGATGCTCGATGCCCTCGGCGACTACAGAGGAAGGGCCGACGGGAAGGTCGTGACGGATTACGGCCTTCACATGATGTTCAAGGGTCAGAACCTACCTGAGATTGACCAGATTCCGAATATAGTCAAGAGAGGGGTACCGAGCTTCAAGGTCTACACAGCATACAAGAAGAGAGGGCTCATGCTCGAAGACCCTGATATTTCCCGGGTGATGAAGAAGGTCGCCGCGGCGGCTGGGCTAGTAGCGGTCCATGCGGAGAGCGAGACCATAATCGAGAGTCTGATTCAGCAGAACCTCGCCGCCGGGAACACCGGAGCGGTGTATCACGCTCGGAGCAGGCCGGCGGAAGCCGAGGCCGAGGCGATTGCGAGGGTCACGAGGCTGGCAAAAGAAGCCGGTGCGGCGCTCTACATCGTTCACCTCTCAAGCAGGGCAGGAAAGAGGGAAGTCGAAGAGGCTCGGACCAGAGGGACTAGGGTTTTCGCGGAGACCTGCCCTCACTACCTAGTGTTGACCGACAAGGCCCTCGAGCGGCAGGACGGCCGCCACTTCGTGATGTCCCCGGCGCTCAAGAAGCCTGAAGATTGCGAGGCACTTTGGGAAGGGCTCAGGGAGGGCGGAGTAATAGAGACGGTTGGGAGCGACCACTGCCCGTTCACCAGCGCCGAGAAGGACTGGGGGAAGGACGATTTCACGAAGATCCCAAACGGCGTCCCCGGGACAGAGGTGATAATCCCCATTCTGTATTCGGAAGGGGTCAGGAAGGGACGGATCACAGTTTTCGACATGGTGAGGGTTACCTCGGAAGCGCCGGCGAGGCGCTTCGGCCTAACCCCATCGAAGGGCTCCATCGCCTTGGGTGCGGATGCCGACTTCGTCATCATCGACCCCACCAAGCAGGTAAGACTCACAGCGGATGTGCTGCACACCAAAATCGACTACAGCATCTATGACGGCTTGACCACTCAGGGCTACCCTGTCCTGACGGTGAGAAGGGGAGAGGTCATAATGGAGGACGGGGAATTCGTCGGGAAGAAGGGACGAGGCAGGTTCATCCCCAGGAAGACCGTCGACGGGCAGAACTAGTGAATGTCGCTCCTGAGAGGCTCGACTGCCTCGGGAGGGGACGAGCCTAACCGTTCCCAGAGCGAGTCCATGGTCCTCAGGACCTTCTTCTGAGATTCCTCGAGGTCTATCTTGACAGGCTTCTTTGCTCTGACGACGACTTCCCCATCCACCAGGACGTCCCTCACGTCTGCCCCCCGCAGGCCGTTGACGATGTAGCCGTAGACCGACCCAGTGTACGGGGTGGCCATGAAGGTGGGTTTTATGACGAGAATGTCCGCCTTCTTCCCCTTCGAGAGAGAGCCCAAGGAAGACAGGCCGTATGCCCTGGCGGCGTTCACCGTGCACATCTCGACCACCTGCTGAGGGGAAGGTCGGTTAGGGTTCCGCCTAGCGACCCTCTGAAGGAGGTAGGCCGCACGCATGTTCTCGAACATGTCGAAGACGTACCCGTCGTTCCCAAGGCCGACGTTGACCTTGTGGTCAATCATTTTCAGGAGAGGGCTGACGCCTACAGCGTTCAGCATGTTGCTCATGGGGTTGTGGGCTACGCTCGCTTCGCTCCTCCCGATCAACTCGATTTCGTCTTCGCCAATGTGAACACAGTGGGCAAGCACGGCTCGACGCGAGAGAAGGCCCTGTTCCTGGAGCCTCTCCACCGTCCTCTTCCCGTACCTCTCGATGTTGTGATAGGCGTCGTTGGGGCCCTCGGAGACGTGAATGGTCATGGGAACCCGATGCTTCTCGCAAGCAGCCACGGCCCTTGAAATCAGGTCGTCGGATACTGTGAACGAGGCGTGGAGGCTCAGCATTCCCATGGCTCTGCCTTTGCCCCTGCTGGCGATGAACCTGAGGCTCTCCTCCAGCCCCCTTCGGCCCTCCCGCGCGCTTCTCCTTTCCGTCGCCTCGAAGGAGATGAGCCCACGGATGCCTACCTCGTTTACTGCCCTCGCGATGTAATCCAGGGAGCCTCCGATCGCGTTGGGGGCCGAGTAGGTGTCAGCGAAGGACGTTGTGCCGTTCAACAGTGATTCCGCGCCCGCGGCCAGGGCTGTCGCGTAGGCGTCGGCGTTTGTTAGGCGTTCGTCCACGGGCCACCAGATTCGCTGGAGAATCTGGAGAAAATCGCTGGGAGGCCTGATTCCAAGGGCTGATCCCCTGAGGGCTATGCCATAGAGATGGGTGTGGCTGCAGATGAGCCCCGGCATTACTATGCACCCCTTCGCCTCGATCACCTCGTCGGCACCGAAACCGGCCAAGACCTCGTCCGACGGACCGACGGCCGTTATCCTCCCGTCCTCGATGGCGACGGCCGAGTCGTGGATGACTCTGCGCCTGTCGTCCATGGTCACCGCCGTCCCCCCCTTCACGAGGATTCTGTTTGACATCGAGCTCTCTACTGGCCGCTCGCTAGGCCAGGGACTTGACTATGTATTCGATGTTTGCGCTGAGTGGCAGTAGGAGCGGAGACTTGCACCCCGCGGTCATGTACTCCTTGATTTTGGCCCGGCACTCGTCAGGCGTCCCCGAAGCAGTGAGCATGCGCACGATGTCGTCGGGTACAATCTTGGTCGCTCTTTCTATGCCCCCGGGCTTGGCTGGCCATCCGCCCATTTCCTTCTGCACTGCCGCTATGAGGTCCTCGCTCACACCGCTGGCCCTCATTATGTGAGGCTGCTGCCCCAGCGTCATGGTCACGTGGCTCTTGGCAAGCTTGACCGCCTTGTCCGAGTCCGGGTCCATCGAGCATGCGATGAGCTGGGGGGAGTCTATCTCGTCGGCGTTCCGGCCTGCCTTCTTGGCTCCGCGCCTGATGCTCTCCCACGCCATCGTGTTGTACTTCGGGGACACGAGGTAGTTCAGCAAAACCCCGTCAGCAATCTCGCCGGCCAGCTCGAGCATCTGGAAACCTGTCCCCCCCACGTAGATCGGGACGGCCCGCGGCCCCTCTCCGGTTCCGTGTAGTGTGTCAAGCTTTACGCCGTCCATGTTCACGAACTCACCGTGGAAGGTGACCTCCTCTGCCCTGAAGAGCCGTTTGATGACCTGGACATACTCTCTCATGCACAGCAGGGGCTTCGTCCTGTCGATGCCCACCTTCTTCGCGAGAGGGTCCCACCAAGCGCCCAGGCCGAGCATGGCCCTCCCCGCAGAAAGCTCGTCGAGGGTGGCCCAGGTCTGGGCGATAAGCGCGGCGTTCCTTGTCCAGGTATTGATCACGCCAGCTCCAACCCTGATTCTCTTTGTGTCTGTGGCGATCGCGGTGACGGGGACGACCGCGTCTCGAGCGAGCCTTGATTCGGCTATCCAGACGGAATCGAAACCGTGCTCCTCGGCGACTTGGGAGAACCTGACCATCTCCCTGACGTGCATGTCCTGCAGGTACAGGCCGAGCCGGTTCAGAGAATCATTCTTTGGGGACAAATCAATTCGCCGAGGCTCTCGGGGCGCCGCATTCGATATAAAGCCTCCAACGGGGTTTGCTTGTCAGTTTGAGGCCGCCGGCGTGGAGTCGACGACTTCCTTGTCGGGCTCTGGCAGCTCGTACCACCTTCTCCTTTCCCCGACGGCCGCGCGCATCTTCCATCCCATGCTCTTCGGCGCTCCATCGATCATGACCCTCAGCTTCTCGGCCCGCCCCAGCGCGAGCTTCTTCTGCTCCTCGTCCACGCCCACCCTCTCAGCGTAGTCCGGAATCTTGTCGAGGTTTATCGTGAACGTCTTGTAGATCCCCCAATCCTCAGCGCAGAGCCTGGCGATGTATTCGCCGTTTATTGTGTCGCCTCCGTCCTTCGTCGAGATGTCGTGGTCGAGCAGGATTGCCAGGATGTCCTTCATGTCCTTCTCGTTGATCTCTACTATCTGCAGCTTGGTTGAGAGGAGGTCGGCGAGGGGGAGGGTCTTCGGCTCGAGCTCGAGGCGCTTCTTGAAGTCGAACTTGTGGCACATCTCGAACACGTCGAGGAAGATGTCGACCCTCCGGGCATTGGCGAGGTCGTTGAAGATGAGCCTGGTGACCTGGAAGGCGTTGAACCTCTCCCGCGGCTTGTAACCGAGCTCCTTGAAGAGCTGGTTGATCTTCGAGGTCTCCTTCCGGTGGCCTACTACGTCGATGTCTACCCGCTTTCTGCCGAGCGGGGGCCTCGATGCGGAAGGGCACCGCATGGATACGGCAACCCCTCCTACCAGACGAAGGGTGACCCCCTTCGCTTCCGCTGCGTGTATTATTCGTGCTGCCTCGTCTTCGAGGGACTGGACGGGGGTGTTCGGGCTGCTCAGTTGGATCTCCTGAATTCTCCGATTACTCTGTCGGTAGCCTCTATGAATCTTTTCATTGTCGCCCTTGGTGACTTCGGCTCTTCGGGCAGGGCGCCCTGGACGCTGTCCGTTTTCTGACCGAACGCGTTAGGTCGCCGTGACGGTGTTAAGAATGGCCTATGGTGCTTAAATAAGAACTTCGGCGATGGATGGACTGCGAAACCTGCCTTTGACTGAAAAGGAAAGGGCTGTTGGTTCGCCGGCACCGGGGGTTCAAGCTACAAGTTCTACCGCGCCTTCGGTCTTCGTCCGTGATGCAACGGGCCTTGTCAAGAACGTCTCCTTCTTCGACAGCATCGCTCTGAACCTGAGCAACATGTCGATTGGCGCTCTCCTGGGCGTCATCGGCATCTCAGGACTTCTGCCGATGTTCTTCGCTGGCCAGGACGTTACAGGGGTGAACCTTCTCGACCTCTGCCTGATTGCGTTTGTTCTTTCGGTTCCCCAGATTGTGATTTACACGGTCATGACTCGGCGGTATCCTCGCGCCGGAGGCGACTACGTCTTTGTCTCGAGGAACCTCGGAGGGCCGATAGGGAGCGTAGCTTCATTCATGGGCTACACCTGCGAAACCACGGCCTACCTCGCCCTCATAGCCCTGTCGACGGTCTTCGCCATTGGAGCTGTCGGGCTCTTCTTCAGCCCCACAAGTTCGTTCTACACAGGGCTGGCAACGCCTCAGGGTGCGTATCCTGGCGCTCCTGCGGCTCCCGGCACTCAGTTCATCATTGGCGCACTGCTCTTCATTGTGCTGATTGGCATCAACATCGTTAGGCCGAAAGCAGGGTACAGGCTCGTATCCATTCTGACGATACTCGGGATAATCGCGCTCTTCCTCGCCATCGGGACGCTTCTCAGCGCGGGACCAACCGGGGTCCAGAACTACATCAACGGAGTCTCCGGCAATGGTCTGTTCACGAACTCCAGCAATCCCTCTCAGACGTTTGCCAACATGGTAGCAGGGAGTCATACTGGAGGGCCCGGAGGCACGAGCGGTTTCAACTTCGGGAACACGATCTTCCTTCTGCCACTCATCGCGGCGTTCGTCTTCCCCTGGCTTAACGCAGGGCCTGCTGTGGCGGGGGAGATCAAGGGGAAGAGCGCACTTAGGTGGAATGTTCCCATCTCTGCGGTTCTCGCTTTCGCTTTCCTGACGGGCAGCATCGCGACTATGTACTGGGCCGCGGGGCAGCCCTTCATCAACGCGGCCTATTCGACCCCCGCCTATGTGTACGGGATGCCCGTAGGGTTCAACTTCTGGACCCTTGCCATGGGCGTTTCTGGCAACTCGGCGGTTGCCGCGTTCATAGGGCTCGGATGGATACTGGCGAACTTGGGCGTGATGGCATACGGGCTCATCGTGATTTCGAGGTACCTGCTGGCGCAGTCCTTCGACAGGTTCCTCCCGTCGAGGATATCTAACGTCAATCCCAGGTTCGGGTCACCAGTCCTGGCGTTCGGGATCTCGCTCGTAGTGAGCGTCATACTCGTCGGGATCGCCGCCTACAACTACACGACCTCGAGTCTGGGAGCAGGGACGAATCCTCTCTTCGGCGCGATACTCGCTTCGATGATCTACTTCATCATAGTCGGGCTGTCGGCCCTTATTCACGCCATCAAGAAGGAGGTCGGATACATGAAGGCGGTCCTGGGCTTGGCGGGCCTGCTCAACATGGGAGTCTTCGGGTTCCTTTCCTACCAGTTCCTGAGCAACCAGGCCGTTTGGGCAATCAACTCGATTACCGTCTCGTTCATCCTCGGCTCCATAGTCTTGGGGGCCATCGCCTTCGGCGCCTCTTACTACTACAACAAGCGGCGTGGTGTCGACATCACCCTAGCGTACAAGGAAATCCCGCCAGAGTAGTCTTCTAGCCAGACGTCAGGATGTAAGAGTCGATTCTGTCCCCGGTTACCTGGGTCAAGAACCCCCTGAGGATACCTTCGCCGTACTCGCTGCCGGGGTTGGCGCAGAGCGTCCGGCCAATCTTGACCATCCCCTTGGCCTCGTGGATGTGGCCGTGTATGCCAAGCATGGGCTGGTGGGACTCGATGGCCTTTCTGCATGCGGAGCTCCCCGCGGATATGATTTGCACCTGATTGGCCTTGACGACCACCTTCAGATTCTCGTCGACCATCGGGGCCTTGTCGATGAGCGTGTCGATGGGCGGGACGTGGATGTTGAAGATGGCTGACTTCATGATCCTTACCTGGGAAGCCATTCTCTCGATCTTCTTCCCGAGTTCGTCCTCGTCAACCTCTCTCGGGCTGTTCCAGGGGGTGTGGTTGGTGAACCCCAGCGTGATCATCTCGTGGTCGTCGTCGACTGAGACAACCCTCTCCTCGGGGTTGACCACATACGGAGAAGAGCTCAGGACCGGGTCGATGTCGAAGATGTCGTCGTTCCCCGGTGAGATGTAGCACTTCACTTCGGTCTTCGCCAGCCTTTCTTCCGCCAGCTTGATCCACTCCCCGACTCGGTCCACCATGGCCCGGTTGAATGCCGCCTTGACATTCTTCGGGTCGGCGGAGATTTCATTGAACTCCTTCCTGCTCATGAGCTGGGTGTAGAGCCCAGAGTCCGTGGCCTTGGCCACCAGGGCATCCACGTCGGCCTTGTTCTTGAGCAGCATCTGGTTTCCTTCGAAGCTGCACTGATAGGCCCCATTCTCCTGGTCGACGATGGGGATCAGGACCTTCCCCGTAAGATCCCCTCCAAGGACTAGGATGTTGGCTTTGTAGAACTTCGCTGCGTTCAGGAATTTCTTGAAGCACCTGGTGGATCCGTGGACATCCGTGATGAAGAATATCCTGGAGGTCGCCACGCCGGTTCACTTCATTCCGCGAGTAGATTAAGGTGCACCCTTAGGCCTGAGGCACCTACTTTGTGGTGCCTGCGAGGAGCGCGAGCACGGCGGCCCTGACGTAAAGGAGGTTCTCCGCCTGATCGTAAATGACGCTCCGAGGCCCGTCCATGACCTCGTCGTCCGCCTCCTGCCCCCTGAACACCGGAAGGACGTGGGTGACCACCCCTCCCCTGCTCATGGTGTCGGCCAGGTTCTTGGTCAGGCGCCAGTCCTTGTACTTGGTATGGAGCTCCACCTCCTTCTCCTTGGTGAACCTGTTCATGCCGGTCATGACGCACTCGTGGCTTGCCCAACTCCGGGGGAAGACGACGTCGGCCCCTTTCATCGCGTCTGTCGGGCTGTGGCTGATCTCCAGGCTCCCCCCTGCGGCCTTGGCATTGTCCCTGGCCTGCTGGACCAGCTTCTCGTCGAGGTCGAAGCCTTCCGGGTAGACGAGGACTGTGTCCATTCCGTACTTGGTGGAAACCAGCATCTCGTCCTGCATGCTCCCCCAGCTCCTGATATGGTCACTGTAAGTCCAGAGGAGGGCGTACTTCTTCCTCTGCAGGCTCCCGCCGAGCTTCTCTTTGAGCGTCATGATGTCGGTTATGGCCTGAGTAGGGTGATAGACATCGTCCGCCATGTTCACCACTGGGATGTCGGCGTACTTCGCGTACTCCCGGATCGCAGCGTTGCCCCTTCCGTAGACGTAGTCGACCGCCGACTCGAG
>Ga0187771_10003107_pt1 | contig 11556 bp, 8 predicted proteins | sample 0116_SJ02_MP15_1_FD_133139 | JGI IMG/M metagenome (GOLD analysis project Ga0187771, IMG submission 133139) | Tropical peat soil microbial communities from peatlands in Department of Meta, Colombia - 0116_SJ02_MP15_10_MG | ecosystem: Environmental > Terrestrial > Soil > Wetlands > Peat | place... | reverse complement strand
GCAGCCACCTACAAAGTAGCAGTTAAAGCGGGGAAGAGAGCCAAACGTCTTCGACGCGATTGCGTAAAGTATCTACACCCGCAAGATCTCATTCCGGCAAACTGATGCTTCTCAATCCATCTGCGAGTCGCCACGAACCTCCCGCGCCGACTTGCCCGAATTGACAGCTTTGGATCTTTGTACAGGCGGCCGGGAGGTCGCCCTTTTGCTTTCGAGCTACTGGGCGTGATGTGGGATCTTGACCGCGCCGCCCAGGAACGCGAAATCTCCCGACTGATTCACGTACAGGGTGCCGCTCATTACAGAGCTTGGAGTGGCGCAAGCAACCGGTTTTGCGCTTTCGCACACGGGCGCGAGCGGGCGCACCTTGCTCGCATCGTCCAGCACGTAGAACCAATCGCGATCCTTATTGTCCAGCGCACCGAAAAACATCGAACCCGACGCCGTGAGCGCGGGATCCCCAAACACCGCGAAGCGCGAGCCGCCGGGAGCCTTGTGGCCTTCCAGCAAAACCGCCTGGGGAGCGCCTTCTGAGGCAACGCGAATAACGGCACGCTTGTCATCGACGGTACCGGACAGCGCCACCGTACCATCCTGCGACAGTGCAGGCCGCCCGACGGAAACGTATTTTACGCGACCCAGATTAGTGTCCGTTCCCCGCGAAAGAACCTGCGTCACCTGATCATCGCGGGAAAGAAAAACCGCGCCGCCGTCGGCCTGGCTGTAGTTAATGAACGCTACCAGCGTTCGACCATCGGAATTCACGGCTGCGGGAAGACCGAAGATGGGACCATAGGGGCGCTTGCCGGGACCGTCGTCGCGCTCGGTCGCGATTTCGGTGAGATCTCGTCCCGGAGAAACGGACAGAATTGAACGCCGAGTAGGCTTGCGCGACTGGGCGCCATTGCCGCCGTTAGCGGAAATGAGCGCGTCGCGCTCGTCAACGACCGTACCTTCGAAGATGAGTTCCTGAGCCGCGCCCATCTGCAACGACCCGAACCCCAGATTGACGACGCGCCGATTGTGGTTTGTGAAGTCGCCTGTATGAGCAACGCATTCGAATCGTCCGTGGCTTACGAGAAAGATCGCATCGCCGCCACCTTGCGTGGGAGCGATAAACGCAATCGCGCCGGTTCCGTCGCCGACCGGATAAACGTCATTCTTTACAAGCGGCGAGCACGACGCTGATTCCGCGTCGGGAATCGTCATGCTTTCAACGCGCGCCACGGCCGGACGTCGGGCGTTCGCGGAAAATATATGCCACGACGCGGCGCCGAAAATCGAAGTCTCTGCAGCGAACAGAATCGTTCCATCCGTTCCTACCGAAGGTACTCCGAACTCGGTGAACGTACCGCCATCGGGCGCAAGGTTGCCGGTATGAGAGAGAACAACGGGCTTGCCGTTGCTGTCGCTCGCGTACAGCGTGCTCACCTTCGCCATCGCGTCGTCGACGTCGCCGCCCATCGTAATGGTCACAGCGCGGGCAACAGGAGCGTATGCGATGCTCGACAAAACCAATAAGCAGAATGCGATTTTTCTCACTTTGCAACCATTCCGATGAATAATTCTCAAGTAAGAACCGGTCGCGGCATGGCTGCGCACAGATCGTGCCATGAATCCCTTATCAGTCTTTGAACATAAATTCAGCGCGGCTGTAGCGTTGTGTGATGCCTTCGGGGGCAGTGGTGCATTAAGCGACAGGCAACGCCATTAGACAGACTAAAAGCAACAATCATTTCCATTTTATCAAGGCTGGCATACCCTATGCGAATCCGCCTAGTTTCGCTAATAAGGACCGCTATCTCAACTTCTGTAATTGGAGGTTTCCCGAATGAGACCTGCGCACATTCGATGGTGCAGGGGCGTGGTCGCGAGTGCTCTCGCCGCCACATTCCTTTTGGGCGCGCGTGCTAACGTCAGCGCCCAAGTAAAGCCGGGCGATATGGTTACGCCCGAGAACGCCGCAAAGGTGAAAGATCTCGTTTCGCCCGGCGTCTACTACAAGGTGCAGAGCGGGATGACGATGAAGATCATCCCGACCTCGCGCGTAGACTGGCCGCCTCCGTATCAGGAAGCGACTGAGAAATATTCCTCGCAGGTCCGCCTGTCGCAGGATCATCGCTCGGTCCTCGGATACGTCGCGGGACAGCCGTTCCCCGGGATCGATGCCAACGATCCCTATGTAGCTACGAAGATCATGTGGAACAACGTGTTCCGCCCGATCGCAACCGATGACTACGATCTGCGTTTCTACGACTGCGACGCTGGCTACACAAAGAAGGCGCAGGGGCAGTCCGTAATTCAGTACTGGCAGGTTGGTCATTATGCCGGCTACGATTTGGTCGGCCGGGTCGAAGTTGAGCCGATTCCCACCGATCCCGATTTCAAGTCAAGCGGCCGTCTGTGGGTGTTTGCGCTCTATCCGATCCTTGCCCCTGCGACCAACCGCGGCGCCGGATTCATCCGCTATCGTTATGCCGACCCGAAGCGTGGCGACGACGACTGGAGCTACGGCCCGGGATCGCGCCGCGTGCGCCGAATCAGCGAAGCGATTCTGAGCGCAGCCACAGCGGATTCCAGCGGCGGCGGCAGCGCCGTTACAACCTGGAACCCGGACCACTATTCGGGATTTAACGCCAAGACCGAGCAGTACAATTACAAGCTCCTGGGCGAGAAGACGATGCTCGCTTGTATCCATGCTGAGCGATCGCCCGAAACCCCATGCCCTACTGACGGTGGAATGAGCGCATGCCCGGAAGCATGGGAATCGCGCCACATCTACGTCGTCGAGGCTACGCCTCGGCGCGAAGTGATCCCGCAGGCCCTGCAATCGAGGACCCTGGTCTACATGGATTCCGAAATGTGGTTCGAGCCCTACATTGACGAATACGACAACGCGGGGCGCCTCTGGTACAACCACATCTGGTGGAACGCGTATCGTGACCGCCCGGTGCCGGATGCTAAAGTGGCGATCTATCCCTTCAAGCGCGAGTTTGAGGTGGGAGCCCTTTCGACGGATATCCAATCCGGGATGGCGACGATGTGCTATTTGCCCGGACACGAGACTCCCGAGCGCGAGTGCTGGTACATCAACATGGGCGCGGTGGATCGTTCGTTCTTCACGACCGATTCGATGGTGCGCGCAGCGCAGACCGGACACTGAGAAACGCACGCCCTCGGTCGCATAAGCGATCGAGGCCTGAAATCGCGGCGGTCAAACGGAAATGTTTGACCGCCGCTTTCTTTTCGCACCTAAAAGCACGCGCCCGGCGATCCTAAATCCACCGGGCGCGCCCTCCGTCCAATAAGGACCCGCGTCAGACCTGGATCATCACACCGTTGTGAATCAGAAAGCTTTGTACTGCCGCAGCGGTGCGACGAGCCTCCATGTTGCCGCCCGCGCGCGTGCGGAATTCCTTGATCTTGTCCGCATAGATCGTGCGCCATTTGGAGCTGATCACCGTTTCGCCGTCCGATTTGCGGACGCGAAAGCACTTGTGGACGATCGGGTCGGGCTCTTCGCCGACGAATTCGCAGAATTCTGCGAGCGCAGTCAATTTCTCGGGCTCTTCAGCCAGTGGATCGCCGCCCCACTGTTTCGAGAGACCGTCGCGCCAGGTCGCGACGGTCTCGTACTGCTCGATCGGACGCTGCAATACGCTCATTCCGGAAGTCCCAACTGACGCGCAAGCTGGCGCACCTGCTCACGACGTCCTTCAACCGGCGCCTGCTGCTGGATGAGCTTGGAGTCCTGAAGCTCCTTCACAACCTTCGGATCGCGGGGGAAGGAGTTGCCGAACGAATTGAGGAAATACTGCTCTGCGAAATCCGGACGCGGGCGCTGTCCGCCGGCGACTTTTCCCTCAAGCGAGTAGCCCACGTTGAGCGAATACAGGGGCAGCCATTCTTCTGGAACTTTCGTGATCTTGTTCACGATCGGCGCATTAAACGCCGTGAGGCAGGCGCCGAGGCCGAGATCGAACGCCATCAGAAGTCCCTGGCAGGCTGCGACGCCGCAATCGAACGCGGCAGCGACGGAATATCCGGCCGATTCTGTCATGGGCTTCAATATCTGCGGGTAGACGACTTCGTCGACAAACTTGTGGCTCCATCCGTGCGACGCCGCCATTACGCCCACGTCGAAAAGCTGTTTCAGACGGGCGCCTTTGACGCGGTTGACGACGCTGAGGTCCGCATAGAGATAGATGTGAACCTTGGCAAGCGCGATAACGTTCGCCTGCACGGGGTTCTTCATCTTCTCAAGTTCTTCCAGCGGTATATCGTCGCGCTTGACGACGACAGCCTTAAGCCAGTGCGCGTTGACGGCGCACGACGCCCGCAGCATCGCCTCAAGGATCTTCTGGATCTTTTCCTGTTCGACCGGCCGATCCGGATCGAAGAAACGAATCGACCGCCTTGTGCCGACTACTTCCTGAAATTCCATATTTTTCGGGTCCTTCCTTTCATTTGCATTAAACGCCGAGCAGCTGCAGGCGCCTGTCACCCGGCAGGGTTGGCCGCTACGGATGCTAGAACGTTGGGGACCTTACCGCAAAAGGAAATTCAGCGCGTGTCTTTTGAGGAGGGCGCGCTTGCGAGTTATTCCGATTCTCGCTTTCTCGCGATCCCAAGCGTTACCACTGCCGCGCTCGCGCAAAGCCGCAAAAATTGAATGCGCTGAGCATGCACCCGTCAACGAATTCGATATAGCGCGGAACAGTGTAACACGCCATCCGATCGCGCAAGATTCGAGGAGCGCTCTTTGGCGCGACGTCCCGAACCGAATCAAGCGGTTTTCAGAGCGCCGTTGCCTGCTGCAGCCAATATTCGATGCGCGCCTGCGAGACTCAGCACTTCATTGGTGCCGTCTTCGATGAGCGACGCACGCGCGTCCCTGAACATCTTCTCGATCGGATATTCGCGGCTCAGTCCATATCCGCCGAAGACCTGGAGCGCATCGCTCGCGACCTCGAACGAAGCCTGCGTGCAGAATGTTTTCGCAACGATCGCGTGCTCGAGCGACGGCGTACCGCTCGCCCCGTTGTATAGCGCCACCGCTCGCGATATCGCCCGGGACGCCTCGACCTTGGTGAACATCTCGAACAGCCGCTTCTGGACGAGCTGATGTTCGCAGATACGCTTGCCGCCCTGCACGCGCTCCATCGAATAGGCAAGCGCCTCCTCGTACGCGGCGCGCGCCAAGCCCGTGAACGCGTTGGACATCCCGGTGTTCGCCATCGTCAGGATGCCCTTGAGATGGTCCTCGAAACCGTCGCCCGACAAGACCATGTACGAACGCGGGATACGAACGTTGTCGAAGAAGATTTCACCCTGATTCAGCCCCCGCTGTCCAAGCTTGTTGAGCGGCTTGCCCTTGGACACGCCGGGAAAATTGAGTGGAACGACCGCAACACCTCCTCCCGCCATACCATGCCCTCGTTCCGACTCAATCGAAACGTAAAGCGCGGCATGGGTCGCGATCGTTCCATTGGATACCCACGATGATTTCTGGCCGTTGATGACGTAAGAGTCGCCGTCGCGCTTGGCGCCGACCTGCGCCGTTACCTTGGGGTCGCGATACCCCGGCGTTCCTACGGCCACCCAGTCCGATCCGTGATTCGGTTCGGTTATCGCCCAGCATCCGATGAAATCAGCTTCCTTGTCTTCCACGAACGGCTTGATGAACGTCTCGTAGAGTTCGGGACTGTTTCCCAGCCCCGCAAGCAATGAGGGGAAGGTGGAACATCCCAGCGCGAGGGCGATATCGACTGCTCCCCATGCGAGTTCTTCGTGGAACGCATGGTTGGCGAGACCTGTAAGCCCAAGCCCGCCCATCTCTACCGGGATTCCGCTGACGTGATATCCGAGCTTGTAGGCCTCCTTGAGCACTTTGCGTAGCAGGGAACCCTTCGCGATAGCGTCGGCAGGATCAGCGATTTTGTCGATCGCTATCGAGGCGGGCCTCATCACCTCTTTGGCAAATTTGTGAGCGCTTTCCCGAACCGATTCGAATTCCTTTGGAAAATTGAGGTCCAATTCGCGATAGGTATCCATGAGCTTCGCCTTTGTAAGAGAATGTCAACGTACTTCGCCAGAGCATCTCTTGTGCCCGAAACAGACTGCTATAAGCTTTTGAAACCGGCCTTCGGGTGTCGCAAACGGATACATCAGACGCCATTCGCTCCAAGCCGGCGCGCTATACCGAGGATGCCCCAATTACGAGCGACCTCCTATGACGAAGACCTCAAGACGGCCAGAATGAGGCCGATACCCGATGGAGCTGCAATGTTTCGCCGTTTTGATTTCGAAACCGAACTCACCGACGATTTGGAACTGATTCCAATAACTGTGCGGCGCAAGCTCGACGCATCCGGGGTCAAGCTTCATCTCGAAGAGTGGAGACGGCTGACGCTCGCGGAGCGTCGCGCGCTATGCCATCTGCCGATCGCTACTAATCAGGAAACATCAGTGTTCGCGGCGATCCTGACGGAGATGGTTTTCCGCGCGTGCGGTCGTCCGCCGGAGTCGATCGCGCCGAGCCGTGCTGTGGCCGATCCCGCTCCTGCGCCGATTCCCGCGAAAGTCATCGAATTGTTAGGGAAGCATCGCCTCGATCCGACCGCGTGGGAGAAATTCGATTTCGACGAGCGCTACGCCCTCATCAAGCTAGCGCGCGACGACTCCAAATTCCTGGCGGGATGGCGGGAAATCACGGCGGGCCTATCTGAAAAAAGAAAACCCGGTTGAGCACGACGCTCAACCGGGTCTCACCGAAATCTGCTGAAATCAAATTCCCGAGTTCGGACAGGAGCATATTCCCGCGCCAGTGAAGTTGGCTTGGATAAGGCCGCATCCCTGAACAACAGTCGATAGATCATCCTTGGAAGCACTTGTCAGGGTGTCGGGCTGAAACTCGTCTATCGAGTTTCCGAAAGCGAATTGAAATGGCGGCGATGTCGGGGCCATTGCCTCGGTATGGGAAAGCGTCGCACGCAACGTGCTCACTCCAGAAGGCGCGTCTACAGCGAAGCAGCCGGCACCGCCGCCGAGGGCGCCGCAACCGGGATCGCATTCGATGCCGAGAACCGGATCCTCAACTGCTCCGGGAGGCAATGGCTGAGTCTTGTCTAGGATCGGCTGGGGAATTGTGCTGAAGAGCGCGATCGTGCCTGCGATCCGATTGGAGCTGCGAACGGCAAAGTTCGAGGTAAGATTATTCAAAACCGAGAGTGTTACCAATTCATTCGGGGTGACCGGACATGCGCAACAAGCCTGCAGCTCTTCGATGTCATCGAACACGTAGATCAGTCCGCACAACGTCCCGAAATGAGCGGTTGGGTTCATAATTCGCATCAGCTCATCCCCAGCGCCGCCCGAGAAACCCGAACCTCCGTATCCGCTCGCGCTCGGAAAATAGTGCGAGGCGACATCGTAATAGCTGAACGAAAATAGCTGAGTAGTGCTCGGCGCCGGTGGATCTATTGTTATCGTGGAACCTGCCCGAACGTTTGCAGCGGTAAACAACGCAATACCGATCGAGAGCGCAAACGCGCCAAACACGCGCAGCCTGATCATGATTTCCTCCCCTGGGCCGGCTGGAAAAGGTCGCCTGAATCCTTGTACTCCTCGTGCTTTGTTAGATCAAAGTGCGCAGAAATACACCAGAAGCGTCTGTGGATGGTAATGTGAAGACCTGATCGCTCTACTCGATCCGCTGTTTGCACCCGATTGCGGATTGGCGATAGGGAGAGTTTCCGGCGGCCCTATTCGTCTTGAACCGGGCAGGATCACCGATGAACTACCTCAAGAGTTGGAAGGCGTACTCGGACCGATTCGTTCAGTCCCGCAAGGCTCGGATTACCGCCTGGGTCGTGGCAGCGGTTCTGATTGTCTATGGGCTCGGCGGGTGGTTCGGCGTGCCGGTCCTGCTCCGGCACATCCTGAAGGGGCAGGTAGCGACAGCGCTATCGCGCCCGGTTGATGTAGGCAAGATTGTTTTCAACCCGTACCGACTCCGGCTGGAAATCGATCGACTTCATATCGGCGGTCGCAGCGGCGACGACAAATTCGTCGATGTCGGCCATATCCACCTGAAGGTTTCGTGGAATTCGCTATGGCGTCTCGCGCCGGTCGTTCACAGTTTCGCTATCACCGCGCCTGTTATTCATGTCGTCCGAAATTCCGACGGTAGTCTCAATTTCTCGGACCTGACTGAGAGCAAAACTCCGCCCGAGCCGCCCAAACCCGCTGCGAAGCCGCAGCGCTTCTCAGTTTCCAACATCGAGCTTCATCAGGGAGAGATTCACTTTGACGACAAACTGGCCGGCTCTGCGCACGACGTCGAGCACATCGAGCTGGGCATCCCATTTGTCGCAAACCTGCCCTCCGCGATCGACGTGTACGTGCAACCGCTCCTCAAGATGGTCGTCGACGGAAGTCCGTTCGCGATCATGGGCAGAGCGAAACCGTTCGCGACGCCCCCGGAATCGGTGCTCGATATCAACATTCACAAATTCGATCTTCCGAAGTACGCCGGATACATCCCGAAATCGATTCCGATTGGATTACCGGCGGGAACGTTTTCGTCGCAAATCGAACTTCATTTCGTCAACGATGTGACAGGGCCGCAAGTTCGACTCAATGGCGAAGTGGCGCTCGACGGGGTCGACCTGCGCGACAAGGACAATGCACCGCTTCTCGGACTGCGGCACCTTGCCGTGCGCTTTCCCGATATTCAGCCGCTGCACGAAGTTGCCCACCTCGAGTTGGTAAGCATCGAGGGGCTCGACGCCCATCTGACGCTCAACGCCGACGGTACCACCAACATCACACCCATCACGGGCGCGAGTGCTCCCGCCGCCGGCATGCAGGCTGCGGGAGCGTCTCCGACGCCAACTCCGTCGGCGGCGCCCACACCCGCGCCCGTTCAACCTGCTGCGGAAAAACCGCCTTTCGATTTCTCGCTCGCGACCTTCAAGATGATCGATTCCTCGGTCGAGATTGCGGATCGGATACCTCCGCAACCCGTAAATCTCGATGTCAAGGCGATTCACGCGAGCCTCACCAACTTCGCGTTGAATGGACAGGGAGCGTCGCCTTTCGATTTTGGCGCGACTCTCGGCGGCGGTGGTTCGATCGGCATCAAGGGGTCGCTCGACTACCCGCATCGGCAGGTCGATTCCGAACTTGCGATCGATCAGGTCGATCTCCCTGCGCTTCAAGGGCTCAGCCAACCGGCATTCGCCGGCACGATTGCATCCGGCAAGTTCGGCGTCAGCGTCAAGGCGCGAACCAACTTCGGTCAAAACTTCAATGTGCGTGTCGAGCCGGCGAGGATTTCGCTCGACAAACTCGAGGTACGTACCTCCAACAACGAAAAACCGCTCGCACTTAACAATCTGACAATCTCGGTCGCGCAGGTTGACCTCGCTTCGCAGCAGGCCGTAGTCGATGAGGTGCGCGCCGATGCGATCCAGCTTGCGATTCATCGTTCGCGCTCGGGCTCAATCAATCTGCTTTCGCTGGTTCGTCAGGAGCAGTCCAAGCGCTCTCCCGCGCGTGAACCGCGCGGGCCGCGCCGTACTGCTCGTCCAAAGGCCGCCCCTAAAGCGCCGCCTCAGAAATCGCCATCGTGGCAGTATCGCGTCGCTTCCGTCCTCCTGGATAAGACACAGGTTTCTGTTCAGGACGACACGAACAAAGAACCGTTGAAGCTGGCGATCACTGCGCTCAAAGTGGGAGCGAAGAACATCACCAGTGATTTCGCCAAGCCGTTCGCGATCGATATTGACGGAAAAATCGGGCGATTCGGAAGTTTTGCGACGAAAGGGAATGTCGCGATCGCGCCGCTCAAAGCTGACCTGCGCGTCGAAACCAGACGTATCGATCTTGCGATCGCGAATCCGTATCTCGCACAGAGTTTGAACGCGTCAATCATGAAGGCCTTTTTCAGCAATCTGGGCACGCTCGCTATTGCCCAGCAGCGCGGCGCAATGAGCATCGGATATCGCGGCGACGCGATGCTAGGGAGCGTCGTGATGGACGACCGGCTGACCAACGAGCCTTTTGTCCGATGGAACACATTCAAAGTCAGCGGAATCGATTTCACGACCGGGAAAGGCCCGATGAAGGCGCATGTCGAGAACGTCGGACTTTCAGAGTTCTACGCGCGCGTCATCCTGAATAGCGATGGCAAGCTTAACTTGAGCGACGTGACGAGGTCGCCGCAAGCGGCGCCGGTATCGCTTACCCGCGAGAAATCGGAAGCAGGCGCGCAGCCTGCTGCGCCGACGCCGTCTCCTACCCCGGCGCCGCCCGCCGCTGCGCCAACGTCGTCAGCGTCCGAGCAGGCGTCGTCGCCCCCGGCCGACATCGACGTCGGCGGTATCGCATTCAATGGCGGGCACGTCGTCTATACCGACGATTTCATCAAGCCGAACTACGAAGCCGATCTGACCGATCTCGAAGGCAAGGTCGGTCATATAGGCACTACCAACACGCAACCCGCCGATGTCGCCGTTTCGGGAAAGGTCAACGGAAACGCGCTTGTCGAAATCAGCGGCAGAGTGAATCCGCTTGCGCCGACCGCGTACGTGGATATCACTGCGAAGGCCAGCGACATCGAGCTGCAGCCGCTGACACCCTATTCGACCAAGTACACCGGTTATCCGATTACCAAGGGAACTCTCAGCGTCGACGTCAAATATCTGCTCGATCAGCAAAACCTGACGGCAACCAATCATATCTTCATCGATCAGCTAACCTTCGGCCCGCGCATCGAGAGCCCAACTGCGACGAGTCTTCCAGTCGCGCTCGCGGTTGCGATTCTCAAGAATCCGAAGGGCGAAATCGATCTGAACGTTCCCATCTCCGGCTCGCTTAACAATCCGCAGTTCAGTATCGGAAGCGTTCTCTGGCACGCCCTTCTCAACATCATAACCAAGGCCGCTCTCTCGCCTTTCACTCTACTTGCATCGATTGCGGGCGGGGGCGGCGCTGACCAGCCGTCGTATATCGAATTTGTGCCGGGGCGGTCGCGGCTCGACGATGCCAGCCGCAAGCGTCTCGAAGAAATCGCCAAAGGGCTCGACGCGAAGCCGCAGTTGAAACTTGGACTCTCGGGGCGCGTTGATCCATCCGTGGATCGCGAAGCTCTGCGGCACGCCAAAGTCGACGATGCGGTTCGCGAGCAGAAGATCGAAGACATCGGCGCAAAAGGCGCTGACGCCGACAAAGTCGTCGTGATGCCCGACGAGTACAACAAATATCTCTGGCGCGCCTACAAAGCGGCGAAGTTCGAAAAGCCGAAAAACGCGATCGGCCTGACGAAATCGCTTCAGCCTGACGAGGTGCGCAAACTGATGCTCGAACACGCGAGCGCAAATGATGACGACCTGAAGGCGCTGGCGAATGCGCGCGTCGACGCGGTCCTTTCCTATCTGTCCGCGAAAATGGACAAGAGCAGGATCATGGTAACCGCGCCGAAGCTCGACGCGAGCGGGATCACCGACAAGGGCAAAACGACGCGCGTCGATCTGTCGCTTCAGTGAGACGGCG
>Ga0187771_10003106_pt1 | contig 11556 bp, 10 predicted proteins | sample 0116_SJ02_MP15_1_FD_133139 | JGI IMG/M metagenome (GOLD analysis project Ga0187771, IMG submission 133139) | Tropical peat soil microbial communities from peatlands in Department of Meta, Colombia - 0116_SJ02_MP15_10_MG | ecosystem: Environmental > Terrestrial > Soil > Wetlands > Peat | place... | reverse complement strand
CCTTCTAAACCCCTGAGAGGACCATTCACTACACGAACTCTCATCCCTTCCTTCAAATAGGGGTGGGGGCTGACAACCACACCATTCTGTATCAAGACCTGGATGGCATGGATCTGTTCATCTGGAATGGGAGCTGGCTTGCCGTCCTGACAGAGAATGCGAACGACACCATCTGTCTTCAATATCTCAAGATGTGTACGGGCATCCGTCTCTGTTCGAACAAAAAGATAACCCGGAAAAAGAGGAAGATGTATTCTCCTTCGCCGGTCCTTTCTCCGGCTCCAGCGCTCAATGAGTGGAAGAAAGGTATCGATATTCTTCTTCTCCAATCGATTATTGACCTTCTGTTCATGCTTAGATCGTGTATAGGTCGCGTACCAGTTCATTTGCCTTATGTTGCCACGAGATCGGGGGTATTTGATTTTTATAGGAAGCTCCGCCCCCTCGATTACATTCACTTCTGTAATCGACGCAACTCCTTAATTTTTCTAATGCATCCCAACTATAGATTCAGCCTATGTATGGGAGTTGAGACTCCGAAAAACCATCACCAATGCAATCAAGATAAAATCCTTTAGCCTGAACTAAATAGTAAAAATTTGAATAGAATCCCATTCTCTTTGTTTTATTAAGTTTTTGATATAGGAGGGTTGGTCTTTCATCGAGGTGATCATAATGGCATCCGGATTTATACTCCTCACCTCTTTTGGACCGATGACTTTATAACCCAAAACCCTTTTGCCCCAGTTCTTCTCATCATCTAAAATACCAACCAATTTCATATGGGAGCCTTGCAGGGTAATATAGGCCACCTCCATTTGGTCACTGACCCCATAAAAGGCGACCCGCTTGACCCCGCTCGCCTGCATCTCAAAGAATTTCTTCGAAATCTGTTTCTTTATCTCGGCATAATGATGGATATTGTATGAGAAGAAACTCAAGGTGAGTTTTGTTTTCTCTGCAAAACCTTTTGGGGTCAAATAATAGGCGATCCTTCGTGGAGGGATTCCTTTCAGTTTGATCAGACCCCTTTTAGCCATTCTCTTAATACACGCATTGGTCACCCCTAAGGCAATCCCGTATTTATGAGAAAGTTCCCGTTGGGAAACCTTCGGGTTCTGCCCGATCTCCTCTAATAATTGGAGATCACGCATCCCGTCGGAAGGTTTGAAAAATGTATTACCCTCTTCCATGATTTCCAATCCTATTTTATTTATTGTTCGTTTTATGAACAATGATAGCAAAAAAAAATTATTTGTCAAGAAAAAAATGTTCTAAAATCGAACAATCCTGAACCTCCTCTTTCACCTGATCTCTCTTTTCACCTCATTCACTAAAGACCGTCTCTTAAACAGAATACCTTGATATGATTTGGACAATTTTTTCGCTTGCCTTCCCATCTCCAAATGCCCTAACTTTGGGAGGTACCCTTCTCCTCTTACGCCTCGTCTCTCCAACAATTCTCTCCACCTCAGTCCCCACCAATATGTTCCACCCGCTCTCAACCGTCTCCATCCACTCTGTCTCTTCTCTTAATGTGAAACAGGGGATCTTAAACCAGTAAGCCTCTTTCTGAACGCCTCCTGAATCGGTCAAGATGGCTTTTGCATTTCTTTCTAATGTCAACATGTCGAGATAGGAAACGGGTTCAATCATTCTTATCCGTTTGGCCTGTGAAAAGAGATGATAAGTATTCATCATCTTCTTTGTCCTGGGATGGAGAGGGAGGATGACAGGAGCATCTTTTCCGATTTTATTCAGAGCCTTTAAAATGGAGTTTAGTCTTTTAGGGTCGTCCGTATTTTCAGCCCGGTGCAGAGTAACCAAATAATATTGCGGATTGCGCATTGCGAATTGCGGATTTATAAGTTTTAAATCTCTAAGTATGGTAGATTTTTTTTCAGCCAATTTGGAATAGTAAAGAATCGAATCGTACATCACATCGCCCACTTTTTTAACGACTTTCTTCCCCCCATCCTTTATCCCCTCCTTCAGCAAATTTCGGACAGCTTGGTCAGTGGGGCAGAAAAGAAGAGTTGAAAGATGATCAGTGAGAAGGCGATTGATTTCCTCCGGCATGGTTCGATTAAAACTTCTTAGCCCTGCCTCCACATGAGCAACAGGAATGTTTAATTTGGCAGCAGCCAAAGCCCCAGCCAATGTCGAATTTGTATCGCCATAAACCATGACCAACTCCGGTGTCTCCTTTTGAAGTACCCCTTCAATCCGTTCGAGCATCATCCCCGTCTGCCTGGCATGGGACCCTGATCCGACTCCCAGGTGATAATCCGGCCTGGCAAGCTCAAGCTCTTCGAAAAAAATCTTGTCCATGAGATAATCGTAATGCTGGCCTGTATGAACCAATATCTCCTTAATTCGTCTTTCCGAAGTTTCTCCAAGGGAACAGGAGCCCTTCTTATCAAATTCCTGGATTGCTCGGCTTACCGCAACGGCTTTTATAAATTGGGGCCTTGCGCCAACAATAGTGACAATCTTCATTCCTTCGATTCTCCCAGGACAAGCCCTTCGGCTCCGGCCCTGAACCACATCGTTCAGGATTCCGCTCAGGACAAATCCTTTAACCCATCCTCACCCCGAGACGATCTTTTTTATACCGCTTCCCGCAAACCTGACATACCGCCTTTCCCGACCGAAAGGTGATCTCTTCCGCACATCGACAAACCCAACCCTTCACCCTTCCTGGATTCCCATAGACCAGAGCATAATCCGGCACATCCTTGGTTACGACAGAGCTGGCTCCAATAAAGGCATACTGCCCGATCTTATTTCCACAGATGATCGTGGCATTGGCTCCGATCGTTGCCCCCTTTCCTACCACGGTCTTCCTAAATTCTTTCTTTCTCGAGATGAAACTCCGGGGGTTAAAAACATTAGTAAAAACCATGGAGGGACCGCAGAACACTTCGTCCTCCAAAATCACTCCCTCATAGAGGGAGACATTGTTTTGAATCTTAATATTATTTCCTAAGATGACCCGAGAACCGATGAAGACATTTTGGCCGATGATGCAATCCCTTCCGATCCTGGCGCCGGACATGATGTGTGTGAAGTGCCAAATCTTCGTCCCCTCCCCTATCTCCACAGGCTCGTCTACGATAGCTGTAGGGTGGATAAAGTATTCCCTCTCCATTTTCTCATCCTCCTTCGAGACCCACTGGAAGCCCTCTCTTCTCTAAAGATTGCTGGGCAGCGATCAGGATCTTGACAACTTGGAGCCCATCTCGGCCTCCTGTCTTGGGTGGTTTCCTCGATTCAATACACTGAACAAAATGCTCTGCTTCCGTTCGGAGAGGTTCGATCATTTTAATGCCCGGAATGGTGATATCCCCGAATCTCAGACTCAGATACTCTCCATAAGTATCATAAGAGAGATTCTTCACTCCCTTGTCGTATATCTTTAACTTTTCAGAGACCTCCATATCATCGAAGACCACCATTTTCTTTGACCCGACAATAGTAATCCTCCTCAACTTATGAGGGTCCAACCAACTCAAATGGATATTGGCCATTTTCCCATCTGAGAAACGTAGACTGAGGAATACAACATCTTCGATCCCTTTCTGGATGTAGCTTTCACCATGGGCGGAGAGAATGATAGGTTGTTCTCCGAGGAGATAAAGGATGACGGAAAGGTCGTGAGGGGCAAACGACCAGAGGGCATTTTCATCCTGACGGATGACACCGAGATTGACTCGCTGGGTATAAATATAATGGATCTTGCCCAATTCCCCTGATGAGACCATCTCCTTCAGTCGATCAACCACAGGATGATAGATCAAAAGATGACCAACCATGAGAACCCGTTTTCTCTTTTCCGAGATCTCAAGCATCTCCTCCGCATCCTTTGCATTCAACGCGAGCGGTTTCTCCACCAGCACATCCTTGTCCGACATTAATACCTCTTTGGCGAGAAGGTAATGGGAGAGGGCTGAAGAGGCAATCACGACCCCTTTGACTTCCGGGTCTTGAAGGATGGGTCTTAAATTTTCAACCATCTCCGATTGGGGATAGGATTTTTTGATGGATGATAATTTTGATGGATCGGAGTCACAAATATATTTTAAACGAACATTGGGGATTTCAGAAAATACCCTGATGTGATTCTTACCCCATACCCCCGCTCCCACCACAGCAATGCTGACCATAGAACCTCCTTAACTAATACAGACGCAATAATTCCTTTTACCCCCCACCCACCCCTCCCCCTCAAGGGGGGAGGGTGAGGGTGGGAGTGATGTCACTTTATTTAATGCGTTTGTATTAATTCAAATTCGAAGCACGAAATCCGAAATACCAAACAATTTTAAAATCATAAATTCAAATGCCCGAAACTATTTTAAATTTTGGTCATTTGAAAATTGGGATTCGTTTCCGATTTCGATATTCGGATTTAGGATTTCCTTCTTCAGCTGGTTTCAATCCCATCTCTTCTGGACAGCGTCTCAGATGCCACCACAACAGATAGCCATAGATGGCGAGTCTCCTTCTCCATTCTTTGATCGTCCAGAATGTAAAAAAACAAGCAGCGCTCCTCAAAATCATCTCGATAGATAATCGGATCATCAGTCCCATCAGAAGGATAAATTCTTGTAATCCCCCCCTATTCTTTTTGAAATAATGATAACGGGAACGGTAATATTCTATTTTCGCCTTGTCCTTCTCCCTCTCAGCGCTTTTTCCTTGATAATGATAGATTTCAGCCTGAGGGAGATGGTAAACTTTCCAGCCCGCCTTCTTGATCCGGTAGCACCAGTCGGTCTCTTCGAGAAAAAGAAAATACGTTTCATCCAACAGGCCTACCTCATCCATGGCTTCGCGTCTGACCATCATACAGGCACCGATCACCGAATCCACTTCGATGGGTTTAGGATAATCCTTCTCCTTCCCCGGGAATTTCTTTGGGAATAGCCATCTCAAGAGGCTTTTGTTAAAGAGCTCCGTTGCTAAAGACGGGAAATTGGCAATGGAGTTCTGCTTTGATCCGTCATCATTCAAAAGTTGAGCGCCCACCACCCCTGCCTCTGGGGATGACTCCATAAAGGAGACCAATCCCTCGATGGACCCTTCTTTCACTTTCGTATCGGGATTGAGAAGGAGTAAATACTTTCCCTTCGACAGCCTCAAAGCTTGATTATTGGCCGCAGCAAAACCGACGTTTTGCTGGTTTTGGATGAAAGTCACTTTGGGGAACCTCTCCTTTACTGCCTCTCCGCTTCCATCGACTGACCCATTATCAATGACAAAAATCTCCATCGCAACTTCATTACAGGTTTGATGGATTGAGTCCAAACAAGTTAGAAGAAGGTCTTTTGCATTCCAATTGACAATAATGATGGACAAATCGATCATGGTCTGAGAATCTCCAAATAAATCAGATCTCCCCAACCCAATCTATCTACAACCCAACAGAAGGGATGGGAAAAATGTCTCAGAAGATGACTCTGCACAATCGGTTGATTCCCTAGGACAAAGGCTCCTCTATTGTATCGCTCATTCACTAAATACTGAAGGCTCGCCAAAAAGGTCCTCGTTCCAGAATCGAATCGAATCTTTTGAATCTTCAGATCCAAGGAGGAGAGAAGTCTTCGAATAGTTCTCACATTAAAGGTGAAGAGATGACGGGGGATATCCAAAGCAAACCACCTTTCACGAAATAACCAGTAATTAAGGCTTTGCGCATTCTGGATGGAAATATAAATCCTTCCCTGCGGCTGGAGAATCCGCTTGATTTCGACAAGGGTCTCTCTGGGATTGGGAAGATGTTCCAACACAAAACTCATTCTGACAACGTGAAAGAAACGGTCCGGGTATCTCGCTTTAAAGAGGTCACCTGTAAAGACCTCCAGTTCTACGGATCTTGCCCGAGAAGAAGCCTCCTCATCTATCTCTACACCGTAGACCTCCCAGCCAGTCGCCTTCAATTTATAGAGCTCTGTTCCATTACCACAGCCCACATCTAATAAGCGCCCCCGAGGAATAAACGGGATGGAATCTCCATACCTCACTTTGAATGGCCAGAGAACCGTTTTTCTGAAAAAAGAAAACGCTTTCGGGGAATCTAAGTCTTCGCCATATCCAAAATAGTCTTGCAATATCCTCCTCCTCAGCCAAGAATATTCCCGATAGGGAGTCGCCCTCGGAGTATAGTAAGCTTTGGGGTAATATTTTCTCAACACCTCTTCTTCGGGTTGTGGATTGATAAAGAGGAGACCACACTCCTGACACTGGACGATTGTAAATTCTCCGGGATTTGCAAAAATCCGATCCCATCCCTTGAAAAGAAATTCATGTTGATTCGATCCACAAACTTCACATGGGATGTTTCTCATCGTTCAACTTACCATCTTTCCTCAATGACTCCCTGGGGTGAGACATAAACCAGCCCCCTTCGTCGACTTTCTTCAATCAATTGACAGAGAAAACCCTTTTGATTCTTGATCATTGGATTTAAACGGATATATTCTCTGAAAAACCTCAGACGATCCGTTCTCGTCATAATTCGGGGAGTAGAGGTATTGAGTTGAAGGAAATTTTTTAACAATTTCCTCTCGTCCACCCTTTCATCCAATTCGACATCCTCTAAATCGAGAAGACGGAAATTCCAGATCTCTCCATTTTTCGAAATCAGGATATTGCAGGTCTTCATATCCTGATGATAAAGACCCATCTTATGAAAATGGGATAGCCATTGGGCAAAGCTCTTAATGAAGAGTCTCTTTTCCTTCAGATCTTTAAACCCTTTAAAAAGATATCGATCCAACTCTTGTCCTGTCTCAGAAGCTTCCATCAAAAAGAAACTCTCCTTCAATCCCAGCCAATCCCTTTTCTCCACCAAGGCAAAAGGCTTCAGAGAAGGAATCCCTCTCGTTATCAGGCCGTTTCCAGCAATCCAGGCCTTGAGCCCTTTTGAATGCCTAAAAAGTTCCTTGATGCGGCCAGAAAAGTTAGGATAACGGTACTGTTTCACACAGACTTTGCTCTCCCCGTTATTCAACAGGGAAACGATCACCTCTGTATTCTGTTTTGTCAATGCGGATGGTTTTTCTTTGATGAATTGGAGGTGTTCATCGATCACCCTCAACGCCCGATTCAAAAGAAAATCCCTTCGATGGTAATAGTGAACCCCCTTCTCCTTTTTGATCGAAAATTCCGTGCTCTCCTTCAGGCACCGTTTGCTCCTACTCTGCCATTGCCTTTTTTGTAAACGCTGCATCATGAAATGGACCTTTTGAAGGATCTCATCCCTTTTCTGAAGATAAACGGGCTCGCCATCAAAATATTTCTCAATAAATTTTATTTCCTCGCCTTCTCCCCATTTGGATCTCAAGGAGTGAAAGAGTTGTGACAAATTCCACAACCTCTCATTTAAGGAGAGGGAACGTTTGACCTCGGCACGATGTAAATCAGAAAGGAAGAAGGATTCTCCATCCCATAAAAAGTTCCCAGCATGAAGATCTTTATGGAATAATCCGCTATCATGTACCCCTTTTAGTGTTTTCGCCAGCCCAGCAGCGATCGATCCATCTCTTAATTGATTGAAATCTTCTATTAATGAAGCGCCTGATCCAATTGCCTCTGAAAGGTAATAACTCTCCACCACCAACCCCCAACGTAACCTTTCCATCCAACCCAATGGTTTGGGGATAGGGATGTCCCTTTTTTGCGATCGACATACGATGAACCATTCCTTTTTCGCTTTGGAAGGCAGAAGCAAAAATTTCAAGGATTCAAGCCACCCTTTTGTCCGATCTCTCTTAAAAAAAATCCTCCTTCCGTCTGGTAGGGTGACAATGGCAGCCCAACGAAGCCTCGATTCCCTGATCACCTTGCCACCCATTTCCCGAATAAAAAAGATAGGATCCTCAAAGAAAGCAGGGGGAAGAAGGTCGATTAATTCTTCTCTCACCCAACCTTTGATCCCACGTTTTGAAACTTCTTTAAACGTTGATGCTTCCATCTTTTCCCATACAAATTAAGTTTTGATCTGATTTAACCTATCCTCATCTTGACGTTTTCTCCATGGCCCCCTGAAGGATGGAAAGTAAACGCGGGGCACAGGATTCAACCGTATAGGCTTCTAATACCCTTTTTCTCCCTTCTCTTCCCATTTTTTCTCGCAAAAGCGGATCCTCAATAAGGGTCGAGAGCTTCTCTTCCCACTCCTCTGGCGTCATAGCATAAAACCCGCTGGCCCCCTCTTCTACCAAATCCTTGTTGGTTCCAACTGGGGTACACACCACTGGGACACCGACCCCCTGATACTGAATGATCTTTAAGCCACACTTTCCCAAGGACCACGGATCATCGACGAGAGGCATCAACCCGATATCGAAACTATGAAGGTCGGCAACCTCTTCTTCTGAGTTCCATTGCTTCTTAATCACCTTGATTCCTTCGCAATCGAAAAAAGTATCACAAACGATCTTCAGTTCCACATAGGGATATTGTTTTCCTATTCTTTCGAAAATGGGCTTCATCTTTTCTAAATAGTGAATGGACCCATGATCCCCGATCCACCCAAGTGTCACCCCTTCTTTTCGAATCGGATAGGCCTTCAAAGAATACCTATCTCGGTCGATCACCGTGGGAATTACGTCTACACTTAAATTAAATGGAAGTACCTGTCTCTTCAGGTAGTCATTTCCAGCAATAACAAAGTCAGAAGCCCTGATCATTTGAACAAAACGCCTTCTCCGAGTCTCAGAGATTGGATCTTCGGCTTTTGAGTTTCGATACATCACGGCATCATCAAAATCATAAACGATCCGTCTCGCTCTTCTCCTCAATAGTGCGAGCCGGGGCTGGTTAAATCTCTTCCTCTGGAGAAACACCATATCGTAATTCGGAAGATCGTTAAAAAATCGAATATTCTCTTTGATCGTCCTCGGATAGAGGCCCACCTTTGCTTCCACCCCTTTCGATTTGAGATAAGGAAGATATTGGAGCACCCGATACCGACTGGCAGCAACCGAAAAACCTTGAATCAGAAATAGGACTTTCATTTATCTTCCACCTAACCGAAGGTTTGGAGAACGCGAAAAAACTTTTCAGAGATGACTGTCAGGGAGTACTCTCGTTCTACTGTCTCTATCCCCTTTAACCCCATTTGGTACCTAAGTTCTTGGTTTTGGATAAGGATGGATAAGCGATCCACCCATTCTTGGTCATTCGTCGCCCAAAAACCGTTCTCTCCATCTTGAACAATATCCGAGTTGATTCCTATGGGACTACAAACGACGGGCACCCCGACGCTGAGATATTGGATGATTTTCAATCCACATTTCCCTCTTGACCAAAGGTCATCGTTGAGGGGCATCAGACCAATGTCAAAAGAGATCAGATCTTCATTCTCCTCTTCCAATCTCCAAGGTTTCTTAATGATGGGAAGGTGGGGTGAATCGAAAAAATCGTTGCTCACGATCTTTAATTTGACCTGGGTAAATCTTTGGCGGATGGTTTCAAACACAGGCTCCAATTTTTTAAGGTACTTTAAATTTCCTTTCGTTCCGATCCATCCCAAAATGATCTCCGGGCGGTTAGAAATTTTCTTTTTCTGTGGGTAAAGACTCGTATCGATACAAGTCGGGATGACGAAAACCTTTTTCTCCGGATCCACCTTGAGGATCTCATTTTTTAAAAAATGGTTTCCTACGGTAACGATATCGCTTCCTTTCACCATCCATCTAAATTTTAACCATCTCGAAAAGGAATGGGGTTGCGGTGAACTGGAGGACCGGTACATAATGGCATCATCAAGATCAAAGAGGACTTTCCTAGACTTTCTGCGGACCCAGTAGAATTCAATAGGCGACAATAATCTTCTCTGAATACAAACTACATCGAATAGGGGGAGCCGACGATAAACCGAAAACCTCTCCTCTAAAGAACCTGTCAGGGGTTGCCATTTTGGCTCTACCTGATGCTCTCTGAGGTAGGGAAAATATTGCTCCACGCGGAACCGGTGCCCCTGATCACTATAGTGGGTGAGGAAGATGATCTTCATCTTAACTTGTCATTCCCCTTCTCGGCGACGATCATGATCGACTTGGCGAAGTCGATGCCTAAATATCGATGGAGAGGTGCCATCACAAAGATCCTCACGAGGTAGCGGTAAAAAGTATCATTATAGATTCGGTAAATGGCATTGATGTGAAATCCCTGGGCTAAGAGGATGCCCCCGAGCTCATCATAGCAATAAGCCACCTTGTGGGTGACATCCCTCCAAAATCGGCTGGGGTTGAAGATATTAGGGGTGGTCAGGATCAACCGTCCCCCCTCATTAAGTAGATCGTAAATCTTTTTTAAAAGGCTTATGCCCTCTTCGAGTCCCAAGTGTTCGATCACCTCGAACAGAAGGACAACATCAAAGGATTCCTGAACCTCCTCTAACCTATAGTAGTCGTGAAATCGCTCCCGATCAATATCCATACTCTTATAGATGAGCTTCGGAAGGTAGCGCTTTAATCGCTCCTGAAGGTTACGGTTAGAGGCTCCGATATCCAAGATTTTCTCTCCATCTCCGAGCATCTCCAGCATCAGAGGAAGTCGCTTCCTGAGAACCTTTAAATCCCAAATCTCAGGATAGCGTTGGTGGATTTGACCACGGTATTGAAATAATTCACTCCAGGAAACTCCTTGCCCCATTTCTACCCACCCAATCCGCTTTGCTTCCAACAAATATTTCGGAAAATAGTTTTCATCTCTCACACATCTTTCTCATGGGAACGATACTCGGCCAAAGGCTGGCAGTAAAGATAGTCCACCCTCATTGGACCGTCCTCTTTTCGGCTACAATGATCAACGTGTTTCCCCCCATGATCAATAGAGGGGAAAGGGTTTCATCTAAATGATATTCTTTCTTCTTTGCCTTTGGCCAAACAAGGCAATAGAACCGAATACCCCAAACGATGGGAAGGAACCATTTCATCCTCTTTTTCTCTTTATCCTTTGCTATGGAAAGCATTTTGAAACCCCAATGCTCCAAAATTAATTTCAAAATGGGATAGGTCAATACATTGATATGGTGCATCCAAAGATTATCAAATCTATCTTTACCCATTTTTTGGGGAGATGGAATTTTAGAGAATAGGCCTGTAACAAGAAATTTCAATCTCCGTTCAATATTAAGATAATTGGGAACGGAAAGAATAAGTTTTCCTCCAGGCTTTAATATTCGGAAGAATTCGCGGATGGCACTCATGGGGTTTTCCAAATGCTCAAGGCCTTCAATACAAGTGATGAAATCAAAGGATGAAGAAGGATAGGGAAGCAATTGGTTCAAATCCACCTTTTCGATCTCAATATCCTGAACCGAAAAGATGGAAGGATTAATGTCGCAACAGGATACTGCAAACCCCATCTCTTTCAAATAAATGACCAATGCTCCAGTTCCTGCAGGAGCATCCAACAATGATCCTCTCTTTTCTTTTGAAAGGTATTTGATCACCCAATCATGGGTCTCTCCCCGGGCCAGTATCTCTGCCATGGTCAAGGCCTTACCAACTCCTTGAAGATTTTCATTATAGACCTGAAATT
>Ga0187771_10003105_pt1 | contig 11556 bp, 7 predicted proteins | sample 0116_SJ02_MP15_1_FD_133139 | JGI IMG/M metagenome (GOLD analysis project Ga0187771, IMG submission 133139) | Tropical peat soil microbial communities from peatlands in Department of Meta, Colombia - 0116_SJ02_MP15_10_MG | ecosystem: Environmental > Terrestrial > Soil > Wetlands > Peat | place... | reverse complement strand
TGCTGTGTTTGGCGTGGGAGTGCTGCACAGATTGCTCGTTCGCCAGCTTCCTGTAGTCGGCAGCGCGCATTGTGGAGCGGTCCCCGTTGGAAGCGACCACCACTTCATCGCCTGCGTAGTAGTTGTCGGGATTCGGCGAACGCAGTGCGGCAAAGGCGGTATCGCACCGGCAGAATTCCGCCGGCGGAAGAGACGCAATGAGATCGATAGTGGTATCAGCGTCCTTCAAGCCCTCGATCAGCGCATTGCGCACTTCGATCAACTGGTCGACGGTCGGCACCGTGCCAAAGCCCCCCGGCACGACGTTGACGGGATGCACAGCCCGCCCGCCGATGGTCTCTTGTAGCAGATTGCCGAGCTTCTTGAGCCGCAATCCGAGCTTGACTGCCTCAGGCTTTATCGCCGCAAGAGCGATTGCGCTCGGAAGATCCAAGTAGTCGGGCACTGCCAGGAGAAAAAGGTGCAGGGCGTGACTCTGGATGCTTTCGCCTTGGTACAACAGTTCCCGAAGCAACTCTGTCTGCGGGCTGATCTGAACTCCGAATGCGTTTTCGCTCGCCTTCAAAGAGGTCAACGAATGCGCCGCGGAACAGATGGAGCAAATGCGAGAAAGGATCGGCGATATCTCATCGTATCGCTTGCCCCGCACCAGCGACTCCAGCAGCCGCGCGCCTTCGAACACATCGAAGCGCACCTTGCCAACCGTGTTGCCATCCAGTTCGACCGTAATGCCGCCGTGGCCTTCGACCCGGGCCAAGTGCTCAATGACAACGGTCCTCATTGTGGACCTCCCTGGGGCGCAAATGTTCGCAAGCGGGCGGCGATAGCCTGCCGGTCAAAACCCTTCTCCTCGAACGCCGAAAGCAACGACGATGGATTGGCATCGCCCACCACTGGACCACGGCAGCCCACACACGGAACCCGCAAATTCGGACATCGCGCCTGGCACCCGGCGACGGTGATTGGCCCGCAACACAGCTGGCCGCGCTCGATCAGCAGGCAGTTGTTCTCCAGCATGCGGCATTCAGTGCAGACGGGATACTCGGGATAGAGGGGCGGGTTTCCGATCAGCAGGTTGGCGATGGCGGAAAGAAAATGGTCCTTTTCGATCGGGCAGCCGGTAATGTTGAGGTCGACCTTCACAACTTCGTGCAGCGCTTGAGCGGCCGCCGAGTCGTAACTCAGGCCCGTTTCGCCGTACACCTCCTGCAAAAGTTTCCTGCGATCGGCTCCGCGGTCCATCGCCGCAACCCCGCCCCACACGGCGCAGGTGCCCAGCGCTACCAGAAGCTTTGACCGGCTACGAATCGCCCGTAGCTTCTCCGCGTCCCTATTGCTCAGAATTGCACCTTCGACGATGGCAACGTCGAGCGGACAGACCTCATCGTTCCCCGAAGACGCCATCAGAAAGTCCCGGATATCAATTACCGAGACAAGGTCCAGTAGCTGGTCCTCACAATTCAAGATCACGAGTTGGTCGCCCGCACAACCCGTGAGTCCGAAGATTCCTACGGTAGGCTTGCTCATCAGATCATCTCCGGGAGGTTGATCGCGTCCCAATAAGTGAAAATTGGACCCTGCAAGCACGTATACTTATAGCCGATACTGCAATGGCCGCATTTGCCGACGCCGCATTTCATGCGCCGTTCGAGCGACATCAGGATGCGGTTCTTGGAAAAACCGAGTTCCAGCAACTTCCGCAAAATGAATTTGTAGACCACCGGCGGCCCGCACACGGCCGCATAGGTGCGCTGCGGCTCAAACTTCGAATGATCAAACATGGTGGGCAGCAGGCCGACGTAGTTTTTCCAGGTTCCCGAAAGGTCCGCATCCACCGTCAGGAGGCAGGTGATATCCGCGCGGCCCACCAGATCCTGAAGCTCCTCACGGAATAGCACCTCTTCCGGACGCTTGCTGCCATACATCAAGGTGACGTTGTTGAAATCCTCGCGGTGATCGAGGGCGTACCACAGCAGCGAGCGCAAGGGTGCCATGCCTAACCCTCCTGCCGCCAGCAGCAGGTCATTGTGCTTCATCACCTGAATGGGATAGCCGTTGCCGTAGGGGCCACGGATGCCGACCACGTCATTGGTGCGCAGCCGATAAAGCGCGCTTGTGACCCGCCCCACCCGGCGCACACAGAATTCGAGAACTCCCGGGCGAGTGGGCGAAGAGGAAATGGATATGGGCATCTCTCCGGCGCTCGGAACGCTCATCATGATGAACTGTCCCGGTTTGTGGCGGAACGTATGCGCGAGATCCTCGTCCAGGAAGCGCATCGTAAAGAGGTGGTTCCCCTCAACCATCGGGTAAATACGCACAAGCCGCGCCATGTGCGGCAGGTAGGGGTTATCGCTCAAAACGGGACGATGAGCTACGGCTTCATCCGCTAACAACATCTTGAACCTCCCGTAGGCGGTCGATCACTTGTACAACATCTATGTTCACTGGACATGCGCTGATGCAGCGCCCGCAGCCGACGCAGCTCGGCCGCCCGTATTCGGCGACAAAGCCACGCTGCTTGTGGTAGAAGCGGAACTTGACCCGGCTGGCGCGCGGCCCGCGGAAGTTTTCGCCGCTCCCCACCAGCGCGTGGTTGGCGAACAGGCAGGAGTCCCAAGTGCGCGTGCGATTGCCGGCCCGCGAGCCCAATTCCACCGAGTCGGCGACGTCGTAGCAGTAGCACGTTGGGCACACCATGCTGCAACTCCCGCACGACAGGCACTTTTCGCCGAGCTCCTGCCAGAGCCCGCTCTTGTATTCCATCTCGAAGATTTCGGGAAGGTCGCGGATCTCGACTTCCAGTTGGAAGGCCGAGCGCTGTTTCTCGGAGCGCCGCTTGTAGTCTTCTCGGTCCGCCGCATCCACGGCTTGGAAGACACTGCCCGTGGCCAGCACCATGTCGTCCCCAAGCGAAGTGCCCACCAGCACCTGGTAATAGTCGCCTGTGTCGTAGAAGAAGAGATCGAAGCCGTGGTCCACGAAATCCGCCCGCATGGAGCGGCAGAAGCAATGTTTATCGGGCTTACAGTCGATCCCGATGATGGCGACGTTTTTCCGGCGCGTCTGATAGTACGGATCGTCGTACCTTCCTGTGAACACGCGATCGAGGATGTTGAGGGCGTAAACGTCGCAGGCATGCACGCCGAAGAGGATGATGCGCTTATCCAATCCGTCCGTGCACGGCTCGAAGCCGGCTCCGGGGTGGTAGCGAAACAGTGTTTCCCGCGGGGGTAGGAAATACTTCTTGGGGGGGAGGATGGTCCGGTCGTATTCCAACCGTGCCTCGGACCACCGAGTCAGCCGTTTGAAAATAAACTTGCCGTCCTTTTCGACGGGCGCGTGCAACTCGCCGAACTGTTGGACGACCGATGCAAAAAGATCGAGTTTCTCCTTCCGAAGCTTGAGGACCTTCAATGCGGCCTCCCTTGGCTTGGGGATCGCCAGCCTAACCATAAGGCCCGCAGCCGACTGCCAGGCTACGCACTGAACTTCTTTGGGACCTTCAAGCCAGCCAGTAGGTGCCCGCGGCCCCGAGTCGTTGCAAACGACGCCGGGCGCCGAACACACTCGGCATTAAAACGTTACCCCAAGCCAAAAGGCACGTCAGTGATCGAGCGCACGGCTGCTCGTGATCCAAGAGCTTACGAGGCCGGCATCAGCCACACCCGCACCAATGCCGGATTCTGCTCCCACTACGATCTGGATACATGAAGCTTGGCATCCTGGGCAAGGACACCTGAGGAGCCATTCTCTCGGTAGGTTGAGAATCCGCCCATGCCGGTCACACTACGCATCGTTGAAATTCTGGCAAAATTTGGGAACGAATCTGGGAACGGAGCCAGTGCCCGCCTGCTCTAAACGTGCTTTTCCGCTCCCTGAGTGCCTGCTAACTCCCTGATTACACGAGTCTGTGCAGAGTGTGAAGATGGCAGTCTACCGCTGAGTTAAGCGCCCAAAACAATCACTTGCCGACCGTCCCCCAAAACCCAACGTACCAAAGGGTGCCAAATTTCCTGCTCTCCTGATACTTCCCCATGCATTTCGGCCGCGCTGCGAGCTCCAGATTGATCGCCTCTCGCGTCTCGAGCACGCTGGACTCGCTCGGCAAGCTGATCCTTTCCGCGGAGGCCTTGCAGCAAGCGCTCGACGACCTCGGCATCCATGTGCTGCCGTACACGGCAGCCCATGCCAAGCAGTTATTCAGCCCGCCCCCATCGCGCAAGCGCTCCCGGAAGGCGTGGCAGTGGTTACGCCAGATGAGAAGTTCAATCTCTATGAGGAGCTGAAAATCGTGTGGCAAGAAGTGACGATTGGCGCAAACCTTTTAGGAAACTCTGATTAAGTCCCTCGGCGGCTGAAGCCGCCTTCAAGAAAAGGGCATTTTGCGGACGGCCTGAAGGCCGTCCCCTTCAAAGCGCGACTTGATCAGAGCTTCCTTAGGAGCGTGAAGAAATTGACAAGACAAAAGGACCGACCGAGCAGTCACAAATTGGAGCCTGCCGGCTGTTACAATTTTGAGTTTTCTATTTCCCTCCGACCGGCTGTGGACGCGCCGGCTCGGCGATGAGGTGTAGTTATGCCAGAGACTCTCCAACTAGCCAGCCCTACTCCGCTCACCACGCTGAGTGACGATGAAATTCTGTTTCGCGACAATGTTCGCCGATTTGCCGAAGAGAAGATACGGCCACGCGCAAAAGAAATGGACGAAAAGGGCGTGTTCGATCACGACCTGATCGATCAATTTTTCGAGCTTGGCCTGATGGGCATCGAGGTTCCCGAACAGTATGGCGGCGCGGGCGGCAAGTTCTTCGAGGCGATTCTGGCGGTCGAAGAATGCTCGCGCGTGGACGCTTCGGCGGGCGTGATCGTCGACGTCCAGAACACGCTGGTCGAGAACGCGGTCCTGCGCTGGGCGAATGAAGATCAGAAGAAACGTTACCTGCCGAGATTGGCTGCCGACACGCCGGGCGCATATGCGCTCAGCGAGGCGGGATCGGGGTCGGATGCGTTTGCGCTCCAGACCAAAGCGGACCTGAAGGGCAGCGAGTTTGTGCTGAACGGGCGCAAGCTGTGGATTACGAATAGCAAAGAAGCGGGGCTTTTCATCCTGTTCGCGACGGTCGACGCCTCGAAGGGCTACAAGGGCATCACGGCTTTCCTGATCGAGAAGGACTTTCCGGGCTTCACCGTCGGCAAGAAAGAAGACAAGCTGGGGATTCGCGCTTCTTCGACATGCGAACTGATTCTCGAAGATTGCCGCGTGCCCCGGGAAAACGTACTTGGCGAGATGGGCAAGGGATATAAGGTCGCGATCGAAACGCTGAACGAGGGGCGCATCGGGATCGGGGCGCAGATGCTCGGCGTGGCGCGAGGAGCCTGGGAATGCGCGGCGAAGTATGCGCAGGAGCGCGAGCAGTTCGGCAAACCGATCGCGGAATTTCAGGCAATTCAGTTTCAGATCGCGCAGATGGCAACGGAGATCGAAGCCGCGCGGCTGATGGTTTACAACGCAGCCCGCATGAAAGACGCCAAAGTGGACTTTGTGAAAGAAGCGGCCATGACTAAGCTGTTCTGCTCGCAAGTCGCCGAGCGGGTGGCGTCGGCGGCCATTGAGATTTATGGAGGATACGGGTTCACCAAGGACTATCCGGTGGAAAAATACTGGCGTGACGCGAAGATTGGAAAAATCTACGAAGGCACGTCGAACATGCAGTTGGCGACGATTGCGAAGCTGGTGATGGGGAGGTAGGTTAAAGGTCAGAGGGCAGAGGTCAGATTGAAGAAGTGATTGTTAGGGAGACTCTGATTAGGTGCTGACGAAACCCTTGAACCACGGAGCACACGGAGGGGCACGGAGGGAATCGGGGGCTTATCAGAGTGTCCTTGGCACTATGCCCTGATTGCGCCAGTCTTCGTTTGGGCATCTTCTTGTCCCCGCGCGGATCATGTTCCTCCAGTTCATAGGAGACGAAAACGCGACCGGTGTTTCGGCTCGCGTCTTGATTGACGCGGCTTGTGTTTTTCTCCAAAATTTCAGGTAAGGGAACGCTATGGGCGCTGTCATCTTCTTTGTGCTCATTGTTATCGTCCTGCTGAGTTGCACACCTCGGGGGGAGCGGCGGCTGGCGCTTGCTTCGATGCTTGTCGTAGGCGCCGCGATTTGGCTGGCCGTTCGCATCAAGCTTCATAGCATACTCGGCGGCTTAATCGGCGCGGCGATGGCGCTCGCGTTTGAGTACCGGAACGAGCTGCTGCTGAGCTTTGCGGCAGCCGTTGTGCTCATCGTGCCGATGGTGATGATCTACGTTGCCGTATCCGATCAAGTGATTGAGCACGCTGCAGCCAAGGCGCGACGGTTAAGAAGGGGGATTGGTTTCACGCTGCGGTCGCAACATCCCTGGCTCTGGATTGATGAGGGATCGAACGGCAGAACATCGCGCGCGCGGAAGCGAAGCAGGTGAGCGTCGTGTTGGACGGGCGAGGACGCGCCTCCCTCCATTCTTTGAACTACACAGACACAGTGCTTGTCTGGTTTGTGTCCCTGGCGAATTAAAATGTCTGGTTTGATTCGGCAGTTTACAGGACTTTACGCCAGATCGCGCATCCTTAGGCCATAATGTATCGACAGGCTCCGTCGCGCACTCGGTGGGGCTTACGCGCGGGTGGGCTTGTGATTTGAAATGGACATTTTTTGAGATCAGCACATCAGATTCGTCCAGCCATACTTCGTCGAACCATAGTTCATCTAATCAGACTTCGATTAACCATACGATGACTGACCAAGTCTCCCGCACACCGATCGCGCCCGATCTTGCGCCGCCCTCCACTCGTCCACTGCCGCCCACAGAGCAGAGGCAGAAGCCCAAACGTCGCGCGTGGGTATGGATTGTTGTCTTGCTCATTTTCGGGCTCGTGTTCTGGTGGGTGCTTACGCGCAATGCGGCCTCTACTGCCGCGCCGGTTGGCCGGGGCGGTTTCGGCGGCACAGTTACGGCAACGACGGCCAAGGCGACCAAAGGAGACATCGGCGCTTATCTAACAGCGATCGGTACGGTGACACCTGTTTACACCGACTCGATCGTCAGCCAGGTCACGGGACAAGTAGTTGCGGTGCATTATCGCGAAGGCCAACTGGTCCGCAAAGGCGACCCGCTAGTGGATATCGATCCTCGTCCCTTTGAAGCGACCTTGATGCAGGCGGAGGGCGCGCTGGAACGCGATACCCACCTATTGGAACAGGCGCAGATGGACCTGGATCGCTACCAGGCGGCCTGGTCGCGCAATGCGATTGCGAAACAGCAAGTGGACGATCAGGAGAAGCTGGTCGAGCAGTATAAGGGCACGGTGAAGAACGACCAGGGAATGGTGGATTATGACCGGGTGCAGGTTGGATTTTGCCATATCGTTGCGCCGATCACGGGACGCGTCGGCCTTCGCCTGGTAGACCCAGGGAACGTGGTAAGCACAGGCAGCAGCACGGCTCTGGCTGTCATCACACAACTGCAGCCGATCACGGTGGTCTTCACGATCTCGGAGGACAGTTTGCAGCAGGTGCTGGCTCAGATGCGCAAAGGGCAATCGCTGGCGGTTCAGGCTCTGGACCGCGCGCAGTTGAAGATGATTGCAACCGGCAAGCTGCTGACCACCGACAATCTGATCGATACGACGACCGGTACTGTAAAGTTGCGCGCGCTCTTCGACAACAAAAACAACGAGTTATTTCCCAATCAATTTGTCAATACGCGTCTGCTGGTAAATACGCTGCATGATGTGACTCTGGTAGACGCCTCGGCAATTCAGCACAACGGGACACAAGCCTATGTGTGGGTAATTCAGAACGGCACAGCGCAACAGCGCAATATAACCACGGGAGTCACCGACAACGGCTTGACAGAGGTGACCGGCTTGAATCCCGACGAAGTGGTGGCGGACAGCAGTTTTGAAAAGCTGCAAAACGGCGCCAAGGTGAATGTGGTGCAACAGGTGCCAGGCCAACGCTCGCAGGGCCAGCAATCGCAGGGGCAGGGTGCTCCGCAAGCGGCACCCACGGAGAAGAAAACGCCTTGAGTCCATCAGGGCCATTTATTCAGCGGCCGGTGGCAACGTCGTTGCTGATGGCCGCAATCCTGCTGGCAGGGATCGTGGCCTATTTCCAGCTGCCGGTCTCCGCTCTGCCGCAAGTGGACTATCCCACAATCCAAGTGCTGACGTTTATCCGGGAGCCAGCCCGGACGTTTCGGCGACGACGGTGACTGCTCCGCTGGAACGGCAATTCGGCCAGCTGCAGGGACTGAGCCAAATGACCTCGACCAGCGCGGGCGGGGTTTCGGTGATTGTGCTGCAGTTTGTGCTTACGCTACCGATTGACGTTGCCGAAGAAGAGGTGCAGTCGGCCATCAACGCGGCGCAAAGCTTTCTTCCTTCCAACCTGCCGACGCCACCCATCTACAGCAAAACCAATCCCGCCGATGCGCCGGTGCTGACGCTCGCAATTACTTCTGACACGATCCCGCTTTCGCGCGTGGAAGACCTGGTGGATACGCGCCTGGCGCCGAAAATTTCTCAACTAAGTGGGGTCGGGCTGGTAACCATCAGCGGCGGGCAAAAGCCTGCAGTTCGCATTCAAGCCAATCCGGTGGCCTTGGCCTCATACGGCATTGATCTGGAATCGCTCCGCACCGCGCTGACTCAGACCAGCGTGAACGCAGCGAAAGGGAACTTCGATGGCGTGCGGCAGGACTTTCAGATTGACGCCAACGATCAACTGGTGACAAGCGGAGATTACCGCAATGTGGTCGTGGCCTATCGCAACGGCGCGCCGGTTTTCTTGAAGAACGTCGCGAAGGTCGTGGATGGCGCCGAGAACTCGAATCAGGCGGCCTGGATGAACAACACGCCTGCTGTCATCCTCAACATTCAGCGCCAGCCGGGAGCCAACACGATTACGGTGGTCAGAAGCATTCTGAAGCTGCTGCCTCAGCTCGAAGCGAACCTTCCGGCCAGCATTCAAGTCACGAAACTTACCGACTTGACGACTAGCATTCAGTCATCGGTAGACGACGTTGAATTCGAGCTGATGCTGACCGTCGTCTTAGTCGTGCTCGTCATTTTCGTGTTCCTGCGCAGCCTGAAGGCGACCATCATCCCGAGCGTGGCGGTACCGCTGTCGCTGGTGGGCACTTTTGCCGTGATGTACATGCTGGGCTTCAGCCTGGACAATCTTTCGCTCATGGCGCTGACCATTTCCACCGGGTTCGTGGTGGACGACGCTATCGTGATGATCGAGAACATTTCGCGCTTTCTGGAAGAGGGCGAGCGCCCGTTGCAGGCGGCGTTGAAAGGCGCGGAGCAAATCGGCTTCACGATTGTTTCACTAACGGTATCGCTGATTGCGGTGCTGATTCCGCTGCTCTTCATGGGAGACGTGGTGGGGCGGCTCTTCCGCGAATTTGCGGTGACTCTGGCAGTAACCATCGTGATCTCCGCCGTCGTGTCGCTGACACTGACACCTATGATGTGCTCACGCATCCTGAAGCACACGGCGGAGTCGCAGCAGGGGCGGTTCTACGTGTGGTCGCAGCACATGTTCGACAGCATGATCGCTTTTTACGGGCGCACGCTCAAGGTAGTTTTGCGTTACCAGACGATCACTTTGCTGGTCGCGGTGGGTACGCTCGTTCTCACTGTCGTGCTTTACATCGTGATTCCGAAAGGATTTTTCCCGGTGCAGGACACCGGCGTGATCCAGGGCATTTCCCAGGCTCCGGCAACGGTTTCGTTCGCGGCCATGAGCGAGAAGCAGCAGGAAGTCGCAAAGGTGATTCTGGAAGATAAGGCCGTTGAAAGTCTTTCTTCGTTCATTGGCGTGGATGGCACCAATACGACCCTGAACTCGGGCCGGTTCGCGATCAATTTGAAGCCCTTAAGCGAGCGCGGCCTGAGCGCCTCGGATGTGATCCGCCGCATGCAGCCAAAGATCCACGATCGCGTGCAAGGCTTCGACGTTTACATGCAGCCCGTCCAGGACATTACGGTAGACGATCGCGTGAGCCGCACGCAGTACCAGTACACGCTCGAAGACCCGGACGTGAACGAACTGAACGAGTGGACAGACAAATTCCTATCGAACATGAAGAATATGCCGGAACTGGAGGATCTGGCGACCGACCAGCAAACTGGCGGGCTCGCGGTGTCTCTCAACATCGACCGCGTGACGGCTTCGCGTCTGGGAATCGCAACGGCGACGATTGACAACGCACTTTATGACGCGTTCGGCCAGCGGCAGATCAGCACGATGTACACGCAGCTCAACCAGTACCACGTGATTTTGGAGACGCTGCCTTCGTTTCAGACCAGTCCGGACAAATTACAGTCGATCTTTCTGCAAGCGAACGCTTCTTCGAGTGCAACCGGAACGAGCGCGGCCAGTTCGTTCACGAGTTTGAGTTCCTCATCGGCCGGCTCTAATGCCGTAACACAGCCGACCGACTATACGCCAACGCCCGCTCAGTCTCTGCTAGCCCCGCTGCAGACGGCGCTGGACCAAACGAGCGTTCCCACTATAACCAGCAGCTCGCAGCTTGCGAATGCCATTCCGCTGGACGCTTTTACCCATCTCGATCTGGTGAAAAAGCCACTGACGATCACGCATCAAGGGCAATTTCCGGCAGTAACACTTTCGTTCAATCTCGCTCCGCGAGCATCGCTTGGCACGGCGATCAGCAAGATCGACACCCTTGCAGACCACCTCAGCACTCCCGCAAGTTTGCAAACCGGATTCCAAGGAACGGCGGCATCCTTCCGCAATTCGCTTTCGAATGAGTCGTTGCTGATCCTGGCGGCGCTGGTAACGGTCTACATCGTACTGGGAGTTTTGTACGAGAGCTTCATCCACCCGATCACGATTCTTTCCACGCTGCCATCTGCCGGCGTGGGGGCGTTGCTAGCTCTCATGTTGTTCCGGCAGGACCTTAGCGTAGTGGCGATCATAGGGATCATCTTGCTGATCGGCATTGTGAAGAAGAACGGCATTATGATCGTGGACTTTGCTCTTGAGGCAGAGCGCAAACACGGCAAGAACTCGACGGACGCCATCTATGAAGCGAGCCTGCTGCGTTTTCGACCGATCATGATGACAACGATGGCCGCGCTGCTGGGCGGGTTGCCGCTGGCTTTCGGCACGGGGTTGGGCTCGGAGTTGCGGCGGCCGCTGGGTATTGCAATGGTCGGCGGCCTGCTGCTGAGCCAGGTGCTCACGCTCTACACGACGCCGGTTATTTACATCTTTTTTGACAAAATCGCACACCGATTCTCGAAGACTGAGGATCAGGACAGCGGTGGCACCAGGGCACCTGAGGGAGCATGAGCCTCTCAACTCCATTCATTCATCGTCCGGTAGCGACCACGTTGCTGACCGTCGCAGTGGGCATTGCGGGCGCGATCGCCTACACGGTGTTGCCGGCGTCACCGCTGCCCCAGGTCGACTTCCCAACCATCAACATCAATGCCGGATTGCCGGGCGCGAGCGCCGATATCATGGCCTCGTCGGTGGCC
>Ga0187771_10003104_pt1 | contig 11560 bp, 9 predicted proteins | sample 0116_SJ02_MP15_1_FD_133139 | JGI IMG/M metagenome (GOLD analysis project Ga0187771, IMG submission 133139) | Tropical peat soil microbial communities from peatlands in Department of Meta, Colombia - 0116_SJ02_MP15_10_MG | ecosystem: Environmental > Terrestrial > Soil > Wetlands > Peat | place... | reverse complement strand
TGGTCTTCGTACTACTACACGTCATCTTCTTGTTTTCTTAGCATGATTTTGTTCGTAAGTTGCTGTTATCGTTGCAGTTTAGACCTAGTTTTTTCTTCGTGATCTTCGTGCCCTTCGTGGTGATAAATCATTCGCTCGGGCGCCTCCAAAATCCGGTCCTGGAATTCCGACAGGAAGCACTTCTCTCACCACGAAGCGCACGAAGACTGAAAGGCAGCCAGAGAGCGCGCATTTACAGAATCAGCGGCTGAAAAAGACCAAAACTAAAATCGATATGACTTCTCTATGGTGCGCTGACCGGGCCTGAGCAGCCCGCACACGAACCCCGCGAAGCGCGTGGGACGAAAATCTCGAAGGAGGCCCGGTCTCGGCTACTCGGTCGCCGCATGAACCAAATGTTCGAGGTGCTCATTTGCCGGATGAACCACAGTTTTTCCTTCTTCTTGACAACGCGTGATCTCTTTCAATAAAACACCGCCAACCACACGGTCTTGTCCTTCGGATCTGTCCACTCGACCCGGTGCCTGACATGTGCCGGGATATCGACCCAATCGCCGGGTCTCAAAATAAGCATTTCCTCCTCCCCCTCGAATCTCAGCCCGGCGTTCCCACTGAGAACCAGCACCCATTCGTTTTTGTCCTGATCGTACCAGGACCCCTGCGGCGAACTGTGGGAGTCGGAAACGATCCTTTCGATCTTCACCTCCTCCGAACCCGCCAGGGTTTCGAAAGATTCCTCCGGCAATCGGTCCGGGATAGCCGAATAGATATTTCCTTTCCTCATAACCGGTCCTTAAATAAAAATCCCCCGGTCCGGATTTCGCACTTTCCCGGGGGATTTTCAAATCCATACTCTGCGCCTGTCTTATCGCGGTTTATAAGTCGAAGTAGAGCTTGAATTCCATCGGATGCGGGCGCATGCGCACAACGTCTACTTCATTCAGGGTCTTGTATTCGATCCATACGTCGATGACGTCCTGGGTGAAAACGTCTCCCTTGAGCAGGAACTCATGGTCCTTTTCAAGGCACTTGAGGGCCTCGTCAAGCGCTCCGGGGGTAGAAGGAACTTTTGCCAGCTCTTCCGGACTCAATGCGTAGATATCCTCATCGAGAGGCTCGCCGGGATCTATCCGGTTTGCGATGCCGTCAAGGGCGGCCATGAGTATGGCGGCGAAAGCCAGATAGCCGTTGCAGGCCGGATCGGGGAAGCGGACCTCGAGACGTTTGAGCCTTGGAGAGGGCGAGTACATGGGAATGCGAATGCCCGCGCTGCGGTTGCGGCTCGAATAAGCCAGGTTCACCGGGGCCTCGTATCCGGGAACCAGCCTCTTGTACGAATTCGTGGTCGGGGCGACTATGGCGCACAGGGCCGGGGCATGTTTGAGAAGGCCGCCTGTCGCCCAGAGGGCCATTTGACTCAGTCCGCCGTACTTATCGCCGGCAAACAGGGGAATTCCTTCCTTCCAGAGACTGAAATGGGTATGCATGCCCGAACCGTTGTCGCCAAAAAGCGGTTTTGGCATTAAGGTTACGGTCTTGCCATGCTTCTTGGCCACATTCTTTAGAACATATTTGTACCACGCCAGATTGTCGGCCATCTTTACCAGAGGGGCCGCTTTCATATCTATCTCGGCCTGACCCGCAGTGGCGACTTCGTGATGCTGGCATTCGGTGGCCACACCTACCTGTTCCATCGTCAGGATCATTTCGGTGCGGATGTCCTGGAGTGTGTCCATCGGGGGCACCGGGAAATAGCCCTCTTTATATCTGGGCTTATACCCGAGGTTCGGGTTCTCTGCCTTTCCGGTGTTCCACTGTCCTTCAACGGAATCGATGTAGTAATAGCTGAAGTTGTAAGAACTGTCGAACCTGATATCGTCAAAGATGAAAAACTCAGCCTCGGGGCCGAACCATGCCATATCGCCGATCCCCGTGAACTTGAGGTAAGCCTCAGCCTTTTGAGCGACATTCCTGGGATCGCGCGAATATTTTTCCTTCGTTATGGGATCAACTATATTGCAAATCATCGTAAGAGTTGGAATGGCGGTGAAGGGGTCCATCACTGCCGTATCCGGGTCCGGAACAATGAGCATGTCGCTGGCATGTATGGGCTGCCAGCCCCGAATGCTCGATCCGTCGAAACCGTAGCCGCTCTCAAAGTCGCTTTCGCCCAACTCTTTGATGGGAACTGAAAAATGCTGCCACAGACCGATAAAGTCCATGAACTTGAAATCCACAACCTTGGCGCCATTCTGTTCAGCAAAAGCCACTACTTCTTTTGGGGTCATATTTTCCTCCTGTGAGTTTTCGAAAGTGGGATTAGACACCTTAGTCCGTGATGTCTAGGCAATTTGCTTGCCAACGTCAACAATTTTCTTGCCCTCGCCTTATCTTTCTCTTTACCCGAACGCATCTAATGGAACGGCGGACCTAAGCCGGCGATGCAGCATTGATGAACCGGCCAGCCAATAAAAGAACATTTTTGTTCCGTGCAGGGGTTGCAAAGGCTTCAAATACTGTAACCAAAAGATAATTCAGGCCGCAATTATCCGGAAGTCCATTCGAATTCATTATCAGGGAAGGCGTCCCGGTCTTGAACAAAAATGTACATTGAAATCAATCCAAACCGGAATCAACCGAGAGACACTCGAGGAGCTTTTCTCTTAGCTGCTCATGCCTGTCGCGACTCATCAGCTTTTCGCCGCTCAGGTCGGTAACATAGAAGATATCTGCAACCTGCGCTCCAGGTGTCGATATCTTGGCGAGTTGGATAGTAATATCGAGTTCGAACAAGACGTTGGTGATCCTGTGAAGCACGCCCGGCCGGTCCCAGGTGTACACCTCGATAAGGGTATAGAAGTCCGAAGCTTCCTCGTCGATTATTACCCTGTCTTCTTTGCGTGGATTGCACTTTACCTCCAGCACGGACGGTCTTCGCTTGTTTTGCAGTATTTCGTCCAGATAGGATGAATCTGCAAGGGCGCGAACCAGATCGGTCTCCACCCTGCCCCAGAGTTCGTCAGGGCGCAGAGGGTCGGCAATGCGCTCCACACGCAGGATATCGCAAACCACGCCGGCTTCGCGGGTGTAGATATCCGCTGAGAGGATATTCAACCCCCTGGCCCACAAAACACCGGTGATCAGGGCAAACAATCCGGGGCGATCACGTGTCACCACCGTTGTCTGCCACATCTCGCCTTCAAACGGTTCAGCCTTGAAGCAAACGGAGCGGCCCGCCAGTTCTTTTTCCATTTCGTAGTGCTTCAGAATATCGTGCGGGTCCTGAGAGAGCAGATACCTGAAAGACAGCTTGTCCATCCATGCCGTCAGTCTTTCTCTTTCGGCCGGGACGGACAAAAGGGCCAATACTCGTTCCTGTATTTGTCCGGCGCGCGCCTCGGTATCTTCCGGTTCGAGGTCTGCGCGCTGGAGCAGTCTATCAACCTTGAAAAAAAGCTCTCTCACAAGGGAGGCTTTCCAGGTGTTCCATGCTTCGGTTCCGGTCGCCCGGCTGTCGGCAACCGTGAGCATGTAGAGCATCAACAGGCGCTGGCGGTTCTTTATGGTTACTGCGCACCGCGACACAGGCTTTTCATCCATTAAGTCCCGCTTGAGTGCTGTTTCGGCAAGAATAAGGTGATGTTCGATCAAAAAACAGAGCAGATCTCTCTGAGTGTCGCTCAACCCCATCCTTGCCGCGATTTCCCCCGCCATCGCAGCGCCCCGCATAGAGTGATCGGTTCCCCTTCCTTTTGCAATGTCGTGGAGAAGCGCGGCGAGGTAAAGTATGCGTCTTTCTTCAGGGCTTATCAGCTTCGGGGCGCTTTTGAGAGGCTCTTCGTCATCGGCCCCCCCCGCTTCTACCTGATGAAGTTCGCGGACTGTGCGCAGCAAATGCTCATCAACCGTGTAAAGGTGATAGACGTCGTTTTGCACCCGATAACGCACCGCCGCAAATTCCGGAATAAATGCCTGGAGAAAGTGAGTCTCCAGCATGGTCTTCAGCACCCGGAAGGAATCCCGCCCGTCCAGCAAAATGTCGAAAAACTGGTTTACGACCTCTGGATGTCGCCTCTCTCGCTCACCAAAGCCACCCAGGTTTTCCCGGATCATCTTTCCTGTATTGTGATGAAAATGTGCCCTGGAACGCGTCGCCTGCCAGAAGAATCGCATGAGCAGGAGCGGATTCTTCTTCATCCATTCCGGTTCCATAATGTAGAGGTGCTTGCCTTCGAGCAAAAATGGCCCCGGCATTATTCGCCTGCGCAGGCGAAAGCCGCGAAACCTTCTCTGCGACTCTTCAAGCCTTTCCAAAAAAAAGGAAGTCGTTCTGCGCACGCGTGAAGTGTTGCGGTAATACAGGCGCATGAACGCCTCAACCGACGAACCTTCCGTACCCGCCATGCAACCCATGCGCGCGGCAACCTGTTCCTGATCGGGGAAAAGGAGCCGGTCCTGCCTTCTTTCACTCGACTGGTGCAGCTGGAGCCTTACCCGCCACAGAAAATCGTAGGACTGGTCAAGCCAGAGTTTTTCCTCCGGCATAAGCCAATCATTGCTCAGCACTGCTTCCAGGGAGGGATCGTGAAGGTAAACCATCCCAGCCCACCTGATAGTATGCAGGTCGCGCAGAGCCCCCACCCCATCTTTAACGTTAGGCTCCAGCAGGTACGGGCTTTCGCCGTACTGCCGAAGCCTTGACTCTCTGTATGCAGTCAGGTTCCGAAGAAACCTCCGCCTGTTGGGGTTGCCGAATTGCTTGAGAAAGGATCTTTTCCATTCGTCAAAAAACTCGGCGTCGCCCGTAACCAGACGAGATTCCAGGTAGTTGGTCAGAATAGAGAAATCGCTCTGAACCATATTGCGGACCATAGAAACTGAAGCGGTGGCGTGCCCCACTTCAAACCCGCTGTCCCACAGGCCGTATACCAGGTCGTGAACCAGGTCAGACAGGAATGGAGGAATCCTCTTCCTGTAAAGGAAGAGCAGGTCTATGTCGGAAGCGAAGCTGATTTCGCCGCGGCCCAAGCCGCCTACAGCAACAAGAGCCCAGCCTTGTCCGGGTGCCGAATGTTCGTCGAACGCGCTGCCAAGGGCGTTTCGGAAATTGGATGAGTAGGTCCGCGCAGCCAGCAGTCCGGGAACGTCCGTGCGGCATTCCTCAATGAAATGATCCCGCAGACCTTTAAGTTTTCGGGTGAAGTTTGGACGTATGACCATGATATATGTCTAAAGGGCTTCCTCCCCGGTTTCGCCGGTCCGGATACGAATGCATTCTTCCACAGGTATTACAAAAATCTTGCCATCCCCGATTTTCCCCGTAATCGCCGACTCACGAATTGCCGCCACTATCTCCGGCAACTGCCAGTCTGGCACAACCACTTCTATTTTAATCTTGGGCAAAAAATCAACTACATACTCAGCACCCCGGTAAACCTCAGTGTGCCCTTTCTGGCGTCCGAAGCCTTTTACCTCGGATACCGTCATCCCTTTGATTCCCAGGTCGGTTAGCTTTTCCTTCACATCATCGAGTCTGAATGGTTTGATGACCGCTTCGATTTTTTTCACCGCTGTTCCCCTCTTTTGGCCGCAAAAACTTATTCTAGACAAGGTCTTCAAGAAAAAAACAACAGAAAAGCATGCTTCAAATCTCGACATACCCCTGCGCAATCGGATTTCGCCTGCCGATCCCGAAGGCTTTCGTCGTGACCCTCAATATGGGTGGCGCCTGCCGGCGCTTGTACTCGTTGAGTTCGATCCTCCTTACGACCCACCTGACAGTTTCCGGATCGAATCCCCTGGCTATTATCTGCCTGGCTGGAAGTCGCTGCTCCACATATTCGGCCAGAATGGCGTCCAGAATCTCGTAAGGCGGAAGGGTGTCCTGGTCCCTCTGATCAGGCCGCAATTCGGCAGAGGGAGCACGCGTGAGGATGCGCTCCGGGATACATCCATGTTCCTCGTTTATTTTGCGGGCCAGGTCATAGACCATCGTTTTGGGAACATCACCCAGAACCGCAAGACCCCCGTTCATATCTCCATAAAGAGTGCAGTATCCGACCGAAATCTCCGATTTGTTGCCCGTACTGAGAAGAAGTCTGCCGAACTTGTTGGAAATCGACATGAGCACCATGCCCCTTAGGCGCGCCTGGAGATTTTCTTCCGTAAAATCGTGCGGTAAATCGCCAAAAAGCGGCTTCAAGGACTCGAGGGCATTTGAAAAAAGTTTCTCGATGGAAATCACCTTAAAATCTATTCCGAGCCGAGAGGCTAATTCACGAGCATCGGAAAGGCTTTCCGGGGCATTAAAAGGCCCCGGCATGGCAACACCCAGAACGTTTTCGGCGCCCAGGGCTTTTACTGCCAGGCAGGCGGTGAGCGTGGAATCCACTCCGCCGCTCAGCCCGATCACCGCCTGCCTGAAAGAGCACTTGCGGGCATAGTCGCGCAGTCCCAAGGTGAGCGCTCCGAGCACCTCCGAGACAGGATCTTTGTCGATGGGACGCACTTCAGAAGCACTGCCGCCGATGTCACAGACGATGAGGTCCTCGGCGAAATCGGCGCCCGCAGCCAAAAGGCGGCCCGATTCATCCCAGATCATGCTGTGACCCTGGAAAATCAGTTCGTCGTTGCCTCCAACCTGGTTCACATAGACTAATGTGGCATCGGCGGATGCAGCCTGTTTCTTGAGGAGTTCGCCCACCCAGTGGACCTTGCCTACGTGATAGGGAGATGCAGAAATGTTGACGATCAGATCGACCGAGGCTTTGGCCAGTTCACAAACCGGGTCGACGTCGTAAAGAGGACCGGGAAGATAATCCGGAACGTTCCATGCGTCTTCGCAAATAGTGACGCCAATGCGATTGCCCCGGAAATCGACCCAGGCAGCCGCCTTGCCGGGTTCAAAAAACCTCTCTTCATCGAAAACATCATATGAAGGCAGCAGCATCTTGTGGGCCGTGGCGCGCAGTTTGCCGTCTTCATAAAACAGGGCGGAATTGTGATAGGGCTTTCCGCGCCCCTGGTTTACGGAAATCGCTCCAAAAATGATCCCGATGCCATTGGCGGCGCCGGCTATGCGTTCCCAACAACGCATGCTGTCGGCGACAAAACCTCGCCTGTCGAGCAGGTCGCGCGGCGGATAACCTGTTATGGACAGTTCAGGGAAAATGACCAGTTCGGCGTCGGCCTTTTTCGCTTTTTCGATAAATTCGCATATCTTGGCCGTGTTGCCTTCGAGATCCCCAACAAAAGGATCGATCTGCCCCATTGCGACACGCATCGTCGGTTCCTTCCTTCATTATGCTAACTCAAAGTAATCCCATTTTTCAAATCCGTATGCTATAAAAAAGTCCTGGTAGATGGAATGCGCGGATGAGGCGAAAAGAAAAGTCTTATCCGGTTTATTGCTGCTGCTCTGGCTTTTTCCGCGTCTACCGTGGAAGATATTTAAGTTTGGACTGCGGGGAACATGTATCCATGAGTCAATGGAGGACGCGGTTTCGAAAAAGAAAGCGCAGTGGTGTTGAAGTTCTGCGCAAAGTACTGTGCGACGGAAACAGGCTTTACGTCGGGTCCGGCTGTGCCGAACCTCAACACCTGGTTCGTTCATTGATCGAAATCCTGCCCGGATACCGCGATATCGAGATAATCCAGAGTCACTCCATGGGGGCCTTTCCGGAAGACTGGAAGCGCTTTGAGGAAAACGCCCGGCTCAAAACGTTTTTCGTCGGACCAAAATCCAGGCGCGCGGTAAACGAAGGCCTGGCTGACTACATCCCCATTTATTTTTCTTCCATTCCCACTCTTTTCAAACAAGAACCTCTCTGGAAGATCGACATTGCAATGGTTCAGGTCTCACCCCCCGACGAGCACGGTTTCAGTTCGATGGGAATAGCGGCAGGCATGGACAAAAGCGCAGTCGAATCGGCCCGTGCAGTCATTGCTCAGATAAATCCCCGAATGCCTCGCACGCTCGGGGACAGCTTCCTGGATCTATCCCGGATTCAGTATAGCGTGGAATATGACGAGCCGCTGCTGGAGATCATTTTCCGAGAGCCGAGCGCGGTCGCCGAGCGGGTGGCAAAATACATTTCCGCACTGATCGAGGATGGGTCCACGATTCAAACCGGGATCGGTGTGATCGCTAACCTGGTGCTGAGAAACCTCGACACAAAAAAAGACCTTGGCATCCACACTGAGGTTCTTACCGATGCCCACCTCCACCTCATTCGTTCGGGGGCGGTAAACGGCCTCAAAAAAACCTTAAATCCGGGCAAAATAGTGGCCTGCTTCTGTATGGGAAGCAGGGACCTCTATGATTTTGTTAACAACAATCCGCAGGTGGAGATCTACCCCACCGAATATGTGCACAACCGCAAGATTGTAAGCAGGCTTGATCGGATGGTGGCCATTAATTCAGCCCTTGAAATAGATTTGAGCGGACAGATATGTGCCGATTCGATTGGGCACAAGGTTTACAGCGGAATCGGAGGCTACGTGGATTTTATGCACGGGGCCTCGATGGCTAACGGCGGGAAGACTATAATAGTGCTGCCGTCCACCACTCCCGATGGTCGAAGATCGAGAATAGTGAGTCATCTGACAGCCGGGGCAGGTGTGGTCTGTCCGCGCAGCACTGTCCGCCATGTCGCTACCGAGTTCGGGATTGCCTATCTGCACGGCAAGTCTATCCGCGAGCGTGCCCTGGCCCTTATCAATATTGCCCATCCGCGATTCCGCGAGCAGTTGCTCGCTGAAGCCAAGAGCATCCATTACGTTTACGAAGATCAGATTCTCCCACCAATCTATGAACCGCTCTACCCCGGGCAATGGGAAACATTCCAGGTGTTTCCTCCAAACGAGACGGTTTTCTTCCGCCCCATCAAGCCGTCAGATGAGCGAGCAGTTCAGGAGTTATTCTATTCGCTGCCCTCTGAAGACATTTATTTACGTTTTCTTTCCGCGATGAAAGCCTTCCCGCATAGAAACATCCAAGCCGTGTGCAACATCGATTATGAGCATGTTATGGCGATTGTCGCGGTTACTGGGGAAATTGGCGCCGAGAAGATCGTTGGAATCGGCAGGTACATTTTGGACCAGAAATTGAATTCCGCCGAAGTGGATTTTGCGGTTGCATCGGCTTGGCAGGGCAGGGGAATCGGGTCATTCCTGCTCCATTATCTGTGCATAATCGCAAAGGCTAAGGGCATTTCAGGATTTTTTGCGCACGTGCTTGGAGCTAACAGACCGATGCTTTCGGTATTTAACAAAGTTGGCTACGCCCTTCATTCGGTAATTGATGACGGCATATATGAAATCTCGTTTCGATTCGATCAACCCGCGCTAGCCCGCCGTTCGGAAGAACACAAATGACCCGAAGGATTCCCTGCCCGATAGATCCTTGCCTGCTGGCCTTCGACATTGACGGTGTGGTCGCCGACACGATGGCGCTCTTTGTCAGGCTTGCTCACGAAAAGTACGGACTCACCGCCATTTCCAAGGAGGACATGAGCAGCTACAATCTCTACGAATGCCTCGGCCTGGAAAAGCATATTATGGACGACCTCATCAGCCTGACGCTCGATGAGGAGCACACAAAGCAGATCCATCCTCTTCCAGGGGCCCCGGAAGTTCTCACAGAACTCGCAGTGTCGGGGCCCCTTCGGTTCATCACAGCCCGCGTCCACTCCGAGTCGATCGCTAAATGGCTCTTTACCATTTTGCCGGGTGTGCCTGATGAGAGAATTAAGGTGATAGCCGCCGGTTCTCCCGAAAACAAGGCCGATATTCTCATCGGACTTGAAATTCGCTACTTTGTCGAAGACAGGATCGAAACCTGCCGGCACTTGAAGCAGGCTGGAATCGAGCCTCTTCTTTTCGATCAACCGTGGAACCGCAATGAACCGGCGGATGGTTTCATTCGGGTGCGCAATTGGATGCAACTGAGAGAATGGGTATTGCCCTCCGATACGAACATGGAGTAATGTGGCCTGCATCATGTCACTAAACGAAAAAGCCCAAAAAGCTGAAAAGCCGCCTATCCGGATAAAAGCCGACCGCAACGGTTTCACGCTGGTCCCTGACCCCGTTGCGTCTTTGGACGACATCCTGGCTTACATGGATGAGCGGCTGGAGCAGTCACATAATTTTTTTCACCAAACGCAAATGGTTCTCGATTTAAGGACCAGGCCGATGCGCACTGACGAAATCTCCGCCCTTTATGCGGAACTCTATGAAAAATCTCAGGTTAAGGTGGTGGAGGTTCGCCTGAGCGACTCTCTTTCATTCTTATTGGCGGGAGAGGCGCAAAAACCGCGTCCGGCATCGAAACAAGCCGGCCGGGACCGCGAGAATCGCGCCCCCCTCATTGTCCGAAATACATGTCGCTCAGGCGTGCGGATAGTTTCTCCGGCCGACTGTGTCGTGCTGGGAGACGTAAATCCAGGCGCCGAAATTATTGCTGAAGGTGATGTTATCGTATTTGGCGCCCTGCGGGGTGTGGCTCATGCCGGTGCCGGAGGCGAGAGGTCCGCCCGGATTTGGGCGTTGAGCATCGAGCCAAATCAAATCAGGATCGCTAACCTGGTTGCGGTCTCTCCACGGGGGGCAAAACCGGCGGCAAACAAATTCGAGGTGGCGGAGATCCAAAACGGGGTTATCCAGGTTATCAGTCTATGAACTAAATCACAGGTGATCTATGGCTGGCAAAACAATCGTGGTTACATCCGGCAAGGGGGGGGTCGGCAAGACTACTACCGTGGCAAACCTGGGCACTTCACTGGCCAAGAAAAAATACGGTGTTGTGATGGTCGACACGGACATAGGCTTGCGCAATCTTGATGTGGTCATGGGGCTGGAGAACCGGATCGTCTACAACCTGGTCGACATTATCGAGGGCAAGTGCCGTAAAGAACAGGCAATGATCCGTGACAGGAAGCTTCCAAACCTCTTCATGATACCGGCGGCTCAAACTCGGGAAAAAACTTCTGTCACTCCACAACAGATTAAAGAACTTTGTTCCAACCTGGCCAAAGAATACGATTACGTCCTGATCGACTGCCCGGCGGGGATAGAACAGGGATTCAAAAACGCAATCGCAGGAGCGGATGCCGCGCTCGTGGTAACTACTCCTGAAGTCTCCGCCATCAGGGATGCCGACCGGGTAATCGGGCTTCTCGAAGCCGCGATGATCAGGCAAATAAGCCTTATCATCAATAGACTCAATGCGAAAATGGTCAAGAAGGGGGATATGATGTCCACCCAGGATATCATTTCTCTGCTTTCCGTTCCGCTCCTGGGGGTTGTGCCGGAAAGCGACGAGGTGGTGGTGTCGACCAATCGGGGAGTGCCGCTGGTTCACAATGCGGGCAGCAAGGCTGGAGCAGCCTTCAGGAACATGGCCGCTCGTCTCAATGGCGAAGGCCTTGCTCCGTATGGGCATGAGTCCCGCGGGCTTTTCGGCCGCATGAAACGGCTGTTCTGGAACTGAAAGGAGAGACGCCAATGCTGGGTATTTTGCGGCGCTTTTGGGGAAACGGACCTAGTGGACAGATCGCCC
>Ga0187771_10003103_pt1 | contig 11562 bp, 7 predicted proteins | sample 0116_SJ02_MP15_1_FD_133139 | JGI IMG/M metagenome (GOLD analysis project Ga0187771, IMG submission 133139) | Tropical peat soil microbial communities from peatlands in Department of Meta, Colombia - 0116_SJ02_MP15_10_MG | ecosystem: Environmental > Terrestrial > Soil > Wetlands > Peat | place... | reverse complement strand
GCCAGCAACTTCTCCAGTCAATTTACGCCCGGCGAGATCCAGCTCTTCTCGCTGCCCGCCCGCGTCGGCGGTCCCGGCTTCACTTTTATTCGGGATAAACGTGACAGCCCTTTGGAAAGCACCAAGGGGAACTACTTCACGCTAGATGGCTTCACTGCACTCAGTGCCTTTGGCTCGCGATCCCAGACGCCGGAGGCAAGCCTGCCCACAAACTTCGGCAGGATGCTGGCACAGAACTCCACCTATCAGGCGTTTGGGGGCAAAGGGAGGGCAGGGCATCAGTTTGTTTTCGCCCGCTCGACCACGATTGGCCTGCAGCAGCCCTTCCACTCCACTCGGGTCGTGCCGCCCGGCGCTTGTCCCCTCGATCCCAAGACAGGGGAGACTGTATGCGAGTTCTCTGTCATCCCGCTGCCCGAACTTTTCTTCGCTGGCGGCGGCAACTCGCATCGCGGATTCGGGTTAAATCAGGCAGGACCTCGCGATCCGGATTCAGGTTTTCCCGTAGGCGGCACGGCGCTGTTCGTCAACAGCCTGGAACTGCGTTTCCCCGAGACGTCGCTGCCCTACCTGGGCGAAGGATTCGGATTTGCCGTTTTTCATGATATGGGCAACGTCTTCACCGCTCCGCACGATATGCTGAGGGGCCTGGCGCGCTGGCATCAGCCCAGTCCGCAGCAGTGCCTGTCCGGTGGTACAACGAACTCCCAGTGCATGACCCAATTCAACAATTCCGGATATGATTACACTTCGCACGCAGTGGGAGTCGGCGTACGTTACAAGACGCCAATCGGGCCTTTGCGCTTTGATTTCGGATACAATCTCAACCCGACCAGCTATTTCCAGGTGTTCCCGCCGCAGACTACGCCAGAGTCGCAGCGTTTGCGGCATTTCAACGTGTTTTTCAGTATAGGCCAGCCATTTTGATGAGAAGAATCTTAGCCAAGACGACCCTCACGTTTGCGACGCTCGCAGCTCTGCTGGCGGCCTTTTCGGGTTCGCAGGTGGCACAGGCCGAGGTAATTGACCGCATCGTTGCCACCGTAAACCACCACATCATCCTACAAAGTGATTGGGACGAGGCGCTGCGTTATGAGGCGCTGCTCAACGGCCGCGCGCTCAGCGAATTCACAGACGACGACCGTCGCTCCACACTCGATCGCCTGATTGATCAGGAACTGCTCGCGGCGCAGATGAAGTCCGCCTACTTTCAGCACGCCTCGGAATCAGACGCTGCCGCCCGGTTGGCCGAGGCGCGGAAACAGTATCCCGAAGCCGATACGGATGAGGGCTGGCAATCAGTCCTGGCGCGGTTTCGCATCACGGAAAAAGACCTGATCGCCCACGTGCAGCAGCAGATGGATCTCATGCGCCTGGTGGATGCACATCTGCGGCCCGCCGTGCAAATCGATTCTCAGTCCATCGAGGCGTATTACCGGGAGAAATTCGTCCCCCAGCTTAAGCAATCGGGGGCGGCGGAAGTCTCCTTGGCCGACGTCTCCGGCAAGATTCGTGAGCTGCTCACGCAAGAGAAAGTCAACGAACTGCTGGTGTCCTGGCTGCACACGCTGCGCTCGGAGAGCAGGGTGAGCATACCCGGCGGGGACGAATCAGGCGGCGGAGGAGCGCAGGCGCGGTGACCGCATCCGCCACCCGATCGCGACGCTGGTGGAAGTATGGGCTGATCGTGGCCGGGACCGGCCTCCTCGCGGTGCTCGCCGGACTGCGGTATACCACCACCGACTCCTTTCAGGCGTACGTTCGCCGGCGCTTGATTGCCGAGATGGAGCAGATTACGGGCGGGCGGGCTGCAATCGGCAGCTTCCACATTGTTCCCTTCCACATGCAGGTCGAGGTGCGCGACATTACCGTGCATGGAACGGAATCTCCAAGCGACCTGCCTTTATTCCACGCCGATCATCTTTTCGCCGAGGTCAAAGTCATTTCATTCTTGCGCGCGGAGTTCGGCTTTCATTCGCTGACCCTCGATCATCCGGTGGTTCGCGTCGCAGTTGCTGCTGATGGCACAACCAATATCCCTGCGGCCAAGCTGCTGCAAAGCACGCAAAACACTCCTGTCGAACAGTTGTTCGCGCTCTCCATTGATCATTTGGCGGTGAGGAACGGTCAATTGGTCTGGTCTGATCGGGAGATTCCTTTGGACTTTTCTGTGGATGACGCCGGCCTGCAGATGGATTATTCCTACCTGCGAGGCCGCTACGAAACTCATCTGAGTCTGGGCAAGGTGGACACGTTGTTCGATGGTTTTCGGCCCTTCTCCTGGGCCACCACAGCCGAGGTTAGCCTCGGGCCCACCTTCGCCGAAATTAAGTCGTTGCATTGGACCTCGGGCCGGTCGCGTCTGGAAGCGAGCGGGCGCATCAGCGATTTTCGAAACCCTCATGCGGACGGAAATTATGACGTCCAGATCGAACTGGGTGAAGCCGCCGCGATCGCCCGCCAGCGTGATCTGCGCGAGGGCCTAGCCCAGTTCAAAGGCAGCGGCCATTGGTCCTCGGAGGATTTCGCAACCACGGGAGCTCTGGCATTACGCGACTTCGGCTGGCAAAACGATCAGGTCGCGCTGAAGAAGGCGAGCGCCGCGACCGATTATTCGGTGACGGACCAGCAGATCAAGTTGTCGAAATTGCAGGGCAAGATGTTTGGCGGGAGCTTCATCGGCGATGCACAGGTGGACAACTGGCTGATTAGCGTTCCCCCGTCCCCGAACAAGGCGAACAACAAAAGTAATCAAGAAATGGCTGTGATCCGGGCGGCCCGCCCGCCGACGAAGAAGGGTGAAAAGCAAAGGTCGCCGGGCGTGCAGACCGGCGCCGTACACCTTCGTCTGCGCGATGTTTCCGCCAGCGAGATAGCCAAAGCCCTGGATACGTCGGCCCATCCCCTCGGCCGCTTTCACCCGGCGGGATTGGCGACGGGTTCGGTGGACGCAGTCTGGAGAGGTTCGCCTAAAGACACTGAGATCGCATTCGCTTTCGACCTCAGCCCGCCGCAGCATGCGGCCCCGGGCGAACTGCCCATCACGGCTCGTTTCCAGGGGAAATATTTCGCTGCAACAGACGCGCTGGAGCTGGCGCAATTCAACTTAGCAACGCCCGCTTCACGGATTCAAGCCGCCGGAACTATCGCTCCTTCTTCCGCGCTGCGCCTTTCAGTCTCGACCTCCAATCTCGAAGAATGGCGCCCGCTGGTCGCGGCGCTAGGCGGTCCCACCAACGTCCCTTTCCGCATAGATGGTGTTGCGACGTTTAATGGCACGGTGGGAGGCACTTTCTCAGCTCCGACACTCGCCGGAACCCTGGTGGCGCAGGACTTCGAATTCACCTTGCCTGCCACCTCGCGCACGCCCGAGCAACCGGTCCACTGGGACTCTCTGGCCACCAGTATCCAGCTCTCTTCCCGCCAGGCGATCCTTCGCGGCGGTACGTTGCGGCGCGGCGACACCAGTGCCGATTTCGATGTCAGCGCCAGCTTGCAGACGGGACAATTCACCGCCGACAGCCCGTACACCGCTCGCGTGAATCTCCATAACGTCGATGTTGCCTCGACCGCGGGGCTGGCCGGATTCGATTACCCCGTTTCGGGGACTGCGGATGTTTCTCTTGAAATCAGCGGAACCCGCGCCAATCCCGAGGTGCAAGGACACATCCACGCCACCAAGGCTTCGGCCTATGGAGAGGCGATCGAGAACTTCGACTCCGATCTGCGCATTGCTGATGGGGAGACTGCTCTCGACAACATTCATCTCACCCATCAGGACGCCGATGTTAGCGGCAACGCCGCGTATACGCCGGCGACGAGGAGTTTCCGGCTCGACCTGCGTGGCAGCAACTTCGACCTAGCGCGCGTCCGCCAGATTCATCTCAACCGCCTTCCAATCGAAGGGCACGCCGATTTCACTCTGCGAGGCTCAGGAACGCTCGACGCGCCCGTCATCAACAGTAAGGTTCACCTGAGTGATCTGACGTTCGATCGCGAGCTCGCTGGTGCGTTCGATCTCGAGGCCGTCACGAAGAACGGCGAGCTGCGTCTCACCGGGCGCTCGCAGTTTCCACGAGGTACGGTTTCAGTGGAAGGCAAGGTTGGGATGCACGGCGATTATCCTGCTGACATATCGGCGCGCATTGACCATGCGGATCTCGACGCTTTATGGCGCGCTTATTTGGGCCAGCAGCTGACGGGGCATTCCGCCGTCGGCGGGACGCTGACCATGGAGGGGCCGTTGCGCCATCCGAGAGAATGGACCCTGAACGGCAACCTGGATGACGTCTTCGTGGAAGTGGAACACGCCAAGTTGCACAACCAGGGTCCGGTGCGGTTTACCTATGCGCAGGAGACGGCGCATATCGAGCCGCTTCACCTGGTGGGCGAGGGAACCGATGTGACTGGCCAAGGATTCATCACCTTTGCCGGTTCACGTGCAGTCGATCTCACCGCCGACGGGCAAGTGGATCTCAAGTTGTTAGGCAGCTTGGATCCGAACATCACTTCCAGCGGCCTAGTGGCTGTCCATATGAAAGTCGGAGGCAGCATCGATCAGCCGCTTCCGCAAGGCAGCATCCAAGTGAGCAACGGAGCCGTCAGCTATGCCGGATTGCCCAGCGGCCTGAGCGAGCTGAACGGCTCGATGGCCTTCACCCGCGACCAGCTCCACATCGAGACTCTGACCGCGCGCACTGGCGGGGGAACGCTTGATCTGAGCGGCGACGCGACCAACTACAATCAGCAACTGGCTTTCAATCTGACGGCCGTGGGTAAGGACGTGCGCCTGCGCTATCCCCCCGGCGTCAGCTCCACTGCCAACGGGGAATTGCATTGGGTGGGAACTCCCTCGGCTTCGACGGTTTCTGGCAAAATCCTGGTTACGAAATTGGCGGTCACGCCTGGTTTTGATTTTGGGTCATATCTGGAACGAAGCCGCCAGTCGGCCGCGATCGCCCCGGCCAACTCTCCGCTGTACAACGTGAAGCTGGACGTCGCCGCCCGCACCGCGCCGGAACTGCAGATGAAGACCGCGGTGGCGCGGCTTTCGGGCGACGCCGATCTTCGCCTGCGTGGATCAATGGCGCGGCCCAGCGTCCTGGGCAGAGCTGACATTCTGGAAGGAAATGCGACCTTCAACGGCATCAAGTTCCGTCTGGAGCGCGGCGACATTACTTTTGCCAACCCGGTCGCGATCGAGCCCCAGGTGAACTTGCAGGCTACCACTCACGTGCGCAGCTACGATCTCGACGTCACCGTTACGGGCACCGCCGACCGTTTAGCTGTCAACTATCGTTCCGAGCCGCCGCTGCCTAAGTCGGACATCATCGCGCTGCTGGCTCTGGGCCGCACTGGCCAGGAATCTGAGACGTTGCAACAGCAATCCGGGCCGACGCCTTTCACCGACGAAGCCAGCGCGATGATCATCAATCAGGCCATCAATTCGACCGTGAGCACCCGCCTGGAGAAATTGTTTGGCGTTGGCCGCATCAAGATTGATCCGCAGGGCCTGGTCACCGAGACCAACCCCACTGCGCGCGGGCCGCAGGTTACCCTGGAACAGCAATTCGCCAACAATCTTTCCCTCACCTACAGCACCAACGTTTCGCAAAGTTCGGAGCAGATCATCCAGAGCGAGTACTATTTCACACGCAATATCTCCATCGTGGCCACGCGCGATCAGAACGGGGTGGTCAGTTTCGATGTTCGGATTCGGCGGCGCAGGAAATAGAATAAGCAACACGGGAGGTGTTCGCGCCGGGATGCGAATAGCCCCTTCAGCAGAAGCTGCGATGTTCGTGACCTTGCGGCTACGCATGATCGATTCCCAGCTCCGCGCTCGCGGCATTGAGGATGAGAGTGTGCTCGATGCCATGTCGCGCGTGCCGCGACATGAGTTCACCGCGGAGCGCTATCGCGACCAAGCTTACGAGGACTATCCTCTGCCGATTGGCGAAGGCCAGACGATTTCGCAGCCCTACATCGTGGCTTCGATGCTCGCGGCCCTCGCGCTCAGTCCCTCTGACCGGGTGCTTGAGGTTGGAACCGGGTCCGGCTACGTGACCGCGTTGCTGGCCGAACTGGCGGCGCAAGTGGTTTCAGTGGAACGCTTCGCCGCGCTCGCGGATGACGCTGCAAATCTGCTCGCCCACCTGGGGCACACCAACGTAAAGGTAATTGTGGGCGATGGCAGCCAAGGCTATGCCGCAAGTGCGCCCTACGATGCCATCATCGTTTCGGCGGCTGCTCCCGAGGTGCCACACCCGCTGCTGGAGCAGCTCGCGGAGGGCGGTCGCATGATCATTCCCGTCGGGTCCTTCGACACGCAGCAATTGCAGTTGATCCATATGCGCAATGGTCAGCTGGATACGACTCTGCGCGAGCTCTGCCGGTTTGTGCCGCTGGTGACGGGAAGCGAGTCGAGCCCCTAAGGGTCCTGCTTTACAATCGACTCGTGGCTATCCTGCGTAACCTGCGCGTCACGCTGGAAATGATCAAGTGGGAGCACTCCGTCTTCGCGCTTCCTTTCGCGCTGTGCGGAGCCATGCTGGCGGCGGGGGGCCTGCCGACTGCGCATCAGCTTGTGTGGATTGTCGTGGCGATGATTTCCGCCCGGTCCGCGGCGATGGCGTTCAACCGCCTTGCCGATGCTTCGATTGACGCAGCCAACCCGCGCACCCGTGGCCGCGCCTTGCCTTCGCGTCACCTCAGTCCGACGTTTGTCGCGGCGTTTGTGGTGGTTTCCAGTGCGATCTTCGTAATCGCCGCGGGCCAGTTGAACCGTCTTGCGTTGTGGCTCTCGCCGGTTGCGCTCACGGTTGTATTGCTCTACTCCTACACCAAGCGCTTCACCCGCTGGTCACATCTGTTGCTCGGCTTCGCGTTGGGCGTTGCGCCAGCCGCTGCGTGGATCGCCGTGCGTGGCTCGCTTGACCCGCGGATCTTGCTGCTTACGGCCGCCGTCACATTCTGGGTGGGCGGCTTCGACGTTCTCTACGCCTGCCAGGATTTCGATTTCGACCGGCAGTCCGGCCTGTATTCCATCCCACGTTTTCTTGGCATACGTCGCGCACTCTGGGTGGCGCGCGGCTTCCATCTCGCAATGGTGGGCCTGCTCATTGCTCTTCTGATCGCTTTTGGCTTGGGCAAGTTGGCAGCTTGCGGCGTTCTGGCAGTGATTCTCCTGTTGCTCTGCGAGCATTCCCTGGTCAAGCCCGACGATCTGTCGAGGCTCAATGCCGCCTTTTTCACCATGAATGGCGTGATTTCGGTGCTGTTCTTCGTTTTTGTCGCGGGGGATTTGTTGCTGCGGAGATAGAGACCAAACACAGCAGCGCTTCGACTGGATTACCCTTGTAACCACATTAGCGCCAATCGCAATTGCCCCCAGGTTGGCCTCCCCCTAGACTTTTGAGAGCGAGCCATTTCGGTCGCAGTCACGCGATCCCGGGCACTCCGCGCGCATGGCATCAGTTTGACGCGAAACATGTTCAACACGGACTTCACTCGCAAACCTGCGTTCAAGGCCGGCGCTGCCGCGCTGCTGGTTGCAGCGATTCTGGCGCTTGCCCTGAATCCTGACTTTTACACCAGTTCGATGGTCTCTGCCTATTTGTCGCTGGCGATGGCCAGCGCGCTGATCGTTCTGGAAATGATCCGCAGGTCCTGGCTCGATCTACTCTGGGTTTTGGCGGGCGGGCTTTTCTTGGCTGTCCTCGACTATCGCGTGATGGGCTTTCGGCCCATGTTCATGGCGGGTTTTTCCTTTATTGGACTGAGCGCGCTTGCTGTGCTGGGCCTGCGCACGATCTGGGCTCAGGCGGAAGACCAGAAGCGGCTGCTCTATGGATTTCTGCCCGCTGTGCTGTTCGTCGGCTCCGAATACATGGCGACGACGCTGCTGGATATCACCGAGAAGCTCCACCCGAAGACGTTTGATCTCTTTCTCTATTCCTTTGATTGCAGTTTGCGGGTGCAATTCAGTTTTCTGATGGGCCAGCTTTTCTGGATGTGGCCCTGGCTGCGCTTTGCTTGCCTCGTCATTTACATTGCGCTTCCGCTGCCGCTGGCTCTGGTGTATGCCGCGCACCTCCGGGGCAAGAAAGAGAACGCGCTTGCCGTCATGCTGGCTTTCCTGGTCACGGGGCCGATCGGAGTACTGTTTTACAACATGCTGCCGGCATGCGGTCCGATACACGTGTTCGGAGGCGGTTTTCCCTGGCATCCGCTCCCAACGACCGACGCGATGCGACTGAACGTGGTGCCCGTGCTGGTCAAAGGCGCGCGCAACGCGATCCCTTCGCTCCACATGGCATGGGTGCTGCTGGTGTGGTGGAACTCGCGCGGCCTGCGGCGCTGGGTGCGGGCGATCGCGCTGGTGTTCCTGATTCTGACCACGATGGCGACGCTGGGCACGGGTGAACACTACCTCGTTGACTTAGTGGTAGCGTTTCCGTTTTCGTTGATGGTGCAGGCCCTGTGTTCCTACTCGCTGCCATTCCGCACTGGCGAGCGCCGCAATGCATTCCTGTTCGGCACCTTTGTGACGCTAATCTGGCTGGCGCTCCTTAGTTTCAGCACGGGCATCTTCTGGATCTCGCCGATACTTCCATGGGCGATGGTTTCGGCGACGGTCGGTCCGTCCATCTTTCTGTGGCATCGCCTGATGCAGGTCGGAAAGCAGGAAGAGCCGGTTCGCGCCCGAGCTGCCGTGGCCGGCGCGTAGATTCGTTCCTGTCCCGATAAATCCACCGCTGCGATATGATGAAAAGGATGTCCGCTTCTTCCTCACGCCATCCCTTTCAGACCGATGACCCGCGCCTTGCGCCGGTCCATGCCAAGGTCATGGCTGGAGTGCGGCTCGACGCCGACGACGCCCTCACTCTCTATCGTACGGGCGACATTCTGGCCGTCGGCTGGATGGCCAACTCCGTGCGCGAGCGCCTGCATGGGGACAAGACGTATTTCAACGTCAACCGGCACATCAATCCCACCAACGTCTGCGTGGCTGCCTGCCGCCTGTGCGCCTTTGGCCGCAAAAAGGACGCGCCCGGCGCATACACCATGGCACTGGAAGAGGCTTTCGCAACCGCGGCTTCCGGATATTCCGAGGCGGTGACGGAGTTTCACATTGTTGGCGGCCTGCATCCCGACCTGCCGTTTCAATATTTCCTCGATCTTTGCGCGGGCCTGAAGCAGCGCTTCCCCCAGGTGCACCTCAAGGCCTTCACCATGGTCGAGATCGCGTATCTGGCGCGGCGGGCCAAGCTTTCACTCCGCGAGACGCTGGAGCAACTGAAAGCATCAGGCGTGGATTCTCTTCCCGGGGGTGGCGCGGAAATTTTCGCCGACCGCGTGCGCCACATCATCTGCGACCACAAAATTGACGGCGACCAGTGGCTGGAGACGGCCCGGCTGGCCCACCAGATCGGCCTGAAATCGAACGCAACCATGCTCTACGGGCACGTCGAGAATGACGAAGACCGCGTGGATCACCTGCTTAAGCTGCGCGCCCTGCAGGACGAGAGCGGCGGCTTCCAGACCTTCATTCCGCTGGCCTTTCATCCCGAGAATACGCCGCTACAACATCTGCCCAAGACCACCGGTATGCAGGACACCAAGCAGATCGCGGTCAGCCGACTCGTGCTCGATAATTTCCCGCATATCAAGTCTTACTGGCAGATGATGACCCCGGAGATCGCGCAGATTTCGCTGCGCTTTGGCGCGGATGACATGGATGGCACCGTGATCGAAGAAAAAATCTACCACGACGCCGGAGCCACCACGCCACAAGGCATGCGCCGTGAAGAATTGGAGCGGCTGATCCGCGCTGCCGGCCGTGTGCCAGTCGAGCGCGACACGCTCTATCGGCCGGTCACCAGGACGGAGACATCCGTCACGGTTGCGGTGTAAGACGGAGAACGGGATGGGACCGCATCGCCGTAGGCCTAGGCGTGAGCTTTCCGAGGACGATACTGCCGCGTACCCCCTTGCCCCGCATCCCGTTTTCCGCCCGCACTCGCCATGGCATGCCGCAGCAGAAAGTTCACTCTCGTCTGATAACCTTTGCCGAATCCCTTCAGCCATTCCAAAACATCCGCGTCCAGCCGCATAGTCACGGACTTCTTCGGAGGACGATAGAACTTGCCGATTTCGGCCTTGCTCCAGTCCAAGACCTCCGGCATATCGGAAAGATCAATATCTTCGTCTCTCTTGGCGGCGATGGCGGCGATGTCTCGCTTTTGTTCCTTGCTGAGCTTCCTCATATCTCCCTCTCTCGCGCGGTGTGGCAGTCCGGACCGAAATAATACGAATGGTCTCTTCACCATCTTGCTCGACCCAGGTGTGAACGACGAAGAGCACGGCTGCTGCTTCGATGGCGCCTAATGTGATCCAACGCTCCTCACTTTCGGAGAACGGGTCGCGCTGGGTCAGAGCATAGGGATCATCAAAGACCAGGGCTGCAGTCTCGAAGCACACATCGTGCTTCTGCAAGTTCCGCCGGTTCTTTTCTTCGTCCCACACGAAGCGCATGTTCATTGCCGGCGCCAAATCTAGACTAAGGGGAATTCCATCGAATGTCAATACATACGTATGTACATAGTCGAGTCTTCTATTTCAGCGCCTTCCTCAACTCCTCGGTTGACCCTTGCAGCAGATTCCTCAGCACTGCCACTTCTGCCGCAATTCCCGTCCGCAGCGCCGGATCCACATCGGGAGCAAACAGCGGCGAATGATTCGACGGTAGCTGAGTTCCCGTGGCTTTGGCCGCCGCGTATTTCTCCGGATTCGCCCCGCCGAGGCTGAAATAAAAGCCAGGAACGCCTTGTTCGATGAAATAGGAAAAATCTTCTGAGCCGCTGTGCGGCTCGTCGCTAATGACATTGTCCTCGCCCAAGGCAGTTTCGAGAATGGTCTTCAAACAGGCGGCTAGCGCGGGATCGTTATAGACAGAATCGGTGCTCTCGTAGTGCTCTATCAAAGGCTCGCGAGTCGCTCCCGCGGCAGCGGCTTCGGCGTTGGCGATGCGCGTGATTGCCGCGAGAATCTGTTTGCGGATGTCCTGCTTGAAGGTACGCACGGTCAATCCCATTTCCGCCTGATCGGGGATGATGTTGTTTTTCGTGCCGGCCTGGACATAACCGACGGTCACAATAGCCATTTCGCCGGGTTTGACCTCGCGCGAAACGATGGTCTGCAAGGCCAGAATCGTTCGTGCCGCAATCACGATGGGATCAACCGTCGCGTTAGGCATCGCGCCATGCCCACCCTTGCCGTAGATCGTGATGCGAATCGAGTCCGAATTGGTGTTGTAGACGCCGGGAGTGATCGCAACCATACCCGCGGGGAATTCGTTGAGGACATGCAACGCCACGGCCACGTCCGGCTTGGGGAAGCGTGTGAACAGGCCGTCGCGAACCATGCCTTCCGCGCCGCCGATCGTTTCCTCCGCAGGCTGGCCAATGAGCATCAGCGTGCCATGCCACGTGTCTTTGCTGCGGGCCATGACCTCGGCCGTGCCCAGAAGCGCGGCCATGTGCAGGTCGTGCCCGCAGGCGT
>Ga0187771_10003102_pt1 | contig 11562 bp, 10 predicted proteins | sample 0116_SJ02_MP15_1_FD_133139 | JGI IMG/M metagenome (GOLD analysis project Ga0187771, IMG submission 133139) | Tropical peat soil microbial communities from peatlands in Department of Meta, Colombia - 0116_SJ02_MP15_10_MG | ecosystem: Environmental > Terrestrial > Soil > Wetlands > Peat | place... | reverse complement strand
TGACGCATTTTCTTCGCGTGTTGGTGTTGTGCATCGGCTTTGCGCTCGCGGCGGGTTCGGCGCGGGCGGAGTATAAGCTGGTGAAGCTCACCGTGGACGGCGTCGAGCGGCGCGCGATTGTGTTCGCACCGGCCAAGCTGGCGCCGAACGCTCCGCTGATTCTGGCGTTTCACGGGCACGGCGATTCAGCGGAGAACTACGTGGGCGTGGATCTGCAGGGCGCGTGGCCGGAGGCGGTGGTGGCGTATTTCGACGGCTTGGCGGTGCGCGACGGATTATCGGGATGGCAGACGAAGCCCGGCCAGGACGCCGACCGGGATTTGAAGCTGGTGGACGCGGCGCTCGCTTCGCTGCGGAAAGCGTACAAGATCGACGGACGGCGCGTGTATGCGACGGGATTTTCCAACGGCGCGCACTTCACCTACCTGTTGTGGGCGGAGCGTCCGGCGTTGTTCGCGGCGTATGCGGCGGTCGCAGGGCGCATCCGGCCAGCCGCGGTGCCGACGCAGCCGAAGCCGCTGCTGCACATCGGCGGGCGGAACGATCATCAAGTGGACTTCGCGGATCAAACGGCGGCAATGGAGCTGGCGCGCAAGATCGACGGCGTGACGGCGAGCCCGGCCTCGTGCATGTCGCTGATCGCGGCGGCACGATGCAGCTTTTACGCGTCACCGGGCGGAACGCCGGTGCTGACGCTGGTGCATCCGGGCGGGCACGCGTATCCGGAAGGCACGTCGGAAGAGATCGTAAAATTCTTCAAGCAGTTCACGCTGGAGGGCACGAAGTCGGCATCCCGCTAGCGCGGATCGTGCAGCCCGACGCTACGCCGGGTTCATGTTCGCGAAGGCGGGCTTGACGGATTCTCCGCCACCGGCCGCGAACAGGCGCTTGGCGTGGCCCACGGCGACTTCCTCGGCATCCGTGGCAAGGCCGTGCATCGCCTCGGCGATGAAATCGCTGACGGTCATCGAATTCGGGGCGTTTCCGCTGCCGCCTCCCAGGGTGGTGTCGACGCGCGGCGGAATCAGCTCGACGAACTTGACGTTGGTGCCGCGGTATTGATGCCGCAAGGACAGCGTGAAGGAATGAATGGCGGCCTTCGTCGCGCAATACACGGCGCACTGAGCGCGGGGGACGAAGGCGAGGCCGGAGGAAACGTGCACCACAGTGGCTCGCGGCTGGCGCCGTAGGTGCGCCAGAAAGGCAGTGGTAGTGCGGATGGCGCCGAGCAGATTGATCTGGATCTCTTCTTCGATGACGCGGTCGTCGGGCATGGCGTCGCCGGCGAAGCTGTACAGGCGCTGCACGCCGGCGTTGACGATAACGCAGTTCAGCTTAGGAAAATCGGCGACGGCTCTCGCGGCGACATCGCGGATTTGGGCGGGATCGGCGACATCCATGACGTAGTAGCGCATGCCGGGGTTGGCCTCGCACACGGCCTTGAGCGCGGATTCGCGCCGGCTGGCGATGATTACCTGATTGCCGAGCTCATGAAACGCTTCGGCGAGACCGCGGCCGATGCCATCGCTGCCGCCGGTGATGAAAATGGTGTTGCCGTCCATTCGCATAGCTACAGAAAATTGTCTCAGAACCCGCGCCGCGATGGCGCGCTTGCCCCGGCTACGCGCAGGCCGGGCTGGTCTGCAACACTGGATTCTATGGACGGCGCCGAAAGAGTTCGGCCGGGAAGCAAAGGAATCGCAAAGTGAGGTGGATCATCAGCGAAGGCGGCAATGATGCGCGGCGGCTGGCCTCGGAGCTGGGCGTCTCCATGCTCGCGGCCCGCGTGCTCTCCGCGCGCGGATACGGAGATGCGGAGCGCGCACGAAAGTTCCTTGCGCCAGCGGCTGCCGATCTTCACGATCCCTTCCTCCTGACCGGTATGCGGCAGGCCGCGGAGAGGCTGGCGCGCGCGGTCAGAAATCGCGAAAGCATTCTGCTTTACGGCGACTACGATGTCGACGGCACCAGCGCACTGGTCATTTTGAAAACGATTGTCGATTTGGCCGGAGGAAGCGCGGCGTGCCATGTACCGCATCGCATTCTCGACGGTTACGGCATGAAGAGCGAAGTGGTGGAAGAAGCCGCGCAGAGGGGCGTCACGCTGATTGTCAGCGTCGATACGGGAATTCGTGCGAACGATGTGGTACGGCACGCGTCCGCGCTGGGCATCGACGTGATCGTCACGGATCATCACTTGCCGGAAGCGGAATTGCCTCCCGCGCTCGCGGTGCTGAATCCCAACCGGCCGGATTGCCGATATCCGGAAAAGAACCTGTGTGGGGCATCGGTGGCGCTGAAGCTGGCGGCAGCGCTGATGGCCACGCTTGGATGGGACGAAGCGCGGCGCGAGCGGCTATTGGAATCGTTGATGAAGCTCGCGGCGATCGCCACGGTGGCTGACGTCGTGCCGCTGACGGGCGAGAATCGCGTGATCGTGAAGCGCGGGCTGGAGGGGTTGCGCAGCGTGAGGAATGCGGGATTACGCGCGCTGCTCGATGTGGCGGGTTTTGCCGAAGGCGCTGCGCCGAGCGCGCGCCAGGTCGCGTTTCAGATTGCGCCGCGCATCAACGCCGCGGGGCGCATGGCCAGCGCACACGACGTCGTGGAACTGTTCACTACGACGGACGTTGACCGCGCCCGCGCCATCGCCGCACAGCTTCATGATCTGAACGCGGACCGGCAACAGACCGAGGCCGAAATCATGCGCGCGATTCTGGAACAGTGTGAGGCGCAGCCGGTAACGGATCGCGACGCGGCACTGGTTTTTGCGGCTGAGGGCTGGCATCGCGGCGTGGTCGGAATCGTGGCGAGCCGGATCGTGGAGCGGTTCCAGCGGCCGGCCTTCGTGCTCGGCATTGACGAGGGCGTGGCCCACGGCTCGGGGCGCAGCATTCGCGCCTTTCATTTGCTCGAGGCGCTCGAAGCAATGCCGGAGATGTTCACCAAGTTCGGAGGCCACCGGCAGGCCGCGGGCGTGACGCTCGCCGCGGAGCGGGTGGAAGAATTCCGCGAGCGTTTTCGCGCCTACGCATCGGAGCGGCTGACGCCCGCGGATTTCGAGGCGTCGCTGGAGATCGACGCCGAGGTCGCGCTTCACGAAGTCGACGACGACACCGTCGCGGACGTTCTGAATCTCGCGCCGTTCGGGTTCGGCAATCCTCCGCCGACGTTCGTGGTGCGAGGCGTTGAGGTCGCAGCGAGTCCGGATGTGATCAAAGACAAACATCTGTTCGTGCGCTTTCGCTCCACAGAAAACGGAGCCGGCGGCAGATTCCTGCGGACGAAAGCCTGGAATTCGGCGCAACGGGCGGGGGAGTTTAGCCGGGGCGCTTGTGTCGATGTGGCGGTTCAGTTCGAGGAAGACGCGTATTCGGCCGCGCGAGGGTATGCGCCGTGGCAGGCGATTTTGAAAGACGCGCGCCCGGCCGAAGCGAGGATGGCGGCGCGCTAGATCTTGCCGCCTTGCGCGCGAATCCAGGCATCGACTTGCTGTTCGAGGATTCCGAGCGGTACGGTGCCGGTTCGCAACACGACGTTGTGAAACTCGCGCAGCGAGAACTTGCCGCCCAGCGCCTGGCGCGCCTTTTCGCGCAGCTCGATGAGTTTGAGTTCGCCCATCATGTAGGAGCACGCCTGACCGGGAAACACGACGTAGCGCTCCACTTCGCTCGCTTCAATTCCGTAATCGATGCCTTGCTGGCGCGTCCACTGCTTGGCGTGGATGCCGGTGTCGACCACCAGCCGCCGCGCGCGAAACAGTTCGTAATTGAGTTGCCCGAGCAATCCCTCGGTATCATCGCCATACCAGCCGGATTCGGCGGCAAGACGCTCGGCGTATAAGCCCCAGCCTTCCGTCAGCGCGGAAATGCCTCCGAAAGCGCCGATCTGGCGGAACCGCGGAAGGTCTTTGTTCTCCACTTGCAGCGCGATCTGGAAATGGTGGCCGGGAACGGTTTCGTGATACACGACACTGCGCAGGCCGAAGCTCGTCATCATCTCCGGACGCCGCGGGAACTGAAACGTGCCGGGCCGGGATCCATCCGGAGCCGGCGAATTGTAATTGGCGGCCGCATTCGCTTCGCGGAAATCCGGAAAAGGCCGCGCGACCACGGGAGACTTGGGGCGGAGATCGAAGAGCAGAGCGGAGCGCGCTTCGGCGTCGCGTAGAATTTTTTCGATGTCCTGCATGATCTGTTCGCGGCTGGCCGAAGAGGTGGGATTGGGATAGCGCAGATCGTCGGCCAGCTTGGCGATCCGGTCTTTCACGGAGCCCTCGTTGCGGCCAAGCTTGCGCAACAGCGTATCCATCTGACCTTCGATGCGGCTGACTTGATCGAGTCCGATTTGGTGGATTTGATCGGCGGTCAGATTCGTGGTGGTGTAGCGGCGCAGGAAGTACGCGTAGGCTTTGGAGCCGCCGGTGAAGCGCCACAATCCGGCGTGGATACTGGCGCGCTTCTGCTCGGATTCCAGCCACGCGATGCCTTTCTTCCATGCCGGATAAATTTGTTCTGCGGTGACTTTTTCCGCCTGCGCCCGCAGTTCCTCGCGCCGCGATGCGGCCAGGCTGTCGATCGATGCGAGCTTCTGCGCATAGGCGGTGACGAAGGGATTCTGCGCAGGCGGCGCATTAATGAATCCGAGCATCTGCTTGACCGTCGCCGCGACGATGAATGCGGGCGGGATGAAGCCGCGCTTGGCCTGATCCCGCGATTCAGCGATGGCTTCGTTCATGCGCGCCGCCACTTGGCCGAGAGCGGCAAGATAGTTTTCGGCGTCCTTTTCATTGAGCACCGGATAGCGCACCGTCATGGTCTCGACCAGCCGGACGTTGGCGCCGTTCATTTGTTCGAGAGTGAAGGTGAAATCGAGGAACGGTTCTTCGTCGACCGCCGTCTGAAGTTGCCACTCCATGACCTCGGCGAAAAGGCGCTGCGATTCGGATAATTTCGCGAGGTCGAACTTCGCCAGTTGTGCCAGTCCTTGCCGGGCCAACTGTATGCGCGCGCGCTTGTAGGCTCGGGTTTCCGGCGTGAGCTGGCGCTCCAAACGGTCCTGTTCGTCCCCGGTGAAATAGCGTGCGCTGGTGGCCAGGTTGGGATTGCCGCGGACCCACTGCGCTGTGAAGTCGCGGAAGAAATCGTCGATGCTCGCCGGCGCTTGGGCGAAGGCCGCAATCCCGAACACGATGCCAAGAATTGCCCGCTTCATGGCGCGGATGATAACACAGTAACTGCATGCTCTGGTCCGCAACTTCGATTCAAACGTTACGCGAGGACATTCATCCGCCGTTGGTGCGCGCGGGCTACAAGCGCGGCAATGACTATCTTTTTCTCGGCCAGCGCACGCTGGCAAAGATCAGAGCGATGGGCGATCTGCCGCGCGTGCTCGGCCTATGCGGCGTTGCCTACGTGCAGACCAGCTGCGGCATTGTGGTCGAGACGGAGAACGGGGATGACGTCCTGGTGCGTGGCCGCAACTATGCGGAACTGCTTCCCTACGCGGCGAGCATCGCGGCTCCGCCGCAGGCCGCGGACATCGCGGGGGAGCATGCGCCGGCAGAATTTCACACGCCAGGAGTGAAAACCATCGCGCAAATCGCGGCGTTTACCGGATTGCCTGTGACGTCACAGATCAAGAGCGTCGTGATGGTCGCCGATGGCAACACGATGCTGGTGTTGCTGCGCGGCGATCACCAACTGAGCGAGAGTAAACTGGCCGCGATCACGGGCGCGCGGGAACTTCGTCCCGCGACGGCGGAAGAGTTGCGCGTCGCCTTCGGCGCGGACGCCGGATCGCTGGGTCCGGTTGGCGTCCGGGGCGTGCGAATTCTCGCCGACGATGTTTTGCGCGGGCGGCGCAACATGATTTCGGGCGCGAATCGCAACGACTATCATTTGCGCCACGTCACGCCCGGCAAGGATTTCGAAGCCGAATTTTTCGATCTCAGGCTCGCTGCCGAGGGCGATCGCTGCGTCATCGACGGCGCCCCCCTGGAATTCGTGCCGGCTCGCGTGATTCGCGACGCCGAAGCGGCGCTGGCGGTGATCGTGGAACGGAACGCCGACGTGGACGGGATTGTGCTGCCGCCGGCGATCGCGCCGTTTACTGCGGTCGTGACGCCGGTGCATCCGGAAAGGTTGGAGACGGCGCGAAAGATTTACGAAGATTTGCTCGCGCAGGGCGTAGACGCGCTGCTCGACGACCGCGACGCGCGGCCGGGCGTGAAGTTCAAGGACGCGGATCTGATCGGCATTCCCTACCGGATCAACGTCGGCAAGAAGCTCGCCGAGGGATTTGTAGAGTTCGTGACGCGCAGTCCGAGGATGTCCGTGGATGTTCCGGTGGCGGACGTTCGAATACCGAAATAGGTCCACGGCCTTACGAGTGTAAAAAAGCCGAATAGCGAAGGACGGCGGGTCTCCAGACCCGCGCCGGGAACCCATTCCCGGCTGTCGGGCAATGGAAAAACAACGCCCGTTAGGGAACCGGCTGCGGGAAAGGATTCCCGCCGTCCAACAGGCTCGTCGGGTCTTCACACTGACTTTTCTAGGCTCCTCCGCTAATACTCGACGCTCACCAGGAAAAGTCCTCGCGCCGGAGCGGAGGGACCGGCGGGAATTCCGCAGCCGGGTTGAAGCCGGGCTTCGAGATCCTGGCGCATGAGGTTTCCCTTGCCGGCCTCGAGCAGCACGCCCACCATGTTGCGCACCATGTGCTTCAGGAATCCGTTGCCGCGCACGCGATAGATCAGTAGATCGCCGCGGCGTTCGGCGCGCGATGAATAGATGACGCGGACTTTGGATAATCCAAGTTCGTCTTTTTCGTCGGAGGCGGCGAAGGCGGAAAAATCGTGTTCGCCTTCCAGCAGAGGCGCGAGGCCGATCACGCGCGCTTCGTCGAGCGGGAACGGATGGTGATAGACGTAGAGGCGCTCGAAGGGCGGGCAGATTTCGGCCCGCCAGATTCGGTACTCGTACGTTTTCGCTGTCGCCCGAAAGCGGGGATGAAAATCGGGCGCGGCTTCGGCTACCTCGAGGACGCGGATGTCGCGCGGCAGAAGCCGATTTACCGCCTTGCGAAGATTCTCGACGGGGATCGGGTTGGTAAGCGTGAAGCCGGCCACCTGCGCGAGAGCGTGCACGCCCGCGTCGGTCCGTCCCGAGCCTTCGACACCCACGGCCGAACCCTCGATTTCGGTGAGCACGGTTTCGAGCGCGCCCTGGATGGTCGGGAGGTCGGGCTGCACCTGCCAGCCATGATAATTCGTCCCATCGTAACTGACGGTAACGCGGATGCGGCGGGCGGGGCGCGCTACCGGCGGATTGCTTGCGCCGTCGAGAGGCGTCATGCCGCGGGGCGCGAGCCTGGCTTCACCACCGGAAGTCCCTGCTTGCACAAAGGACATTCTTCCGGCGCATAGGCGATCACATCGAGCGTCGCCAGCGCGACGCGCTGGACGCCGAGATCCGCGCGGCCTCCGCTGCGATCGATAATCGAACCTGCCCCGAGCACGCGCACACCCGCGTCGTTGAGCAGCGTGATCACCTCGCGCGTGCTTCCGCCCGTGGTGACGACGTCTTCGATGACGATGGCGGTTTCCCCCGGCGCGAGCGAGAATCCGCGGCGCAGCGCCATCTTGCCCTCGGCATCGCGCTCGGTGAACAGAAAGCGGACAGGCTTGGCGGGAGATCCCTTGGCGCGCGCGACCTCGTGGCCGATGATCAGGGCTCCGATGGCGGGCGAGACGACCAGATCGCAGGCAGGCAGACGGGCGGCGAGTTCCCTGCCAAATCGCTCGGCGTGCGCGGGGTACTGGAGGACCAGCGCGCATTGCAGATATTCGCTGGAATGGAGACCGCTGGTCAGGCGAAAGTGGCCGCGCAGATAGGCGCCCGTTTCGCGGAACACTTGCATGACGGCTTCAGACACGAAACAAATATAGCAATCCAGGAGCGGCTAAAGCGCGTGGTTCGCCAGGCATCCGTTCGTGCCGGGCGGGGGTAGCGGGATTGCAAGACCGGTGGTGCTTCTCGGCCAGTGCCGCTCAAGATCAATCACCCGGTTCGTAAGTCTTACCGCTCAGGACGGGAAGGATTGCCGCCGGCCGTCGCAGAAATCCTTGATTATCTGTCTGATGCGATGTTGACGACGCGTGGCACGCGGATTGCTGACTAGTCGGGCGTGATGAGAAAGAAAGGCTCAAGAAATCGCCGCCAACCCTCCAGAAATTCCCTCGTGGTTTCCCCTTTACTCTCTCCCTTGACCCCTCTTGTTAGTACTCCTCTAGCGGCGGTTTCTTGAGCATACGACCGTTGTAGTACCGATTTAGAGCAAACGGCTAAAGATACTCGGCTACGAGGTCGATAGCCAATAGATGAAACGGAATTCTCCCGCGACCGAATCCGAGCAGAATGAAGTTCGCTTCCAGCTCAGCTTGTTGAACCTGCTCTACCCGAGTGGGGCCTCCGAGCGCCAAGTGACGGAATTGGAAGGACTGTTAAATCTCCCCGTCGTTCTGGCGCCGCGGTAAGCTCGAAGGCCCTTTACTTTGCCGGCGGCCGCCTGGCGACCGCTACGTCCGGGACGCGGCGGCTGCGACCTGATGGATGGCGTACAGAGGCATCGGGGCTGGGAAGTTGCCATCGCCGAGCACTTCGCGAATCGCCATATTGGTGTCGAAATACACCTGCCAATAGTGATCGTTGTGCGTGTAAGGGCGGATCGCCAACACGGGTCCGGCGGGCGTAAAGGATGCGATGACGACGTCAGGCTCCGGCTTCGCCGCTACGTTGGGGATCTGCTGAATTCTGGCTTTGAGCGCCGCGACGACCTTTTGGGGATCGGCCGCGCCTGAAATCTGAGCCGACAAATCCACGCGCCGGTAAGGATTCGCGGTGAAGTTCTGGAGGTTGTCGGAAAACAGCCTGTTGTTGCCGACGTAAGTGCAAACATTATCGGGCGTGAAAATCTTGGTGACGAACAGCCCGACCTCTTCAACCGTACCGGTGACGCCGCCGCCTGAGATGAAATCGCCGACCTTGAACGGACGCAGCACGACCAGGAAAATTCCGGCAGCGAAATTCGCGAGCAGTCCACCCCAGGCGGTTCCGACCGCGAGGCCCGCGCCGGCCAGCAGCGCCGCAATACTGGTGGTTTGCACGCCGAAATAGCCCAGGATCGCGATGACCAGCGTGATGTTGAGAATCACCGAAACGGTGTTGCCGATAAAACGCAGCAGCGTCGGCTCGATTTTCTGCTTGGCAAGCGCCTTTTGCAGCAAGCCGACGGCGAAGCTGATGAGCCAGCGGCCCATGATATAGAGCGCAATCGCGCCCAGCACTTGTAGTCCGACTCCGGTCAGCGTGGTTTCCGCGACCTTCACCATATTGTTCCAGTCCACGTGTTCCTCCTTTTCCGCTTCTCGTGCGGCCGTCCGGCGACGCTGCGAAGCCGGTACGGTAACGCTTCCGATCAGGATACTATTCGAACATTTTCCCCCGCAGCAGGTAGTGCACGGCGTGGTTTATAATCGGGGCATGTTGGTTCCTCGGGCCGCGATCGGTATTTTTCTGCTGGCTGCGGCGAGTTACGGGCAGGCTCCCGAGAGCCCCGCCGCGCAAAATAATCCCGCGAACGCACCCGAACCCTCCGGTCCCACAATCCGCCTGCAAGTCGAGGAAGTGATCGTACCAGTAACGGTGACCGATCCCAAGGGGCGCTTCATTTCGAACCTGGAGCAGAAGGATTTCGAGGTTCTGGAAGACGGCAAGCCGCAGAAGCTGAGTTACTTTTCGCGCGAGCGCGCGCAGCCCGTGGTGGTCGGTCTTCTGTTGGACCTGAGCAACTCGAGCCGCACGCAATGGAAGAATTTCCAGACGGCGGCGACGGAGCTCGCCCTGACGCTGCTGCCGGGCAAGGAGCAGTTCGCGGGCTATTTGATCGGTTACGGCAACAAGGCCGAACTGATGGTGAACACCACCACGGATCCGGAGCCGATCGTGGCGAAGATTCGCGATCTGAAACCGGGCGGCGGAGCGGCGCTGTACGATTCGATCTACATCGCGTGCACGAACCGTGCGCTGATCAAAGGCGAGCCGATCGAGCCCCGCCGCATTCTCGTGGTCATCGGCGACGGCAACGACAACGCCAGCTCCAAGACGCTCGAGGAAGTGCTGGAAGTGGCCCAGAAGAACCTGGTGACGATTTACGGCATCAGCACGTCGGCTTACGGCACGCGCAATGAAGGCGATGAAAACCTGATCCGCCTGGCCGAGGAAACCGGAGGGCGGGTGGAATATCCGCTCGAAGATATTTACAAAGACGTCCAGGGATTCGCTGCGGTGCCGCAGGACGAAGGCAATTTTGCCTTCAAGGTCGGGACCGGCGGTTTCGCTTCGGCGATGTCGTCGGCGATTTTCCGCTCCATCGCCAACGTCGCGGGAGAAGTCACCACCCAGTACATTCTGCGCTACATCCCCGCAAGCAGCGACGCGTCCGGCAAGTTCCGCAATCTCAATGTGCGGGTCGCGTTGCCGGACGTGAAGGTGCGCGCGCGTAAGGGTTATTACCCGACCGTTCCTTAACCCATTTCCTAGCCCTTTTGCGTACCGCGTGGCCAGTGGCGCGGCATATGCGATAATTCGTGCTTGCGAGCCGCTTTTCCGTTCGATGTGGAAGGGCGGCCGATAAGGGCACGTAAGCATGCCTGCGGCGATACTGCATCGAGCGCGCTACTCGTTGCTGACCATTAACCTGCCCGGCGTGGAAGACACCGTAGCGGGGGTGCTGCTGGAGGATCCGGCGACCGACCAATTGCATATCCGCTTGCGCCGGGACTGGGATGCCGTAGCTCCGGAGGATTCCGAGGTGCTATCCGCGCTGGAAACAGATCTAGCTGGGAAGGCCAGGGAATCGGGAGCAGCGGCGCTGTTGGATTATCTTGAACAAACGCTCTCGAACGTCGTCCGGATCACCGACCGCCGCGACATTGCCGTCGAGGACTTCGACCGCGCGCTGGGGCGCCTCTACCGCGAGCACGTCTCATCGGAGGTGCGGCCGTTTGTGACGCACCTTCCGCGCTATTCGCTGGCCGTAGCGGCCGGACCCTTTCTGGAAAATGCCGAAGTGGAAGCCCTGGGTTGGGACGAAGCCCCCGCGGAGCTGCGCTTGAGCCGGGACATGTTCGTCTGCAGGATTCAGGGGCGGTCCATGGAGCCGGTGATTCCCGACGGCGCGCTGTGCGTGTTTCGGAGGGGCGTCACGGGCTCACGCCAGGGGCGGCTGGTGCTGGTGGAAGCGCTCGGCGGAGGCGCGAACGATCGCTATACGGTGAAACGGTACCGGAGCGGGAAGGCCCACGGGCCGGGAGACGAATGGTCCCACGAGCGGATCCGGCTGGAGCCGCTGAATTCCGAATTTGAGGCGTGGGATTTAAATCCGGAAGAAGAGCGCTACCGGATCGTCGCGGAGTTCGTGCAGGTGCTGGACTAGTGTGGTGTCTCAGAAATTCGCATACAAATCGACGCCATCTATCCACGTCATTCCGAGCGCAGCGAG
>Ga0187771_10003101_pt1 | contig 11563 bp, 10 predicted proteins | sample 0116_SJ02_MP15_1_FD_133139 | JGI IMG/M metagenome (GOLD analysis project Ga0187771, IMG submission 133139) | Tropical peat soil microbial communities from peatlands in Department of Meta, Colombia - 0116_SJ02_MP15_10_MG | ecosystem: Environmental > Terrestrial > Soil > Wetlands > Peat | place... | reverse complement strand
TCATGCGGGTTGGCGGGAGATTCGTAACGCAGCGGGGCTTTCAGACGGCTTTCGTCGATACATAGCAATACGAGATCGCGCCTGCCTCGATAGAAAGAGTTGGCCGTATCGACGACCTGATCGATCGTCGAGCAGTGGATGAAGCCCTCGGCATCCAGCGAAGGCGCAACGTAGACGCCGCCGCGCTGCGCCGCTTCCCAATCGTCGCGCGTGGTGATGTGAAAGATTTGTTTCATGACGAGCAGCGACGGTCCAATCTAGGCGGGCTTTCGACACGTTGGAACCGCGTCGGACCGCTTATTCCCTCCACCATTTTTTCCCATGGGGGAGGGTCAGGGAGGGGTGCTGAGGCGCATCGGTTTCCTCGGCTCGCAATCGACTCTGCAAATGGCTCTTGCACCTGATGAGCACTTTCCCTACGCAATGGGTTATGCGCTACGCGATCGATCTCCCCAATTTCGGACCTTACGCGAATCCACGAACGCTCGCCGATCTCGCGCGCGAGGCCGAAGACGCCGGATGGGAAGGGTTTTTCATCTGGGATCATATCCAAGTCGGTTGGCCAGCTACGGTCGGCGATCCATGGATTGCGCTGGCGGCGATTGCGTGCGCGACCAGCCGGATCGTCATCGGCCCGATGGTCACGCCGCTTGCGCGACGGCGTCCGGCCAAGGTCGCGCGCGAAAGCGTATCGCTCGACTACCTCTCCAACGGTCGCCTCATCCTCGGCGTCGGACTCGGCACTGATTTTTTTGGCGAATTCTCGAAACTCGAAATCCCGAGCGATGAGCGGACGCGCGCCGCGATGCTCGACGAAGCTCTCGCGATCCTGCTCGGCCTGTGGACCGGCGAAGAGTTCTCATTTGAAGGCCTGCATTACAAAGTCGAGAAAACGACCTTTCTGCCAAAACCGCTGCAATCGCCGCGTATCCCGATTTGGACGGCAGGGACATGGCCGCGCATCCGACCGTTTCGGCGCGCGGCGTTGTTTGACGGCGTTTTTCCGACGGGTGCTGATATCGAGAAACCCCTCGCACCGGCTGATATTCGCGCGATTGCGGAGTTCATCCGAGTCAATCGTAAAACGTCAGCGCCTTTCGACGTAGTCGCGGATGGAAGTACGTCCGGCGATTCGCGCGACCAGGATCGCGAGATTGTCGCACCCTATGAGCAGGCGGGCGCTACATGGTGGGTCGAATCATTCCTTCCGTGGAAGACGGGTTTCGACGCCGTCCGTGCGCGCATCCGCAAAGGACCCCCGCGCGTGTAATCAGGCTTAGGTCGATTGTGCGCAAGCGTCGCGCATAATCGCATTGTATTTCGAGGACAGATCAGCAAGCTAACCGTCAGTTTCTTTGTTGGGACGCTTTCGCTAGGATCTAACACTCGGCTGCTCTGCTTGAAACTCCAGCCCTGACACGGGCGGGATGCGCGCCAAGGATTAAAGCTATGACGAAAGACCAGGTTCTCGCCGAATTGAAACTGTTTTCACTGGGAACTGACGGCATTGGCGGCTGGATTCGAGGGGATGCTGACGAAAGGATTTTTGAGCGACTCGGTAGAATTGACGAAGAAGCCCTTACTAAGGTGCAGCTGAACCAACTCTTGGCTTTCGGCCACGAGGCACCAGTTTCCGATGACTTCTTCAGATACTATTGGTTCGAAAAGCCGAGCGAGCATCCGTACAACGTTTCCCAGTTACCGGATTTCGTTTCAACCGCGCCGACGGCGAAGGGCATCTCGTCGGTGCGACATCTTAAGTGGGGCCTTTACCGTCTCTTCGTTGACGCCTTGCTATATTTTGGAAACGTGCGAACGGCCTACCGAAGCCTCAGGGCACTTTCGCAGGCAGACTTGCGCGCGTTCTATGGACGCAGGAGGTTCGATACAGGCCTGATCCAGAACAGAGGACCTGCTCTGCCGCTGGAATTCATTTCGAAGGACGACCGTCATTTGATTTCTGAAATGGCATGCAAGTCCTATGGCGACGATCCGGAATCACAAGGCGAACTCAAGCAGGCACTTATTGAAGCGTACAAGGCAGCCAAGAGCGCAAGCCGAAAGGCGGTAACCTTCAGAGAGCTGATAGGAGAAAATCTCGAAAGAAAGTACGCCGAACGACAGGAAGAGTTTATTTTCTCGGCAACGGACGTTCTGGACGAAACTGTCAGCTCCGAAGAAGACCTCGTATCGAAATACGGGAAGGTCGCAAAACGCTTTGCTGCAGCCCATGCTCTCGCGTTGAAAAACACAGACTATTATCTGTCAATGGTCAACGATCTTGATGTTTACGTCGCAACCAGCATGCGAAAGAGAGAAGACTTTAGAAAGATGGCAGACGACTGCGAGAAGATATTCTCAGACAGGAGACTTGCCGATCTTCAGTTACGCTACTTCGATCCTACCATGAGCGCCGCTAAGAGTCATGAAGACAAAGGAGTGGTCGAGTGTCTCATGGTCAAGTGCGCTAAGGCCTTGGTTTACTGCGCTGGCGAGAAAGAGAGCTACGGCAAGCACGCCGAAGCGGCAATGGCCCTCAGCCTGGGAAAGCCAGTCATATTCTACTGCGACCAAGAACGGCGGAAACGGTTCTACCGAGATGTGCATCCGTTAAGCAGGCTTATCGAGTTTCAGACCGGAGTTGTAGTCGGCGCGATGGTGACTGATTCCCTCGACGAGGTAACGGAACTCCTGTATCGAATCTTTCAAAACAAGATGGAATACCGACTCGAGCAACCTAAGCCTGGATATCTCAAGTTAAAGGAAAACCTGACTGGTTCTGTCGTTCGACTGCAAACCAACGATCGGATGCTGACAGAAACCTTCTGGAACCATTATCATTCTCGCGAACCGGCCCTGAGATAGTCCCGAGAAGGGTTGAGAGGCAGGGCGGCTGCTGCCAGTCTCAAAAGCTTTCCTTTGAGGTGCGAGACGCGCCTTCGACGCCGTCCGTGCGCGCATCCGCAAAGGCCCCCCGCGCGCTTAGCCGATTGCAAATCATTCGCTGCCGAGGACGCGGCGCGCCTTTTCCACGGCGCTGTGAGGACCGGCAATCGCGACGATGTCGCCGTCGCGGATAAGCTCGTTGCCTGACGGAATTACGGTATTATTTTCGTCGCGCGCGATACCGACGACTGTCGCGCCCGTATCGCGCAATCCAAGCTCGCGCAAGGTCTTCCCGATAGCAGCGCTTTGCGGTGAAATCGCCACCGCCGAGACGGGGCCCACTCCCGGGAGCACAGGTTCTTCGACCTGCGTCGTCCGACCGCCCGCGCCCTTGCGCCACGACGCATCGCCGATCAGCGCAACAACGTGGCGCATCTCCACTTCCATCCGCTGCATCCCACGCCACGTTGCTATGGCGAGCGCGATTGCAGCCGCCCCGACGATCACCACGCCGTCGATCGGTTCCAGGAACGGCTGAACGATCGCGAGCACGATCATCACGAACGCGACCATCGCCGTGACCCGCACCATCTCACGCAGGCTTCCCCACGCCGGATGCTCCATCGTCGCCTCGCGGCTTGCTTCGGGCAGTGTGCGCCACGCGAGCGCGTCCGCGAGATTCCCCGACGCCCGATACATCGCAAGCCCGGGAAGCATGCAAATCGCGATCGCCGCAACTTGAACGATTGGCTCAGCAGATTCGATCGACATACCGGTCACGTGCGCGATCCATTCGGCAATCGGGAGCATAAAATGCTCGCTTGCGATAATCACGGCTACGATTACGACCACACCGGAGACAGCCGTCGCCAGCACTCGGCGGACGCTGGTGCGTCGCGCGACGGAATCGGTGTGCACCAGTTCCGCCATATATCCGCCGTAAAGCAAATCGAACACGCGCAGCGTCGACGGAATCCGCGCCTCGAAAGCATGGCTGAGGGGAGCGCTTGCCGCGATCAGAAACGGGGTGAGGAAGGTCGTGATCACCGATACCGCAATCGCGAGCGAATAGAGTTGCGCGCGCGCCGCATGCATCCGCAGTCCGAGGCCGGCGATGATAAATGAGAACTCCCCTATTTGCGCCATACTGAGGCCGGCGCCGAGCGCAACGCGCGGACCGCTGCCGACCAGGATCGCACCGGTCGTGACGCCGACCAGCTTTCCGATGACAACAGCGACAGTCAGAACAATCAGCGCCTGCCAGTGCGCGGCCACCAGCGACGGATCGAGCATCATCCCAACCGACACGAAAAACACGGCGCCGAACATATCGCGCACCGCGACGATCGCGCTTTCAACTTTGTGCGCCTCGCCGGATTCAGCCACCAGAGACCCCGCGAGGAAGGCGCCCAGCGCGACGGAGTAACCGGCATGCTCGGCGATAATCGCGAATGCGAAGCAAATCCCGATGCTCGCGATGAGCAGCGGCTCGCTGCGATCGAGTCGGGCGACGATACGAATCGCACGCGGAACAACCAGCATCCCGCCCGCGACCATCGCCGCAAGGAACAGCGCCAGCGTCCCGACCGTCGTCAGGATCATCGAGGCGCTGACCTGGTTGCCCGATGCAAGCGCGGTGAGCACCGCGAGTTCGATGACCGCTACGAGATCCTCGGCCAGCAGCACGCCGAAAACCAGCTCGCGCAATCCAGCCGGCGCGTGATGGCGTTCGTAGGCCTTTACGACGATTGTCGTGCTGGACATCGAGAGCAGCGCTCCGGTGAATACGCTCTCCAGCGTCGACCACCCCATCGCGCGACCGCACACGTATCCGAGCCAGATCATCAACGCGACTTGAAGCGCGGTTACGAACCCGGACTTGGGGCCGAGCCTGACGAGACGGCGGATGCTGAATTCCAGTCCCAGACCGAACATCAACAGGATGAGGCCGAGTTCGCCGAGAGAATCGATACGGGCCTTGTCCGCGAACAGCGGTATCGGGACGTGTGGGCCGACGACCATCCCGGCCAGCAAATATCCGATGACGACGGGCTGGCGCAGGTACTCGAAGATGACGGTCGTCAGCGCCGCGACGCACATCGCAAGCGCGAGGTCTTCGACGAAATTGTGGGAAATCAGGGTCGGCAGCGCGCGTCCCTCCGCGCCCTGAAGGTTACACGTCGGAGGGAGGGAAAACTAACTCCGATAAGTAGGGGAGGTAGCATGCCGTCGGATACCACAAATTGGTCATCCTGAGCGCAGCGAGATTCTTTCGAGCGGAGTCGAAGGACCTCGCCCGGTCCTCCGGGCGTTTATCCGGAGTGAGCCTTGGACGCGCGGCAAGCCGCGCGAGATCCTTCACGGAGCCTGTCCTGAGGCTTTGCGAAGGAACAGCCTTCGTTCAGGATGACGATCGGAGATGCCGCTGTGGGAAGCAACCTATTTATAAGAAACTCACCTTAGATCGGCCACCCTCGGTAGGACTTTCGTCCAGAACAGCTCGATCGTCTTCATCAATCGATCGTGCGGAAGGAGGCTGTTGTACATCCACGCAAAAATCCATCGCACCGGCAGCCGCTTCGCAATCGTCTCAAGCTGGCGCGTGACGGTGTCCACCGTCCCGACGAACGCCAGGCCCTCGTTGAACAGATCCGCATCCTGACCCGTCGCCGGATCGGCCAATCCCTTCGAGAAGCCGAACGGCGCAAACCACTGCTGACCGCAGAAGTATCCGCTGTCATGCCATAGCCGATACGCTTCCTCGTCGCTGTCTGCGATTACGACGTCGCGCAGCACACCCATCCCTTCGCCGAGCGGATTCCCGGATACGTCAGCGTAAATCTCGCAAAGCTGATGCTCTAGCTTGGGATGCAGCGGCGGCAGTATCGCCGTCACACCTTCCGACGCGCACCATCTGATGCTGCGCTCTGATGACGCGAACGGCTGAAAAAGCGGAGGATGCGGCTTCTGCACGGGCTTGGGAACGACGGATACTGCCTTGACGATTCCGTTTTCGACGCCTCCGCCCCAGTTGCGCGTCGCTTCGAGTTCCCACGGCGTATCGCCCGGCGGAATCCGCCAGTATCTGCCCTGATACGAGATGAAGTCCCTGGTCCAACAATCCTTGATGATGCGAAAGTTCTCCTCGAACGCCGCACGATTGGCAGCATCGATTTCGTCGTGCTCGTGCGGCAGCGCGCCGTGAATCCCGTGGGTTTGCTGCGCCATGATATCGACCCATCGCCGCTGATATCCGCGCGCGAATCCGGCGTTCGCGCGTCCGCCCGTCATATGGTCGAGCATCGCGATATCCTCGGCGACGCGAATCGGATTCTGCGACGGCAATACGATCCCGAGTTGTCCGACGCGAAGGCGCTTCGTCTGCATCGCGACATACAGATCGAGCAGGACGGGATTGTTCGACATCTCGAAGCCTTCGACGTGAAAATGATGCTCCGTGAAGCTCATCGAGTCGTAGCCGAGATCGTCGGCGAGCTTCGCCTGCGCGGAGATCTCGCGCAGCATCCGATCGTAGATGTCGCCCCGCAGGCCCACCCTGCCCTGTTCGATTTCAGCCTTGCTGCCGACGGTCGGCAGGTAAAAGAGAGATACCTTCATGTCCACCTCTGATTGCGATCGGACGCCCCGGCCTGATCGTGTGTGCGAATCTAAAACGATCGTTAAGGAGGCGGCAAGCTCACGACCATTAAACGATCGTTTTGCTTTGCCGGGCGGCGTCGAGCGGGATTATATTTTCGTCTTCGAGATGGATTCGCACGTACAGGAGCAGAAATCGCGATGCGTCTGAAAGACAAGATCGCATTGATTACGGGCGGGGGATCCGGAATCGGCGAGGCGACGGCAAAGACCTTCGCTCGCGAGGGCGCCGCGGTCGTCGTCGTCGATTTGAACGAAGAAGGCGCCGCTCGCGTCGCAGGCGAAATCCGCAAAACTGGAGGCATGGCGGAGTCGCTCGTGGCTGACGCAGGAGTTCCGAAAGAGATCGAACGGATGATCAAATTTCCGGTCAACAAGTTCGGACGCCTCGATATCCTTCACAACAACGCGATCTTTGTCGAAGCCGGTCATATCCACGATCTCTCGCTCGAAGGATGGCAGAAGACGCTGGATGTCGGCCTGACCGCGTACTGGTATGCGATCAAGATCGCGATCCAGACGACGATGCTCAAGCAGGGACGCGGCGCGATCGTCAACACCGCGTCGGTGTCAGGACTCGCGGGCGACTACACGCTCGGCGCTTACAACGCGGTCAAGGCGGGAGTCGTAAACATCTCGCGTGTGACGGGAATCGAGTACGCGCGCAAGGGAATCCGATGCAACGCCGTATGCCCAGGGCCGATCGCGACGCCTCCGCTCGCGCGAATCGAAGCGGAGCGACCCGACGTGGTCGCGCGCGTGCGCGACGCTATTCCTATGGGACGTCTCGGCAAGCCGCAGGAGATCGCGAACGTTGTGCTGTTCCTCGCCAGCGACGAAGCATCGTTCGTAACGGGCGCATTCTTCGTCGCCGACGGCGGATTATGGGCGCATTCCGGGATGCCAAGCCTGTCGGGCCAGGGTCCGGAATGGTAAATCGTTCAATCGCAATCGAATCGTAAATCAAACCTCAATGGAGTGAACAAATGTCACAGCAGCAGTTGCAGGCGCTAATTCAGATGCTGAAGGCGCAGCCAATCATCGAGTCGCCGGACGTCGCGACCACGCGCGCCGGGTTCGAACAGATGGCGGCCGCTTTTCCTGTCGAACCGGACGTGAAATGCGAACCGGTCAGCGCCGGCGGCGTCAAGTCTGAATGGATTACCGCGCCCGGCGCGGATAGCGGTCGCGCGATTCTTTATCTTCACGGCGGCGGCTACGTGATCGGCTCGATCAATACGCATCGCGCGCTCGCCGGAAGAATCTCGCGCGCCGCGCAGGCTCGCGTGCTCGTGATTGATTATCGCCTCGCCCCTGAGCACCCGCATCCCGCGGCCGTCGAGGACGCCGTCGCCGCGTATCGATGGATGCTCTCGACGGAACTGAAGCCGTCGCGCATCGCGGTTGCGGGCGATTCCGCCGGCGGCGGTCTCACCGTCGCGACGTTGGTCGCGATCAAGGATGCGAGGCTTCCGATGCCGGCAGCAGGCGTGCCGCTCTCGCCGTGGGTCGATCTCGAAGGAATCGGAGAATCGATGACTACGAAGGCGTCGGTCGATCCGATGGTGCAGAAAGAGGGCCTCGTCGCGATGGCGCAGGCGTATCTTGCCGGCAAAAGCGCACGAACTCCGCTCGCGGCGCCTCTTTATGCCGATCTTTCGGGGCTGCCTCCGCTTCTCATCCAGGTCGGCACGTGGGAGACGCTGCTTGACGACTCGACGCGGCTTGCCGAGCGCGCAAAAAAGTCCGGCGTGAACGTCACACTGGAGCCGTGGGAGAATATGGTCCACGTATGGCAACTGTTCGCGCCGATCCTCGACGAGGGGCAGCAGGCGATCACGCGAGTCGGAGAGTTCGTTCGCAAGCACGCGGCGTGAGACAAGATAGGACGAGGGCGTGGCGGCGCGACGCCGCCCACGCCGTCGCTTCAGCCATCAGAGGAGCGTTGAGCCATGCCGACGTTTCAATCCGGCGACCTAAGCCTCTATTACGAGGAATTCGGCTCCGCGTCCGCCTATCCGATTCTGCTGTTCGCGCCGGGCGGAATGCGCTCGAGTATCGAGTTCTGGAAGCGGAGTCCGTTCGATCCCACCGTCGAGCTTGCGCGCGATTTTCGCGTGATCGCGATGGACCAGCGCAATGCAGGACGCTCGCGGGCGCCGATTACTGCGTCGGACGGATGGGACAGCTATGCGTCGGATCACGTTGCGCTGCTCGACCATCTCAAGGTCGCGCGATGTCACGCGATGGGTGGATGTATCGGGTCATCGTATTCGTTCGGATTGATCAAAGCCGCGCCAGATCGCGTCAGCGCCGCAGTGTTGCAGAACCCGATCGGACTTTCTCCGGTGAATCGGCCGATGTTTCTCGAAATGTTCAACGGATGGGCAGGGGCGCTCAAGAGCGAACGCCCGGAGATCGACGAAAGCGCGTTTGGTCCGTTTCGCGATCGGATGTACGGCGGCGATTTTGTCTTCAACGTGTCGCGCGATTTCGTTCGCGCGCTAAAGACGCCGCTGCTGATTCTGTGCGGTAGCGACGACTACCATCCGACGTCGATTTCCGAGGAGATCGCGAAGCTTGCGCCGAATGCGGAATTCGTCCGCACCTGGAAAACGCCCGACGTGGTGAAGGAAGCCGTCGCGCGCGTCCGTGAATTTCTCAAGAGTCATACACCAAGATAGAAAATTCACGTATTCGGATGGCAAGAGCGTCTGCGCGCGAGCGGCGGGTTCCAAACGCGCACAAAAAGGAAAAACTCGCGTCGAGTCTGACTCCGGCAGCGACCGTGCCAACGTGGTCGCGAATCGATACGATCGCGATCGTCGCCCTTACGATCGTCGCCGCCGCGCTGCGACTCTGGCATCTCGGATACCCGCCGGGCCCTGTCTTCGACGAGATCAATTTTGTCGGCGATGCGGGAGCGTACTTGCGACGCGAGCAGTTCTTCACGCCTCATCCGCCGCTGACGATTCAACTGATTGCGCTGGGGATGTGGCTATTTGGCGATCACACGTGGTCGTGGCGTCTGAGCAATGCGCTCGTCGGAACCGCTCTGGTCGCGATTACCTACCTGCTCGGTCGGCGGTTATTTCAATCGCGCCTTGCGGCGGCGCTCGCAGCGGCATTTGTCGCGCTAGACGGAATGTTTCTAATCGATTCGCGGACGGGAGTTCTGGATATCGTTTACATAACGACGGCGGCACTCGCCTACCTGCTGCTGTTTCGATTCGCACAAATCCGAGACTCCGCCGATCGACGTCGCACGCTGGTGTTTCTCGCAGTCGCCCTTGGGCTGTGCCTAGGTGCGAAGCTGATGGTGCCGATCATCGCCGTGATTCTGGTCAGCGGATCGCTGATTTACGTACTCGAGACGGAGCAGAGAATCGGAACAAAGCGCCGCGAGCGTCATCGCAAAGTAATCGCAGCGCTGCTCCTGACGGGATCGATATCCGCGATCGTGTATTTTTTGGTGTTCGTCCCGAACTTCATCGCCCTGCGATGGGGTGGAATTGAGGCGTGGTGGCGGTACGTCAACGCGACGCGATGGTTCGAAGCGCACATGAACGCCGGCGAGAAGACATTCTGGAGCGACGGGCGCGCCTCGCCATGGTGGAACTGGCCGCTGATGCTCCATCCGTTCATCTATTGGCAACGCAGTATGCCTGACGGCGCCGTCGCAACTGTGTGGTTTGCACCGAACCCGATCCTTTGCTGGGCGGCGCTCGGCGCTATCTTCGTGACTATCTTGCGGCTGTTCAGGAGTCCCACATTTACAGACGGGTTCGTCGTCGCTGGCTACATCGGGTTTCTGGCGATCTACATGCCGGTCAGTCGCACACTGTACGAGTATCACTACATGCCGGCGCTGTATTTTGGATATCTGGCACTGGCCGGGATCCTCGCACGATGCTGGCGCAGCGCAACCATCGGATTCGAGCAGTTGATAATGTTGCTCGCGCTGGTTCCCGCGGCCGAATTAGGATTCGGGTTTGTCGGCGGCAGCATCGCCCTCGCGGCACTGTTTGCGGCGTGGGGAGTGAGCCTTCGCCGTTTCGCTCTGTCGGGGCGATTCGCATGCGTATCGTGTGCGACGGCGGCGTTCGCCGCATTCATATATTTCGCTCCGCTTTATTTCGCGATGCCGATTTCTCCCGCGGGGTTTCATTCGCGCATGTGGATGCAAGGCCCTGGCACCGCGGATTGGTCGTGCTGTCCGGTAAAATGAACGTCCTTAGACTCTCGCTGTTCGCCGTCGCGTCTTGGGCGATCCTCGCGATGCTTGCGCCTCATATTTCGCTCGCCTCCGAGAATCTTCTCGTTAACGGCGATTTCGCTTCGGGCGCCGAAAGTTCTCCCGCCGCGTGGACGCCGGAGTCATGGGTATCGTCGCCGGATACGCACTATCGATGGATAGCGCCGTTGCGCGACCACCCCGGTGAACTCGAAATCGAAACCGCGGGCATGGTCAATGACGCGCGATGGGTGCAGACGGTCCATCTCGATCCGGGTTGGTACCACATCCACGCGGAGGCAAGGAGCGAAAACGTCGGAGCGGGTCCGGGCCTGGCCGGGGCCGCGATCGGGATTCTCGAATTCGGTACGCGCTTCGATCAGATAAAGGGCGACAGCGATTGGACCGAGCTTGGATTCTACCTCAATGTCGCCGAACCTGCCGACGTCCGGGTCGTACTCAGGCTCGGAGAGCCCTGGCAATACAACACGGGGCGCGCGTTCTTCAGAAACGCCGCGATCGAGCGCGTCGACGGTCCTGTGGCAGGCGCGCAGATCTGGAACCTTTCAGAAGCCCGCTCGATTTGGAGTGGCAATCGCCTATCGATTGTGCCGGTGTTCGTCTTGCTCGGAGTTGCGGCAGCAATCGGATGGCGGCTGTGCAAGACGCTGTAGAATTCTAATGCTTCATCAGTCGCACGCTGCGCAGAAATCGCGGCTTCAGCAGCACGACTTCGAGCGGTAGGACCGTCAGCGCGAGCAGCGCGTTGAACGCCATCACCAGCGC
>Ga0187771_10003100_pt1 | contig 11564 bp, 9 predicted proteins | sample 0116_SJ02_MP15_1_FD_133139 | JGI IMG/M metagenome (GOLD analysis project Ga0187771, IMG submission 133139) | Tropical peat soil microbial communities from peatlands in Department of Meta, Colombia - 0116_SJ02_MP15_10_MG | ecosystem: Environmental > Terrestrial > Soil > Wetlands > Peat | place... | reverse complement strand
GTTCCAGTCTACTTGTATGAGGCAGCCGCGACGCGCCCTGATCGGAGGAACCTTGCAGACGTCAGAAAGGGCGAATTCGAAGGATTACGTGAAGAGATAGGCAAGAACCCCGATAAGAAGCCCGACTTTGGACCCGACGCAATTCACCCCACAGCTGGTGCAACAGCTATAGGAGCAAGACAAATTTTAATCGCCTACAACATCAACCTCGCCACCAACAACCTCGATGTGGCAAAGAAAATAGCAAGGCAAGTACGCGGGAGAGATGGCGGCCTTTCCGCAGTAAAGGCGTTGGGTTTCGAGTTGAAGGACCGTGACATGGTCCAAGTCTCAATGAATATGGTTGACTACAAAGCCAGCCAACTCTTCAAAGCATTCGAACTCGTCCGTAGCCTCGCCGAACAACAAGGCGTTCAAGTCGCCGAAAGCGAAGTAGTCGGCCTGGTTCCCACCGAAGCGCTGACGGACACGGCAGAGTTCTACCTGAGACTGCACACCTTCAAGAAGGATCAAATTCTAGAACGCAAACTTGCCGAGTCGGAAGCAAACCGACTCGTCACGATGAGTCTCGCAGCTTTCAGCTCTGCGGTTGCCTCCGACAAGCCTGTTCCAGGAGGAGGCAGCGTATCAGCTTACGCCGCGTCCTTAGCGGCTAGCCTCGTGAGCATGGTTTCCAGGTTAACGGTCAAGAAACCCGAATATGAGAAATCGTGGCCGACCGCAAACAGGATATTGGCCGAAAGCGAAAAACTCCGTCTACGGTTACTGGCCCTAGTTGACGAAGACTCGGAAAGCTTTGCCGCCCTCATGAACGCCTACCGCTTACCTAAAGAAAGCGAAGCAGATAAGCAGGCCAGATCCAAAGAAATACAGATCAGGCTGAAGGAGACAACTAAGATCCCACTCGAAACGGCAGAGCAGGCAGCACATACACTAGCCGCCGCCAGAACGATAGCCGAATACGCGAATCCGAACGTCATATCCGACCTTCAAACTGCCGTAGGCTTGGCCCACGCTGGTTTCCTAGGGGCCGCGGCAAACGTTGCAATAAACCTGCCCGGAATTAAGGATCCTGAGTTCCGCAAGGTAGTGGAAGACAAACTTGACGGGTTGAAGATTCAGGTTGAGAGGGACAGGTCTGAAGCGATGGCAGCATCTAGAGGTAAGGTCTAGGAAGAACAGTTTAGGACAACAGGCTTTACTTCTTTCCGCCTGTCTTTTCATACATCCTGCGGAAGGTCCAGCGGATCGCGTTCTTCAGCTCCAGAAGCCGGCGGTCGTCCCCATAGTTTTGCACATGTATTGCGTTCAGCGTTCCCTCCTGCTGCTCAACGTTATATGAGAGTATACTGTCGGGCGGTAAGGTGCCAGCTGTAGCCGCTTCTCTATCCTTATTCTGCATTGGTTGCAGAACCTTTGCTAGGAGAAATGATTTGAGGGGGGGAGAATCGGAATCAAGACTCACTCCCGGCTCAGGCATTACATGAAGAGCAGTAGGTTCGACTGTCATGGATGCGATTCGAACCCCATCGGTTGTCGTGATTGGAACACTATCCGACGCAGCACCTGGCTGCGAAGGTTTTCTCCGTTCAGCCTCGGCCGCGGGAGCGATCTCGACTTGCCTGAAGCTTCTCTCGGCCAACAGGGAATCGACAACCTCGAGAAAAGACCGTAGATAGTTCACTTCCTCCTCCTGCTGTTTCACTCGATGCTCGAGAAACGATTTCATCTCGGCAAGTTTCTTGGTTAGCTGCTGGTCGGGTGAGGACAAGACGTTTCCACGGGCCATGGCAACGTCTTAATGGCATTAAATAGTTGATCGCTTCCGGCGCATCGAACACTTTGATTACAGTAGGAAACTTTCGACCACTAGCGGGTTCCTGCGATGACTCGGTTCAGCTCTGTTTCTGAGTTATCAGCAGTTATGAAGATGGGAACATTTTCCATGCCTGTCGCGATGTAGCTGGACAGTAGCCATTGGCCCGGCGCGAATTCAAGGGTCTTCTCAAGGATCCCTTGGTCTATGGTGAAGGTACTGCTGACTAGCGTGCGGTCGTATGGCCGCGGGAGTGGCCCAACAAAGTATGTGTGCAATTGCTGGAGGGCGTTGGTGTTCAAGTACGCGATCCGTTGTGTGGCGACGCAACCACCCAACCCGTACTTCCTTCCTTGCCGAAGGAGTGTTTCAATCTCGCGCGTGCACGTGAGATCGAGCCCTCTGGCCTTCTCGTATGCCGGAATGAATTCCTGCGCCTCGTCGAAAACGAAAAGGATCTGAGGTTTGACTTGAAACTGTCGTTTTCTTCGCCTGAGCATTTCCGACGTGAGAGCGATTGCAAGGCTTTTGACTGTACTGGGTTCGGCAATCGATAGGCAAACTAGTCTCGTGTCCTCCTCCAGCAGCTTAACCAGTTTATCGGTGGTAAACGAGTTCTTGTCGGTTGTCTTTTTCGATCGGCTAAGCGATGATTTCAGTTCAGATCTTGTAGAGGCCCAAGCCGCGAGTGACCCGTTTTTCCAGACCTTGAACTTTTCAACTGCCGCCGTGGCCACAGTCTGCAGATAATCCAGGAATTCAGGAGTCACGACGTTAGAGCGCTCGGCGTTATTTTCACTTAACCAATCGAGGATCTTTTGTTCAATCTCGTGAATTGCATCTAGGTTTACGGCTTTGTCGCCTTCTCCTCTTTCCAGCATTCTGATTTGATCTTGAATGCTCTCGTAAGTGGGTGGAGGTTTCCCTGCCTCTTCGTAATGTCCCAGTTTTCCCTCTGACACTATTTTCTCCAGATTCCCGGTTAGGTCATATTTCTCGAATCCTCTAGGAGTGACTATGATTTTCTGTAACCGTTCTGCGTTTGCGGCTGGGGCGTCGGTGATTATTTTGCTCTTTATCTTCTCGTCGAGGAATACGTCCTGTAGCAAGAAAGGGTATTCCATAGAGATGTCAAAGATCAACACTTTAATGTCGTCTGTGTGGTATACTATTCGCCGGAGCACGTTGGACAGTAGGTTACTTTTTCCGCCTCCAGTGAAGGAGAACACACCAAAATGGTATCGGACCAGTCTTTCGAGACTTACATAGATAGGGACCGGACCATCTTCTTCTTGGAACATTTTGATCGTCCCCACTCGCGGATCTTCCCTGGCATCATAGGTTGTTGCTATCTTATCGTTCCATGCTAGGCCCAGCTCTTCCAGAAGCTTTCGATTGTACATCCGATGAATGGTAGCTTTGTTCAGGATGAATACGCGTTCGCCCACTACAGGGTACGTAAAGCCTTTGACATAGCGCTGGTTGTCTCCTTCCAGAATCAGATCGTAGTTTAGGGGTATCGCGTTCAACTGGATTATCATCGTAGCCTTATCGTCTGTATCCCAGTCTGCGACGCTCTGTTCGATTATCTCGAATTGATACGGGTAGTAGGTCTGATCTGAAAGGCCTCGTAAGCCGAAGTGCTCGGGACCAATGCGTGCCACCTCAAGGAGGGTGAACCTTTTCCCGGCGTATTTCTTGGCTTTGAAGTTGCGTACCGCGAGAAGCATTCCTTCTTCCAGGAGCCCCATCAAGTCCTTCTGGTACTCGGCTTTTACGCGGCATTCATACTTAGCAGAGAATCCTGTCGTTTCAGCAGAAATGTCTGTTCTCCTGATTGCGTAAACGCCAGCCAGCCTTCCTTCGAACCTTCCATCGAGGTCTGTGAAGTGCCCGTTAAGTTCTGGTTCTAGCATTTTCTACCTCATTCCTCCGGTTTCTGAAGGTGTTCATATAGAATGAATATTTTCTTAGTTTCGGGTGTGAGACGAGCCAGTGTCCCATTCCCTTGATCATTTGTGATGCGTTATCTCGCTGGGCTTTTGCGATTTTATCGGCTATATACAGCGGTTCATTATGACCGAATACTTCTGGAATGCTCTCGTGCGTCATGGCCTTCAGTGTGACCATCATTAGTTCCTGCACCCTGTTCTCGGATGTGTTATCCTTCCAGAGAATCGGTTCAACCTCTTCCATCGCGCCACCGTACTCATGTTTCAACTTGAGAGTGGGCGCGGTTTCTGACGGGTGATAGAGTCGATCTATGAATAACACATTACTCCGAAACTGATCATCAGACTTTGACTTGTCCAGTTGAATATACGATTTGACGAACAGCTGCTCTTGGATGATGCGGTTCTTCACCGCGCCTGAAACGTCTCCTTGCACGTCCTTGAAGCGTCCGATAATGGTTTGGAATGCAGTATCATACTCAATTGTGGTCCAGGGTACTTTGATCTCTTCGTGGTGGAACATGCTCAACGCTTGGAGTAGCATCCGGTCAGTCGTCGCAATATGGTCAACATTTCCGCCCCAAATGTGGCGCGTGATGCAAAGGGGAATGAGGTGCGTGACCATGTCCCGAGCGGTCGTGTCCTTAGTTATTCCTACGAGGAGAACTCTGTTGATTCTGCAGGTTTCAATTAACATGTTCAAAGTGAAGAGGGAGAGGAAGGCCAAGTCTAGAGTCGTCAACCATCTTGATTCTTGCCCATCACTTACCTGTAGAGGGTTACCGATCGTGGTCGAGAAAAAGCGGTGGCCGAAATACTCCACCAGTTTTTGAGCCCGAGGCCACGCCGTTGCCAGGCTTGGCATGAGCGAAAATCTTCCGTTGCTTTCACAGAAGTACTTCCCCTCATTTGCGGCCTTCTTTAGGTACCTGGTTAATTTCTCAATCCTGTCCTTCGTCACGATCTTCAAGCGTTCCGCGAGTTCGGGGGGACTGAGCGCGGTCGATTCTCTCTCTAGTCGATACATGGCGGAATGGCGGAGATAGTCGCCTCGCGGGGGAAGAAGGCCGTCGGCGTTAGGAGTGCGATATCTACTAAAGGCGAGGTCTTGTTCATCCAATCTCATTCCATCGCTGCTGATGCGCAGAGTCGCGCATTGCCGTCTCCATAGAGCGCGTTTTGAGGTATCGTGCAGTAGGCTGGATTGTGTCCCTGAGAGAGATCGATCGAGTAGGAGGACTTGGAATTCCTTCGTCTTCGCAAGGCTGTAGGCCAAGTAGAGTTCTGAGAAGAGCATAATCCAGTTGGCGATCGTCGAGTTATCCACTGTAGATTCTTCAGTTAGCGTACGTGAGATCGCTTCGTCCCCGGACCAACTGAAGGCGGATTGGGGCTCGACTTCGGGAATCGAGTCTATGTAAATCGGAACGCAACTCGCGAGCCCATGTCCTTTCTCAACGAAATGCGTATCATATTTTACCGTGGGGCTTTTGTCCTTCTCGTAACTGATAGTGCCTGTTGCCGCGTATGCCCCCGCCCAAAATACGGCCAAGCCTCCGAGCAGATTCTGATCCAGCGAGCCGTCGATTGCGGCGAATCTGGCTTCGGGTTTTCCGAATAGTTCTTCCACTGTCGCAAACGACCTTTCATAACTGAAATCTGAGATGAGGAGTTTACTGACAAGTGGCCAGTATGTGCGGCTTGCGGCTTCCAGCCTATCTCCACTCTCGCCGACCTGACCCTCTGCACCCTCCCTCAGAATGTGCCCTAACCTTTTCGCGTTCATGCTGAGTATAGAGGACATACACGCGTTCGCCCCACAGAGACGGTTCCTTCATTTAGATAAAGGCTGGAGGACGATGGGAAATGAGAGATGGGCGCAGGCTAGATTGGCCCCCTTGCTATGAAAAGCTGATTCACTTCTGACGTAGACCAGAAAGGATTAACGCGTCAAATCGTGGTCTCCTCAGACCTTTCTGCACCGATCAGAATTGCACCGCAATTGTTGTAGCATCATACCGCATGTCCGTTCAGCATGTATGTCGGGCAGCTAAACTCGGCTTAAATACGCATTACGTGTCTGCTTCGGCAAGGTGCTCGACACATGGGTGACAGTTTTAACGCCCGAGCCCAAAAGCCCTAGTTCACCCAGCACTCGCGTTGAAGCATCTAAACCAATTTTCAAGGTTGAACTTAGATGGATAGTGTTCAGACTGTAGCGGAGATATTCGATGGCAAGCACGACGACAGCCACGTTGTCCTCAAGGGATGGCTACATCACATTCGGAGCAGCGGAGGAATAATCTTCTTACAACTTCGGGACGGTTCAGGCGTTATCCAATGCACGTTGAAGAAGGATAGGCTTGATGCCCAGAGCTTTGAGAAACTAACGGTCACACCTATCGAGAGTACCATTGAAGTCGCAGGTGAAGTGAAAAAGGACCCCCGCGCGCCGCGTGGCTATGAGATTCAAGGCGAAAAGGTCACAGTGCTATTCCCTGCTCAGGAAGGGTACCCAATAGCGAAGAAGTACCATGGGCCGGATTTCCTACTCGACCACAGACACCTCTGGATCCGGAATGAGAAGATGCAGACAATCATGCGCCTGCGGAGTCGGCTGATAGATGAAGCACGGCATTGGCTGACAGATCATGGTTACTTAGAGGTGCAGGTGCCAATACTCGTTACTGCAGCCGTCGAAGGCGGTTCAACTCTCTTCCCGGTCAAATATTTCGATCAGAAAGCCTACCTCTCGCAAAGCTGGCAACTCTACGCCGAAGCCATGATCTCAAGCGTGGGCAAAATCTTCACGCTCTCACCTTCTTTTAGGGCAGAGAAATCACGAACGAGAAGACATCTAACCGAGTACTGGCACCTGGAAGTTGAAGCACCGTGGCTTGAACTCGACGGGTTGATGCAACTCGAAGAGGAACTGGTCACCTACATGTGCACACAGACCATGCAGAAGATGCCGCAGGAGTTGAAGCTGTTAGGTCGGGACTTAGACAAACTTAGCAAGGTCAAACCACCGTTTCCCAGAATCACTTACGATGAGGCGGTCGAATTGATCAGGAAGGCAATGCCCTCCTTCAAGTGGGGAAGGGATCTCGGCTACGAAGAGGAGAAAGTCCTCACGGAACATTTCCAGATACCATTCTTCGTAAGCCGCTTTCCAAAGGCAGTCAAGGCGTTTTACCACATGCCTGACCCGCAAAACCCCAAGGTCACTCTCTCAGTAGATCTACTCGCACCCGAAGGATACGGTGAAATTACAGGAGGCGGCCAACGAATACATGAACTCGACCAGCTCCTCGCGCGAATCAAAGATGAAGACCTGAAGGCCGAGGATTACAAATGGTATACTGAACTGCGCCGATACGGCACCGTCCCGCATTCCGGCTTTGGAATGGGCGTAGAAAGAACCGTTGCTTGGCTTTGCGGCCTAGAGCACATCAGAGACGCTATCGCTTTCCCACGCCTAATTAACCGAATCTACCCCTAATAGAGTTCCAAAGCGGAACTTGGGATGCTACGAATCAGAAGATTTCATCGGAATGACATTGCCTTCGCGGTTCGATTGTCGAAGCGTGAAGGTTGGGGAATTCCTCCAAGAGATTTTCAGAGAATAATTGATCTCAACCCTCGCGGAAGCTTCGTTGCGACCATAGGCGGACGTAGAGTCGGTCTAGCTACCACGACAAGTTTTGGAAAAGAAGTCGGATGGATAGGAAACGTTGTGGTCGCAAGAGAACACCGTGGAAAACACATCGGACAGGCGCTCATGCATGAGGCAGTGCGATATCTGATGAATGAGCAAGTGAAACGTATCGTGCTTTATTGCTACAATGAAAACGTCCAATTTTACAAGAGACTGGGGTTTATTCCGGGCCAGCGATTCGTTAGGTTACGTCGTGAACAGCGCCCTGCTCAGGGCCAAGTTTCCTTCTCGGCCTCCAGTAAACGTCTATCTTTACGGTCAGTGCTCTCTGAAGATAGGAAAATCTTCGGGGCCGATAGGTCGCGCCTCATGAAGTGTTTGCTTAAATTAGGCCATGCATGGTATCTCGGTTACGCGGCCAAGTCGTCGCTCTCCTACCTGCTTGTCAAGAAGTATGATGACATGAACGAACTCGGACCGTGGGTAAGCATCGGACTAAGGAAAGAGGAACTCGATGCGATGCTGAAAACCGTCATTGCGAGGGCAGGCAACAAACCTATGGAGGTTTCCTGCCCGCTTAGGCATGGGAGGGTATTGGAGATTTTCAGGAAGCACCGTTTTCGTATCATCGATAGAGGCCGCCTCATGCATTACGAGAGAATTGCGGAATTAGGAAGCCCTAACGCAATTGTGGCACTCGGTTTTCTCGATAAAGGCTGATGACGCCTTCAGAAAGCGAGTTTCCGGTTACTTTGCAGCACCTCGGATTAGCGGCGCAAGCTCGGGAGCGGGTTTTCCATGTTTCTTGTCGAGTGCGGCTTTGATGAGACCGTAGTAGGGCGGCGAAGGCCTGGCCGGCCTTGATTTGAACTCGGCGTGGAACTGCGTACCCATGTAGAAGTAATTGTCGGGCAACTCAAAAATTTCCATTCGTCTTCCGTCAAGGCTTCGGCCGGAAAATACGCCTCCGCCTCTCGTAATTTGATCAATGTATTCTGGGTTCACTTCGTACCTGTGCCTGTGGCGTTCGGAGATTATATCCTGGCCGTAAAGGTAAGCTGCGAGCGTGTTTGGCGTTAAGCGTATTTCATGTGCGCCGAGCCTCATCGTCGCACCCTTTGTCTCTACTCCAAGCTGCTCGGGCATGAGGTCGATCACCGGCTGCGATGTGTTCGCGTCTATTTCGGTGCTGTTAGCGTTCCTCAACCCCAAGTGTCGGCAAAACTCCAGAACAGCCATTTGAAAACCAAAACATATTCCAAGAGTTGGGATGTTCTTCTCGCGCGCGTACGATAACGCGGCAATTTTGCCCTCGGTCCCTCTTGAACCAAAACCGCCGGGCACGAGTACGCCATCAAACCGCGACAAGATGGAACGGTTCGATGGTTCATTTTCGAACACTTCGGTCTCGATCCAATCTATCTCAACCCTTGCGTCACACGCACCGCCCGCATGTCTCAGCGCCTCATTGACGCTGACATAAGAGTCGGCGAGCTCCGCATACTTACCGCAAAGCGCTATTCGAACAACCTCATGGGGATTGGCTATAGACGCAACCACTCTTTTCCAAGGAGCCCAGTCGGCAGGTCGCTCTTCAAGACCGAATCGTTCAACAAGGTATGTTCCCATTCCTTGCGAGTCGAGCTCCACTGGCGCTTGGTAGATTGTCGGCAAGTCTGGCGACGCGAATACGCCGCGCTCTTCAACGTTGCAAAACAGCGCTATCTTCCTACGTGGCCCCGTCAACAGCGGTCCGTTAGTTCTGGCCACAATCATATCAGGTTGAATACCGATTCTCCGGAGTTCCTGAACGCTGTGTTGAGTTGGCTTCGTCTTCTGTTCCCCGACAACGTCCAACGCTGGGACGAGTGTGACGTGCACAAACAGAACGTTTCGTTGACCAATTTCGAGCCGCAGCTCACGAGCCGCTTCTAGGTAAGGGAGGCTTTCAATGTCCCCAACTGTCCCGCCTATTTCTACCAGAAGGACGTTAGGCTCTACTTTCGCCGCAACTCCCTTAATAACCGACTTAATCTCGTCCGTAATGTGTGGAATTATCTGCACACATTGACCCAGAAAATCCCCCCGACGTTCCTTGTTTATCACCTCAGTGTAGATCTGCCCCGTCGTTGTGTTATGGTTTCGTGAAAGGTTAATGTCGAGAAATCTTTCATAGGTTCCCAAGTCCATGTCAATCTCTCCACCGTCGTCCGTGACGAAGACTTCGCCATGGGCTACGGGGTTCATCGTTCCTGCGTCGACGTTCAAGTACGGGTCGACTTTCATCGCTGATACTTTGAAGCCCTTAATCTGGAGAATTTTGGCGATTGAGGCGGTGGTGACTCCTTTCCCTATACCGGACATTACCCCTCCGGTGACGAAAAGATACTTCGTGTTGATCGGCATAATTCACACGAAGTGATTGCCCAACTTAAAGTTTCTCCGCTACGGGCGCGGAGAAAGATTGGAAAAGGATTGGAAGGGTTACTTGACTTGACCTTTGAGTTTCCTGATTTCCTGATTTATCAGGTTCAATGCCACACGTGCTGTTGAAATTGCTTGATCCACCGATTGCGAACTATCAGAGGACCAAATCTTCGCGGCTCCCTGCGCAGTCTGATTGCCGAGTTGGCTCAAGTAAAGGCTTCCACCGTTCTCGAACACCAAACCCGCATTCATCAGGCCCTTCAGCCCCTCCCCCTCAAGGGAAGAGAACTGTAGCTCTCCTCGTGTCCGGGCGGTTTCTGGCGAAATCGCATTCGCACGAAGTAGTTTGACTAGGACACTTGGTCCAGGAGGTGTTGCCTCCCCGAACTCTGACTTCGCGGAATCCTGCAGCTTGCGGAGCTGCTCGATCCTAGCTACCGCGTCGGTTACCGTTGTCAGGCTTCTTGTAATGTTGAGGAAGGATTGTACGACTGGGCTTTGAGAGTTCATTCGATAAAGCGTGACAGCCCCTACGTGTCGTGAGGGCGCTACCGCTTTCATCTTCTCAAGATCGTTCCAAACCCGATATAGGGTAGTTCGTCCAATTCCTGCCCGTTGAGCGATCTCGGTCTTGGTAAGTTCTTCCTGTGGACGTTGGGCAAGTATGGTTAAGACCTTGAATTGGGGGCTCTTTGACAGTACTTCCATGAAGGTTGTGGCTTCGTCCGCTGCCAAGGAATGTTCAACAGGTTTAAGGCAGGGTGGATGGTATATTAATGTTCCCTTTATCAAACACCGAAGTTTCATATCTAAGATGGAAATAGCCCCACCGTAACCAGTGAAATTCATGCCCACAACGCAAGGACTCACACCTGTTCAGGAGATGGTACTCTTGACCATGTGGAAGCTTGGGGGCATAGGCAGCAACCCCGTAGACGAACGCAATCTCAGAATTGAGTTGGCGGACGACCCTCCCGAAGACCTAGCCCTGGCCATTCAAGAGCTAGGGGCCCAAGGTTTCATAGAGAGCAAGACCAAAGGCGAAGAGAAACTCCTCTCTCTCACACCGTTAGGTCTAGCTATTCTACGCAAGATCGAGGAAGACAGGCTACAGGAACTGAAATGAACCGATAACAGAGGACTTTCATCTGCCTGGATTCGATAGTACTTTGCAATTCTCCGACGGTGGCTTTGAGAATCTATGCTCAGACGGCGTCGTCAACACGTTTCGCTGGTATTCTCGCAGGTCTAGCATGAATAACCTGCATGGATGGCCTTCGAAGGGAGCTCTGCAAGTGTTAAAACATAATCATATTAGTCTATTCTAATATACTACTCAACGACCACCGATGAAGATATACTCTCTTCAGGCAGACCTTTGCAAGGCATTGGCGCATCCGGTCAGGTTAGAAGTTCTTGACCTGCTCTCGAAGAGAGAGTATACAGTCGAGGAATTGACCAAGCTCACGGGATCAGGCCAGTCTAACCTATCGCAACACTTAGCAGCGCTACGGCAGCAAAAGCTAGTCGTTCCACGACGCGCAGGCGTAAACGTCTACTATGGCTTATCAAACCCGAAAATAGCGGACGCGTGCAGCCAGATCAGGAAACTGCTCGTTCAACTGTCTGAAGACGAACATCGCATGGTCAGAAGTATAGAGGCGTGAATCAATGGGAATCCTTCCTGAATCAACTATGGCCAGACTAAAGG
>Ga0187771_10003099_pt1 | contig 11570 bp, 8 predicted proteins | sample 0116_SJ02_MP15_1_FD_133139 | JGI IMG/M metagenome (GOLD analysis project Ga0187771, IMG submission 133139) | Tropical peat soil microbial communities from peatlands in Department of Meta, Colombia - 0116_SJ02_MP15_10_MG | ecosystem: Environmental > Terrestrial > Soil > Wetlands > Peat | place... | reverse complement strand
TGGCAAGATTGCGCTCGGCAGGGCATTGGCATTGGCTCCCAGCCTCGCCCAGGATCCCGCCCGCCAAGTGGTTACCAAAACCATGGAAATCACCACAGGTCTCCAAGACAACCTGGTTTCCGAAGACCTGCTGCCCCAGTACCGGCAATATCTCTTGGGCGTTTATGGCGGACGGGCGCGCGACCTTGGTTGGAAGGCAAACGCGGGCGAGAGCGAAGATGCCCGCTTCCTCCGCCGTTCGGTTCTCAGCGTCGTTGCCAATCTGGCCGAGGACCCGGAGTTGATTGCCCAAGCCAAGCAATTGGCGTTGGCTTGGCTCGACGATCATAAAGCGGTTGACCCTGACATGGTTGGCGCCGTCCTTAGCACCGCTGCCCGGCACGGAGACCGCGAGCTGTTCGACCGCATGCGCGCTGCGGCCAAGAAGGAGACCAATGAGAATTTCCGGGGAACCATACTCTTCAGCCTTGGCCTGTTCCAGGATCCCGGAATCATTAAAGACGCTCTGCCCCTCGTGCTGAGCGATGAGTTTGACAGCCGGGAATCGCTTTCCATCATTTTTGCTCCCGCCCAGAGGCGCGAGACGCGCGACTATGCCTATGATTTCCTGAAACAGAACTGGGATTCCCTGATCGCCAAGCTTCCCACCGATACGGGGGCCTACACGCCTTACGTAGCCGCGGGGTACTGCGACGCTCGGCATCGTCAGGACATTGAGGGTTTCTTTAGCGGCCGTTCAACCAAGTTCACGGGAGGACCTCGCATCCTCACTCAAGTGCTCGAAGGCATCGACCTGTGCATCGCATATAAGAACGCTCAGGAGGCGAGCGTGGCTGAATTTCTCAAGGCGTATAAACCGAAGTAGCGCAGACCTGCTTTTCAAGGTCTGCGGTTTTTCGCCTTTTGGAGTGAGTGTGGCGGTGGAAAATGCGGAACTGCCGCCCAAAACGCCTGCGGTGCGCCATCGACGCCTACGGGCCTGCCGCCTGACACCTGAAACCAAAAGCCTAACCCCTAACACCCGGCACCCGACGCCTGCCATTAGCCTCTCTTCCCCAAGTCCTCCAAATCTCCAATGCCGGCCAGAGGACTGGCCAAGCCTCCATGACTCTTCGCTTCGGAGAAAAGGCCTCCACTCGGTCCCTGGCGCCGCTTGGGCATTTCTTTGATCTCCCTCGGTGGCTTGTCGATGAACGTCTCCGATTGAGTTTCCACATTTCAGACCGCGTATCTCCGCGGCTGTTGTAGCCTCTGGCATCCAGCGGCTCGGCCGCAAATGTCGCCCGAACAAAATGGGGAAACTCCAGGGGGCGGCCCTTGTGGCCGCTCTGGGGCACCCACGAGGGTTGCCCCTACCACACGCCATTGCCTTCAGGCACTCGGAACCTGACACCTCACAGTTGCGTAATCCCTTCTAAAGAACGCCGGAAAGGAATGCAGCGCATGAGAAGCACAATTGTTTCTGCAGTCATCGATGTCCTTACGGGGCTAGGTGCCCTAGTTCTGTTCGTTCTCGGCGATAGCTACCTCCACGTCGGTGCCGACTTGCGCATTGCCGTTGTCGTGCTCGCTGCCTTGTTTCTTTGTGCGGGGCTGGTTCGCGGGCGTGGCCGTCCGCGCAACGTGTTGTTGAAAGGGCTTTTGGTGAGTTCAGGAGGCTCTCTTCTGCTTTTCATTCTGGCTTGGGGCTCGATACACAGCGCCGTTCTTGTAATCCTCTTGCTGGTGGCAATTCTGTTCACGGTCTGCGGCGTGGGCGCTCGGCGCCTCTGGGCCGCGCGTTCAGTGGGCAGGGGAGCCCTGGCGCTGGCTGGACCATTGGCCGGGCTTGCCATCGCGGCGGCCGCAATGCTTCCGGCGTTGACCTCTCAAATCGCCACGCGAAAGACGAGCATGCCCGCTCCCGTATTCTCGATCAACAGGCTCGACGGCGCAGTGGTCAACTCTTCGGAATTCCGCGGACGTGTCGTCCTTCTGGACTTTTGGGCCACTTGGTGCCCTGCCTGTCGCAGAGAATTGCCGGAGTTGAATAAGCTCTACGGGCGGTACCAGGGAAACGCGAACGTCAGTTTTTGGGCAGTGGACGTGCAAAAGAACGGCGATACGCCCGAGAAGGCGCGCGAATTCATGCTGAAATACGGTTACACCCTGCCGGTTGCCGTCGCCGACGAAAAGTCTTTGCAGGCTCTCGACTCCCTCAAGCTGGAAGGCTACCCTGCGCTTATCATCATCGACAAGGCCGGTAGGATACGCTTGGTTCACTCGGGCTACGATGGCTCGGAGCGTCTCCAAGCGGAACTCGGCAAAGAGATCGATAAACTGCTGAACGAGTAAGTAGCGCGACCCTTGGAAATCCGGTCCGCGCTACTTGCCTTGTCAAACGCGTGGGGCGAGATGGCTGATCAAGATCAAACTCCGGAGATTCTTCGCTGAGGTTCACAGGGCACCCGACATCCGGCGCCTGACACCTCATATTCGATGCCTACATCTACATTCCAGGTATATGGTCCGCGAGCGAGGCGGCTTGTTTCGCAGCTTCCTTCGAATCCGGCATATTGGCGAACCCGCCAATGTAACGGCCCTTGCGGAACATGCACAACCCACCCAGGTATTGGTCATTGGCCTGGAAGCCTTCGTCGGCGACCTGTGCGGGCCCGGCTTCTCCAAATCGCCCTCGCAACTGGCTCAAAACCGCCGCCGCAGACTCCGACGAATCTTCCATTACCACAAAGGCCTGCCCCTGCTCGTAGTGCGCTACGAACCCGCGTCTCAGCAGGCGCAACCCCAAAACGCTTTCCGGAATCAAGCGCACAGATGCCAGCTTCGCTGTAGGGAACCAGGAGAGCGCAGCGGGGGGCGTGGATCGGCCGGTGATACGTTTTTCGGCTGCGCTCACAAACGCCCGCAGTGCCGCTTCCTGGCCTTCTTCGGGATTGACCGCGAGCTCGACGTAATACTTGCCTTTGCAGAAGAGCGCCCGGCGCGAAGAGATTTGGCCACCCATGCCGAGCTTCTCGATGGGAAGATGGGGATCGAGATTCGCGGTGAAAACTCCGTAGGCAGAGTCCGCGTCATTCATCTCGAAGATATCGATGACGACGGAATCGCGCCCCGAATGGCAGGTCACCCCCTGCATTTGAACGAAGCCGTAAAGAATATAGCCTTCCGCGCCCCCATCAAGGTACTCGAACAGGTTGTCCGGAGTGAAATGGCGTGTGCCGCCTTGCTGTTCCCAGCCGGCCACCAAGTGGCAGTCCGCCACCTCCGCCGCAGGTGTGGCGGAGGCGACGGCCAGTACTATGAGAAGGAGTCTTAGCGCCCCATTCCACTCAGGCCCTGACAGTACCCCCTCGCTCAGGTGGCCCCGTCCCTCCCCCCTTTGGGGGAGAGGGTGGGCCGCCGCCGTTCTCACCAGGCGGGGCGGGCCGAGTGAGGGGGTTCTCGCCAATCGTCTGCTCGTCAAAGACGAACAAAGTGCTAGAGCCGTCATGCGAACAACTCCTGCGCGCGCGCCAGCCGGCTCGCAACGTTAACGCCGAACCGACAGGTTACAGTGCAGCTTGCACAATTCTGGCAGCGTACGGAAGTGACCTCGCCAGGCAGCGCCATGAAATGTTCGCGCCCCAGTGAGAATTGCCCATAGCCCTCGGCGTAAGTGAGATAACGCAGCAGGTCGGCCACCGGCAGGCCCTTCGCGCAAGTCCCTTCGCAATCCCCGCACATTCTGCAATAGAACGGTGAGATGCGGTCGAGTTGCTGTGCCAGCAGCTTCTCCTCGATCTCAGTGTAGGGCTCCGCCATGGCCTTCAGGTTTTCCTCGAGTTGGTCCATGTCGGTCATGCTCGGGATGGTGGTGTTTACGTTTGGATTCTTCAGCACCCACTTGAGCGCGGCCAGCAGCCCTCCGTCTTTTGTGAGTTGTGGATAGAATGCTCTCCGAGGATTCCCCGGGCGGAAGCCGCCCGCCATCACTTTCATCGCGACCACGCCCATGCCGGCATTGCTCGCCTGCTCAATCACCTCACCCATTCCTTTGTCCATCGTGAAGTTGTACGTGGTCAGGACAACGTCCACGGCGGCTTTCTTGACCAGAAATGGAATCATGTCTTTCGCCTTGTGCGTGCTGACGCCGGTGAAGCGGATTTTTCCCTGCCGCTTGGCGATCTGCTGGGCCTCAAACAGCTCATCCGAAACATCTGATGCCTTATCCCGGCCGTGCAGATACCAGATGTCGAGGAAGTCGGTGCCCAGCTCGCGCAAGCTCGTGTCCAGATCGCTCAAGAGGCCATCCTTGTTGTGTGCCCCAGATTTGCTGGACAGGACAAGGTCCTTGCGCTTCTTCTTGAGTGCCGCGCCGACCATCCGTTCGTTATTTCCATGCTGATAGCCGCGCGCCGTGTCGAAGTAATTGATGCCGATATCCGATGCCCGCTCGATGACGCTGGCGTCGGACGTCACCATACAGCCAAACCCCACGGAAGTGACTTTCAATCCGGTCCTTCCCAAGGTGCGAAAGGTCAATTTCGGCGAGGAGGCTGGCGAGACTGGCGACGATAATTGGACGGTTGCCTTGCCAAAGCCCACGCTGGAAGCTAACCCAGCGACGGGAAGCGCCAATCCCGCATGTAAGAAGTCACGGCGAGAAGAATTCGATTTCATGAAGACGTCTCCTTATTAAACAGAAGATCCATCAGTTAAGCGCAGCTATTCTAAACGTTTCGGTGAGTTCACGCCAGACAGGAAAACACAGACAGGAAATCACGGAATCCGGAATGCGACTTGTGGAACTTTGGAGTGCGGCAGCTTGCTGCCGTTTTTTCTTCCGCGAGCTTGCCCGCTGTCATCTCAACACAGAACTCCCTTCGGGCCGGCAAGATGGCCCGATGGAAAGCGGCAGCAAGCTGCCGCACTCCAAAGCTGCGCAAGCTACAGTTCTCGGTTTGCGGTTAGAAGCTAAACATCGCTTGGAAATCGACATGACGATTCCCGCCGTTGGCGAAGAAGCCCGCAAGCGAATTCGACTGGCCGAACAGAGGAGAACTGAGCTGGCCAACCGGTGTTCCGAGATTGACGTTATTAAACACGTTGCGCGCGCCGACGCTGAAAGTCAGACTATAACGAGTGTTCGTGGACGAAGACCCAAAGGGTCCGCCGGGCCCGCCTGGGCCTCCACCGCCGCCGCTTAGGCCCCGAGGACCAAGACCGCCGCCGCCCGGAGGAGGTCCGCCGCGCCCACCGCCAGGTGGGGGGCCTTGCATACCTCCTGGGGAGGTTGAGCGCTCTGTTTTTCTGCCAAATGCGAAAGTCTTGCTCAAGCGCAGATTCATCTCGAAAAAGCCTGGCCCCGTTCCGTAGTTGATGGGAATGATGGTCTCAGCCGTTTTTGGAGCCGCATCAAAAGTGCCCCACTTCGTTACGACGATGTTCGATCCCGTTTCCCCGGCAGGGGCGAATGCAGGACGGTCGTTGTAGATGGAATCGCCGTTAAGGTCCTGGCCCACCGTAATGTTGAACGGCGTCCCGGAGCTCGTCATCATAAAAGGGCTGAGGCGGAACCCTTTGGGCATCGAAAATGAGCCCCCCACCACGACGCGGTGGCGCACGTCATAGGCTGCCCGTCCATAATCCAGCGCGAGGTCATACTGGTTGGAAGGGAAAGAGCCCACGCCCGCCGTGTTGCCATTCGCAAAGCCCAGGGAATAAAACCCGAACAGCGAGAACCTGGTGCCCAAACGCACGCTGAAATTTGAGATCACCTGGTTCTGGTTAAAGAGGCCATCCGATTCGAATTCGTAGATGTTCCCCACATCACCGTAAGGCCGGACACTGGCAGAAGGCGTGCAGGAGGGATCGCTGGCGGAGCACAATACGTAAGTTCCTGGAAGGGGCGCGTTGATGTTCCGCGTCATGAACTGATGAACACCATGGGAATTGAGATAGGTAACTGACGCTGTGGTGTTTTTAGAAAGCTGCCGTTCCAGCCCCAGTGCAGACTGGATAGTATAAGGTGCACGCAGGCTCGAAGCCATGCGGTAAACGGTGGGCGCATACTCATTGGAAGCGAGCTGCTCTATCTGGCTGAGAGTGGGGATGAGGGGGTAGAAGTCAGGATAGGTGACCACGTACAGCTCCTCGGTCACGCCATTTAGCCGCTCCGCCTGCAACACCTGGGCCTGTCCGAACCGGTCGTAAAAGATGCCTGCACCGGCCCGCAGGACTGTTTTGGCGGTCCTGCCGCCGCCAAGTCCCCAGGCGAACCCGATGCGTGGAGCGAGATCGGAGCGGTCGTGAATGGAGTTTTGCGTCTCGTATCGCAGTCCGAGGTTGAGCGACATGTCGCGACGAATTCGCCATTGATCTTCAGCGTAGAGGCCCAAATCCAGCCAGTTGACACTCGCCACGGGATTTCCACTCGTGATCGTAAACTGGCTGGCGCCGCTCGCCTGGCAACTCGTCTGCCCTGCGGTCTTGCACGCAAGGAGGCTCGTTTCCGCCGCTTGATAGGCGTCCAGTGAGGGAAAGGTGAAGGCTCCATTGAAGTTTCCGCTCGAACTGTCCCATACGTTCATATCGCGAAGCCTGCCGCCGAAAGTGAGATAGTGCTTCCCTAGCGATATCGACGTCAGGTCATGGAGTTCGTAGTGGTCCTGAGTGTCCAAAACCTTGCCCTGGGAACTACCCCCTCCTGTAAACGCGCCAATCACCTGGAGGGTAGGATCGAGGCTCTGCGGAATCTGGCTGTTGCTGTCATGTACGAATTCGAACCGCAGATCGTTGACGGCCCGCTCGCTGAGCACATGCGAGTTGCTGATCTGGACAGAGTGCTCGTTCTGACGCGTGTTAACTCCTAGTGACGCGAGCGCAAACTGGCCAATACCGTTGTTGTCACTGCTGTCCTGCCAGAACTGGTAGCGCCCGGTCAGCGTATTGTTCGTGGAAAGCTGGTAGTCCAAGCGGGAACTGAAATTGGAGTTCGAGTGGGGGCTCGGCACGGCTTGGCTGAAGGCCGTTTGCTGAAGATTCGAATCCAAGATCATGGCACTGACGATGGAATTGGTGCCGATGTTGCGTCGCCCGCCATCCACGAAGAATGACGCTTTGCCGCTCAGGGGCCCGCCGAAGCTTCCGTCCAGAAGCTCGTGATGGTAGCTTGGCTCTTGACTCACAAATGGGTTGCGGGAGTTGAGGGCGGATTGATTGAAGATGCCAAATCCCTGGCCATGAAACTTGTCCTGACCTGGCTTGGTGAGGATCTCGATGCGCCCATAGCCGAGCTTGTCATACTGTGCTGAGAACGGATTCTGGTTGACGCGAATCTCCCGGATGGCTGATTTCAGCGGAAGCTGGCCACCCGTGAAGCCGTCAATATAGATCTCTCCTCCATTCGGCCCCGCCGACGGACCTGCCAGGGCCTGAAGCTGGGACTGCAACTCGTCCGGGTCATCCGACAGCGATTCCAGGTCTTTGCCCTTCAGCACAAGGGCACTCGCGTTGTTTTCCGAACTGACGCCGACCTGTGCGGCACTGCCCGTGACGGTGACCTGCTGTTTTTCGAGTGAAACAACGAGCTGCACATCGACCACCTGAACCTGGCCGGCAGCGACAACTACATCCGCCCGGTTGAAATCGGCAAAACCCTTCACACGAATACGTAGGGCATAAACGCCGGGAGCCAGATTCTGAAAGACGTAGCGGCCTTCTCCGTCGGTCTGAACATCGCGCGCGGCGCCATTCGCGGCCACCGCAGTCACCGCGATTGCCGGGACAGCAGCCCCCGAGGGATCGGTGACCTGACCGCGGACGCTACCTGTACCCGATTGGCCGAAGCAATACGGGGCCAAGGTCAATAGTGCCAATACTACGAAAATCCAGCGAAGGTATTTCCACGAATCGAACATTTCAAAGACCTCCCAACAGAGGAGCTTTGGAGTACGGCAGCTTGCTCTGCTTCTTAAACGCGTCCTGAGTTGGGCACGGCGGCGTCTGCCAATCCCCGGAGGGGATGCATTGAGTAGCCGGGGGCAACGCCCCCGGAACGTGTCGAAGGAAAGGCTGCGACCCTGCAGGGGTCGATGTGTGTAACCCTTCGAGGTGGTGTCCTATCAATGCGACCCTTGCAGGGTCGGGACGCACGGTGCTGGCATTCCGGGGGCGTTGCCCCCGGCTACTCAATGACGCCTTTGCAAGGCTGGGAAAATGCGCTCGGCCCGCCGCCCACCGAGTGAGGCGCAGAAGGAGCAGAGCAACTTGCCACACTCCAAGGCTCTCCCCCACCCGCCTGTGGGCCCCACCGCCCCTCAGGCGGGCAAATGTCCGTTCCGGCCCGTTGACTCCAGCCGGCAGAGGACTGGGGGAAACGACCCGCGCCCGACGCAGTTGGAGCGCGACCAGCATCAAGAAGAGGAGAACCTCCTTTCAGGGTCCATTTCACGCCCGCCGTGTAAAGGCAATGTGTGAAGGAAAGGGGAAAATTGTAAAGCAACGGTAAAAGTAGTCCAGAGCCCCGCGGTTGGCCGAAGTTCCGGAAGCGCGGAGCCCCGGTTCTGGGGTCCTCGGCTTTTCGGGAAAATTGTCAAGATTTGGTAAAAGTCAACAGGAACTGAGAGGACGCGGTGTTAAGATTGAGCAGGTTGCACCATGTCAGCCCAAGCCGATAGTATCTCGAACCCAGGCACCAAAGTGCTTATCATCGATGACGACAGAAAGCTGTGCCGGCTCATACGTGACTACCTGGAGCCGCTGGGATATGAAGTCATCGCCGCCTACACCGGACCTGAAGGGCTCGAGGCCGCGCTTCGGGATACCTTTTCGGTGATCATTCTCGACGTCATGCTGCCGGGTATGAACGGCTTCGATGTCCTCCGCCGCTTGCGCGAGAGGTCGCAGGTCCCCGTGCTGATGCTCACGGGTCGCGGCGAAGAGGCCGATCGGATTGTGGGGCTCGAAATGGGAGCGGACGATTACTTACCCAAGACGTTTTCGACCCGCGAACTCCTGGCGCGGCTGCGGGCGGTGATGCGCCGGTCAACGATGGCGAGCGTTCAACCCGGGGACCGCTTGCCGGAGATAGTGGTTGGCAACCTGCATGTAGATCCCGAAGCGCGCGTAGCTGCGCTTGGCGATCAGCCCTTACAACTGACGGCCATTGAGTTTGATTTACTGATGTCGCTGGCCAAGGCGGCGGGTCGCGTCCGTACGCGAGAACAGCTACTGAATGAAGTCGCGGACCGGAACTTTGACGTTTTCGATCGTTCGGTTGATGTGCACATCTCGTCCCTGCGCAGAAAGCTCGGGGATGACCCCAAGTCGCCCCGGTTCATCGTCACGGTCCGAAGTGCGGGCTACATGTTGCGAAAACCCGGCATGGAGGTGCTCCCTTGAAGACGCGCGCCTCCATTACCCTCAAGATACTGTTGCTATCTTTCCTCAATGTCGTGTTGCTCGGACTGGTTTTCGTGGTGTTTGTCCGAGTGCAATATCGAGCGGATTTAAGTTCGCTCCTGCTCTCTCCCGGACGTGATCGCATCCTCGCGATCTCCCGTCTTATTGCCCTGGAACTACCGGAGACAGAGCGTGGGGAGTGGAACCGATTGCTGGCGCAATCCGCCTCCGCCAATCGTGGTGTGTGTTACCTCTTCGCGAGCGAGGGCTCTCAACTCGCGGGACCGTCTATCGACCTGCCTGCCAGCGTGCTGGAGGCGATTCGGAGTGACCAGCCTCCGCCGCGAAGACATGGAGCTTTGGGTGGCCCTAAGCCGAGCCGGTTGGAGCTTATGTCTCCGCCTCCGCCGTTGTTCCTCATCAAGACTACCGCTCCCACCGGCTACTGGGTCGGGGTACGAATCCCGGTTTGGGTGGAGCCGGCAGGACGGCCGCTTCACGGAGCCTTGGTCTGGCGTTTTTCGTCGTTGTGGTCGAATCCCCTGCTTTTCGAGTACAAGCCCTGGCTTGCTGTGGTCATCCTGGTGATCCTCCTGTCCGTCGCTTGCTGGCTGCCCCTTATCCGAAGCTTGACGCGCTCCATTTCCCAACTCACCATCGCCACAGGAGCCATCGCCCAAGGGAGGTTTGAGACCAGGCTTTCCGTCCACCGCCGCGATGAACTCGGTCAACTAAGCCAGGCGATCAACGACATGGCGGAGCGACTCTCTGGCTATGTGCACGGCCAGAGACGCTTTCTGGGCGACATTGCCCATGAGCTTTGCTCCCCCATCGCGCGCATTCAGGCGGGGTTAGGTGTTCTAGAGCAGCGCGCGGAGGATAACCAGAAGGAGTACGTCCTGGGCGTGCAGGAAGAAGTCGAACAGATGTCGGAGCTAATTAACGAACTGCTTTCATTCTCCAAAGCCGGCATAAGCGCTTCAACTACTGAACTCACTCGCGTTAATGTTGCCGACATCGTAAGGCAGGTCCTGCAAAGGGAAGCCGGCGAGGAGGCGCGCATCGAGACGCATATCGACGCGCAGTTGGAGGTGATGGCTAACCCCGATTATTTGCTCCGCTCCCTCGCCAATATCCTACGCAATGCGATTCGCTATGCAGGAGATGCCGGCCCCATCGTGGTGTCTGCGAGCGAAAGAAACGGCATGGTCTCACTCATCGTGGCGGATAGCGGGCCAGGAATTCCCACTGCTGAGCTCGAAGAAGTGTTCAAGCCTTTTTACCGGCCGGAACTGGCCCGCCAGCGAGAGACCGGCGGGGTCGGCCTTGGTTTGGCAATCGTGAAAACCTGCGTGGAAGCGTGCGGCGGCACCGTCCATTGCCGCAACCGCTCGCCCAAAGGTCTTGAGGTCGAAATTCGTCTCCCGGCAGTGAAGGGGTAGCAGACCTGATTTTTAGGTCTGCGGTGATTGGTCGCCGCTCGCGGCCGACTTCACACAATGTGAAAGCCGCAAAGAGGCAGGGCAAAGAACCATATATGAGTCGGCCACATGCTACAGCACAGGCCCGTCGCCCGGCCTCCTATTCATCGATAACCTCCGCTGGACTATGATCATCCTGGTCGTCAGCATGCACGCTGCCGACACCTATAGCCCTTTCGGCAACTGGTATTATGTCGACCGTAAACCCTCGTCGAGCGCGGCTCTGCTTGCTTTCGCCGCCTGGCAGATGTATCTCCAGTCCTTCTTCATGGGCCTTTTGTTCTTCATCGCAGGTTTCTTCGTCCCGCCTTCATTGGACAGGAAGGGCCCCTGGCAGTCTGTACGAAATCGCGCTTATCGGCTGGGTTTGCCGGTCCTCTTTTATATGTTTATCCTGGGGCCCATCACGGAATACTTTTGCGCGCACTCCTGGAATTCGACGGCCCCGACATCTTTTGCCGATGAGTGGGTGAAGCACATCCGCAACGGGCAGTTCCTCCAGGAAAATGGTCCCCTGTGGTTTTGCTTGGCGCTGCTGATTTTCTCGTCAGGCTACGTCGCATGGTGGGCATCGCGGCCTGACTTCAAAGGTAGCAATGAAGATCGGCAGGCGCCGGGCGTGGCAAAATCGGTTCGGTTCGCGATTGCCCTGGCAGCCTTTACCTTTGCCGTTCGCCTTGTCCTGCCTTCCGGATTCTCATTTCTATA
>Ga0187771_10003097_pt1 | contig 11575 bp, 11 predicted proteins | sample 0116_SJ02_MP15_1_FD_133139 | JGI IMG/M metagenome (GOLD analysis project Ga0187771, IMG submission 133139) | Tropical peat soil microbial communities from peatlands in Department of Meta, Colombia - 0116_SJ02_MP15_10_MG | ecosystem: Environmental > Terrestrial > Soil > Wetlands > Peat | place... | reverse complement strand
CGAGGCGGCCAACGAGGACGCAGAGAAGATCCTTGCCGAGGCTTCCGCTGTGGCGGAGACTCGCATGCGTGAGAAGTTCCCTGAGATTCCATCAACGCTCCCCGCGGGGACCGAGACTACTTCTACCGAGGGTACCTCGTACTAAACGAGGAACCCTCTTCCTTTGTTTTCAGTTTCGACAAACTCTCCATAATGGTATGCCGCACCAGTCTTCTGCACCCGAGGGTCCCGTGAGGCAATGACCGTAGTTGCGAGGGAAATGGCACCGTTTCCCGCCAGCGGGGAGCCGGAATCCGAGGACAAGACCATGGTAAAATAGCAGGATTCGACGGCCCTCTCTATCTCCAGGTACCCATAATGGCTCTAGTTCCAGTCGCGCGAATGTCAGACGTCCCGGTCGGAAGCATGCTCGGAGCGGCTGTCGGGGGGGAAAGGATTCTTATTGCGAACGTTGGGGGTGAATTCTTCGCAATGCGTGCGACATGCAACCATATGGGGGGTCCTCTGGACAAGGGCACCCTTGAGGGCAACGTGGTCACTTGCCCTCTCCATGGATCAAAGTGGGATGTGAAGACGGGCCAGCTGGTTCGCTTTGCGAGGCCCTTGCCGCCCGAGAAGATCTACAAAGTGATTGTCTCTGACGAACTGATCTCGGTAGAGGTGTAATGATGAGCCCAGATTCGATTTCTCTCCCCCACAAGATACTGGTCGCCGTCGAGGGATCTGAGCCCTCCCTGAGGGAATCCTCAATGAAGGCGGCAAATTACTCGCTGAAGCTGGCATCAGCGTCCGGCGCAGAGATCTTCGCCGTGTGCGTGGTCCAGATTCCCGAATACATAGAAGAAAGCACGCGCGCGAGCCTTCGGGAAGAGCTGTTCAGGAAGAGCGAGAAGACCCTTGAAGAGGTCGGGGTGCTTGCTTCTAATGCGAAGGTCAGGTGCTCTTCAAAGGTTCTCGAAACAAGCGGTGCCATTGCTACGGCGATATGCAACTTCTCCTCCAAGGAGGGGGTCGATCTTATCGTCCTCGGTACGCGGGCGAACACGTCCAACCTGACCAAGATGATGCTCGGGAGCGTCGCATCAGGAGTCGCCGGCAACGCGGACTGCCCCGTCCTTGTGGTGAGGTAGCCTCCGACTTGTCTGAGCCCCCAGAGGAGGGTACAAGCTACAGGGTCAAGATCGGGAGCAGAGAGGACCTGGCGTTCGTCCTGTCAGAAGCGTCCACCCTTGAGCACATGATAATGTGCGAGTACCTCTTCGCCGCCTTCAGCCTCAAAAGGAGCGAAGCAGAGGGCCTCACATCGGCCGAGCTGGAGAAGGTCCAGAACTGGAGGGGGGTGATAGTGACCGTTGCGATACAGGAGATGACCCATCTCGCTCTCGTCAACAACATGCTCGTCGCGATAGGTTCCTCTCCCTACTTCCAGCACTCCAATTTCCCACAGCCGTCCAGGTACTTCTCTCCCAACGTCCGTCTCGCCCTGGTTCCGTTTGGCGAGCAGGCGCTGAGGCACTTCCTTTACCTGGAAAGACCAGAGGGGATGTCCATAGAAGGGGTCCCGGGGTTCGAGGTTCTTGGCGACCTGAACCCCACCGAGCTTCGTGGAGGCATCGTGCCGAAGTCTCAGTACTTCTCGACCGTGGGGAACCTCTACCGAGGCATCCAGAAGGGGTTCGGGGACCTCGTCGCAAAGTACGGGGAGATGGGGGTCTTCATCGGAGCGGCCCACACCCAGGCAACAGAAGAGAGATTCGGGTTACCGAGCCTCATCGCTGTGAAGGACCTGGGGTCGGCGAATGGCGCCGTCGACGGGATCGTCGAGATGGGGGAGGGAGCACGCGGGGACTGGACGAACGCCCATTTCGGGATGTTCCTAGGGATCTTCAAGGATTTCATGGAGACAAGAAAGAGCAACCCTTCTTTCCGCCCCACAAGGCCCGTGGTGGCGGCGTACACCACGCCGCCGATTGGGGTGGAGAACGCGACCATCATCGCCGACCCCTTCACGTCTTCAGTATCCGACCTCTTCAACGCGAGCTACGGTCTGGCCGTCCATACTCTGAGCCGATTCTACGTGCACGAAAACGACCGCCCCGCCGAACTCCAGGCGCTGGCCGATACCGCCGTCGGGATCATGTCAAGGGTAATCGATCCGCTCGGCGTCCTGCTTACGACTCTCCCTGTCGGGGGGAACCTCCCCGGTGTTACAGCGGGGCCCTCCTTCGAGCTACAGAACAGGGAGTACCTTCTCCCGCACCGGCGGGAAGCGGTTATGGTTCTTGAAGAGAGGCTCGCCGAGTTGGCTAACTACACGTCGTCCCTTGCAAAGTCTGCCCCCTCTACCAGCGCTAGCAGACAGCTCAAGCTCGTCGAAGACTCGTATCTCGACCTCGCCAGGGGCCTGTCCGAAAGCTTCGTCGGGCTGTGAGTGGGATTCCAGACAATCGGAACACACTAATATTCTGCGCTTGGGTGCATGCCTAGAAGTGAGCAGCAGCCCCGAAGAGGTCAGACTCAGCAGCGGCCTCCCAGGCCTCGACACGATGCTCGACGGAGGGTTCAACAGGGGCAGGGTTGTTCTGATCCTCGGAGAGCCTGGAACAGGCAAGACGATTATCTGCTCGCAGTACCTCTACAAGGGAGCCGCAGATCTGGGGGAGCACAGCATGTTCATTGGTATGAACGAGCCGAAGAGCCGCTTCATGAGAGAGATGCTGAACCTGGGCATGGATTTTGCAAAGCTCGAGGCAGAAGGGAAGTTCAGGTACATAGACGCCACCGACGTCAGAAAGATACCTGACACGGCTAAGGTGGGGAGGATAGCGGTCGGCGGGAGGGAGCTCGGGCTGGTCAACCTCCTGGACACCATCCAGGACGCCATTGCGAAGTTTGAGCCCGCAAGAATAGCGCTCGACTCGATGGCAGACCTCGTCTTCCGATTCCCCAGCGTGGAAGAAAGAAGGCCTGTAGTCCTCGACATGATAGAGACGCTTCAGTCCACTAGCGCCACGTCGCTCCTCACGAGCGAGCTCATGGCCACTGGGGAAGAGCGCGTGCTCCAACCGGAGGAGTACCTCGCAGAAGGAGTCATGCTCATGCGGACCCTCCGGAAGGGGGTCAGGACGATACAGATACTGAAGATGAGAGGTTCCAAGGTCGACACCCATCCGAGACCTTACGTGATAACAAGCAGGGGAATCGAAGTCCTGGCGACCGAGGAAGTGTACTAACAGGGAGTAGGCGCCTTCGTGGACTTCTGTCTCGTGCACCTTTCGGACTTCCACCTCGGAACATCGACCCAGCCTCAGACAGAGAGCATACTGAACTCACTAACTTCCGACCTGAAGTCGAGGGTCGAGTCACTGGACCTCCCCGCCCCCCACATCGCCCTATCGGGGGACCTTGCCTACGGCGGGAGGGATGAAGAGTACGCCATCGTAGACTCGTTCGTCGGCGGCCTGGTCGAAAGCCTCGGCGCCCGGAGCACAACGTTCTGCGGCGGCAACCACGACGTCAACTGGGGGGTGCTGTCTCCCCTCAGCACGGAAATGATGAACGCCCTGGCGGAGAAGGGGGACGGAATCGCAACCACAGAATCGAGGTACGCCGTTGCAGCGGACAGGGACGCCATGAAAGCCGGCATGGGCCCCTACTATTCCTTCCTAGGGAGACACGGAGTCAGGTCTGACCCTGATCTCTTCTACTTGAGGTCGCACACGGTCGCGAACCTTAGGCTCAACCTCATCAGCCTGAACTCGGCATACCTCTTCAGCCGCAAATACAACTACCACGGGTACGTCGGTCTCCCCCAGCTGAAGGCGGCAGAAGCCGCGGTGTCAAACCAGAGGGAACCTTCGTTCAACATAACCCTCGTCCACCACCCGCTCGAGGCCATAGTCCCCTCCTCGCAGGAGGAGACAAAGCGGCGCCTCTTCGCCTTTTCGGACGTGATTCTGAACGGCCACGTTCACTCGCCGAGGGTATCTGTGGAGTATACGGCGAGAATGCTCGGGCGGTCGCGGGAGGGACCACCCCCTGTGATCAGTTGCGCTCGTTGCGTCTTTGACGAGGCGAACGACCCCGGCGTCTCCTCGGGGTATTCGATCATAGGCATCGACTTCGAGTACGAGAAGGTTGCCTCCCTGAAGGTCTGGGAGGTTGAGTTTGACAGGCAGAAGGGGACCTGGTACTATGACGAAAGGAAACAGACCTACCCGATGGTGGTCAGGGTCCATTCGGGGTCAGGGGAGGAGTTTGACAGGGTCGGGCCCAAAGTCACAGACGCCGAGAGGACCCTCCTTGGCAAGTGGAAGCAGGAAGGGCGCCGCTGACTCCCCTGGAATACATCTCGGCAGTCCGGGCTCGGACAGTTCCCACTGGCAGCCGCCCTGAGCGGAGGCGGCGAACCCCCCGGTCGCGGGCCGTCCGAAACAAATGTTCACCTGTTTGTATTGCTTTTTTTGACCTAGGCCGTGATTATCGGGAGGTCATTTTGAAGCACCGTATTTGTCCGCACGCGCCCCTCTACGGTTTATTGGCATCGGCCGAGAGGAGAACGTCAAGCCCAAGATCGCTTCCACCATCAAGGAGATCGAGTTCCACCGGAAGGAGCTCGAAAGCCTCCGCGCGAGGCTGGAACAGAGACGCAAGTCGCTCTTCGACACGACCGTCAAGGCGATGATGACCAAAGACCAGCCGAAGGCCACCGTGTACGCCAACGAGTGGTCGGAGCTGAGGAAGGTGGGGAAGGTCGTCTACGCGAGCGAGCTCGCGCTAACCCAGGTCGTCCTCAGGCTAGAGAGCATCCTCGATGTCGGCGACGTAATGTTCCACATGAGCATGGCCTTCAGGGTGTTGCGCAAGGTCAACAAGACGGTCCAGGGGTTGGTGCCATCGCTCGACCAGGCCTCCAGCGACATTAGCAACGCCCTCACAGAAACGATGGCAGGGATGGAGAACATTTCCCCCTCAATCTCCCTGAACATAAAGACCGAGACAGGGGAGGAGCTCGTAGAGGAGGCGCGCAAGCTCGCAGAGGATAGGGCCGAGGAGATGAAGCGCTCGTTAGGCGCTGCCCCGCTACATCTGCAGCTGCGGGGGTACGAGCAGAGCTCGAGGGTCCCGCTCCTCGCTACGGGGGAGGACGATGACGAGTCGGCAATACTCGGCACCGTCTACAAACCAAGGCCCGTCGAGGAGACGGAGGAGCAGGTCCTCCAGTACGCTGCGATCCACAACGGCAACGTGGACATCACAGACGCGTCAACGGTGCTGAAGATGCCCTCTGACGAGGTGGAGCAAGCGATGCTCGTCCTGATGTCCCAGGGGAAGGTCAAGTTCAGCGACCTTGGAGGTTCTGAGAAATGAGCGTCGTAGCCGCCAAGGAACTAGAGGACGATGCAAAGAAGTACGCATCGGAGGCGATTCGCCTCGACTCACAGGGGGCACACGGCATGGCCATCCAGATGTACCAGAAGGCCATCTCGACGCTAGTGCAGCTCGTCCATCTTTACCCTGACTACCGACTGAACAAGCAGTACACGGAGCGCGCCATGGCCTACCAGGAGAGGGTGAAGGCGATCCAGGCGGCCCACGGGCTACTCCCGAGAGACGAGCCGGCCGAGATGGACTGGAACCTCCCCTCGAATGCTGGGAACGGCGGCGGGAACGGCACGGCGAGTAACGCGAACCAGAATTCAGCAAAGGGCCCCCAGGTGGTTCAGCAGCTAAAGGCGTCTTTCAGCGAGCTCGTCGTCACGGAGAAGCCTGACGTCAAATGGGACGACGTCATTGGGCTCGAGGACTGCAAGCAGGCGATCAGGGAGTCCATCGTGTTCCCATTCCTCCGCCCCGACCTCTTCAAGCTCGGCTGGCCCAGGGGGATTTTACTCTACGGCCCGCCCGGTTGCGGGAAGACGATGATAGCGGCCGCCACGGCATCAGAAATCGACGGGTACTTCATCTCCGTCGACGCGGCGTCCATCATGTCGAAGTGGCTCGGCGAAGGGGAGAAGAACGTCGCCAAGCTCTTCAACAACGCCCGGAAGATGCTCGCTGACAACAAGCCGGTGATAGTCTTCGTCGACGAGATCGACTCCCTGCTAGGGACCAGAGGGCAGGAGGTCGGGGGTGAGGTGAGGGTGCGAGATCAGTTCCTCAAGGAGACCGACGGCCTCAACGACAAGGGGAAGCAGCTCCACCTTTACGTTATCGGCGCGACAAACAAGCCGTGGAGCTTGGATCAGCCCTTCATTCGAAGATTTCCCAAGAGGATTCTCATACCTCTTCCCGACGCCGAAGCAAGAATGGCCCAGTTCAGGCTGTATACCGCACCCTTGACTCTCGCCGACGACGTCAATCTTGAGACGCTTGCGAAACTGAGCGAGGGCTACTCGGGAAGCGACATCAAAGACATCTGTCAGGGTGTGCAATTGAGAGTCGTCAGGGAGCTCTTCAAGACTGGCAACGCACTCGATAAGGAGACCACGACGAGGCCGATCACTGTAGCGGACTTCAAAGAAATCATGAGAACGAGGAAGCCTTCTGTCACCGTAGAGGCGAGTCGCGCTTACGTGCAATGGTCCAATAGTTTCAACGCCCTCTAGGACAAATTAGTACGCAACCTGGTATGCGTATTTGTTCTACTGCATCGAAGTCTCTAGTTCGATTTCGTCTTGCCGATGTGGAGGATCTCTCGAGATGGGTCGAGATAAAGTCTCCAGCTTTCAGGAAAGTTGCAGAGAAATTCGACAGGCTTGTTGACACAAACAGTCATTCCCGGGAGGAGGATTACGATGACGAACCGGAGTCGGGCAGCGTCCGGTCAAGAAATCGGTAGGAAGGCTTCACCCGCATTATTCCTTTCCTCCGTATTCGTCGTATGTTTCGCTTCCCCCTTTGCTTGACAAAGTTAGGGAAGAGGGGGCTTGTCCCGATTGGCGTGCTTGGCCAGTCGCTCCTCCGTCTCAGGGTTCTGATAATAAAAGGGGGCGTGCATGTCTCCACGCACGCCCTTTCGCCTTCTCCTATGGGTAGCCCTTAGCAGCCCGTTTGTTCTTTCTCTTGGCGACCTTCTTAACTCGTGCCATACCCACCCTATGGGTACCATTCGAATAAAGCAATGATTACCACTGGCTCAAGAACAGGTAGTGCTTCTTTAACCCGGAGAACGCATTTGATTCTTTAGAATCCCTTTGACTACCAAAGGGAGCGGAGGGGCTCGGTGATACGGGTGAGTGTGGGTGTGTGTTTTAGGGTGCATGACATTTTAACTCCGAGTCCTGGTGGTGGGATGGCGCCACGTTTGGCGGCTCCAGTCTTTTGCGGATTCTTGGTCTGAGATTTCCTATGACCAGGGGCGAAGTGATAGATGCCGCTGCTGCTAAATCTTCGGAAGCGCGAATCAAGGGCAACAGAAGGGCCTATCTTGAACGGCTGACCCTTAGAGTTCTGGCTGCCCACGAGCTTCGGGGTACGGGATATCGAGAGAGTCATGGAGTTTCAAGGCCTCGGGCCCAGGTCATCGGGAAACTCATGATGCGTGAAGGCATTGTCAAGAGCCACTTCGAAAGGGTCCCTCACCGTCGCGGGCACGCAAAGAAGGTCCTCGAGAGACTCTAGGTCTCCAAGCTCATATCATCGCATTTCCGACCCTCTGCCAATGCAGACGCCGCTCTCCCCCGCCGACCTTAAGGAGAAAGTCGGAAAGGAGGTCCAGCTGGAGGGGTGGGTGCACGACGTCAGGGTCCTTGGGGGCATCAGCTTCGTCCTCTTACGAAACGCCAGGGGCATAGTCCAGGTCGCCGCCCCCAAGAAGGCCGTCCCCGCGGAGCTCTTCGAGCTAATTTCGTCTCTGCATCAGGAGGACGTGGTACGAGTCCGTGGCGCAGTCAAGGACAGTAAGGTCGCCCGGTTGGGCTTCGAGGTCGTCCCATCATCTGTCGAGATCATTGCCAAGGCCGCATCCCCTCTCCCCCTCGACCCTCGCGGGGTCACGTCCACCAACATCGACACCCGTCTCGAATGGAGGTCTCTTGAGCTCAGGAGACCGGAAACGGCCGCCATCTTCAAGATCGAAAACGCCTTCGTCCAGGGATTCGAGGATTACTTCCAGAGGCGCGGCTTCGTACGCGCCTTCACCCCCAGCATCATAGGGGGCGTATCAGAGGGAGGCTCTGAGGTCTTCAGGATCGACTTCTACGGCAAAGACGCCTACCTGAGGCAGGACCCCCAGCTCCACAGACAGCTCACCATCGCCGGAGGATTCGACAGGATCTACGACCTGGGCACCAACTGGCGGGCCGAGCTTTCTCACACCCCGAGGCACCTGAGCGAGCACAGGACCATCGCCCCCGAGATAGCCTTCATCTCGGACGAAAGGGACACGATGCGCCTCGAGGAGGAGATGATAGTGCATGGGATCGAGCGTGCCGCCAAGGACTGCAAAGACGACCTGGCCGTCCTGAAGACGGAGCTCGAGACCCCCAAGACTCCGTTCCCAGAGGTGACCTTCAAGGAGGTGTACGGGATCATGGAGAGGATGGGTAAACCGATCCCAAGGGACCAGGACATCGATGACCCTTCCCTTAGGGCGCTCGCAGCAGTGGTGAAGAAGGAGACAGGCTCGGATTTCTTCTTCCTCAACCGCTTTCCTTCCGCCGTCAAGCCCTTTTACGTGATGAGGGTTGACGAGGACCCTGTCTTTGCCCGCTCGGTCGATTTGGTCTACAAGGGGCTCGAACTGTCCTCGGGTGGGCAGCGGGAGCACAGGCATGACAAGATCATCTCGCAGATCAAGGAGAAGGGGTACAGCACCAAGGGACTCGAGTGGTTCACCGAACCCTTCCGGTACGGCGTCCCCCCCCACGGTGGGTATTCTTTCGGCATCGAGCGCTTCACCGCGTACCTCCTGGGAATAGAGAACATCAAGGAGGCGGCTCTCTTCCCCAGGGACCCCGACCGGTTGGTACCCTAGGGAGTCTCGACCCTATCGCCTGTGGAGGAGCGTCCCCGACCTCCAGAACGCGACCTGATAGATGACGTGCCTGGGCCCCTGCACGGGCATCTGGGCGGCCCTCCTGCGCATTTCCGCGACTATCTCTTCCTTCATCCCCTCTGGCATCCCAGATGTGAAGGGGTACGCTCTTTTGTTGAACCTCTCTATCCTGTCCTCGAAAGTGGACGCGTCGACGAGATCGCTCACCTGGACGAGTTCGTCTGGGGGGTAGCTCTCGAGGAGCCTCCGCTCCCTTCCCCAGTCTCGGTGCCGGTCCCTGTCCCAGGACCAGTTGTACTTCTCCGCCAGCTTCCGGAACCACTCTCTTCTCTCTTCGACTTCGGCTCCGAATCCCCCTCCTCCCCAGAACGAGGGGAAAGCCCTATTGTCGTCTCTCTTCCTCACAAGCGCGAACACACCGACCCTGCTCACCCGCGCACCCTCCATCAAGACCCCTTCAGAGTTCTCGATTATGTGGAACACGTGTGCAAGGAGAACTGCGTCGAAGCTCCTTCCTCTGAAAGGAGTTGAACTCCCGTCTGCCTGCACCACGTCCGACACCCCCTTCGACATTGCCCTCTCCAGCATCTTCCTGGAGACGTCCACCCCGCTGGTCATCACCCCTTCCTTCGAAAGGGGAAGGGAGACCCTCCCTGTCCCCACCCCTATCTCGAGTACTGACCAACAATGGTGAGCAGTCAACATGCCAGCCAACCCCCTGAGCGTCTCTTCGTCGATTGCCCTCCTCGTTTCGTCGTACACTGGGGCTATGCTGTCAAACTCTGCTTCTGTCAATGCCCTTGCACGCCACCATGGCTGCAACCTTCTTTCAACACACGATCCTGGGTTCGTCCTTCAAAGTCACTTTCCGTCAACTCAGTCCCCTCAGTGTGTCATTCTTCGGGGACCACAACCGTTCTAAGACCAAACAGGGGATCAGGGAGTACACCGCTCCTCCGAACAGATCAAGGGCGTAGTGCTGCCCGAGATAGAGAGTAGAGAAGAGCGTCACTCCCGCCATCAGTCCCCCCGCCAAGCCCAGCCTGTAGTCGACCTTGTACAGAAAATAGCAGCATGTAATCGTATAGGCAGCGTGCAGACTCGGGAACGCAGCGAAGTAGTCCGGAGCGACTATGGCCGAAAGCGGGGCGAAGACCCACGAAACCGCGTTCAGCCCCGCGCCACGGAAGAGATTGCTCGCCGCACCGGTGAACCAGGGAGGAGCCGTTGGCATTAGGACGAAGGTGAGCAGGGCGCAATACGAGGTGAGAACCATCGCCGTCGCAAACTTGCCGAAGCTCCTCCTTCGGTACCTCCAGATCGCCAAGGACGTCCCGAAGATGAAGGGGATCAGCGCAGCGTAGACAAGTGATGTCGCCTCCGTGACGAACCCGGAGGAGAACGCTTCCTGAGCCCACCCGGTAAGGTTGAACCCCCAGACATACTTGTCCAGGTCAAAAAGAGAGAAGGCTCCTCCCGAGTCCCCGAGCGCGTCGATGGGCCCGGATATGACCTGAAAGGAGAGACCGACCATCACCAGCGAGAGCCAGGGCCTCGTCCAGGGCATGCGAAGTCCCAGGAACCCCAGAAGTCCCAACACAACCAGGAAGAGGATGTTGATCGGGCTCCAGATGCCCCTGGTGTACCAAGAGATGGCGGCTAGCGTCGAGATGTAGCCCAGGCTGAAGAGCGAAAACGAGTGTGCCCTAAGGTGCTCCACGACGTGTGGAGAACGGTGCTCCTGCTTCATCGCAAAACAGGCTACGAGTAGAGGTTAGCGGCCGCTTCCCGCTCCGTCTCGACCAACAGCTCTATCCCCCGGGCCTGCTTGACCGCGTCCCGGAGCTTGTCGAAATCGCCGATGCGTCTTTCGCTTCGCCTCGCCGGGACAATGACCTTCGTCTTCTTTCCGCCGTCCGGGAGCCACACCGTGTTCACCGTCAGGACCCTCGCAGGGAAGAAGACATCCTCTAGGAACTTCCTGTCGCTCGCGCCCGCCCCCGCCAGCCACACCTTCCCCTTCAACGCCCCCTCGAGCTCCGACTGGAGAAGCGTATTCGAGCGCAGCGCCATCATGTCCCCCTGGTCGAACTCAAGCACGTAGCTCCCGCTTGCCTCGAAGGCCCTCCTCAGCGTGACGTGCGCCAGCTCCGGTATCCTATCGGCGAGGTGCGCGATTGCCTTTGAAGCCTCGACGTCCGCCCTGCTAATCTCCCCCTTTCGGAGCCTCGACTCGCAGTTCCCGCAGAGTATGCCGGTCCGCGCGTCAAAGTAGCAGATTGGGAGCTTCGGCTGCATACCCGTGAATCCCGCTCGCGCAGGCGAATAAAAAATATTCGGCCTAAATGGGGCCGTAATCTAGAGTCGGCGGCGAACCTAGAGCCCCCACCCCCTCCTTAGCTTTCGCTGGCTTCGCCTAGGCGTTCACGCCTTTCGAGCCGTCCCCTGGGTGTCTTACTTCCCGAGCTTGATCTCTATGGAGGAGACGTTGCTCATTCCGCCGGTCATGGTGCTCTTGACCTGCTCCGTGTTGATGGAGATGCCCTGCACCCTGATGTCGGTGGCGAACCGCTTCGT
>Ga0187771_10003096_pt1 | contig 11575 bp, 11 predicted proteins | sample 0116_SJ02_MP15_1_FD_133139 | JGI IMG/M metagenome (GOLD analysis project Ga0187771, IMG submission 133139) | Tropical peat soil microbial communities from peatlands in Department of Meta, Colombia - 0116_SJ02_MP15_10_MG | ecosystem: Environmental > Terrestrial > Soil > Wetlands > Peat | place... | reverse complement strand
GTTTATGGCATACCGGAGTTATACCGGGATAACATTTCTAACGCAAGGCTGGTCGCCAATCCAGGTTGTTATCCAACTAGTGTCATTCTCGGCCTTGCCCCTTTATTGAAGGCAGGGTGGATTGACGATGCCTCCATCATCGTTGATGCAAAATCAGGCGTCAGCGGCGCGGGGAGAGAACCGCAGGTTGGCATGCTTTTCTGTGAGGTTGATGAGGGATTCAAGGCTTATAAGGTCGGTAAGCACAGGCACACGCCGGAGATGGAACAGGAGATCGGTATTCTTGCCGGGCACGATGTCAGGATTTCATTCACACCCCATCTCTTGCCCATAAGCAGGGGGATACTCAGTACTATTTACGCGACTCTTGGGAAAGATTTAACTGACGTGGATCTGATTGAACTCTACAATGAATTTTATGAAGGCAAAAAATTTGTACGTATTTACAAATCAGGGATGTTTCCCGATATTTCTTCTGTCCGCGGTTCGAATTACTGTGATATCGGCTTGACTATTGACCGGAGAACAAAAAGAGTTATTATAATATGTACTATCGATAATCTCATCAAGGGCGCATCTGGCCAGGCCTTACAGAATATGAATCTCATGTGTGGAATCAGCGAAGATACCGGACTGAATATGATATCACTTTTCCCTTAAACCTGGGGCTTACGCCTGTAGAAGAGGTATTTGATGTCCATAAAACTATATAACGCGCTGACGAAGAAGAAAGAAGTTTTCAATCCCCTCATTGAGGGGAGGGTTGGCATTTACGTGTGTGGTATCACTGCATACGACATTTGCCACGTAGGTCATGCTCGGTCAGCCATGGTATTTGATGTCATTACTCGGTATTTTCTGTATCGTGGTTATAATGTTACATATGTGAAAAATTTCACGGATGTGGATGACAAGATCATCGCGAAGGCCAACTCGGAAGGGAAAACTATTTCAGAGATATCTGAAAGATATATCAGAGAACATGACGAAGATATGGATGCACTTCGCATAGCCAAGCCAACAGTTGCACCCAGGGCCACAGAATACATTGACGATATGATAAACTTGATCAAAGACCTGCTTGATAAATGCCTGGCCTATGAAGTTGACGGCGATGTATATTTCGCGGTGGAAAAGTTTAAGGGATACGGGAAACTTTCGGGTAGGAGCCTGGATGACATGATGGCCGGCGCACGTGTGGATGTAAGTGAGAAAAAAAGGTATCCCCTCGATTTTGCCCTTTGGAAGGCTAGTAAAGAAGGTGAACCGTGGTGGGAGAGTCCCTGGGGAAGAGGAAGACCGGGATGGCACATTGAGTGTTCCGCCATGAGCCAGCGTATCCTGGGGGAGACCTTTGACATCCATGGCGGCGGAGAGGATTTAGTCTTCCCGCATCATGAAAACGAGATTGCGCAATCAGAAGGTGCGACTGGAAGGCCTCTGGCTAATTATTGGATATACAATGGATTTGTAAAGGTGGAAAGCGAAAAGATGTCAAAGTCGCTCGGCAATTTTTTTACTGTTAAAGATATATTGAAGAATTACCATCCGGAGGTAATAAGGCTCTTTATGCTTCAGAGCCACTATAAAAGCCCTGTGGACTTTTCAGAAGATTCTCTTTCTGAAGCAAGAATGGGAATGGATCGGTTTTATGCAACCCTAAGAGCTATCAAAGAGGCATTGAAAGACCGTGTTGCTTTATCCGGCATTACGGCAGACGGAATTTCCGTAAGTAACCGGGATATCTTTAACAGAGTTGTGTTGCTTACGGATAAATTTAAAGAAGCCATGGATGATGATTTTAACACACCGAGGGCCATTGGATACATCTTCGATACCGTAAGACATGTAAACGGTTATATAGCGGACGAAAAATCTTCCATTTCCCCTGAGATGTGCTTTGTCTTGGACGCAGCTAAAAGAGTAATTAGAGAGGTAGGAGGTGTTTTAGGCTTGTTCCTTGATGATCCCGATGAATATTTTTTACAGGATCGGAACAGGGAAGCAGAGAAACGGGGGCTGGATGTGAAGGAGATTGAGCGTCTTATTGAAGAAAGGCAGGCCGCAAGGTTGGCCAAAGACTGGAAGAAGGCAGATGAGATCAGGTGTATCCTTGCAGATAAGAAAATAACTGTCAAGGATACTAATGCCGCCACTATCTGGAAGATAGAGTGAGAGATCTAGTGTAGTGGTCTTCTATGCTTAAAATAAATATTAAGGCAGTCAATGAGCATTAATCAACCAAGTTTCCGCGCAGTACCGTAACAGCCTGTCCAGCAAGGAATACGCGATCCTTGGCAAGGCGAACCCTGACGATGCCTCCTCTTGATGAGGCCTGATAACCAACCATTTTATTCTTACCTAGCTTAGCTCCCCAGTATGGACCTAGGCAGCAGTGCGCTGAACCTGTGACAGGGTCTTCATTGACCCCAACCTGGGGTGCAAAGAATCGGGAAACGAAATCATATTCTCTGGAACTGGAAGGGCTTGTGACTATTATACCCCGTATCGGTATCGTAGCAAGAAGTTCAAAATTGGGGTTAATCTGGCGAAGAATTTTCTCCGAATCAACCTCCACGAGGTAATCGAAACGATTTTTCCCTGCATACTTGAAGTTGATTCCCAGTGCCCTTGAAAGATCGTCCGGCGGGGATACGGCAGCCTCAGGTTCACTGGGGAAATCCATTTCGATCCATCCGTCTTTAAATTCAGCAGTCAGAAGTCCGCTTTTAGTGAAAAACCGCGCCTGGTCTTTCAGTTTGATATGCCCAACTTCCCAGAGGGCATGGGCGCTGGCAAGGGTTGCGTGTCCGCAAAGTTCCACCTCAACAGCCGGCGTGAACCAGCGGAGATTAAAGCCGTCATTTTTTTTCTCAAGAAATGCAGTCTCAGAAAGGTTCATCTCCTCCGCCACGTCCTGCATCCATGAATCATTGCGATGTCGTGACAAGACACAGACAGCTGCCGGATTTCCTTTGAAGGGTTCATCTGTGAATGCATCAATCTGAATGATCATCTCACTCATAGTTTTCTACTTCCTTATAATAGATATTCATGCAAAAGGGTCAGTATGTTTTGGGACCCATTCAGGTTATTAATGACGTTCTCTTACAAAAAACCGCCATATTATAAGAATCCGCTCTACTAGTATGGCGACAATTATCCGTGGCACCCATAACCAGAATGGACTGAGACCCAGCGATAGAAAAAGGCTGGGATCTTCCACCAGAGCATGATTGATGCCAATGGAGAGATGCAACTCCTCCAGTTCTTCTTTTGACAAATGCCCTGCTTTTACTTCTTCCACAATAACTGCGCCGCCATATGCCAGCCCGAAAATAACAGCGGTAAGCCAGAGGAACCCCACCTTATTATTTAGGCCCATAATTTTCAAAATAGGTTTAAGCAGTTTGACCATAGGGGTGATCAGGTTAAACGTCTTCAGAATTTCCAGCGAGGTCAGGATGCACATTACAATGACAAATATCTTGATGCTGAGGCTTAGAGTGGTCGATCCCCACTCCTTCGTTGCCTCAATAAAGGGCTGGTGAGTCTCTAGTGAGTAGCCTTCAGTTGCCATTACGGTTGTGCTTATATCAAAGAACGGTGCTACTGCAATTACGGTGAACATTGCGGCAGCCAGGCGAAAAAGTGTAGCCTTAACAGGATGAATTCCTGATTTTGCCTGGACAACGCCTTCCTGAATCAAATTATGGGCGATAAGAAGAAAAATAGCCATTAGCGTCATTTGGTCCCGGGAGAACGGAAGTACCGCCATTGCCGCAATTCCACCGTAGATATTTGTCAGCATACCAATAAGGAGAGGCAGGGCGGCCACGGCGGGCAGGCTGAGAAGACTCATGACAGGCTGAAGGAGAAAATCAACACTACTTAACCAGCCGCTCCAGGCGATTAGTGCCGTGACAATGGAAACAGGGATGAGGATCTCCATTATCCAGACAAAACCGTCCAATCCTTTACGAAGACCGGATTTCAGACCTTCTTTAAGTTTACTTCTGTACAGCTCCATGATTGTTTAAATCTCTTAGTAACAATCAGGTTAATCCCAGCAATTTAAATATTCTCTCAAATCGCATCTCCCAGGAATGCTCACGAATTGCGCGCTCAAATCCCTTCCTTCTGATCTCATCGGCCTTTTCTGGGTTTGATAAGAGAAAACGGATTCTTTCAACCAGTTCATCAAAGTCTTTATAGGTTACAATCTCGGATCCCAGTTTATAAAACTTATCCAGCTCAGGATGGTATTCCGTGACATAAAGACCTCCGCTCATGGGAATCTCAAAGTCTCTCCCTTTAAGGCAATAAAGGCTGGTGTGGCCAATGACGCCTCCGAAACCCAGGTTAATCCTGCTTTTAGAGTACATGCGCACCATGTCCTCCGTTGTCAAAGGGCCATTGGGCCAGCCATACCCGTAGGCTTCAACAGGAATGCCGAGAGATTTAAGACGTTCTATTATTTCAGATCGATTTCCATAGCATTGACCGATAAAGGACACGTCGATAGTTTTTTCAATATTGTGTGGCCTATGAATTTCAGGGTTTGCCCCCTCAGGAAGATAGAGGGGAATTGCACCCTCGACGCAATATTTTTTGACGGCATCCTCGGTACTCGTCCAGCAGATGTCGAAGTAGCGGCAAATATCTCTGGAGCCCATGGCCTGCCCGTGCCTGAGCTTACCTACAAAATGTTCCTTGTCGTTGAGCGCAAGATTGACCAGCGGGATTCCCAAGCTTCTTAAGGCCAGAACAGTTTCCGGTGATACAAGTTCCCCGGAAAGATAGGTAAAGACAACATCTGCGGAGTCCTGTTTCATCCATTGCTCCATCTTCTTTATCAGGGCTCTGTTCATTGCCGCTTTTGTTGATTTATGCCAGTTTTTATTCTGGTGGTTAAAGTCCTCAAACCAATCATAATGCCGGACCTGACCAAATTTTTCAAGAGATGGTTTTAAAGATTCATTTTCCCAGTTGTAATGGTGATAGATGGCGATAATTTTTAATGCCCCTTTTTCTTTGGAGCGCATGGAGTGGAACCTATTTTTCATAACGTGCCGGATGGCCTTATCATCAGGAATAGAGAGCTTGGCTGAGGCGAATCTAGCGTCATAATAGTCCTTCTCTCTCTTCAGTCTCAAATCATTTTTCCAGATTCGAAATTGCCGCCGGTATTTTTTAAACGGGTCGTTCATCGTGATGGGATGTTGGTATTAAAGTTGGTCAATATTATGGTTGTGTTTTTCTGATGGTATAGAGTCTTGCTCCATTCGACTTATCTACCCGGTCATTCATCATGTTGAGTACATGTCCGGCATCGATTGCAGGTATTGAGAATCTCTTTGCCAAATCAACACAGACAGGGAGTGATCCGATACCTGCCCCAACAAGGCATAGGTTAGTATCCGGCGGTATCTGTTGTAAAATCTTCTCTTTTATAGAGCCCCAGCGCGTTGCAACGTATTCGGCTGGAATTTCTATGAAGTAAATAACAGGGTAACTCGATAACCGGCTGAACCAGCTCGTACAAGAAACTCTGTTAAATTCTGAGTTAAGGATACAAACTTTTTTACCATCTACGATACGAATGAAATCTTCAGAGGTAAGGTAAGCATAAACCACATAGAAAGGTATATAGTTATCGGCCGTCAGCTCGATTCTGTTGTCAAAGAGAAGCTTCATAAATGTGGAAGCGGATGATTCATCTTTTGACCTGCTGAGCAGGTTGAAGAATCCCCTTTTCTTGCGAGTAATATTTCCGGGGAAAATGAGGGGGGCTATCTTTCCGCATGCAGCCAGGATTCTTAACGCTTCAACATGTGCAGGCATTGCCTCACTGATTGCATCGACAGATTCGGCTTGGCGATACAGCCCGTTACAATGAAGGTCGTAGTTATAAAATGCATATTCTCCATCTGCAAAGCGGACAATTGGTACCTCCTTCCGTTCCGATATACCTCTGGCAATTGACTGGTGCAATATCTTTATATAGTCATTGCCTACATGTATGTCCCGGTGAAACAGACAAATCTCTTCATCAGCCATTTTAGGTTCATGCATTGCCAGGACAGTTGTATTATCGATATCATTCAGAACTAATCTTTTGAAATAGAACTGACTATTCTGGATCAAATTGTTTATATAATCCGGTTTTATATTCATGAGTTATCAATTATTATTTAAGAGTAAATTTTTATTTTTATTTTATTATAACAGTAAAACTATGCTCTGGAAAAAATCTGAAAATTGTTCTGACCAACAGCATTAATTATGGTGCTTCTATCTTCAACATGGTGGTTATGATTACTTATGTCGCTATTTCTTTTTTCCCTTTTTAATATTACCATAACCTCTCGAAATCTTCTTTATGATAAGTCTTTTGAATGTCATCGAAATAAGTTTTGGAAGTATTGGCCATAAAGTGATTTACCTTACCCTTATTGAATCTTCGATAGGCGAATGCAACAGGTGTAAGTACAGCAAAAAAAATGATCGACAAAAGCACTTTCGAATTAATATTTCCTAGATATTGAGCAAATTTCATCCAGTATTTTGCAATCCAAGTTGTTATCCTGGATTCAAATGCATTTCCCAGAATAAGGATACAGGCAAACCATAGCAGCCATCGTGCACCGAATAACAGGTAACAGATCAATAGCGCCAGAGAAAGGACACTAATCGTTTTAAATACGGCAATTCTGTCCAAGTGATGTCCTCAAAAAAGAGTATAAATGAAGGGGGCGATGGCCGAGCCGCCTGTAAATACTAGAATACCAATTAATAATAACATAAGTATCATAGGCAACAGCCACCATTTTTTTCTTTCTCTTAGAAAGAGCCACAAGTCTTTTAGAAATTCCATTTTTATGTAACCTCAGTTATTAAAATTCAATTACTGCTTATTTATTAGTATTGACTTAGTATTTGCGTTTAAGAAAAAGTACAACAGAAATTAAAATCGTTCCTATGGTATATAGTTATCATATATGCCAGTCCTGCGAAAAAAACAAGGATGCAAGAAGAAATGTATCTTGACAGCAAGCAACACTTCGACGGTTATTTTTTCACGAAATATATTTTAGTCTAATACATAGTCCTTGCGCCAGTCTTTCTCCTCCTGCCAGTTGGGCTGTTCGTTCTTTACGAATAGATAGTCACCTATTACAAGGCAGTCTATGTCTGTTCTCATGAAACACTTGTATGCGTCTTCAGGGGTGCAGACGATAGGTTCTCCTCTCACATTAAAGCTTGTATTGACAATTACACTATAACCTGTTTGCTTTTTAAATGCTTCTATGAGCTTGTAGTAGCGGGAATTTGTCTCCTGATGGACGGTCTGCAGCCTTGCTGAATAGTCCAAATGCGTGATGGCAGGTACGTCTGAGCGAAGGGTGTAGAGTTTTTCTCTTATAGGCAGACTATGGTAGTTTTCCGGCAGTTCATATTTTCTGCCAGCTGTTACTTCGGCTATAAGGAGCATATACGGTGATGGTCTATCGATGTCGAAATAATCCTGAGTATCATCGTAGAGAACTGAAGGAGCAAAGGGCCTGAAGCTTTCCCGGAATTTAACCTTTACATTCAAACGCTTTTGCATATCCTTGTTTCTGGCATCTCCCAGGATGCTTCTATTTCCCAATGCCCTTGGCCCAAATTCCATTCTCCCCTGAAACCATCCGATCGCCTTCCCTCGTGAAAGCATGTCTGCAACAGTCTCGCATAATGCATTAAAGTCTGTGTAGTAGTGGTATGGGGCGCTGTACCGCCGGGCCATCAGTTTGATGTCCAAGTCATCGAATTCAGGTCCCAAAAAAGAGCCGTGCATGCTGTCAGAATGGCCGCCGACTTTTCTCTCCTGGCCGAAGTACATATGGTAGACCGCGTAGGCAGCACCAAGGGCGCCACCCGCATCTCCGGCCGCAGGCTGGATCCAGATATCTTCAAAAATGCCTTCCCGTAAAAGTTTGCCGTTGGCGACGCAGTTTAAAGCCACTCCCCCAGACAGACAGAGTGTTTTTGCCCCTGTAAGCTTCTTGGCTGTCATGCTCATTTTCATGACGATGTTCTCAGTTATTTGCTGGGCGGCCAAGGCCAGGTTCGCATGATACTGTTCTATATTTGTTTCCGGCATCCGGCGGGGGAATCCAAATAACTGCTCCCATTTTTCATCTTTCACCATGCTCAATCCTGTCGTATAATCGAAAAAATCCTGATTCAGCCAGATTGAACCGTCCTCCTTCACATTGGCAATGCATTCGAAGATGCTGTCTCTGAACTTCTTTACCTGATCTGACGAGGGATCGCCGTAGGGTGAAAGACCCATTAGCTTGTACTCTCCTGAATTGACCCTGAAACCTAGATAATAAGTAAAGGCGGAGTACAGAAGGCCGACAGAATGGGGGAATTTCATTTCCTTCAATGTGGTAATATCCCTGTCTTTGCCGAATCCAATGGAAGCAGTTGCCCATTCGCCAACACCGTCTATCGTCAGAATTGCCGATTCCTGATAAGGCGACGGGAAAAATGCGCTGGCGGCGTGCGCTAAATGGTGATCAGTGAATAGCAATTTTGTTTTGGCCCGGCTCCACTCCCCGATTTTTGACAGCTCGTCCCTGATGAGTTTTTTTAAGAACATCTTTTCTTTTATCCATACAGGCATAGCAGAGAGAAACGACTTTAATCCCCTAGGAGCGTATATGTAGTACGTTTCTAGCAGTCTTTCGAACTTCAGGAGGGGCTTGTCATAAAAGACAATTGCATCCAATTCATCAAGCGCAACCCCATCACACTTAAGGCAAAAATTGACAGCATTTATCGGGAAGGAAGAATCATGTTTTTTACGGGTGAAACGTTCTTCCTGGGCAGCGGCGATTATTTCACCGTTTTGCAGCAGGGCCGCCGCAGAATCATGATAGAATGCAGATATACCTAGGATGTTCATATTTTTAGGATCACTTCCTTTGCCATCCGGACAAAACCAGAATATATGCGGGTCCATTCATTGATAAGGATTTCTGTTAGAAAAAAATGGAACCGATGCAAATGATCAGCCTTTCGATTATGGGAATATTTTTCATCTTACAAAAAATTCTTTTTTGTACTATAAAAAAAGAAATGTCTTTTAAAATTACTGAATTAAAACCAACTAAGTATTTTTATCAGCATAGAAATTAAAAATCAATAGCTTAAAAGGATATAGATAGAGATTAAAATTCGGGTGATTCAATCTTTACTTGATAAAGGCTCAATATAATGAATGAAAGATTTCAAAATATTATATTACTGTTCGTTTCTGTTACGGTTTGTCTGTATGTATCGGAATACTTCTTGGGGTTTTATATAACAAAATCTATTCTTCATTTCCCTGTGCCTCCTTATGCCGAGCAGAAACATGTTACAGTAGATTATCAAGTTGACTATCACTACAATAATTTTTCTCTGCGAGGCCCTGATTTGGATCTTGCGCAGGAATACGATGGGGTTTTTTTAGGAGACTCTTTTTTCTTTGGTCAGGGGATAAATGAGGGGGGTACTTTTTTGGACATTCTTCAGCAAAAAGGTTACAAGGTACTGAATGCTTCAGAAATTGCAACAAACCCCATCGACTATTTTCATAAATTGCGCATTCTTCAAAGTCATCACCTGAAAACAAAGAAGGTTGTAGTTGAACTTTGTATGGGGAATGATTTTCAGGACATAGGTGACAGAAAAATTGATGATGCTTTAAGCTATGTTTATCGCCCGGAATTTTTACGTTACGACGGTTTCAGTTTTTTAAAATTGGAGCGGTTACGATACCAGATCCGCAAAAAATGGATCCAATTCAATGACTGGGCTGAAAGTCGATATTCCGGATTATCTTACTCGGAGACAGTTGTCGTACATGATTTTGAACTTAGGAAGAAATTTTATTCCGACTGGATCCAATTTTTTTCCGACAATCGGACTGATATCATGAAAGTTATGCAAGGCTATGATCAGAAGCCGTTTACAGATGTAAGCATGACGGAAGATGAATATCTGCAAAAACTCCAGCTGAACGATGATTCGTTGAAAAATACACTGAAGATTTTAAACACTTTTTGTAAAATTTCCAGTCCAACTCCTGTTTATCTTGTGCTGATACCTGATCCCTATTATGTATACGGATTTCAATCCGTTAAATATGAAGAATATTTGCACAGACTGACTAAAGGACTTGATCCCTCGATTACGGTGATCGACCTGCATGGTCTAACAACAAGAGAAATGCATTACCCCCATGACGGTCACTGGAATTTAAAAGGTCATAAATTTGTGGCAGACATCATAGCACGCCGCGTCTTAGTTCACGATTAATAATTTGGTACCTGATTAATTTTTCATGGGCTTTTGTCTTATCTTTCAAGAGAGGCATGGTAAGCCTCAGCGTGGCAATGCGCCAATGAGCCTTCAGCAAGTCGGCCCGCCTGATGCGTTTAACGGTATCTGGAAGATAATGTTTACGATAAAATAAATATTCCGCCCTGACTTTTTTCGCCCACTTCTCTGCTGAGGTGGATTGGCGCTCACTCTGCCCTCCGAGATGGATGACGACAGCTTCTTCTATATAACCAATTTCGTAACCGAGCTTCCTTATCCTGAAGCACAGATCCTCGTCCTCTCCGTAAAGGAAAAAATCCTCGTCAAAACCTCCAACCTCTTTTATTATATCTGCATGAGCGATCATGCTTGAGCCTTGAACGCATGCAATAGAACCTCTGAATTCGATCATTTCACCTGATGTATATTTCTGGCCAGGATATCTATACGAGACTGATTCATGCAGTGTGTTGTCAGGGTAAATTAATTTCGTACCAGCAAGACCTATATGTGGACTAGCGTCCATAAATAATATAGCTTTTTTGAACGCACCCGGCAGTATCTGGGTATCCGGGTTGAGAAAAAAAACATAGCGTCCGGTACATAGTGATAGTACCTGGTTATTTGCTGCACCGAATCCCCTGTTCTCAGGGTTTACAATAAGATGTACAAAGGGAAAATTTTTCTGAACGTAATTTACACTTTCGTCCGACGATGCATTGTCAACAACAAATACTTCTTTAACTAAATCATCAGGTGCAGTGACCGAGCTGAGACACATTCCAATCAAGTCAGCTGTATTATAGGATACTATAATAATCGATAAATCCATTTTTCTGAATCCGGCAGCTTCAGTATTCTATATAATTTGCTGCAGTTAAAGCGGATAAATGGTTAACATCATTATCACTTATAGATAGAAGATTTCCGCAGTTTGCTGAGGAGAGCTTCAATTTCGCACCAAGAGTTCATCATAAATACTTTCGTATTTTTTTTTCACGGCCTCCCATGTATTAACTAGAGCAGTATGTCGGGCTGCCACACCCATTCTCAACCTTGTTTCTTTGTTTAGTAGGATACCAATTTTTTCACTAACACTATCAATATCAGTTCTTTCCTCAATGACAAATCCGTTTGCACCATCGACTACAAGGTCTTTTGCTCCTACATTGCCGCTCAAGATGACGGGCAATGAGGCAGCCATGGCTTCGATGACGAC
>Ga0187771_10003095_pt1 | contig 11577 bp, 10 predicted proteins | sample 0116_SJ02_MP15_1_FD_133139 | JGI IMG/M metagenome (GOLD analysis project Ga0187771, IMG submission 133139) | Tropical peat soil microbial communities from peatlands in Department of Meta, Colombia - 0116_SJ02_MP15_10_MG | ecosystem: Environmental > Terrestrial > Soil > Wetlands > Peat | place... | reverse complement strand
TGATGATCGCGGCCGAGTTCGCCAGGAGGAGCGCCCCCCCGATGGCCTGGAACATCCGCAGGATGATGAGCTCGAGCGCGCCGGTCGGCCCGTGGCTCCACACGACCGAGAGCAGGATGGCACCGAGAGTGAACCAGGCGAAGCCGAGGTTGTACATCTTCACCCGGCCGAAGATGTCACCGATCCGGCCGACGGTCACAACGACGGCAGCGAGCACGAGCATGTAGCCCATCAGGATCCAGAGCAGATATGGGAAGTTCGACGGCACGAGCGGGTCGAGCCTGATGCCCCGGAAGATGACCGGGAGGGCGATCATGAGACTCGTGCCGTTGACCGTCGCCAGCAGCACCCCGATCGTCGTATTGGAAAGGACGACCCACTTGTAACGCGGTCCGACCCTCGCGGGACCAGCTGGTGCGAGCACCGTCACCGGTTCACTCCTTTCAGCGCGCGGCGTCGGCCGCTCGTTTCGTCTGTCCCCCCGGGCTTTCCGTTCGCCGCCTCGCAGGGGCGCTCGGCGGCCAGGACCTCTAGGACCGAGACGGCCCGCTCGAGCGCCCGGCGGTCGGATTCCTCCAGCGCGGCAAGCCGCTCGGCGAGCCAGGTCGTGCCCGCCTGGGCGCGCCGGGCGATGAGCTCGTTCCCGCGTGCCGTCGCGACGAGGTGCACTCCCCGGCGGTCCCCGGGGTTCGCCTGCCGCACGATGAGACCCGCCTGTTCCAGCTTGTCGGCAAGACGCGTCGCGGCAGGCGAGGGCAGGCCCTCGAGCCCGGCGAGCCGGCCCACGCTGAGTGGCCCGGCCTCGACGACACTTGAGAGCGCGGACAATTGGGCGATCGTGTGCTCGGACGGTTCGCGGTGGCGGAGTTGGCGGCTGAGGTGGATCATCGAAACCCGGAGCCGTCTCGCCAACCCATACGGCGTCGTCGCCTGGCTGCGCCGCGCGCTCGACGTCAGTCGTCCCACAGATTGCCCTCCCGCGACCTTGGATCGGTCGTCACGTCCAGTGCCGGCGCGCCAACCCCGGCCTCGGATCGATGGTTGTCATTGATACTAGATGCCATAGGCACCGTTATCCACCATCTCGTCGGACCGGCGGCTCGGCCATAGTGGAGACGGCCGAGCCGAAAGGAGAACGGTGCACACCCTGCTGCGTTGGGTCTCGGCGGCGATTGCGCTCTCCCTCGGCGCCGCCGTCGCCCCGTCCGGAGTGCGGGCGCAACCGGCGGGCCCTGGGGCGCTCCGCCTGATCGTCGAGCCCCAGGCCGGCATGGCCCCGATCGACCAACTCCTCGGTTCGGCTCATCGCAGCGTGGATCTCGAGATCTACGAGCTCGCGGACCCGGTCGTCGAGTCCATCCTCGCGGCCGACGCCGCCCGCGGCGTCCGTGTCCGGGTGATCCTCAACCGGGTCGACACCGAAGCTGAGAACGCGGCGGCCTTCGCCTACCTCGGCGCATGCCACGTCGCCGTGCGCTGGGCGCCGCTGCGCTTCGACCTCGACCACGAAAAGGCCGCCGTGATCGACGACGCGACGGCGCTCGTGATGACGATGAACCTCACGACCCGCTACTACCCGACGACCCGCGACGTCGTCGTCGTCGACACCCAGCCCGCCGACGCCGCGGCGATCGAGGCGACCTTCGACGGCGACTGGGGAGCCGGCGGCGCGTCACCGGCGCCGGCGGGCGAGGACCTGCTGTGGAGCCCGGGGTCCGAGCAGGCCATCGTCGAGCTCATCGACTCGGCCCGGCGCGCGATCGACGTCGAGAACGAGGAGATGGGCGACGCCTCCGTCACCGAGGCCCTTGGTCGCGCGGCCCGACGAGGCGTGCGGGTGGTCGTCGTCATGACGGAGGACCGCGCGTGGCACCAGGAGCTCGCCGGCTTGGCCGCAGCCGGGGTCGAGGTCCGGACCTACCCCGACAGCCCGGCGGCGCTCTACATCCACGCCAAGGTCATCGCCGTCGACCCGGGGCAGACCGACAGGCGAGCCTTCGTCGGCTCGGAGAACTTCTCCGTCGCGTCGCTCGTGTACAACCGCGAGCTTGGGATCGTCACGACCCGACCGGCGATCGTTGACGCGCTCGCCCGGATGGTCCTCTCGGACGCCGCCGGCGGGGAGGTGTGGCGCTAGCTCCGGCGACGGACCGTGATCCCGCGCCCCGGCGGGCGACGGTCCCGGCAGTGGCCCGGGAACGGGCGATGCGACGCGGCTAGGGTGGCAGCGGCTGAGGAGTGAAGGGTCGTCGGGAGGCGGTTCTGCCCCCTCTCTCCCCAGAGGGCATGCCATCTTTCGATGGTCGCGACGAGCAGTGAGAACGCGCCCGCGGGACGCGGCCGTGAGGTCCGATGAAGCCTGTCGAGGAACAACAAGGCATCTTGCCAGAACAAGCCTTGGGCCTCGAGGACTACGAAGCGATGTACCAATTCAGCATGGATGCCGTCATGCTGACGGTGCCCGATGGTCGCATCCTTGCGGCAAACCCCGCCGCCTGCGAGATGCTGCTCCTCAGCGAGGACGAGCTCATCCGGCGCGGCCGCCAAGGAGTCGCCGATCCCTCTGACCAGCGGTGGGCGGCGAGCATCGCCGAACGGCAGCGCCTCGGTCAGGTTCGATCCGAGCTCTCTTTCCGGCGCGGTGACGGAACGACCTTGACCGCCGAGGTTGCCTCGAACGTGTTCATCAACGCCGACGGCGAGCAGCGCAGCTGCGTCGTGTTTCGCGACATCACGGAGCGGATCCAACAGGTCGAGCAGCAGGCCCGGCTCGTCGAAGAGTTCCGCGGACTTTCGCTCCTCGACGAATTGACCGGGGTCCGCAACCGCCGGGGCCTGAAGAGTGGCGCCGAGGCACTTCTCGCCATCGCCGATCGCCAGCACGCGAGCGTCCAGGCGTTGTTCATCGACGTCGACAACCTGAAAGAGCTCAACGACCGCCACGGCCACCGAACCGGGGACGACGCCCTCATCGCGGTGGCCCGGGCGTTGCAACGCTGCGTGCGCGCCGCGGATCTCGTGGCCCGGGTCGGGGGCGACGAGTTCATCGTCCTGATGCTCGACGCCGACGCTTCCTTCGGCGAGATCGTGAGCCGGCGGATCGTCGCCGAGCTCGAGCGTTCCTCCGTCCCGGGCACCGAACCCGTGTCCGTCAGCATCGGGAGAGCCACTCGAGAGCCGGGAACACAGCGTCCAGTGCAGGACCTCATGGCCGAGGCCGACAAGTTGATGTACGCGAGCCGGGCCGAACGGCACCGGCGCGAGGCCGAGCACCGCTAGTTGCGGCGTGACGGCATCACCGTCACGCCGCAGACCCGGATCGTCGCCCGCTCGACCCGACCGAAGTCCGCTCGGCTCGGATGATCCCTCCTCGAAGCGGGAAACAACCGAGAAGCACAACCTCAGGTCGACCAGGCTCGACCGTTCCAGGACTCGATGAGCGCCCGGTAGGAACGGGCGCCACTCGTGCTGGGCGCGAATTCACCGACCGCCTGGCACAGCCGCGCCGAGACACAGGACACCCCGTAGAGATAGGCGACGGGCGGGCTCGGGTTCGGCTCGACGGACCAGGCGTGCCCGTTCCAGTGCTGGATCAGAGCCCGAAAGGAACCCGAGGTGTCCGGGTACTCACCGACGGCCTGACAGAAGCTCGCGGAGAGACAGGACACCGCGAAAAGAAGCGCAACCGGCGGTGTCGGGTCTGGCACGACCGACCAGGTGGTGCCGTTGTAGGACTCGACCAGTGTCCCCGGGGGGGTGCTGCTGCCACTGCCGGTGCCGGTGCTGTAGTTACCGACCGCGAGGCACGACCGGGCCGACGGACAAGACACTCCCGCAAGGCCGCCCCACCTCCCAGGGGTCGGGCTCGGAACGGTTGACCAGCGCGTGCCGTTCCACGACGCGACGAGCGTCCTGCCGCCGTCGTTGCCCACAGCCACGCACGACCCCGGGGAGGAACAGGAAACGCCGTTCAGGTTGCCCCGCCCCGACGGGGTCTGGGTTGCCACGGCCGTCCAGGTCGAGCCGTTCCAGGACTCCATCAGACTGCCGGTGCCGGCCCCGCCGACGGCAGCGCACAATCGCGCCGAGACGCAAGAAACGCCGGAAAGGCTGACGGCTCCGGCCCGGAGGCCCGGGCTCGCCCCGATCGACCAGCTGCTGCCGTTCCAGATCTCAACGAGAGCCCGGGAGACACCGGCGCGGTCCTTATAGGAACCGACCGCCAGGCACCATCGCGTCGAGACACAGGCCACCCCGCCGAGGCTGCTCGTCGCCCCGCGGTCCGGGCTGGGCGAGACGGTCCATCCGGAGCCGTTCCAGGACTCGATCAGCGTGTCGAGGCCGGAGTAGCCGACGGCCACGCACCAGCGCGCCGAGGCGCAGGACACCGCGACGAGCGTGGCCTCACCACTCGGACCGGCATCGGACTCGGTTGGGAGACCGGCCGCACCCGACGCAGACGGGGCGAGGAACCACCCGAGGCCGATGACGAGAGCACCAAGGACACCCACCCCGGCCAGGCGCCGGCGCCGCTTGGGCATTCGCATGTCCAGAGCACGCATCGCGCCCCCTTTGCGGATTGGCGCATCGGTCGGACCACCGGCGTCACCTGGCGGGACCGTCGGAGCTCGCCGCACCCCGACTCGGACAAACTGGCCGAGCTGATTTTACTCCCGCGCCCTTGCCGCGAGATGCTCGGAGCCGGCGGTCGCCGACACGATCGGGCCCGCACGACGGGGTGCCAACAGCCGAGACGTGACCGGTGACCGCGGCGCTCCACGGGTCGCGCCACGCGAAGCGATCTGTCGCACCAATCCGGCCGAGCCCGGAACGCCCGGCTGGCTCGCCAGGTGGTCTGCCCTCGGGAACCGACGAGAAGGCCGCACAACTCCGATGACGCATTTGACCTGGGATCCGGAAGACTACGAGAGGCACTCCGCGCAGCAACAAACGTGGGCACGAGATCTGCTCGCGAAGCTCGAGCTTCTCGGCAACGAGGATGTCCTCGACGTCGGCTGCGGCGACGGCAAGGTCACCGCTGAGATCGCGGCGCGGGTCCCGGACGGCCGCGTGGTTGGCGTCGACCTTTCCCCCGCCATGGTCGAGCGCGCCAACGCCCTCCATGCCTGTCGCCACCCGAATCTGCGCTTCGAGGTCGGTGACGCCTCTTCGCTCCGATTCGATCGAGAGTTCTCCGTTGTCTTCTCCAATGCCGCCCTGCACTGGATCCGGAATCATCGGCCGGTCTTGTCCGGCATATCTCGAAGCCTTCGCCGCGACGGCCGGGTCCTCCTCCAGATGGGTGGCCGGGGCAACGCCGCGGAGGTGGTCAGCGTGATCGACGAGGTGATCACGCAGCCCGAGTGGTCGGGGTACTTCGTTGACTTCGGCCTTCCCTACGGCTTTCACAGCCCCGCGGAGTACGAAGTCTGGTTGAGAGAGGCCTCACTGAAGCCGATTCGCGTCGAACTCTTGCCCAAGGACATGTTGCACGAGGGGCGCGAGGGCCTGGCCGGTTGGCTGCGCACGACTTGGCTGCCCTACCTGCAGCGCGTTCCAGAAGACCGGCGGCACGAACTCCTGGAAGCGATTCTCGACTCCTATCTCGCCAGGCATCCCGTGGACGAAGCGGGCAATTCCCACGTGCGAATGGTGCGACTCGAAGTGGAAGCAAGAAAGATGAACGAATCAGGTCTGCCAGAACGATGAGGCGGATCGCAGACGTCCTGTGATCGGGATTGTGTGAGATCGTCGCTCCCACTCGAAGCCGTCGGTCGAGCGAGACCCTCGCAGGGCTGTGGTCCCCACGGCGCCGCGACCAATCGGGGCTCGCCGCGACTGTAGGGCTCGTCACATGAAGTTTTAAGGGAGTTCACAGGAGCCGATGCAATGCTCTCCGGAGAAGGTGCACAGGAAGGCCCATCCGACATGAACGAGCACGAGCAACCCTCCCCCGAACCGACGGCGCCGCCTGCCCAATTCGGAGCGGACGCCGGCTACGGGCCGGGGCAGGCCGCAACCGCTCCCGGTTCCCCGATAGCGCCGGACCAGTGGGCGACGACCCCGACGCCTCCCCGCCCATCACGTGCCGATCGATCCCGGCGCCTCCTCGCCAGCCGGGCGACCGCTTGGGGGGTGGCTGGCGCGTTGGCGTGCACCGTCGTCGGGCTTTCCGTCGCGCTGGCCACGTCCTCCTCGACGACCACGACACGATTCCCGGCGGGGATCACGACGCCGTCCCCCTTCGGCGTCGTCCCGCCGGGTCAATTCCGGATCGGTCGCGGTTCTTTCGGTGGCGGATTCGGCTTCGCCACGGGCGGGACGGGGGGCACCGTCGACAAGGTCTCCGCCTCGAAATTCACGATGACGACGGGCACAGGTCAGAAGCTGACGGTGGACGAGCAGTCCTCCACCACCTACCGCGAGGGAGCGAGCGCGGCGTCCGCGAGCGCCGTCACAGTCGGCGCCCGCGTCCTCGTGCGCGGATCGACGAGCGGGTCGACGATCAAGGCGACAGAGGTCTTCGTCCTCCCGGCGAGCGGTGATTTCTTCGCCTCCCTGGGGGCCGCGTCGACCTCGTGACCCGCCGTCGCCCGCCGCCGGGCGCCCCAGGCTCGCGTCCCAGCGCGCCGGGAGCGCGACAGGGCGTGGCCCGGGGAACAGTCCTCCAGTGGCAACCGGAACTTGGGAGGCTGGACGCACTACGTGGCGCCGCGAGGCCGCGCTTCCGACGACCGCACGAACCGCGCGGCGCTCGCGAGATCGCCGGATCGTCGCCGCGGGCTGCCTTCAGCCGGGGAGAAAACTGAACCGCACTCTGCGCCGGGGATTATCGCGATTCGTGTCGACTAGGACGAGACGTTGCCAGGTTCCAAGCAGAGGTCGCCCGTCTCTTACCGGGATCGTCAGCGAGGGACTGACGAGACACGGCAGGATGTGATCGCGACCGTGCCCCACCGACCCGTGGCGATGCTGGTAGGGCCCCGAGGTCGGCAGGACCTCATCGATCAGGCGCGCGAGATCGGATTCGCTGCCCGAGCCCGTCTCCATCAGCGCGAGGCCTGCCGTGGCGTGTGGCGCGAAGACGCTCACCAGGCCGTCGCCGTGTCCGCGGCAGAACTGCTCGAGCTCGTCCGTCAGTTCGGTCACGAGATGCGAGCCGCTCACGACTGCGATCTCGACGCTTTCCATCCGACCATCCTTCTTTCCGCCGCGGCCGAGCCCTTCGTCACCAAGCCCCATGGGGAGCTCGCGTCGTAGCAACTCGGCCCCGTCGGGCGGGACTCGTCCTCGTCTCCCGGCCTTCGATCCTCCTTCTCGCGTTCTTCGCCCAATTCCCTTCCCACGCCAAAGCGGGCCGATTTGTGCCGCGCCTTGAGACCGATTCGATTTCCGAAACGAATCGTCTTTGACCGTCCTCTCGCGAAGGCCTCTAGCGCGGTACGAGCGGCATCGTCGGGACGACCGATCTCTTGAAGGTCTCGTTCACGACTCCGGCAAACGAGGCGTACCACGCCGCCGCGGCGGTGGCGATTCCGACCCATCCGCCCGCCTTGTTGAGGTCCTCGTTCATTTGGAACGCGCCAATCGTGAGGAGCACGAACGTGATCGTGAGAAGGACGAAGACGGCAACGACGGCTCCGCTCACCCGAAATGACGCCACCGTCATATAGGCCGTAAAGATGGTCCAGCCGAGAAGGAACACGCCCACGGCCACGGGCAGGTCGACGGCCGTGACCCCCGGCGCGACGAACTTGACGAAGACGTAGTAGGCAATCCAGAACGCGCCAAACGAGGAGAAGGCGACCGCGCCGAAGGTGTTCTTCCGGACGAACTCCCACATTCCGGCGAGGAGCTGGGCCGCACCCCCATACACGAGAGCCAGCGCGAGAGCGGCCTTGGCTCCGGGTCCCCAGACGTTGGTGTTCCCGATGCTCAGCGCGAACGTCGTCATGGCAAAAGCGGCCAGCCCGAGCGGCGCCGGGTCCGCCACACGCTGGACGATAGCGGCGGTCCCCCCACCGCCGGAGGGGGCTCCGAGCGTCTCCCCGGAAGGCATCGACATCGCTTCTCCTTTCTTTCGTCATCCGTAATTGAGTTTCGCGGCGCGGCGGTTGCGAACCTAGTCTGAACGACTGGCCCCGGCACAGGTTCGGCCGATCCGGGCTGGCACTGGGGCGGCGCCGGGTGGCGCTCGCGATAATGGATTGACACCGAATACGGCTGAGATTGGAGAGGAACGATGGCAGAAGAGCTTCCGACGGAGGCCGCCGAGACCGAGAAGGTCTCTGAGGCTGAAATCGCCGTCCACTGGCGCGAAGAGGGCTACTACTACCCCTCCCCAGCCTTCATCGCCCAGGCGAATGCCGCGGATCCTCAGATCTTCGAGAGATTCAGCGAAGAGCACTTCCCCGACTGCTTCAAGGAGTACGCCGACCTCCTGACCTGGGACGCGCCCTGGAAGACGATGCTCGACACGAGCAATCCGCCCTTTTGGAAGTGGTTCGTCGGAGGTCGTCTCAACGCCAGTTTCAACTGCGTCGACCGCCACCTCGCGACGGCGCGCAACAAGGCGGCAATCATCTGGGTCCCCGAGCCGGAGGACGAGGAGACCGAGACCGTCACCTACCAGGAGCTCTACCGACGGGTGAACGAGTTCGCGGCCCTGTTGAAAGGTTTTTGCGGGCTCAAGACAGGCGACCGGGTCACCTTCTATCTGCCGATGATCCCGGAGCTTCCCGTCTCCATGCTCGCCTGCGCGCGACTCGGGGTCATCCACTCCGAGGTGTTCGGCGGGTTTTCGGGCGCCGCCTGCGGCGACCGGATCGCCGACTCCGGGAGCCAGATCCTCGTGACCGTGGACGGTTACTACCGCAACGGCGAGCTCGTCGACCACAAGGCCCGGGCCGATGAGGCCCTCGAGGCCGCGAGCAAGCTCGGCCAGGAAGTCGACAAGGTGCTCGTGTGGCGGCGCCACCCAGGCCGGTACGCCTCGGAAAGCCCGATGGTCGATGGCCGGGACTTCTTCGTCGACGACCTCCTCGGCAACTACCGCGGCACGGTGGTCGAGCCGGTCTCGCTGCCGGCCGAGGCGCCGCTGTTCCTCATGTACACGAGCGGGACGACAGGGCGGCCGAAGGGCTGCCAGCACTCGACGGGCGGCTACCTCTCCTACGTCGCCGGGACCTCAAAGTACTACCAGGACATCCACCCCGAGGACACCTACTGGTGCACCGCGGACATCGGCTGGATCACGGGACACTCCTATATCGTCTACGGGCCCCTCACACTCGGGACAACGAGCGTTATCTACGAGGGCGTACCCACCTACCCCGACCCCGGCCGGGCCTGGCGGATCGCCGAGCGGCTAGGCGTGAACATCTTCCACACCGCGCCGACGATGATCCGGATGCTCCGCAAGCTCGGACCGGATGAGCCGGCGAAGTACGACTACCACTTCAAGCACATGACGACCGTCGGTGAGCCGATCGAGCCGGAGGTCTGGCGCTGGTACCACGAGGTGATCGGCAAGGGGGAGGCCGTCATCGTCGACACCTGGTGGCAGACCGAGAACGGCGGGTTCCTCGGTAGCACGCTGCCCGCCGTGCACCCGATGAAGCCCGGCAGCTGCGGACCGGCGGTCCTCGGAATCTACCCCGTGATCTACGACGAAGACGGCAAGGAGGTGCCGGCCGGGAGTGGCAGGGCGGGCAACATCTGCATCCGCAACCCCTGGCCCGGCCTCTGCCAGACCGTCTGGGGCCAGCCCGAGAGGTTCGTGGAGATCTACTTCGCGAAGTACTGCGCCGACCGGAACAGCAAGGACTGGCACGACTGGCCGTACCTGGCCGGCGATGGCGCGGTCCAGGCCGCCGACGGTTACTTCCGGATCCTCGGTCGGGTCGACGACGTGATCAACGTCGCCGGGCACCGGCTCGGGACCAAGGAGATCGAGTCCGCCGCCCTCACGGTCGACGAGGTCTCCGAGGCGGCGGCGGTTCCGGTCGTCGACGAGCTGCGCGGACGGGCGGTCGAGGTCTACGTCTCCTTGAAGCCCGGACTGTCGCCGAGCAAGGCGATAGAGGACAAGGTGAAAGAGTCCATTGATCGCCTGATCGGCAAGATCGCCCGCCCGAAGAACGTCTGGATCGTGGCGGACATGCCGAAGACCCGGTCAGGGAAGATCATGCGCCGGGTGATCGCCGCCATCTCCAACTTCGGCGACGTCGGCGACGTGAGCACCCTCGCCAACCCGGAGATCGTCGACGAGATCCGCCAGCACGTTCAGAGCGAAAAAGTCAAGCGAGGAGAGCAGCCCCGCGAGCTCACCGCGGAGGAGGCCGAGGAGATCAGGTCGTTCGGTCGCGCCGAGTAGCGAACCTTCGGTCCTCCCCGAGATCCCCCGGCGAAGGCGCCATGCTTTAGCACTGGGAATGACCGGCGCGGCGGTCGCGGTCGGGACTCGTCCACCTTCTCGCCGGCGGCTGAAGGTGCGAGGAGCCTCCTCCTCACACGGTCATGTCCGGCGGTTCGAAGACCGAGACGAACCACTCGCCCGCCAGCTTGGCGACCGCTTCCAGAGCGCCGGGCTCCTCGAAGAGGTGCGTCGCCCCGGGCACGACTTCGAGTGACGTCCGACAGCGAAGCTGGCGCTGCGCGTCACGGTTGAGGTCCAAGACGACCCGGTCATCGCCACCCACGACGAGGAGTGTCGGAGCCTCCACCTCGCCGAGCCTCGTCCCGGCGAGATCAGGCCTGCCGCCGCGCGACACGACGGCGCCGATCTGGTCTTTGAGGCCCGCTGCGGCCACCAAGGCGGCGGCGGCCCCGGTGCTGGCACCGAAGAGCCCGATGGGCAGTCCAGCGACGAAGGGCTGCCGTCGCGCCCAGGCCACGGCGGATTTGAGACGCGCCGCGAGAAGGGAGATGTCGAAGACCAGCCGCCGGTCGTCCGCCTCCACCTCCGTGAGAAGGTCGAAGAGCAGCGTGGCGAGCTCGGCCCGGTTGAGCGCGACCGCGACCGCGCGGTTCCTCGGGCTGAGGCGGCTGCTCCCGCTGCCGTGCGCGAAGAGCACGACCCCGAGCGCCGAATCGGGCACGGTGAGGTCGCCGCGCAGGCGCAAGGGACCGATCTCGATCTCCACTGATCGGGCCGCAGGCGGGACAGGGCTGTCCCCGGTGTCACGACCCGTAGGCGACTGTCCGGGCAATTCCGCCTCCTCGTCGCGGGAGCCAGGATGGAATTTCACACGGCGCCCGCCGGCGGCGGACGGGCGCGTCTTAAGCCGAGGCGCCTTGCCTTCTCGGCGACGCCCCGGTCCCGGGTCCGGTCCCCATCTCTTGCCTGTGACCACTGGGATCGCCCCGAAACGGGCGCACCGGGGTCTCGTCGTCCCCCGCCGGGTGTTCCACCACGGCGACGACCTTGGCGGCCATGAACCGGGCCGTGCGCACGGGTGTCCCTGACCGCGTGACCTCCGTGACCTCCACCGTTCCCCGGACGCTGGCCACCTCCACCCGCCTGCCGGCCCGGCGGGCCTCGATCTCGAACCGCTCGACCCCGGCTCCCACGTCGAC
>Ga0187771_10003094_pt1 | contig 11580 bp, 8 predicted proteins | sample 0116_SJ02_MP15_1_FD_133139 | JGI IMG/M metagenome (GOLD analysis project Ga0187771, IMG submission 133139) | Tropical peat soil microbial communities from peatlands in Department of Meta, Colombia - 0116_SJ02_MP15_10_MG | ecosystem: Environmental > Terrestrial > Soil > Wetlands > Peat | place... | reverse complement strand
TCCTGGTAACCGGCGGTGCCGGCTATATCGGTTCGCACTGTTGCAAACAACTCTACAATGACGGCTTCAACCCGGTAGTTTACGATAATTTGGTCAATGGGCATGAAGAATTCGTAAAATGGGGCGAATTGTGTGTCGGTGACGTTGGCTCGTATGTTGACCTGGACAATTGTTTTAAAAAATATAGAATCGACGGCGTCATACATTTCGCCGCATTTGCCTACGTCGGAGAATCCGTTTCAGACCCGATGAAGTATTATAACAATAATTTACGTAACACTATCAATCTGCTTAATTGCATGATTAACAACAATGTCAAGCACATCATATTTTCGTCCACATGCGCTACATATGGAAATCCTTTGAGAGTTCCAATCGATGAAACACATGTTCAAAATCCGATCAATCCATACGGCATGTCGAAACTAATGGTCGAGAAAATTCTTCAGGATTATGGACGTGCTTATGATCTCAAGTACATGGCCTTGCGCTACTTCAATGCTGCCGGAGCCGACCCTGATGGTGAGATCGGTGAAGTACATGAACCCGAGACCCATCTCATTCCCCTTGTATTGCAAGTTGCCCTTGGTAAAAACGACTGCATAAATGTCTATGGTTCGGATTATGATACTCCCGATGGAACTTGCATCCGCGATTATATCCATGTCTCTGATATTGCAACCGCTCACACGCTGGCTCTTATCAATTTGTTTGAATATGGCAACAGTAACTTTTACAATCTCGGAACGGGCGCGGGGTTTTCCGTCCTCGATATCATCAGTTCGGCATCAAGGATATCGGGCAGACAAATAAGGTACGATATTGCTGACCGCCGGGCCGGCGATCCACCGATCCTGGTCGCAGACAATGGTAAAATTCTTCGGGATCTCAACTGGAAACCGGTAAACTCCAGTATAGATAAAATTATCCATGATGCCTGGCGATGGCATTCTGATTCCTGAATACTGTTGAAAACGGATTGTTTGTTGCTTTGCTACGTTGTGTGATATGATCCGTTCCGTTCAATCTTCATCTTCTTCTACTAAGTAAGAGAGGTGAGTATGAAAACATTCAGATTTCCATGGGTCGTTTTTATCATGTGCGTTCAGTCCATCGTTTGCGGCTGCAGCGGTGGTGGCGGCAATGCTGTTATATCTTCAAACAATTCCAGTGTCATTACGGCAAATTCCGGCTACCGATACTATGAATCGTCCGCAGTGCCTACTCTTGTTTCCCCAACAAGCACGGGGGTAACCTATTACATTGACGGCACCAATGGTAACGATTCATATGATGGTTTGGCGGCAACGTATGATGGAACCCACGGACCGTTCCAAACCATCAATAACGCCCTGAATCATTATACGGGCAGATTGGCGGGCGGCAATACTTTCAAGATACGATCCGGCATTTACAGGGAATTGGTGGATATTTCCGGCGGGAGCGGCGGGACTGTTTCAAAGCCGATTACCATTGGGCCTTACGGGGATGGCGAGGTTATCATCGATGCCTCAACCGCTGTGACGGGATGGACCAGTTACAGCGGTTCGATCTATCAGGCCGTTCCCAACTTTACACCCAAGGCTGTCGTAGTCAACGACGTGCCGCTCAAACCCGTCGATCCGACTGCAACCCCGCCCGGCAGTCTTGCCAATCTTTCCGAAGGGCAGTGGTATTTCGACGGCACCAATCTTTATCTTTGGTGCAGTGGCGGCGTGAACCCGGCAAGCCAGGATGTCGTCGTCGTCAAGGATTCGGAAAGTGATACGGCAGTAAATATCAACAACGTCAGTTACGTGTATCTTTATGGTCTGACCGTACGGGGGGCAGGCGGGAATGGCGTTGCCTTTGTAGGTGATTATCCCAAAATAGAGATGTGCAACCTGGAGTTCAACGGCAAATCGGGCGTGGCGGTTTATACAAGTCCCGGCTATACCCTGTCGCCGGGAGCCCAGGTAGTGCGCAATAATATCTATTTCAACATGCTCAGGAACTGGCCGAGGGGCGGCACGCAAACCGGGAACTACAGCTATGGCGGTTGGTCGCCTGGTATTGCCATCATGTCGGCGGCTAATGCCTATATTGCCGGGAATATAATCAGCAAAACGGGTGGCGAAGGTATCGCCATTGCCGACCAGGCGAACAGCCCTCTCGTGGAAGATAATATCGTTCATGATAATTTCAGTGTGGAGATATATTTCGACAATATTACCAATCCTATTGCCAGAAGAAACCTGACCTATACTACATTACCGGTCGATTTAACCGACGCGTATGCCAATAGCGGCACTCCCGACGCAGCTACCAAGCGCAGGCTGATTCCAACCGGGATAGCCGTAGCCGATGAGAAGTACCCTGATCTGAATTACGGTTCCACATCAAGCGGGGCTCAGATATACGACAACATCATCATAAATGCCAGTGCAGGCTTTTCCAATTGGTATGAGACCATAGACGGCTTGTCCGGCCTTAAACATGTACTGTTTGCCAACAATACCATACTGGTGCCTGATGGCCAGAACTATGGCGGTGTGGACTTTCTCGGCATAGATATACCTTATAACAACGGCAACAACACAGGGACAACATTCATAAACAACATAGTTTACGGTACGTACGCGACGTCTTCTTTAGTATGGATAGAAGGCGGGGCCAGTGAACATGGCGCATCGTTAAGCAATAATCTCTATTACAGTGTCAACAGCACGACCCCTTTTGCATATACGACAAATTTGAATAAATATAGTTTCACGGATTGGAAAACGGTTTCGGGCCAGGATGCCAATAGCGTTAATTCAGATCCTCTTTTCAGCGGAGGGGCCGACCCGTTTGACCCCTCCTCGTATATGCTGTCAGCAACGAGTCCTGCCATCGGTATGGGAACGACGCTGTCCGTTTTCAGTATTGACTTCAACAGTTTCACCAAAAAAACGCCGTGGACTGCCGGAGCTTTGGACCCCGGCAGCGTTTATGCCGGAACCAGCAATTAATACGTGGAGATGTGCCGGTCCGCACCTGTCTTTTTAACTGGTTTTCATCCGGAAACTTTGGATATTCAATGATGAGTGGAGTATGATCATGATGCAGGAAATCGCATTACAACTGGCAGCTCACCGCGATGTTATCACCCAGATCGAAAAGGATATGTTGCCGCGCATTCTCGAAATGGTGGCAATGCTGGTTGAAACGTTTTCCCGCGGCGGAAAGCTGCTGGTGATGGGAAACGGCGGCTCAGCCGCAGATGCCCAGCATTTTGCGGCCGAAATTGTAGGACGTTTCAAGATGGAGCGCAGGGGATTGCCGGCAATTGCGCTCTCGACCGACACCTCAATTCTTACTGCCGTTGGCAACGACTACGGCTTCGACGACGTTTTCAGCCGCCAGATCGAGGCGTTGTCTTCCTCCGGTGATCTGGCAATCGGAATTTCCACCAGCGGCAATTCTCCCAATGTATTGAAAGCGCTGAAACTGGCCAGGGAAAAGGGGTGTCGAACGATTGGTCTGCTTGGGAAGGATGGTGGTACGATCAAAGATGTCTGTGATCTGGCGTTGATCGTGCCAACCAATGACACCCCCCGGATTCAGGAGGGTCATATAACCATTATTCATATTGTCTGCGATCTTCTGGAAAAACGGATGTTTGCCGGCGTCTCGTGCGGCTAGCGTACTGTGCGGTTAATTCGTTGTTGTAATTCCGGCTCTTTTTGTCTGCCGTTGGCATATCTGGCCTTGACCCTTTTTCCCGGTTGCACGGTCTTGAAAAACGGCTGTTCTTCAGGCGTTCCTGGCGTTTGCATAAAAAGTTTTGGTCAATAAAATGGATTTATTGTCCAAGGTTTTAATTATGGCGTCCTTTTCCAGTCTATTCAGGATCCTCGTTACTGTTTCCCGGGCGACCGACGCGTAACTGGCAATCTGCTGGTGCGTAAGTTTCGCATTTATGATGGTCCCCCGGTCGTCCACCACCCCATACAAATCGCGCAACCGGTCAAGCACAGCCAACACACGATGTTCGGCATTGTCGAAGCTCAAGATCTTGATCATCGCCCAGGATTCCCGAAGCCGGTCGCAAAGCAGGCCAATTATCTTATTGCGGGTTGCCTCGTTGTTGAGAACGTAGCGTTCGAAATCCATTTTGGAAAGAAGGCCGATAAGCGCCTCTTCATGGGCAATGACGGTGGCCGGAGATGTCTTGCCGTCAAGCAGTGCCATTTCGCCGAAAAAGTCGTTTTTCTTGTGGATGCTGATAATCTGCTCTTTGCCTTCTTCGTTGGTTTTGACGACCCGCACCTTACCGGAATAGACGATATACATATAATTGGCGGTATCTTCTTCAAAAAGCACGAACTGGTTTTTGGCAAAGTTTCTTTTGATGATAAGACTTTCGATGTGGCTGATCTCTTCAGGAGACAGCACTGAAAAAAAAGGAATGTGTTTAATAACGCTTCCGTTAGGTTTTAGCCGTTGGCCATCTTTTCGGATCATCGCGCAACCCCGCTCAAAGGTGATGATGCAAATGCGGTTTAGGCGTTCAGTATTTATCTATATTAATTTATATCATTTTTTTAAGATTATACAATCAAGCTGATGTTGCCTGGTTGAATATATCTGAAATACCTGTATTATACGATGTTGTGTTTCAAAGGCTCACGGCCGGGGTCGCCATATCCGGAATCGACAGACAATGAGGGCTTAATGACATTTCTGGCAACGCTTCAACGATACAAATTTCCCTTGAGCGGCGTCATACTCCTGTTGGCAGCGCTGTACTGGCGGATCATTCCTGACATGGTTCAGCAGTGGTACCAGGATGAGAATTATTCACACGGGTTCATAGTCCCTGTCATAGCCGGTTATTTTCTCTGGCAGCGCTGGCCCGATCTTAAGAATACAAGGGTCGAACCAAGCAACCTGGGACTGGCAGTGATTGCCTGGGGCCTGCTACAGCTTCTGATTGCCTGGTTCTGCACGGAATATTTTTCCATGCGCAGCTCCCTCATTGTTCTGCTGGCCGGAGTGACTCTTTATCTGTTCGGCAAGGGGGTGCTGAAGGAGATGGCCCTGCCGTTGGGATACCTGTTCTTCATGGTTCCCATACCCTATATAATCTACGACATGGTTGCTTTTCCGCTGAAGCTGTTCGTTACGAAGATATCGGTTGAGTTCCTGAGAATTTTGGGCGTGGTGGTGATACGGGAGGGGAACATTATCATGTTTCCCATGACCACGTTGGAAGTTGCGGATGCCTGCAGCGGCGTGCGGTCTCTTTTCTCCCTTCTGGCGATTGCGGTGGCGTATATTTTTCTGATTAAAATGTCTGTTCTCAGACGCTGGATCATTGTCCTCTCGGCTGTTCCCATTGCCGTGTCGGCCAACGCGCTGCGGGTGATCATAACCGGAATCCTGGCCCAATGGTGGGGCGAGAAGGCGGCAGAGGGCTTCTTCCATGAATTTGCCGGAATGGTAATATTCCTGTTGGCCATGGTGATGCTGGTGGTGTTCGGCGAGTTCCTGAGGCGCATCGGAAGGACCACCCATGATTAGCCTCTTTCGTTTCATTGTCGTCTATGTGCTGTTTGTCGGTGTTACGCTCGTCATTGCGTTCCATAAAGATATGGACGTGCCGATCAACCGCCCTTTCAGCGAGTTTCCCCAGAGGTTGCAGTCGTGGCGCATGACAAACCAGGCGGAGTTCAGTGCTGATGTGCTGAGTAAATTGAAACCGACGGATTATCTGAATCGGCAATATGTGGATGCCGGCGGCAAAACGGTGAATCTCTACATCGGCTTTCATGGCGGCGGCAAGGATACCGGAGAGTTGCATTCCCCCAAGAATTGCTTGCCGGGCAGCGGCTGGTACGAGGTCTCGTCGCGCCGGGGGGAAATCCGGGTTCCCGGGGGTACGATCAATCTTGTGCGGGCCATCTATCAGAAGGGAGAAAGCAAGGAACTTTTTCTCTACTGGTTCCAGGTGAGGGATCGCTCCATTTCAGAAGAATATTCCCTCAAGATGGCCGAAATAGTGAACTCGGCATTCCATCGTCGTCGTGATGCTTCCTTTATCCGCGTATCGGCTCCGATCGATTCGGAAATTGATCAGACCACCGCGAAATGCGAAAGTTTCATTCGTGATTTTGCACCTGTTATCAGGGAGTTTTTACCTCGATGAGATGTTTTGGGCGATGTTTAGGGGGATGTCATGAACAGAGATAGGGTCATTTCGGTTATCGGCCTCGGCTATGTCGGCTTGCCGGTGGCGGTTGCCTTTGGCAAGGTCCGCAGGACAATCGGCTTCGATATCAACCCGGCGAGGATCAAAGAACTCCAGTCCGGCCACGACCGGACCGGCGAGGTGACGACCGCCGATCTCCGGGCGGCGGATATCCTTTTTACCGAAAAACTGGAGGAATTGGCGCAGGCGGATTTTCATATTGTTGCCGTGCCTACTCCGGTTGATGAGGCGCATCAGCCTGATCTGACCCTGATGCTCCGGGCATCGGAGACGGTCGGCAAGGCACTGAAGAAGGGGGATATCGTTGTTTATGAGTCAACGGTCTACCCCGGTGTGACGGAAGACGAATGCGTCCCGGTCCTTGAGAAGTGTTCGGGGCTCGTTGCCGGCCGCGATTTTACCGTTGGCTACAGTCCGGAGCGGATCAATCCGGGCGATAAGGAACATACCTTCACGAAGATCAAAAAGGTCGTGTCCGGTCAGGATGCTGAAACCCTGGAAATTGTTGCCCGTGTGTACGAGTCGGTGGTGACCGCCGGAGTCCATCGTGCGGCCTCCATAAAGGTTGCGGAAGCGGCAAAGGTCATCGAAAACACGCAGCGGGATCTGAACATTGCCCTGATGAACGAACTGGCCCTTATTTTTGATCGCCTGGGAATCGATACCAATGACGTTCTGGAGGCGGCCGGCACCAAGTGGAATTTTCTCAAGTTCAAGCCGGGCCTGGTCGGAGGGCACTGCATTGGCGTCGATCCGTACTATCTTACTCATAAGGCGGAAAAGATCGGTTATATCCCGCAGGTGATTCTGGCGGGCCGGCGGATCAACGACGGCATGGGCACGTTTGTCGCCCAGCGCGCCATCAGGGAGATGATACGCGCCGGCCACAATATTCTGGGCAGCACGGTGACGGTCCTGGGCTTGACTTTCAAGGAGAATTGCCCTGATCTGCGCAATTCCAAGGTGATTGATATAATCAATGAACTTGGGGAATATGGTATTCAGGTCCAGGTGTGCGATCCTCTGGCAGACCCGGACGAAGCCATTCATGAATACGGGGTGCGGCTTACGCCGATTGGGGATCTGAAGCCTGCGGCGGCGGTGATTGCGGCGGTTGCGCACCGTCAGTTCCTGGAGTGGCCGCCGGAGGTCCTGTGCCGGCATATGGGGGACAATCCGGTGCTGATCGATGTCAAAGGATTGTTCGATCAGCAGGCAATGAAAGCTGCGGGAGTCAGGGTTTGGCGGTTGTGATTTTCAATGTGCATTGTATCGTGCAGGGGATGTGACATCATGAGTCGATATGAATCGGTCCGCGGGCAACTGCAGGCTGACCCGAAAACATGGCTGATAACCGGCGTCGCCGGTTTTATCGGCTCCAATCTGCTGGAGCATCTGCTGCGTCTGGACCAGAAAGTCGTTGGCCTTGATAATTTTTCCACCGGCAAACGGAGCAATCTCGAAGAAGTCGGCCATTTGGTTTCCGGCTCCCAGTGGCAAAGATTTACGTTTGTCAAGGGAGATATTCGCGAAGCGGCGACCTGCCGTGAGGTATGCACGGGAGTTGATTATATTCTGCATGAAGCGGCGCTCGGGTCGGTGCCGCGTTCCATAGCCGATCCGATCGGCAGCAATGAAAACAATGTCAGCGGTTTTCTCAATATGCTGGTGGCTGCACGGGATGCAGGAGTGAAACGGTTCGTGTATGCCGCCAGCAGTTCCACGTATGGCGATCATCCGGCGCTTCCCAAACGCGAAGAACATATCGGGAAGCCGCTCTCACCGTATGCGGTGACGAAATACGTGAACGAACTGTATGCGGATGTTTTTGCCAGGACGTATGGCATGGAGACGGTCGGATTGCGCTATTTCAACGTCTTTGGTCCCCGGCAGGACCCGGAGGGGGCGTACGCGGCTGTTATCCCGTGCTGGATCAGGGCGCTCATCAAGGGAGAAACGGTGTATATCAACGGCAATGGTGAAACTAGCCGGGATTTCTGCTTCGTGGATAATGTTGTCCAGATGAACCTCCTGGCCGCGACGAATCCGGACCCGATGGCGGTCAACCAGGTATACAACACCGCGGTCAATGCGCGAACCTCGCTGACTGAACTTTACAACATGCTCCATGGCCGGCTGTTGCCCCGTTACTCCCATCTCCAGGGATGTGGACCGGTCTATCGGGATTTCCGTAAGGGCGACGTGCTCCATTCTCAGGCCGATATCAGCAAAGCGGCTGCCCTTTTAGGGTATGAGCCGAGTCATACCATCGCCGCCGGGCTCGATGTGTCCCTTTCATGGTATGTCGCAAACCTTGGTTCCCCAGAGACTCTCGATAGTCATGATCAGTAATTCCATCACCATAGCTGCTGTTAGCGCACTACTGGTTACGGCGGGATATGTTCTCCACATAGAACGTTCCCGCTCCGGCCTTTTGCTTTTTGCTGCTCTCACGGCAACGGCCCTGCTCGAACTGTTTGATCTGCAATCCCTTACCTCGCCTGCAGATGCTTTTTTCTGGAAACAATGGGCGCTGTTTGCAGAGAGTCTTTTGCCTTTGCTCTGGATTCTTGCCTGCCTGATGTTTGCCCGGCAGGCAAGTCCGTTGAAGTTGAGCCTTTCCACGAGAGCAACGGTTGCTGCGACGGTATTGATCCCGGTTCTTCCGTGGTTGCTCCCCCTCAGCTCGTTTTATTATGCTCCCGACTTCCCTGGCGAGCCGCTTCTCTTTCTTGGTGATGCCGGTTTGCTCTTTTATCTTGCCGTCATGGTCTCCCTGATCGTTGCGCTCGTCCATCTGGAAGCCACCTATGTCAACGCGTCACCCATCGCCACATGGAAGATAAAATACGAGATTATAGGGATTGGCATCATACTGACGGTGCAGATTTGTTACTTTAGCCAGGCTTTGTTATACCGGTCGCTCAACATGAACTACCTGCCGTTGCGCTCCTTTATGTACCTTGTCGCTACGGCAATGATGGCGTTTTCGTTCATATGCCGCCACGGCAATGTGCGTATCCAGGTTTCCCGTCAGCTTGCCCTCAAATCGTTCGTTCTTTTCGCTGTCGGGGTTTATCTGATCATGCTGGGGCTTTTGGGCGAAGGGATGAAGTATCTGGGGAATGCTTTTCCCCGCATGGTGACCATGTGCCTCGCATTCCTGGCCGGCATAGCCCTGCTGATCCTGCTCCTCTCCGAGAGATTCAAGCGGGAACTCAAGGTCGTACTGAACAAGAACTTTTACCAGAACAAGCATGATTACCGCACCCAGTGGCTTCGATTTACCGAGCAGCTTTCCACCTCCAGATCGGGCGAGGAGCTTCTTCAGCGGATATTGTCGGCATATTGCAGCATCTTCGGGATCGACGGATCTGCCCTGTTTCTTTTCGTGGAAGAGCAGGGGGGGTACTGCGTCACGGCATCGTATGAAATGGAACCGGTGTGCAGGATGATAAGCCCTGACAATTCTCTCGTCAGATTCATGAGGGAACGTGCCTGGGTGGTTAATGCCAAAGACGAGAATCCGGAAATTTCCGAAGAAGTCGGCCATGTCTTCGAACAGGACGACATTTCGTTCATTATCCCGCTCTTCGACGGCAACCGGCTGGAAGGTTTCATTGCCTTGGGGCACATCATCAAGGACAATGAAGAGTACAATTATGAAGACTACGATTTGATGAAAACAATTGCCCGGCAGGCTTCCCAGGCCATCCTGCATCAACGCCTTTCCGAGCAGATCATGCAGGCTCGCGAGATGGAAGCGATCGGCAATGTTGCCACATTTGTCGTGCACGACCTGAAGAATCTCGTGGCAACCCTCTCGCTTATTGTGGACAATGCCGGCAAATATATGCAAAACCCCGATTTCCAGAAGGATATGCTTGCCTCGTTGGGTAATACGGCAGAGAGGATGCGGATTTTGATCGGCAGGCTGAAAAATTTGGGGGATAAAAATTTGCTGAACCTTTCCCCTGTCGATCTTCTGGATGTGACTGCCAGGACCGCCCAGATGGTTGCAACCGGCAGGATCACGGTATCAGGCAGTCCCGTGAGGATTATTGCGGATGGGGAAGAGATCCAGAAGGTAGTCATAAACCTGCTCATTAATGCGGTTGAGGCATCAGCCCCCGAACAGCCGATACTTGCTGAAGTAGGAAATGATGGCGGCGTGCCATTTATTCGGATATCGGACCAGGGGTGCGGCATGTCGGACCAGTATATCCGCACCAATCTGTTCAAACCTTTCACAACATCCAAGAAACAGGGGCTCGGCATCGGCCTGTACCAATGCCGCAAGATTGTCGAGAGCCATGGAGGAAGAATCGAAGTCAGCAGCCAGGAAGGAAGCGGTTCGGTCTTTACGGTCTGGTTGCCGGGCGAAACGGAAATGAGGCCGGCCGATTCTGCGCAAAAGGAATAACCTATGGAAAATATCCTGATAGTAGACGACAACCCTGATATCCGCCAGCAGCTCAAGTGGGGATTGAGTGAACAATACGAGATCCTGCTGGCCGGAGATTCCGTCCAGGGGATTGCCGCCTTCAAAAAGCATCAGCCGAGTGTCGTGATTCTCGACCTGGGGCTTCCCCCCCATGAGGATTCCTCGGTTGAAGGGTTTCGATGCCTGGCGGAGATGCTTGACCATAACCCGAACGCCAAAATAATCATGCTGACCGGCAACAGCGAACGGGAAAACGTCCTGCAGGCCATACAGATGGGGGCCTATGATTTCTATTCGAAGCCGCCTGTTCTCAACGAACTCAAGGTTATCATCAGCCGCGCTTTGCATTTGGCCAACATCGAGGAACAAAACCGGGCACTGCAGCGTTCCCTTGAGCTGAAATCGACGGTTGGAGGCGGAATAATCGGTCAATGCCCCGAAATGCAGACGGTGTTCACCACGATCAAAAAGGTGGCGTCATCCGATGTGCCGGTCCTGATAACAGGCGAGAGCGGTACGGGAAAAGAGCTGGTTGCACGGGCAATCCAGGAGGCCAGTCTGCGCAAGAACGGCCCGTTCGTCCCGATCAACTGCGGGGCGATACCGGAAAACCTGCTGGAGTCGGAGTTTTTCGGACATGAGAAAGGAGCCTTTACCGGCGCCCACGCCATGGTCCAGGGGAAGCTCCAGTACGCCCATAAAGGCAGCCTGTTTCTTGACGAGATCGGTGAGCTTCCAGTCAATCTGCAGGTCAAGTTGCTGCGCTTCCTTCAAGAGGGGACCATTCAGCGGGTTGGCGGCCGGGAAGATATCGTGGTGGATGCCCGGACGATCTGCGCCACCAACGTTGATATCGCCAAAGCCATCAGCGAAGGCAAGTTCAGGGAGGATCTGTATTACCGGA
>Ga0187771_10003093_pt1 | contig 11580 bp, 7 predicted proteins | sample 0116_SJ02_MP15_1_FD_133139 | JGI IMG/M metagenome (GOLD analysis project Ga0187771, IMG submission 133139) | Tropical peat soil microbial communities from peatlands in Department of Meta, Colombia - 0116_SJ02_MP15_10_MG | ecosystem: Environmental > Terrestrial > Soil > Wetlands > Peat | place... | reverse complement strand
CTGGATGAACGCCTATTCGAGCGAACAACTGAAGGCCTGGGACAAGCGCCATGTGTGGCATCCCTTTACCCAGATGCAGGATTGGGAGCAGGAGGAGCCGATTGTTATCACCCGCGGTGAAGGGTGCTGGCTGATCGACAGCGACGGCAAGCGTTACCTGGACGGCGTGGCATCCATGTGGACAAATGTGCACGGCCATTGCCGCGCGGAGTTGAACGAGGCGCTGAAGGCCCAGGTTGACCGGCTGGAGCACTCCACGCTCCTGGGGCTGGCCGGCGAGCAGAGCATCGTGCTGGCCCATAAACTGGCGGGGATAGCGCCGACGGGGCTGGAGCGGGTGTTCTACTCCGACAACGGTTCCACGGCCATGGAAGTGGCGGTCAAAATGGCATACCAATTCCAGGCCCACCAGGGGCGGCCGGAGCGGAGCCGGTTCATCACTTTCAAGAACGCCTACCATGGCGACACTCTCGGGGCGGTCAGCGTGGGGGGCATCGACATCTATCACGCCACCTTCCGCCCGCTGATGTTCGAGACGTTGCAGGCGCCTGCGCCCTACTGCTACCGCTGCGAGCTGGGGTGCGCCGAGCCCGATGCCTGCGGCATGAAATGCCTCGACGCCCTGGAGGCGTTGATGGCGGAGCATGCAGCCGTCTGTGCCGGCCTGGTGATCGAACCGCTCATCCAGGGGGCAGGGGGGATGATCGTGCAGCCGCCCGGATTTCTGAAGCGGGTCAGGGAACTGTGCGATTGTTACGACCTGTTGATGATTACGGACGAGGTGGCCACCGGTTTCGGACGCACGGGCCGGATGTTCGCCTGCGAACACGAAGGGGTGGTCCCGGACATCATGGCCGTGTCCAAGGGGATTGCCGCCGGGTATCTCCCGATCGCCGCCACCTTGACCAACGAGCGGGTCTATGGGGCTTTCCTCGGCGACTACGCGCAGCTCAAGACCTTTTTCCACGGCCACACCTTCACCGGCAACCCCCTGGCGTGCGCCGTGGCCTTGAAGAGCCTGGAACTGTTCGAGAGCGATTGTCTGCTGGCACGGCTGCAACCGAAGATCGCCCGGCTGGCGGAACGTCTGGCGGGCATGGCGCAACTGCCCCATGTGGGCAATGTCCGCCAGTGCGGTCTGGCGGCGGGGATCGAACTGGTGGAGGACAAGGAGACCCGGCGCCCTTACCCGTGGGAGTGGAAAACCGGCGTCAAGGTCTGCCTGGATGCCCGCAGGCACGGCATCTTCTCCCGTCCCCTGGGCAATACGATAGTGGTCTTTCCCCCCCTGGCCATCGGACAGGATGAACTGGACCTGCTCATGGACGGGCTGGAACGGTCCATACAAGCTGTCACCGGGGAGTGAGGGGAAGAGGCGCGGCGATCAGGACGCGCCGCCGGTCAGGAAGTTTCTGCTTTCCCGTTCGAAGCACTCCGGACAGAGACCATGGCTGAACAGGGCTTCGGAGTGCCGGGAAATATATGTTTCCATCCGCTGCCATATCTCCTTGTCATCGCGGATCTTGTGGCAACAGGAACAGATCGGGATAACACCCTTCAACACCTTGATTTCGTTTTCCAGTTTCGCGTTCAGTGTTTCCTGCGCCTCAACCCGGTCGGTCACGTCGATGCAACTGCCGATATAGCCGGCGAACTGGTTGTCGTCATCGTAAAAGGGGACGCCGCGGTCGAAAACCCAGCGATAAACGCCATCGTAACGCAGCAGGCGGTATTCCATTTCAAACACATTGCGGTTTTTGAAGTTATCCAGGTAAATCTTCAGGCAGCGGTTGAAATCGTCGGGATGAACCCCGTCGGCCCAGCCGTTGCCATACTCCTGCTCCATCGTGCGCCCCCGGAACTCCAGCCAGCGTTCATTGAAGTAGTCGCACAGTGCATCGGTCCTTGCCCGCCAGATAAAAATCGGCGATTGTTCAACCAAGGCCTCGTATTCCTGGAGAGAAAGTTTTTGTGTGGGCATGATCGCATCCGTTCCCGAGATGAATTCTATTGATTCATTATATCAAAAAAATCCTTAATAAATTTTTCAAGTTGTCTTTTTACTGTATACGTTTGCCAAGGGGCGGATGGAAGTCTTCGGGCAATGCAATGTCGTGCTCCGGAGTTCTCCGGACTGATTTCTGGCGACGCATTGTAGCATTGACATAATTGAAAAATTATATTCAATAGAACACAACAGGTTATGGCTGTATTCCGGGAACGGCAGGCACTGCCCGGACGGCGAGGAGCGGATATCTTTCACAGGAGACTACCAATGGCGACCACCAGGACCACATTTTGGCACTATCTCGTTATTCTGTCGGCACTGGCCATAACCCTGCTCGGCCCGGCCGGCGGTTATCCGGCGGATGCCGCCCCGGTTACCGTTGTCCGCGAATACACCTACCATGCCGGCGATGCCGACAGCAAGCTGACGTGCCGCGCCGTGGCCCTGGAACAGGTGAAACGGCTGCTGCTCGAAGAACTGGGCACCTACCTGATCAGCAACACGGAAGTCAAGGACGCAACCCTTACCAAGGACGAGGTCATCACCTATTCCGCCGGCGTGGTCGCTACCGTGGTGATAGAAGAACGCTGGAACGGCGAAGACTATTACATGAAGGCCAAAATTACCGCCGACGCCGATGAGGTCGCCAAATCCGTAGCAGCCATGAAGGACGACCAGGAAAAGTCGCTGGAGTTGAATCAGCTTCGCACCCAGACAGGCGAATCGCTCAAGGAAATCGAACGGTTGCGCAAGGAATTGGCCGAGGCCAAAACCTCGGCTTCGAAGGACGACACGGCCAGGGTTGTGTCCATCCAGAAGGATTATAACCGGGAGGTCGCCAGGCTGGCGGCGAAGGACTACCTGGAACAGGGGATACGCCAGCGCAAAGCCGGCACCATCGACAAAGCCATGGAAAGCTTTGGCAGGGCCAGCGCCAGCGCCCCCGGCTGGTACCGTCCCTACGTTGCCCGCGGCGCAACCTATCTCCTGGAAAACGATTACCGGAATGCCCTGGGCGACGTGGAACGCGCCCTGAAACTCAATCCGTCCGACCTGACCGCCACCGGTCTCCATGGCGCGATTCTCCTGAAGCTTTCCCGGAGAAACGAGGGGGTGGCCGAACTTGAGAGGGTTGTGGCGGCACTACCCAATAACGGCAATGTCTCCACCTACATCGGTTGGGTCCTGGTGCGGGACCACTACCCAGCGGAGGCTCTTCCATTCCTTTCCCATTCCATTGGCCTGAAACAGAACGACAGGGGGCGGGCGTATTTCCTGCGCGCCCTGGCGTACCGGCAACTGGGCGAGCACAGAAGGGCGCGGGCCGACTTGCGGATGGCGGTCAGGATGGGCAACCGCAATGCTCGCGAGCAATTGCAACAAGCAGCATCGGGCAGAAGGAATGGAGATTCCGAATAGCGGCATGTTGAAGGGATGACGATGGCGCGCTGCCAGCCAAGGGTTGGCCGAGAAGCAGTCGGACCCTGGGCGGGCATAACCGACTGGACACATTGAACCCGTGACCTATGACGATCTACGGCACAGTGCTGGCATCTCTGTCCATTTCAGGGCGGCTCATCTGTCCAGGAGTTCTCTGATCTTCTTCAGCAGCCTGGTGGGAATGATGGGTTTAGGCATGAAATTCAGAGTCTTTCTCTCGCTTTCATCGAAAATGTCCGCAGCATATCCACTGGTGAAAAGACATACGGTGTCAGGCCGCAATTTCAATATCTCCATGCACGCTTCCTTGCCGTTTTTTTTCGGCATGAAGACATCGAGAATGACCAGGTCGATCTGGTCTGCATAGGAGGCGAACTTTGCCACGACATCCTCGCCGTCAACCGCCTCGATGACGTTATAGCCGAATGCTCCCAGCAATTCCACGGACAGGCTTCTCGCGGCGGTATCGTCCTCCGCAAGGAGGATCGTCTCGGTCCCGCCCGGTGGAGGCGCCTCCAGTTCCTTCGCTTTTTCCGGCGCCGCACCGGTAAGCGGCAGGTACATCCGGAAAGTCGTTCCTTTGCCGGGCTCGCTGTAACAGTTTATGTACCCGTTATGCTGCTGGATTATGCCATAGGCGATGGAAAGCCCGAGACCGGTCCCCTTCCCCATCTCCTTGGTGGTGAAAAAAGGCTCGAATATCCTTTGGGCCGTCTCCTTGTCCATGCCGATGCCGGTATCGCTGCATGTGATAGATGCATACCTGTCCGGAGTGCCGTAACCATGCATCCTTATGAATTCCTGGTCCAGATCCTCGACGCTGGTGCGAATCCGGAGCCGCCCCCCATTCGGCATGGCGTCCCTGGCGTTGGTGGCAAGGTTCAACAGGACCTGCTCTATTTGCGCCGGATCGGCCATGACCGTAAGATCTTCTTCCGCAAAAGCGGTCTTGAAGTCGATGTCCTCGCGCAGCAGCCTAACCAGGAGTTTCTCCACCCTTTTGATGACGTCGTTAAGATTGACAGGCCTCGTCTCCAGGGGTGTTTTCCTGCTGAAATCGAGAAGCGACTTGGTAAGCCCCGCCGCACGGTCAGCAGCCTCTAGGATCTGCTTGACGTCGTTTGCCAACGAATTATTCTTGGCCATCTTCATGGAAAGGATGTTCCCGCGGCCTATGATAACCGTCAGCATATTATTGAAGTCATGGGCAATCCCCCCAGCCAGCGTCCCAAGGGCATCCATTTTCTGCGCCTGCCGCAGTTGCATCTCCAGGTTTCTCCGTCCGGTGATGTCCCGGACAACCCCGGCCGAATGCCATCTTCCCTTGAGCAACAGGCCGGAGATGCCCAGCTCTATGGGAAATTCCGTCCCGTCCTTCCTGATGGCTGTCACTTCGTAGATCTTGCCGACCATCGGCCCGCTCCCGGTTTCCACAAATCTGGCAAACCCACTGCGGTGCGCCTCCCTGTACTTGGGAGGTACAACGATTTCGAGGTTCCTCCCCAACATTTCAGCGTTGCTGTAACCGAACATTTTCTCCGCCGCAATGTTCCAGTATGAGACATTACCCTGATTGTCGATGAGGATGATGGCGTCGGAGGCAGTGGATGTGATCGCCTCCAGCTTGCTTTCTCCCTCCCGCAAAGCCTCCTCGGCCTCTTTGCGCTTGGTGACATCGTGGATGATGGAAAACAGATGGGTCTTGCCGTCGATGTTGATCGGCCCGCGGGATAATTCCACGTCGCGTATCTGCCCGTCTGCCAGCTTATGCTTAAGATTCACTATATGAGGCCCATGCGTGGCCTCCTGAAGCAGGTTCATGACCTCTTCGCCGGGGAGCGCTATGATATCGGTCATCGATTTGCCTAACAATTCATCCCTGCCGTACCCGTAATAAAATTGTGCCGCCATGTTGACGCCCACGATGTTCGCCGTCTCAGGATCGATGACGAGCATCACGGAGGGAGAGTCCTCGAACAGCGTGCGATACCGTTTTTCGCTCTCCAGGAGCTTCTTTTCGGTCATTTTGATCTCGGTAAAGTCCTCGAATGTTTCCACCGCCGCCACGATTTTTCCACTGCCGTTCCTGATAGGAGCCGCGTTGAAAGAGATGTAGCGTTCCACCCCGTTCATGCATAGGTACCACCCTTCAGCCTGTAGCCCGTCCGGGATGAATTTCGACTTGCCAAAGGTCGTGTATAGATGGGGCAGGTCCGCACTCTTCACGTCTATGACCACATCCGCCAGGACCGGTCTCTTGCTCTTGTAGAAAGCTTTCCACTGCCCGTCCGTGCCTACTATGTCCTTGGCCTTTATGCCGGTCAACTCTTCGCAGGCCCTGTTCCAGAGAATTACCCGGTGGTTGTTGTCGATGACGAAGGTGGGAGTCGCAGTGCCCTGAATGAGACTGTCGAAGAACTCCTTCAACTCCGTCTCCGCCTGGTCACATGCGGCAATCTTCCTGCGCAGATCGGCCACTTCGCGTATCAGTTGTTCTTGAGCCTTCTGTTCATCAGTCATTGCCATAACCCCCTTAATAAATGTGTAGCAGATAAGTGCATCAAATCAAGCAGTAGCCGGTCAGGAAATTGTATTAACCGGGGAATTTCCGGGCCAAGATACAGCACTCCGGACAATTATTTTTACTGACTCCGGAAGGCCGCACTAGTACCCCTTTTCAGATAGTGTTCAAAAACTTAACACCTATAACTTGCTGATTTTATTCAATGTGTTCAATAACTGGACACTATGCTAATTGGTCTTATCTAGCTGATATTGCGGAACAAAATTCTTGGGTGTTCAGAAACTGTACACTTGGATGCCATCAATCATACTGCCTGCCCCATTCTCTTTTTGAGTCCAGACCTGCCTTCGGCAGGAGCGACTCTTTCCCTCCTGACAAAATGCTTTTTTTATCCAGCCGATCAAAACCAATAAAGCCTGGATTCCTCCTTGTTTAAGGAGAGATAAGAGCACCGGGCCTGACCATTGATTTTCATCAATTCCCCAAGTTGGCACAAAATAGGCAATGAATATATCCCGCATGGATATCCGGCATGGGTTGCTCGGGAGACATATCGCGTTACAGGGTAAGTCCCGGTTAAACCGTTTCCGAATGAAAACTAGTGTGCTGTCCGGTTAGTTCTCGCACTAATTCGAGCGAATTTTTGTCGCTGTCAAGGCGCGGCGACGCAGGCCTAGCACGGCCTAAGCCGAGGAGCCGCACCGCCGAGAGCGGCAAAAAGGCGCCGAATTAGAAGACTGAATTAACTGGACAGCACACTAGATAGGCGGGTCAACACTATGAACTTGAACACGGTGGCTGAAAATTATGAGAGGTCGATAGTCCGGGTTAACACGTCGTTAAGCGAGTTGAAAACCCGTTTGGCGTTTGTGGCAGGATTGATTTTCGCGGAGATTTCTGGTCGTATCGGGCATGGCCTGGGGGGAGTTGGAGGAGCAATCGGACTCGGCTTTATCTGCTTCTTCATGGGGTGGGCGGCGGCAATGGATTTCCCCAATTTGATCACCCAACTGATCGGAACGTTGCGGAGGCTGGGAATGACCATCGGCCTGGTCATTCTGGCGTTTGTCATGATCAGATTCATCGCAAGCTTGACATTGGGACTGGTCCTGTGCGTTGTCCTCTCCGTGTACGTGGTGTACTCCAGGGTTGTGGTAGGCAGCGAATGACCCGGCCTTCCTCGTAATATTTTTCCACAACCTGTTCACGGCCTACTGGGGCCTCCAACATTGCCTGCTCTTGGGGTATCAATTAAGGGATTTTCATATTGATTGGGCGGGAGTATGATAGCACGATGTCGCTATTGATCCGCGTTGGGAAATGGGGGCCACCCGGGCGTGTAGGGGCCGATTTTTACCGGTTGCTGGAAAGACGATGAAGGGAGGAAGCGCATGACAATACGGAAGATAAAAAAGATTTTCAAAGGCCGGCCCACCGTCGAAGGCGCCGGCGTCCATCTCAAGCGGGCCTTCGGCTATTCCCAGGCGCCCCAGTTCGACCCGTTCCTCATGCTGGACGATTTTCACAACTCCGACCCGGACAAGTACCTTGCCGGCTTTCCCTGGCACCCCCATCGGGGAATCGAGACCATTACCTATGTGCTGGAAGGGCTCGTGGAGCATGGAGACAGCATGGGGAACAAGGGGGTGATCGGCGCCGGCGACGTGCAGTGGATGACCGCCGGCAGCGGCATCATCCATCAGGAAATGCCCAGGGAAAGCCCCACCGGCGCCATGTGGGGGTTCCAGTTCTGGGCCAACCTGCCGGCCGATCGGAAGATGATGCCGCCCCGCTATCGGGACGTGAAGGGGGCGGATATTCCGACCGTGGCCCTGGACGGCGGGGTGACGGTGAAGGTGATCGCCGGCAGGGTGAACGGAGCGCAGGGCCCGGTACGGGATATTGTCATCGAGCCGGAGATGCTGGACATCAGCGTTCCGGCCGGTACCGTTTTCCGGCATCCGCTGCCGACGGGGCATACCGCCTTTGCCTATATCTTTGCCGGTGAAGGGTATTTCGACGAATGCCGCGACGCCTACGCCCATGAGGCGGCAAGCGCCGGGTGGTCGGATACGGAGCGCAGTTGCGTCTGCGCACCGGAGATGGTGGTGCTGTTCGAGCACGAAGGCGAGGCGGTGCAGGTTACCACGACCGGGCAACCGGTCCGTTTTATGCTGGTCGCCGGAAAGCCCCTGCATGAGCCGATTGCCTGGTACGGCCCTATTGTCATGAATACCCAGGAAGAGCTGCGGGTGGCTTTTGAGGAGTACGGGAAAGGGACGTTCATCAAGCAGGGGTAGATTTATTTCTTATTGGCTCCTTCAGGAGACAAAAGGCAAAACTCGGGCAACTTGTGTGTTGTATCCGGAAGGCCGTTGTGCTCATTCTCGGATCGTGTTCAAATGCTGGACACCGCTAACTGGCTTATTTTATTGGATGCTTTTTCGGCGGCTTTTCGCCGGAATTGATGGATTCATATCTGAACCAGTAACGGATCCAAAATTGATGTCCACGAAATCCCGATCGTCAGATGACCCTGAGCTGAATTTTCAGATCAAATTGTTATCCAGCAGGGTGCGAACCTTTCTCAAAAGGTCCGCCGGTGAATACGGCTTGCTGGAAAATAGAATGTTATCGCTATCCAGCCCTTGCCGCCGGAGTATCTCAGGGCTGTACCCGCTTGCAAAAATCACCTTGATGTCGGGCTTTATCTCCCTGATTTCATCATAGGCCTCTTTTCCGCTCTTCTTCGGCATGATCAGGTCGAACAAGAGAAGCTTGATCCGTTCCCCGTTTTCAAGAAATTTATGTACGGCGTCTTCTCCATCAAGCGCAACAATTACCTCGTAACCGAAATTCTCTAGGATCGCCACCGTCAAATTGCGCACGGATTCATCGTCTTCCGCAAGAAGTATGGTTTCCGTCCCCCTTTCCGGTTGTTCCAACGTTATCTGCGACGTATCTTTTTTCGTTTCCCAGGAGATTATCGGAAGGTATATCCTGAAGGTCGTCCCTTTGCCGGGTTCGCTGTAGACGTCAATATAGCCGTCATGCTGCTTGACGATGCCATACACTACCGCCATTCCCAGTCCCGTTCCCTTGCCTACCTCTTTTGTCGTAAAAAACGGTTCGAAGATGTGTCGCCGGGTATCATTATCCATACCTGAACCGGTGTCGGTCACGGATACCATTGCATACGCGCCGGGGCAGCCATAGCCGTGCGCCGCGATAAATGAATCATCAAGTATGATGTGTTCGGTGGCGACCATAAAGTCGCCTCCATTGGACATGGCATCCCGGGAATTCGTGGCGAGGTTCACCAGTACCTGTTCGATCTGATGGGCATCGGCATCGACCGGAAGTGATTTATCTGCCAGTGCCGTTGTGCAGACGATATCCTCGCCGATGACCCGCACCAGAAAATTCTCGACGTTCCTGACGACCTCGTTCAGGTCAACGGATCTTCTGTCGCAGATCTGTTTCCTGCTGAACAGGAGGAGGTCCTTGGTCAAATTGGAAGCCCGTTCCGCCGCCGCAACCATCTGCTCGATATTGAGCCGCAGAGAATCGTCCGCAGACATGCGCATGAGGGTGATTTCCCCAAAGCCTTTGATAACAGTCAGGATATTATTGAAATCATGTGCAATTCCGCCGGCAAGGGTGCCGATTGATTCCATTTTTTGCGCTTGTCGCAGTTGGTCTTCAAGTTTTTTGTGTTCGGTAATGTCCTGAAGGCTGAGCAGCACCATCGGCTGGTTTCTTACGGATACCAGGGTGGTCGATAGGAGAAACAGGACATCCCTTGCTTTTTCCCCTTCGGGAATTGAGATGCCCGTTTCCAACTGAACATGGCCCTGGCCGGTGTTGTAGGTATCCATCACCGCGAGACGAATTGGGCACTGTTGGCAGTATGGGCCAAAGCCGCATCCTTCGGGGACGTCGAGCGCATGGATGCATCGCAAAGCTTCTCCGCCTCGCCTGCCGATTATCTCGGTGGTTGACGAACCGGTAAAGGAGCAGGCAACGCAATTCACCCTGCGCACCCTCCACTCTCCATCCAGAAGCAGCATGATAAAGGGCGCATTCTCGAAAATAGCGGCCAGTTCCTGCTCCTGCTCTTTGAGGGCTTGTTCAGCCTGTTTACGCAAAGCCAGCTCTTCTTCCAGTTCATGCATCATCTTTTCCAACTTGGTCGCCACAATGCTGCTGTATTCCCGCAGGTACTGCTCGTCGCTCTCGGCAATCGGCAACTGGGCGGTCCCGCCCTGTTGCGACTTCAAAGCCTCCATGATCGCACAAGTCTTCTGCCAGAGCGCTTCGGGTTCGATCGGTTTGGTGATAAAAGTCTCCGCCCCGAGGGCATAGGCTAATTCAGTTTCATTTTCACCGGTGTAGCTGGATGAATAGAATATAAAAGGAATTGTTATAAGCTCAGGATCAGCCTTGAGCGCCCGAAGAAATTGAAATCCATCCATGCGTGGCATGAGCGCGTCGGAAATGATGACGTCCGGGCGCTGACGAGCGGCCAGGTCAAGACCCTCCGCACCATCCTGCGCCTCGAAAACCGTACAGCCATAGTGTTCAAAGGTGATGCGTAACAGTCTTCGGGTACTGCTGCTGTCATCAACGACCAATACGTTCACGGAAGTTCCTTGTTGCATGCCGCCTGATCAAGCAGGGCATGAATCTGATCCATTATGGTCAATGGATCGATTGGCTTTTCGAAATAACCGGAGCATCCGGCGGAGAGAATCCTATCCATATCCCCGGCCATGGCATAGGAGGTGATGGCGATGATCGGAATATCTCCGTTGGCGCTGCTTCGGCGAATGCGTCTGGTGGTTTCAAGTCCGTCGATATCGGGCAGGTTTATGTCCATGATGATGAAGGCAGGACGCTCGGCGATAGCCATTTCGACCCCCTTCATCCCTGTCTCTGCGGTTATTACCTCATAACCGCTACGATGCAGGGCATAGGTAATGAGCCGCGAATTGTCGGCGTTGTCTTCAACCAGCAGTACGGTTTTCATCGATTCTCACCGGAATCTTCAAGGTAAAAGTGCTTCCAATGTAGTACAAACTATATCACGGCCCATGACTTCCACAATCAACTTTCTGGTCAGGTAAAGGCAGTCCGGTTCCGGCGGTCAACGTAAGCCCCCTCCCGCAAGTGGAGGGTGGATCTTATGTCGTTTCAGCATGTATCATTCCCGCTTTCCTTCCAACTCCGCAATTCGCTTCTTCAGCTCCACCATCCGCAACTCTCGGCCTACAAACAAACGGTTTAACCGCTCCAGTTCAGCGTTTTTGGCCGCAAGTTCGGCGGTCCGCGCCTGCACCCGTTCTTCAAGTTCCGCGTTCAGCTTCATTACCGTTTCCTCGGCCTGTTTGCGCGCGGTGATGTCCTGAACGGTTCCTATCGAACGTATTGGGATATCGTTTTCAAAATAAGTTTCGCATTGTTCGTGGACATATTTGATCCGTCTGTCCGGAAAACGAAGCCGATGGTCAATAGTGTAGGGAGTCCTGGTTTTGAGCGAACTGCTATAGGCGTAATTGACCGTCTCGCGGTCATCGGGATGAATCAAATCAAGGAAGGCATCATATGT
>Ga0187771_10003092_pt1 | contig 11581 bp, 6 predicted proteins | sample 0116_SJ02_MP15_1_FD_133139 | JGI IMG/M metagenome (GOLD analysis project Ga0187771, IMG submission 133139) | Tropical peat soil microbial communities from peatlands in Department of Meta, Colombia - 0116_SJ02_MP15_10_MG | ecosystem: Environmental > Terrestrial > Soil > Wetlands > Peat | place... | reverse complement strand
CCAAGCCAAAACCGCCGGCTCAAGAAGGACGCTGGTTATAACAACTCTCACCCAAAGCGTCAATAACTTTTTTTACTCACCACAAAAATAATATTAAACTTACCGCAAAAATAAGATGTTACAACTGGCAAAAAAACAACAGACAAAGAATCGACGGAGAGGAACCGGCACTCCGGTTACGGAATAATCAGTCTTCCTTTGCGGCAGCCGGGCGCGCAGCCGCAGACGCAGTTCCTTCCTCGCCGTCATAACCGGTCGGTTCGCTCCCTTTGACAAAGCATTCCATCACTGCGCCCGCGGTCCCTTCCCGCGCCAGTTTGCCGGTACGGGGATTGATCAGCACAAAGGCGACATTCTCGGGCGCCTCAAAATCCTCAATGGGCATTGTTGCCGTTGCCTTCTTCATAAATTCGGCCCAGATGGGAGCCGCGGCCTGGCCACCCGACCCGCCGGCCCCCAGGGAACGCTCCTGATCGTACCCGACCCACACACCGGTCACCAGTTGGGGAATATAGCCGATGAACCAGGCATCCTTGCCATCGTTCGTGGTACCGGTCTTGCCGGCGACAGGACGTCCGATGATGGCCCGCGAACCGGTGCCGCTGGCAACGACGCTCTGCATCAGGTTGGTGACGACATAGGATGTTGCCGGCGATATGACCGGGACCGGGACCGGCGGCTGATTTTCCTGAAGCACCATGCCCGCGTTGTCGGTGACCTTGCTGATGAAATACGGCGGCACCTGCGTGCCCTTGTTGGCAAACACCGAATAGGCGTCGGTCAGTTCGAAAGGGGACACGGATGCGGCACCCAGAGCCAGGGCCAGGTTGGCGGGGATCTGGGTGGAGAAGCCGAACCTCTTGGCATAATCGGCCATATATTGGGCGCCGATCTGTTCCATGATCTTGACGCTGACAATGTTGATGGAGTATGTCAGCGCCTCGCGCATGGTTACCGGACCGCGGAAGGTATTGTCGTAGTTTTTCGGCTTCCAGGTCCCGCCGGAACCGTCCGGGTATTCCACTTCGGAATCTTCGATAATGGTGGCCGGGGTCAACCCCTTGTCCAGGGCCGCCGCATATATGATCGGCTTGAAGGCCGAACCGGCATTGCGTCTGGCCTGGATAGCCCTGTTATATTGGCTCTTGCGGAAATCGTACCCGCCGACCATGGCCTTGACCGCTCCGGTGCGGGAATCCAGAGATACCAGCGCCGCCTGCACCTCGGGTGTCTGGTCGAGGGCAAGCTGGGCGCCCTCCTTGTTGACCTCCGGCGAGACCACGGATACCTCGACAACCGAACCGAGCGTCAGGCTTTTGTTCCCTTTTTCGGGCTTGCCGTAGCTGTTGATCATCCCCATTTTGCCGGCCCAGGCCATGTTCTTGCGGGAGAGGATCCCCTTGCGGTCCCCCACCCTGACAATTGCCTCTCCCTTTTCGGGAACGAATCCCACCACAACCCCCTGGTAACTCTCGCCGGTCTTGAGAGTAGCGGAATCGATCCCCTCTTCCACCTTGGCGCAGAAGTCATCGACGCCGGTTTCAGCGAGATACCTGATCGGCCCCCGGAACCCTTGGCGCTTGTCAACCGCCTTTAGGCCGTTACGGAGACTTTCATAAGCCGCCCGCTGCATCTCGGCGTTCATGGTGGTATATATCTTCAATCCTCCCTTGTAGAGTTGGTCCTCTCCGTACTTCTCCTCAAGCTGGATACGCAGATGTTCAAGGAAATAGGCCGATTGTTCATTGTTGACCTTCTTCATGGAGCGGATCTCTATCGGGGTTGCCTTGGCGCGGTCGGCCTCGGCGGCCGTGATGTACCCCTCTTTCACCATCCGCTCCAGGACGTAGGCCTGACGTTCGCGGGCCTTATCCAGGTGCTTGATGGGGGAATAGGCATTGGGGGCTTTGGGAAGCCCGGCCAGCATGGCCATCTCGGCCAGGTTGAGCTGATCGACGTTCTTGCCGAAATAGGTCTCGGACGCCACCTGAACCCCGTAAGCGCCGCCCCCCAGGTAGATCTGGTTCAGATACAGGTAGAGGATCTCGTCCTTGGTGAGTTTTTCTTCCATGCGTTTGGCCAGGATGGCCTCTTTGATCTTGCGGGAAAACTTCTTTTCCGGGGTCAGCAACATGGACTTGGTCACCTGCTGGGTGATGGTCGAGGCGCCCTCTTTCTTGCGCATGGAGAGCAGGTTTTTGAAGGCTGCCCGGATAATGCCGAGATAATCAATCCCCTTGTGCTGGTAAAAGCTGGAGTCCTCAGCCGCCACAAAGGCCTGGATCAATTTGCGCGGCATCTTTTCGACTGGCACCACGATGCGCCGCTCCTGGTAGAATTCTCCCACCAGGCTGCCGTCGTCACCAAAAACCTGCGATACGACCGGCGGCTTGTAGTCGGCCAAACGATCCACCCGCGGCAGGCGAGCCATCAGATAAAATATGTATCCCGTGGCCCCGAGCAGCATAACAACACCCAGCGTTACGGCAAACAATACAAGGGTTGACAGGATTCCCCTGCCCCTCTCTTCGGAAGATATCGGTATCTTTCTGTCCATATGCCTGACTCCCCGGCTGATTGCCGCGCCCCTTCCTATCGACCAATTTTGGCCTGTTTTCCGGATTGCGGCGCAATCTTGCATTTTGATGCAATCTTTTTAAAATAGCCCATATCACTACGAAAACTCAAGCATAATAACAAGACCACATTCTCCTTGCCAACCCCCGAAGAGCGGTTATAATCACCCTCGGCAGGCGAATGAGGAAGACGTGAACGACGCAACCAGGGAACCGCCATGAAAATTCTTTCAAACCGCAGCGTCAACACCAAATTCAACAACATTGCCGCCCTGCTCCTGACCGTGCTTTTCCTCTGCCTGGCCTTCAACAGCTACCGCCGGGAACAGGCCCTCATCCTCACCACAGCCGTGGACAATGCCCGTTCCATCGCCCGCCAGATCATTGAGACCAGAGATTACCTCTCCCAGGTCATCAGCAACGAACCGGAACACAACTACAACCTCGTTCCCCAGGTGGCCGCCAGCCGGATCGCCAAGCGGCTTACCAGCGGATCCCATTACTATGTCCGCCAGGTTTCGTTGCGCTACCGCAACCCCGACAACCGTCCCGACAGTTTCGAGGCTGCCCAGTTGGCAGCTTTTCGGGATACGAAAGCCCAGGAGGTCTGGCAGATTGCAAGCAGCAACGGAAAGAAGGCGTTGCGCTATCTGCTGCCAATGCAAGCCGAACCATCCTGCCTGACCTGCCACGGCGACTATGACAGCGCGCCCCGTTTTGTCCGGGAGCGCTTCCCCAGGGGCCATTATTCCTACGGCTACAAAGTCGGCGAGGTGATCGGCGCCGTCTCCGTATCGGTGCCCATGGGCAGCCTGTACCACGAGATCGGCGCCAATCTCGAACACGACCTAGCTTACGACGGGGCCGTGCTGTTCATCTACATCCTCGTCACCGGCTGGCTCATCCGCAGAACGATCCTAACGCCGGTCAAAAGCGTTGCCGAAAGCATTGCCGACGTGACTCGAACCGGCAATTTCTCCGAACGGCTCGCGGTACAGACAAATGACGAGATCGGCGAGTTGATTGGATCGTTCAACGAGTTGATGGCCGAACTGGACCGCAAAACCCTGCAAAGGAAAGAATCAGAGGACAGGTACCGCAACTTCATCGAAATCGCCCAGTCTCCCATCGTCACCTTCATGGGCGACGGCAAGATCGTCATCTCCAACCAGAAGGCGGAAAAGCTCTTCGGCCTGACGAAGCAGGAACTGCTCGGCCAGTGCATCTTCGAATTCATGGAAAACGGGGATGAACTGCGTAGCGCGATCACGGGGTATTTCAGCTCCGGCAACAACGACCTGATCGGCGCCACGACGCGCCAAACCATACGAGATGTGTGCGGCAGGATGCTGGAAGCGGATATGGTCATCTCTGTTTCCCAGGCCGACCAAAATCCAATCTTCAGCGCCATACTCCGGCCACTTAAAAATTCCGGGTGAGGAACCATCCTGGAACCTGTCGGACTTAAGGAAAATCTGCTGCAAACTCGTTTGAACGGCCCAGATTTCACCGATTTCTTGGTCAATAGATCGACTATTAACCGGCAAAATCGGCAAAATCCGGCCTCGCTCAGCCGAATTTTCGCAACGATTTCCTAAGTCAGACAGGCTCCTAGTTTTCCAATCGGCAACGGACAGTCGTTCCCTGGGCTCAATGCCTGCCGTCTATCCCGGCGGTTCGAGTTTCGCGTTTGAAGGGACGGCAATAGTCTGCTATAATTTGCCCCATCATGATTTCTACACCATTGTACCAACTGGCTATTTACGCCCTTGTGACCATTGCCCTGATCAGCGTTTTGCTGCTGGCAGCCTGGTGGCTTGGCGCAAAACGCACGCAGCCGGGCAAAGAGCTTCCCTACGAATCAGGGGTCCTGCCCACCGGCAGCGCCCGCCTTGCCTGGCCGGTCCCGTTCTACCTGGTGGCCATCTTCTTCATCGTTTTCGATGTGGAGGCGGCCTTTATCTTCACCTGGGCCTCGGCCTGGGACCTGCTCGGCATTGCCGGTCTTACCCAGATCACGGTCTTCATTGTCATCCTCGCGGCAGGCCTGCTCTGGCACTGGCTGAAGGGCGGTCTGGACTGGGGACCCTCGCGGGAAAGAAACCAGGCTCCTGCGCACGTTCCACGTAACTCTTCGCACTGAATCCGTGATCGTGCAGAATTTTTGCGTTTTACAGGACTCCGACCTTGTATGAACAACCCGACAACATCGTCCTGGCCCGCCTCGACGACCTGATCAACTGGGGACGTGCCAACTCCCTCTGGCCCATGTTCTTCGGCCTTTCCTGCTGCTTCGTCGAGATGATGACCTCGTTCACCTCACGTCACGACATCTCCCGCTTCGGGGCCGAGGTGCTGCGCGGGACACCGCGCGAGGCAGACGTGATGGTGATCGCCGGGACGGTGTTCAAGAAGATGGCCCCCTCGATTCTGTACCTCTACAATCAGATGGCCGAGCCGCGCTGGGTGATCTCCATGGGCAGTTGCGCCAACTCGGGGGGCATGTACGACGTGTACAGCGTCGTGCAGGGGGTCAACCAGATACTGCCGGTGGATGTGTACGTACCCGGCTGTCCCCCCCGGCCCGAGGCGTTCCTCCAGGGGCTGATGCTGCTGCAGGAAAAGATCAGGACCGGCGAGCGGCCGGCCCGGCCAACCCTGCATCTGGCCGGGGGCTGCCAGGGGACGACCGCCCCGATCCTGAGAGACGGAGAGACCAAATCCCGCGATACCCGCGGGCCGGGCATGGAAAAGATCGCTATCCGCGGGGCATCCGTGGGGCATCCCGTCATGTTCCAGCCTCGTTCGGACGAACAGTGGCGCCCCCCGGCGCCGCACCGTTGCTATCCGGATTTCGGACTTCCCGCAGAACTCGGCCCCCTGTTCGGCAACCGGGTCGTCATCGACGGGACCGCCACCGACATGCTTACGTTGCGCGCGCCGGCCGAACTGGTTCCCGACCTGCTGCGCCACCTGAAGGAGCGTCCCGGCCCGGCCTTCAAGCGCCTGGAAGACATCACCGCCGTGGACGAATCCGGGCGGCGGGACCGCTCCCCCTACCAGGATTTCACCCTCGACTACCACCTGCTCTCCTTTGACCTGCCCGGCTATGTCCGGGTCAAATCCGAACTGTCGGGCCCATACCCCGAAGTGCCCAGCGTTACCCCCGTGTTCCCGGCTGCCGACTGGTACGAGCGGGAGGTGTTCGACATGTTCGGCATTGGCTTCTGCGGCCACCCCAACCTGCGGCGCATCCTGATGCCCTACGACTGGGAAGGGCATCCCCTGCGCAAGGAACACCCCTTCCGCGCTACCGAGATGGCGCCCTACACCATGGACGATGCCCGCGGCCATGCAGCACTCCCCGCCGCGGACTTCTTCGAGCGGACCAATGACGGCGAGATGCTGCTCAACCTTGGTCCGCAGCACCCCGGCACCCACGGCATCATTCGCTGCATTCTCAAGTTGGACGGCGAGGAGATCCGCGATGTGGACTTCGACATCGGCTACCATCACCGCGGAGCGGAGAAAATAGCGGAACGCCAGCACTGGAACCAGTTCATCCCCTACACCGACCGCATCGACTATCTGGCCGGAGTACAGAACAACCTGGCCTATGTCAATTCCGTGGAACTGTTGTGCGGCATCCAGGTGCCCGAGCGGGCCCAGCATATCCGCGTCATGCTGGCGGAGTTGTTCCGCATCGCCAGCCATCTGGTCTGGCTGGGGACGTTTACCGCCGATGTGGGAGCCATGACGCCGGTCTTCTATACCTTTACCGACCGGGAGTTGATTTTCGACGTGGTGGAGATGATTACCGGCGGACGTATGCATCCGGCCTGGTTCCGGATCGGCGGCGTGGCCGATGATCTGCCGGAAGGGTGGGAGACTCCGGTGAGAAAATTTCTGGCATGGCTGCCGTGCCGGCTCAGGGAGTACGAACAGCTCATTGACGGCAATCCGATTTTCCGGGCACGCCTCAAAGGCGTCGGCGCCATTTCGCCTTCGGAAGCCAGGGAATGGGGACTCTCCGGACCAAACCTGCGCGCCTGCGGCATTGAATGGGATTTGCGGAAAAATATCCCCTACGGCGGCTATGAGCGGTTCGATTTTGACGTGGCAACAGCCGAGGGGGGGGACTGCTGGGCGCGCTACCAGGTGCGCATGGAGGAGATCCGCCAGTCGCTGCGCCTGGTGAGGCAGGCCATGGACGGAATGCCCGGCGGCCGCTGGATCACGGACGACTACCGCTATGTGCTCCCCCAAAAGCCGGATACCCTGAAGGACATCGAGTCCCTGATCCACCATTTCGTCAACAGCACCCGGGGGATGGCGCCCCCCAAGGGGGAAACCTATGCCGCCATCGAGGCCCCAAAGGGGGAAAACGGCTACTTTGCCGTCTCGGATGGCCTGAACATTCCCTACCGCATGCGCATCCGCACCCCCAGCTTTCCGCATATTCAGGCATTGCGGGTCATGAGTCGGGGCTGGCTGGTAGCCGATTTCCTGGCGATTCTCGGTTCAGTGGATTTCGTCCTGGCCGATCTGGATCGTTAGGAGTCTGTCGGGCTTAGGGGATCGTTGCGAAAATTTGGCTGGCCGAGGCCAGATTTTACCGATTTTGCCGGTTAATAGTCGCTCTATTGACCAAGAAATCGGTGAAATATGGGCCGTTCAGACGGATTTGCAGCAGATTCCTCCTACGCCCGACAGACTCCTAGTGTGCTGTCAGGGACCTGGGGGAAGGGGTAGCCGGCGGGCATCAGCCGCATCGGACAACAACTCCATCTGCTGGCTGGAATCGAAAATCGCCCTGAATTCATCCTTGACCTCGTTGAACGTGGCCAGAACGCGCGGGTCGAAATGCTCCGGCATGGTCCTGCCATCGCCGTTCAGGATGATATCGCAGGCCATGGCATGGTCTAAAGCGGGTTTATAGACCCGTTCGCTCCGCAAAGCGTCATACTGGTCCACCAGCATGACGATCCGGCCGGCAATGGGAATGGCCTCGCCGGCCAAGCCGTAAGGATACCCGCTGCCGTCCCAGCGTTCATGATGACTGGCCGCGATGGTTGCCCCCATCTGGAGCATGCTGTGGCATGAACCGCTCAGTATCTTCTCCCCGATAACCGTGTGCTGTTTTATGGTCTCGAACTCGGTAAGCGTCAACGCCCCCGGCTTGAGCAGGATATGGTCGGGTATGCCGATCTTGCCCACGTCGTGCATGGCGCTGGCAATGTGGATCTGATCGACGAAAGTGCCCGGCATGCCCAGCGCCGCCGCCATCTTTCTGGCATACTGGCCGATCCGCAGGATATGCTCCCCGGTGTCCTCATCCCGCAACTCGGCCGCTGAGGTAAGCCGTTCGATGATCTCGCGGCTCATTTCAGTCAATCTGCTGAGGGCCTCGGCCAATTCCGAGGTCCGCTGCTCCACCGTGATCTCCAGTTCCCGTTTGTAATTCTTCTCTATCTGGGTCAGACGTTTGTAATCGACCCCTTTTCCCACGGCATGGACGAGATACGGCGGGCTGTAAGGCTTGATAATAAAGTCGAAAGCCCCCTTCTGGATGGCCTTGACGGCAGTATCCAGGTCGGCATAGGCGGTCATGAGAACCACCGGTGTTTCCTTGTCCAGGTAACGGATCTTTTCCAGGAGTTCGATACCGTCCATATTCGGCATATTGATATCGGTCAGGACCAGATCCACCGGCCTGGTTACGAATTGCCTGACGGCTTCATGACCGTTGGTAAAGGATTGAACCGTAAAACCATATTCATTCAACAGGGCGGAAACACTCTCCAGAACAAAACGGTCGTCGTCTACCACAAAGATGGTGCCGGTAAGTTCGCTACCCATTGCCAAGCACCTCGCGGACCTTCATAATCAACTCCTTGGGCGTGTATGGTTTGGGAATAAATGGCATGCTCTCATCGAGATACTGCTGGGAATATACGATCTCCGCCGTATAGCCGCTGGTGAAAAGAACCTTTATTTCTGGATGGGTTGCATGCACGGCGTTATAGACCTCCCGCCCCTTCATCTCCGGCATGACGACATCCAGAATGAGCATGCCGATCCGTGCGCTGTTTTCATGGAATGTATTCAAAGCCTCCTGGCCGTCTTTGGCCTCGATGACAGAATAGCCGAACTCTTCAAGCACGTCCCTGGTTAAATGCCGCGTCAACTCATCGTCATCGACCAGAAGAATAACCTGGCTCGGAGCCTGTGAGCGCGGCTGCAACGCCTCCAGGTCGCCATTCCCGGCCTCGGCGCCGCAATAAGGAAGATAGATGCTGAAGGTCGTTCCCGCACCCTTGCTGCTGTTGCAGATGATAAAACCGTTGTGCTTCTTGATGATGCCGTAGGCGATTGAAAGACCGAGCCCCGTCCCTTTTCCGGCCTCTTTGGTGGTAAAAAACGGCTCGAAGATATGGCTGACCGTTTCTTCATCCATACCCTGGCCCGTATCGGAGACCGTCAAGAGCGCAAACCGGCCGAGCTGACCGACCCCGTTCATGTCGGTGAACTGGTGGTCGAAATCCACCAACTTACTGTGAATGACGATCTCGCCGCCTTCCGGCATGGCATCCCGTGCGTTGGCGGCCATACTCATCAACACCTGCTCGATCTGGACGCTGTCCACCATAACCGGCAGCTCTTCGCCGGCCAGACAGATGGTTATCCGGATATCCTCGCTGATCAACCGGTGGAGGAGCTTCTGCACCCGTTCGACGATTTCGTTGAGGTTTATGAGGCGCGTGCTCGTGTGCTGTTTGCGGCTGAAGGCCAAGAGCCCCTTGGTCAGACTGGAACCGCGTTCGGCTGTGGCCAGGATCTGCTCAACCCCGCTCCGCAGGGGGCTGTCCATGGGCAGTTTGATCTGCATGATGCTGGCATAGCCAATGACGGCCGTCAGGATATTGTTGAAGTCATGGGCGATGCCGCCCGCCAGTTGCCCGATGGCTTCCATCTTCTGGGAGTGCTGCAGTTCGCTCTCCAACCGCTTGTGATTGGTCACATCCTCGTTGATGGCAATGACATGGGTGATTCGGCCGTTTCCGTCCCTGATGGGTGAAATCAGGGACTGCTCCCAGTAAAGCTCGCCGTTTTTCTTGCGGCTATTGAACTCTCCGCGCCATTCCCGGCCGCTAAGGATCGTTTCCAGGATTTCGTGATACTCCGCCGGGCTGGAGTCGACTGATCTGAACATGCGGTTATTCCGGCCGACCGCCTCGACGGCCGAATACCCGGTAATCTCGCTGAAACGGGGATTGACGTACTCAATGGTTCCATCGGTATCCATGATGATGATGGAGGCGGGGCTTTGTTCCACGGCGACCGAGAGTTTTCTGAGGCTTTCCTCGGCCTTTCGGCGCTCCGACAGTTCCAACTGCACCGCGTCATGGAGCCGGGCATTGTCCAAGGCCACGGAAGCCAGTTCTCCAAACTGGGTCAGGATGGCCATGCGCTCTTTGTCGAAAAGCGGCCCTTCCTCAATAAACGCCAGTCCGAGTACACCGACCACCCTGTTGCCCGACTTCAGCGGAACACCGGCCATGGCCCGCAACACGGAGCGATCCAGGTCGGGAAGCCGGTGCTCCCATCGACTGTAGTCATCAACGTGAAACGGTTCACCCGTTTTCCAGACATGGCCGGCGACACCATCGCCAGGGCCGAGGGAGTGATGCACAAAGCCCTTGAACACCCCACTCTGAAAGGCCATTTTCATTTCGGTATTCTGTTCGTTTATCAAATAGATATAGCAGTGTTCGGTCCCCGCCAGCTTGCCGGCACGGACAAGGATTGCCCGCAGGAGATCGGGCACTTCCTGGCGCCGCATAAGCCCCAGAAAGGTTTCGTGAAATGCGGTCAGGTACTCATTCTGGCGGTGCAAAAGTTCATCGGCCCGTTTCAGGAGCGTTATGTCGCTGAATCTGCCGCACATGCCGGCATAGCCGCCGTTGTGGTCGAATACCGGCCGACAGAGATATTTGGTCCAGCGCAGTTCGCCGGTTTTGGTTACGATCCTGAGTTCCTGCTGTCCGGCAACATCGGCGACTCCCGCAGTTCTGCCAAGCGAATCCCACTGTTCCCGGTCATCGGGATGGATCATGGCAGTCAACAGGCCGGGGGATGCGTAGAATTCATCCGGCAGGTAACCGGTGACATCCTTGCAGCCGGGAGATACGTAGCGCATGGTCACGCGATCCGGGGCGATCCGGAAGACCATTTCAGATGAGAAATCGACCATCATGCGGCACAAAAACTCTTGTTCGGCAAGCTCTTCCTGCCGGCCGCCGCCCTCCCCGACCAGGCGGTTGAGGGGGTGGTCAAGCGTGGCAGGTCCGCCGCGTGCCCCGACTGAAAAGGAACGCTCATTGCCCATGTTATCGGCACCCGGGACCAGCATGCCGGACACGAAAGCATCCGGCATGACACTGTCGAGAAAGCGCAAAAATAACGTCCGGCACGCGGATTGCGATCATGGACAAAACAAGCCCGATTTTCGTTTTGAGAGATAAGGTCCGCATGGAGACGCTTCCGGATGCCCTGCGAATTTGAGCGCTGTGCGTATCGAACTTCACGTGGATGTTTTCTTGAATACGGTTTTAAAATTATAACACAAAGTTTTACCCGTAACCAATGAATAAAGTATCTTACGTCGTATATTAAGAAAGTATCCCGCCAAAGAACGCGCAATCCCATAACCGATCCGCTAGGAGCCTGTCGGGCGTAGGGAATCGTTGCGAAAATTCGGCTGAGCGAGGCCAGATTTTGCCGATTTTGCCGGTTAATAGATGCTCTATTGACCAAGAAATCGGTGAAGGATGGGCCGTTCAGACGAATTTGCAGCAGATTCCTCCTAAGCCCAACAGGCTCCTAGTGTCCCGTTTGGTTAGTCGTGTCAGTTAATGACTGCTTGGCTCTATTGACGGCTTCAATGATTGCTGTTGCACTTTTTGTCCACTTGAACGGTTTCGCGCTGTGCACGTTATGTACCT
>Ga0187771_10003091_pt1 | contig 11582 bp, 9 predicted proteins | sample 0116_SJ02_MP15_1_FD_133139 | JGI IMG/M metagenome (GOLD analysis project Ga0187771, IMG submission 133139) | Tropical peat soil microbial communities from peatlands in Department of Meta, Colombia - 0116_SJ02_MP15_10_MG | ecosystem: Environmental > Terrestrial > Soil > Wetlands > Peat | place... | reverse complement strand
CGTCTGATACGTTGTCACATTGCCCTCGCTGGTATGAACTGAGGCCGTCTTTACGGAAGGTTGATACACAGGCACTCCGCTTGAGCTACTCGCCTGCCCTCCAGAAGGGTTAGTTGATAGGCACCCTGACAGACATGTGGCTAGGACAACCAACGAGAGCACCGGCAACAGAAAGTACTTAGTCTTCATAGCTACTCTACTCAGCTTCGTTGGTATCGCTTTTACCGCTGTCGGTTTTTTGTTATGGAAGTATGCAAGAGGCAAGGCACCCTCGGATGCGCGGTTAACAGTCAAGCCACCCTCATAATCCTGTTGACAATATTAGTCAAATCACTCGAGGGCTACCTGTGGATTTCTATCCAGCGGGGCTCGTTTAGTAGGGTATTGTGCTTGTGGTTACTGGGCAATCGGGAATAGGCACGGCTGTCTTGCAATTAGTGCTGTTACGCTAAGTGAAGGGTCGTTATGATGACATCGATTGCTTTTATCCCGATGAACGGGAGTATCAGCCCCCCCACCCCGTAAATCGCTATATTTCTGAGAAGGATCGTGGACGCATCACTAGGCTTGTACTTTACACCTCTCATGGCGAGTGGAATAAGTGCTGGAATGATGAGGGCGTTGAATATTACGGCGGATAAAATCGCGCTCTGGGGAGAAGAGAGTTGCATGATATTGAGTTTATCAGCTTGAGGGATGGCAATGGCGAAGACGGCGGGGATAATTGCAAAGTACTTCGCGACATCGTTTACTATACTAAACGTCGTGATGGCCCCACGCGTCATAAGCAGCTGTTTGCCGATCGAAACGACCGGAATCAGCTTTGACGGGTCACTGTCAAGGTCGACCATGTTTGCAGCTTCTTTAGCCGCCTGTGTTCCGCTATTCATCGCCAGTCCAACGTCGGCTTGGGCCAAGGCAGGCGCGTCGTTAGTGCCGTCGCCTGTCATCGCGACGAGCTTGCCCTCAGTTTGCTCTCTACCAACGATGTCTATCTTATCCTCGGGCTTGCTCTCCGGAACGTAGTCGTCCACGCCAGCTTCTGTGGCTATCGTCGCCGCGGTGAGCCGGTTATCGCCAGTGACCATAACCGTTTTGATTCCCATGCTTTTCAACTCGTGTAAGCGGTCACGCATTCCGGGCTTGACCGTATCCTTGAGGTGAATAACGCCGACAGGCTCATGGTTAATTGCCACGACGAGAGGTGTCGCCCCGCGCTGCGCGATTCCATCAATGATCTCCTTGAACCCTCTAGGAACATAGTTTACGTAGGTAGACATCACGTCAAACGCTCCCTTGCGAATCTCGGAACCATCCGCAAGATCGACCCCGCTCATCTTGGTATCGGCGGAGAAATCGATCACGTCTTTCACCTCGGGTTCGGGCAGATCCGGCACAAGCTTTCTTGCAAGCGCTACTATCGACCGGCCTTCGGGGGTTTCGTCGCGGACTGACGAGAGAAACGCGGCCCGCGTGATGTCTGCATCGGTCTTGCCGCCGAGCGGGACAAACTCTTCCGCGAGTCGGTTTCCGATCGTGATCGTGCCCGTCTTGTCGAGGAGAAGGGTGTTGATATCACCTGAGGCCTCAACGGCTTTTCCTGATTTTGCGATAACATTGAACCGGGTTACTCGGTCCATCCCCGCGATCCCGATGGCTGAAAGCAACCCACCGATCGTCGTTGGAATAAGGCAAACGAGCAGCGCGATTAAGGTAGTGGCGTCCACAAATACCCCTTCATAGCTTGCGAGCGCGTTGAGCGTCACGATGACAAGCAGGAATATCCATGTGAGCCCGGCGAGCACCATCGTAAGCGCTATTTCATTCGGCGTTTTTTGACGCGAAGCTCCCTCGACAAGGGCGATCATTTTGTCCAGAAACGATTCGCCCGGATTTGCGGTGATGCGAATAGTCAGCTCGTCGCTCAGAAGTGTCGTGCCGCCGGTTACTGAGCTAAAATCACCTCCGCTCTCGCGTATGACCGGCGCCGACTCCCCTGTTATCGCCGATTCGTCTACCGCGCCCCTTCCTTTTATGACTTCACCGTCATTGGGAACTATCTCGCCGGCCTTGACGATGACCACATCACCTTTCACGAGCGCGTGTCCGTCTACCTCGACGAGCTCGTCACCAACGATCTTTCGTGCCATGACCTCTTTTTTCGTCTTCTTTAGACTCTCTGCCTGTGCTTTACCACGCCCCTCTGCAATTGCTTCGGAGAAGGTTGCAAAGAGCACAGTGATGAGTAGAATTGCGGAAATCTCGCCGATGAACGCAGTCTTGGTGCTGCCTCCAAGTGCAGACAAAATCGCCAGTACGAAGGTGTAGGCGAACCCGACCTCAACAACGAACATCACAGGGTTCTTGATGAGAAGACGCGGATCGAGCTTGCGGACTGATGAACGGAGCGCGTCAATGAGCAACGTCCTGCTGTACCAGGTCTGGTTAACCATAATAGCCCCTATATAAGCGCCTCTCCCAATGGTCCAAGCACCAGCACCGGGAAAAACGTGAGCGCGCCAAGGATCACGATAACGCCGATTAAGATAAGACCAAAGATCCACTTGTCGGTGCGAAACGTCCCCACATCATACGGCGTGATCTTCTTATACATAAACGAGTTTGACACGAGGAGCATAAGCGGAAAGATAGCGTACCGACCGAGCACCATCGTGATCCCCAGAGCATAATTCAAGAACGGGGTATTTGCGTTCAACCCGGCAAACGCCGATCCGTTGTTTGCCGCGGCCGATGAAAACGCGTAAAGCATTTCTGTGAAGCCGTGAAAGCTCGGGTTGCCCATTGCGCTCGCGGCGAACGTGACGCCCGCAGCGGTGCCCGCGAGTATCAGGATCGGATGGACAAGAAATGCGAGTAGGGTGAGCTTCACCTCTTTCGACTCGATCTTTCGTCCGAGATATTGGGGAGTGCGCCCCACCATGAGACCGGCGATGAAAACGGCGAGTATTACATAGATCAAGATGCTCAGCAGCCCGGACCCCTCTCCCGCAAACGGGGAGTTGAGCATCAGCAGACTCAGCGGAACTAGTCCTCCGATCGCGGTATAGCTGTCTAGCATGCTATTGACCGATCCCGTTCCGGTAGACGCCGTCGTCACCGTGAACAGCATCGAGCTGCTGACACCGAAACGAAGTTCCTTTCCCTCCATGTTCCCCGCTGATTGGTTCACCGCGAGGCTTGAGAGCCCGGGGTTGGATGCCTCCGCCGCAAGACCGATGCTAAGCATGACCATAAATATGACGATGAGCGCTCCGATGAGTACCCACGCCTCTCGAGTATTCCCTACCAGAACGCCAAACGCATAAATTAATGAAATCGGAAGCAGGAGCATTGAAATTATTTCCACGGCGTCCGTCACAACGGTCGGATTTTCAAAGGGAAAAGCTGAGTTCTGTGCGTAGTACCCTCCTCCGTTTGTGCCAAGATGCTTGATCGACTCGAGTGATGCTACCGGGCCCCGATAGAGGGTCTCATTGACCCCTTCCACTGTTTTGTAAGATAAGGGCCCGCTGAGCGTTTGTGGGACGCCTTGCGCGGCCAAAACGAGCGAGACAATAAAAGCAAGCGGAATCAGCACGCGCGTCAACGAACGCACAAAATCAGAGTAGAAGTTCCCCATCCCCGTTATTTCGCGGAACCCTGGTCGCTTCTCCCTGCTCGCAAACCCTCTGATGAAAGCAGCACCGGCCGCAAGTCCTGTGGCGGCTGAGGTGAACATGAGAAACGTGATGCCTATCATCTGACTAAGATACGACAACTGGGTCTCGCCGACGTAGCTCTGCCAATTCGTGTTGGTAATGAAGCTTGCAGCAGTGTTAAACGCTTGATCGACCGCCATGTTCGAGGCGCCGTTCGGATTTAGCGGAAGCGATGCTTGGTGTAACAAAATGACAAGGACGACGAAAGCCATTATGCCATTAAGCAGCAGGAGGTTCAGGATATAACGCGTCACGCTCATGTTTTCGGTTGGGTCAACGCCGAGTATCCGAAACAATGCGCGCTCAATAGGCCCAAAGAGCGCGTCGAAGCGACTTCGCTCTTTAAAGTAAACCGCAACCAAATAGCCGCCGACTGGCCGAGTGAGAAGGAGTAGTACAACGATTATTATTATGGCTTGAACAATCCCTGCAAAGTCCACTTAGACCACTAGAACCTTTCTGGATACAGAATCACGTAGGTGAGATAAAGCAGCAGCATCAGGGCGATGGCGATGAATACGAGGTACGAGACATCCATCGAACCATATGAAGTGGATTGTTCTATAAAACACCGTCGGCTTGCATTTTACGTCTTACAGGCAACGCAAATGCGTGCCTAACAACGCTTTGTTGTGCGGGCTGAAGGCAACAGGCGCACTAGGGTTAGCGTATCCAAAGGTTTCTAAAATCGCTCCGGGAAAAAGAGCACGTAGGTGAGGTAGCCAACCAGCAAAATCCCTAGAATAACAAAAGCGATGTAGATCAGGGTACTGGCTGAAGCACTGATTTCCGCAAATATCGGTAACATAGGTGGGTACATAACTTCACCAGCTAGTCGTTTGACATGTTTTCAGATGTTAATGCACGAGGTGCAGGTAATTAATCAACACATCGATGGCTTTAATGGCGATGAACGGGGTGAGCAAACCGCCGATGCCGTACACCGCTACGTTTCGCATCAGTGTCGAAGTCGCGTCCCTTGGCTTATATTTTATCCCTCTCATCGCGAGAGGGATCAACGCAGGAATTACGAACGTGTTGAAGATAACGGCCGACAGGATAGCGCTGTGAGGCGATTGCAGGTTTATAAAGTCGAGTTTGCTGATTACAGGAAGCGTCGCCGCGAATATGGCCGGCAGTATCGTAAAATACTTGGCGAAATCAGTCACGACGCTAAACGTCGTAATTGACCCGCGGGTCATAAGAAGCTGTTTTCCGATCCCGACCACAGCGATTAACTTAGTTGGGTCGCTGTCTAGGTCAACCATGTTCGCGGCTTCTTTAGCCGCCTGCGTCCCGCTATTCATCGCCAGTCCGACGTCTGCCTGTGCGAGTGCGGGAGCATCGTTGGTGCCGTCGCCCGTCATCGCGACGACTTTGCCTTGCTTTTGCTCCGCCTCTATAATGTTAATTTTATCCTCTGGCTTACTCTCGGCCACGTAGTCGTCCACACCCGCTTCGGCCGCGATCGTCGCGGCGGTGAGGCGGTTATCACCGGTGACCATCACAGTCTTAATGCCCATCTCCCTTAGCTCTTGCAACCGCTCACGCATGCCCGGTTTCACCGTATCTTTTAGATGAATAACTCCAATTGGCTCCCGGTCTACGGAAACGACGAGAGGCGTCGCGCCGCGCTGTGCTATGCCGTCGATGATCTCTCTAAACCCTTGCGGGATGTAGCGGACGTAGTCGCTCATGACGTCAAACGCGCCTTTGCGCACCTCTCGGCCATCAGCCAGATCGACGCCACTCATCTTTGTTGACGCTGAGAACTCAACGACGTTTGTAATTACAGGGGGCGTCAAATCGGGCATCAGTTTTTGCGCGAGCGCAATGATGGATCGACCTTCGGGGGTCTCATCGCGGACGGACGAGAGAAAGGATGCGCGTGTGACATCATCTTCCGTTTTGTCGCCTAATGGGATGAACTCCTGCGCGAGCCGATTACCGATGGTTATTGTGCCCGTTTTGTCGAGTATGATGGTGTTCACGTCGCCTGCGGCCTCAACGGCCCTGCCCGACTTGGCGATGACGTTAAATCTCGTCACGCGATCCATCCCGGCGATCCCGATTGCCGGCAATAGTCCGCCAATCGTCGTGGGAGCAAGACATGCGAGGAGGCCATATAACACTGTAATGTCACTGGTGACACCCAAGAAACTCCCGAGCGTATTGAAGGTGATGATGATGACCGTGAGAATCCACGTGAATCCTGCGAGGACGGTGGTCAGGGCGAGCTCATTGGGCGTCTTTTTTCTCGTCGCGCCTTCCACCATCGCGATCATTCGGTCTAGGAACGACTCGCCGGGGTTTGCGGTTATCTCTATGAGCAGCTCGTCGCTGAGAAGCGTCGTGCCGCCGGTCACCGAGGTGAAGTCGCCCCCGCTCTCGCGTATGACCGGCGCTGACTCGCCGGTTATTGCAGATTCATCGACGTAGCCGCTGCCCTTAATCACGTCCCCATCGTTAGGGATTATCTCGCCTGCTCGGACTATGACCGTATCACCTTTCACGAGCTCTGACGAGCTCACCTCGGTCGTCGCGCCGTCGTCGGCTATTTTATTGGCTGTCACCTCTTTCTTCGACTTTCTGAGACTCTCCGCTTGTGCCCTTCCTCTTCCTTCTGCGATCGCTTCTGCGAACGTTGAAAACCACACAGTAAGCAGTAGGAGTATCGAAATCTCAGTATCAAAAAGAGCGCTAGGCAGTCCGAAAATCCAGCTGCCGATCGTGAGAATGAGCGCGAAGAAGAAGGTAACCTCAACGACGAACATGACGGGGATGCCCATCACGTGCCGCGGGTTCAATCCCCTGATCGAGTCAAAAAACGCATCGACCAGAATTTTTCTGTTATACACGCCGCTGCTCATCGCGCCTCCTAAATACTCGCCAGCGCCTGTCCAAGGGACCCGAAGATCAGGATCGGGAAGAAGGTCAGAAGGTTAATGATGACGACGACGCCGATAAAAACAAGCCCGAAAACCCACGTGTCAGTTCGCATCGTCCCGAGATCGTACGGAACGATTTTCTTGTGCAAGAAGACCTCGGCCACCAGCAGCATGAGTATGAAGGTGCCGTAGCGCCCGACTGCCATTACAAATGCAATTGAATAGTTCAAAAAGGGAGACACCGACAGCCCTGCAAACGCCGACCCGTTGTTGGCAGCTGCTGAGAGGAACGCATATCCAAGTTCGGCAAAGCCCTGAAACCCAGGATTGAGGGTCTGACTCGCCGCAAAAAGCACACCGAGAGTCGTGCCAGTAAATACGAGGAACGGATGGATCAAGAACGAAAATACCGTGAGTTTCGTCTCATACCCTTCGATCTTGCGTCCGAGAAGCTGCGGCGTTCTTCCTACCATTAGGCCGACTATGAACACGGAAAGAATGACAAAGATCAGGATGTTGATAATCCCACACCCGACCCCCCCAAACACACAATTGAGCATCATCATTGCCTGCAGAGAGGTCCCTCCCCACGGGTTCCAGCTGTCGTGCATGCTATCCACCGCACCGACCGCTCCGGCAGTCGTCCATGCGCCGAACTGAGCGGTGCTGACGTCGCCGAACCGTACCTCTTTTCCTTCCATATTGCCGGCAGATTGATTCACGGCGAGGCCCGAGAGCGCGGGGGTTGACGATTCGGATATCATATTAATAATAAGCGCTGCGCTAAGGATTACAAGAACTGCGCAGATCAGGACCCATCCCTCTTTGGTATTTCCCACCATCACCCCGTATGCGTAAATAAATCCCGACGCAATTAAGATCATAAGGAGAATTTCTATAGCATTCGACGTCGGAGTCGAGTTTTCATAGGGGTTAGCGGAGTTTTGTCCATAATACCCGCCTCCATTTGAGCCAAGCATCTTTATGGATTCTAGTGAAGCAACAGGCCCTATGTACAGCGTCGCGCTTTGATTCTCCAGCGTGGTGTAATGGACAGGTCCGTTCAACGTCTGCGGTATCCCTTGCGCGACAAACACAAGCGAAATGATGAAGGCTATGGGTATGAGTATCCGGGTGATGGACCGCACAAAGTCGAAGTAGAAGTTTCCCATGTTTTCGATCTTTTTGAACCCGGGCCGTGCCTTTTTGGTCGCAAATCCCCTAATGAACGCGGCTCCGATAGCCATCCCCGTCGCTGCAGACGTGAACATCAGAAATGTGAGCATCAGCTGGCTGAGGTACGACGCCTGAGTCTCGCCCGCATAAAACTGCCAGTTTGTGTTGGTCACGAAGCTTATGGCGGTATTCACTGCGAGATCGATACTCATGCCAGGCGCTTGGTTAGGATTCAGCGGCAGTGATCCTTGATAAAGCAGAACCACAAAAACAGGGACACACATACATGCGTTGAGCAACAGGAGATTCCCAACGTAGCGTTTGGCGCTCATCCCATCATTTGGGTTGACGCCGAGCACTCGAAACAGAAATCGCTCGATAGGCCCAAAAAACGCGTCGAATCTGCTCCGCTCCTTGTAATAAACAGTGAGCATGTAACGGCCCACAGGGCGGATCAAAAGTAGCTGGACTACAATAATTACAACAACTGCGACAATTGACCGCAGATCCATGTTATCCAACCGTTGCTTTATACATCCGTGTAGAATTGACAGCTGCTGATCAAGGTGCCGACGATCCTAAGAAGCGGCAGCGGCCGCCGCAGTCGTAACGGAAACGCCCGTAGACGCTAACCCGCCTGAATATTCTTTATCACATATAAATGTAACGCACGCCGTCCGTGCGGATTTGACTCACCCTAATCCCGGCTGTCAGGATTGTCGCAAAGGTTAGAGGAAACAGGGAAGTCTGTGACCGCCACGTTTTTTTGGGAAGTCTATATATAATGTCTATTCGCAAAGCCATCGAGCAAAACAAGAAGGCTGCAAGGAAATGTACACGCGGATACTGTTGCCTGTGTCAAACCCCCGGAATGCCGAATACACCCTTAAGGCAGCTTTACAGTTGCTCGACCCCGATGGCACTATCGTGCTATTAAGCGTAGTCGGAACGCGCGAGGATTATCCCGATCGCGCTGAGAGCTACAGAAAGAAGACCAATCTCGTCACGAAGCTGATGAAATCAGTAGGGCCTGACAGAGCAGAGGTCGTGCCCGAACTTATCCTCTCATCGTCGATTCGCGACACGATACTTAGCCAAGTGTCAATACACGATATCGACCTCACCGTACTCGGGTACAGCCTTCAATCGACGCTGCACAAGATTCGGTACGGGGATATTATTTACCCGGTTATGAAAGACGCCCCATCTGATGTGATCCTCGCCAATCTGAAAGACGAACGCACGTTCGACCGTATCTTGGTTCCATCAGCGGGATACAAGCACTCACTGCACGCGGTGCAGGTTGCAAGGGCGCTGGCTGATACGACCCACGGAAAAATTACACTCCTTCACGTTAGCGAAGGTGGCGAGGACGGCATAAAGGCTGATCTGGAGCGGCTTGCTTCCATGTACGACAACACGGACGTCGATATTCAGTCGGGTCGGGTGGTGGACCAGATAACAACAGCCGCGAAGGATTATGATCTAGTTATCGTGGGGGCATCAGAGCGACCGCGAGGGGCGAGCGTAATTTTCGGAACGGTCGTGGACAAAGTCATCGAACAAATCAGCACCAACATTTTCGTTGTGCGAGCTTAGAACTTCAAGACGTCGCTGTTTTGCTGGTGGCGGAAGCGTTAAGCGCGGCTGCGTTTATAGCCGTAGCATTTCTCTCTGCGGCGTGCATTGCCGTTGAGTTCATGAGACCGTCCAGTGCAATGTTGAGCTCCAAAACGTTCACTCGAGGCTCTCCGAAAATCCCCGCGGTTGGGTTCTCTGTGAATTGGCCGACCAGCGCCGTAAGATTGCTTTGAGGAATACCGGTGACGTTGGATACGCGCGGGATCTGAAGGAGGGCACTTGTTAATGATATGTCCGGGTCGGTTCCCGATCCGGACTGTGTTACCAAGTCGATCGGCACTAAGCTCATCGACGGGTTGAGTGCCTTCTGATAAGCAACCTGCTGAGTTACGTTCGTAATGAGGGCTGGATTGTACGGTCCCCAATTCGAGACACCAGCCGGCCGCGATTGAAAGTGAAGAGGATCGGTGAAGGGCTGTCCAACTAAGCTCGACCCTACCACCGTACCGTTTTCCACAAGTACGCTCCCTTCAGCAGCTGGTCTCATCGCGACCTCGGAGATACCGACGAGCACAAGCGGGAAAACCAAGCCGCATAAAACTAAAAAGACGACCGTCGTCTTCAACGCAGCGAACAGGTCGTTCTTTAGCATAGTTCCGAGCATTAAGCCTTCATTGATTAAATAGTTTGCCGCCACGCTCCTGGCAAAGCACAGGGCGGGTTTCAACAAAAAATTCGTTATTCTTAAGCCAGCCCAGGATTTCGCTGTCGTAGCGACTCACAGCACGCTGCTTAAGGCTTTAACTAAAGCCGCCGGGTTTTGCTCTTCCTAAAGCGCACTAGGAGGATAAACGCGAGCGAAAAAAGAACGACCACTCCTACCACGGCAAGGGCTGCCAGTCCAGCAATCGTCCCGCCGAGGTCATTGACCGCGCTGTCAAATCCGGCGCTTGAAGGGGAGTTAGCTCCGTTCGGCGTTCCTCCGGCGCTCGAACTAGCAGCGCCGCCTGTCCCGGTCGTCGTCGACGAATGGTCGAGCGTGGTAAACTGCACCCGCCCTGTGCCCTGCAGATAATCAATGTAATCACTTAGAAGCTTCATCTCGTCCGGGTTGACGGAACCATTCGGGCCGCTGAAATCCGAGGGGTGATACAGCACGACAAAGGTGTCGATGCTATGGGGATCGTTAAGCCACCGCGCGGTTGCGTTCTCGAGTGACTGAAGGCTATTGTTGCCAAGCTCAATCCCAATCGTATCTAGCTGCATGCCATCCAAGTGCCCACCATTCTGGTTGAAATCAGGGAAGCCTGTGCTGTACTCCGTGAATCCCAGAGCTTCACACGCCCTTAGGGTGTTGTTGTCGCTCTTGTCAAATGGGGGAAGGAACGACGTGGGCGTGACCCCGAATGCTTGTATGATGTCATCACGTCCCTGCTTGATCGCCTGGTATTGTTCGGCATATGGCCTTCCATAGAATTCACTGGGGCCTTCCGGGGACGGCCCGAGATCTAAGTGCGTGTAGCCGTGTTGTGCAAATTGAAAAAGGGGGTTCGAGGTGAGTGATCGCATGTACTCCAGAAACGTGCGGTTGACTTCGATCAACTGATTGCCCGAAGGCGAAGGCCACGGATGCGGAATGATGCCAAGTGTCACTGGCACATTCTTGTCCATGGTGAGCTGGTTGACAGCTTCAAGCTGCGCGAATTTGGCATACGGCGCTACATCGTCTTCGCGAAAAGCGACGTACTTTTTCGTCTGCCCGGCGCTTTCAGTAGTTTGGGCGGCCACGCTCGCTGTGGAAAATAGTAGGATTAAAATGAGGGCGCAGCTAAAAATGACTTTGCGACCGCTAGAAAGCTGCATTTGAAATCGTCCTTACTTGGCGTATAATGCCCCAAATTTGTTGCCTTGCGACACTTGCCGTCCGCGAAGCGAGTGGCCGGCAGTTGCGGACTTGAGCGTGGTGGTCCGGGGGCCGCAGACGCATTTAACTAAGCCCCCGTGCACGTACTTAATGGTTTCTCACCGCGAAGTACGGATGTCCGCTGGACACTCAAAATGAGGTCGGCATTTGCAAGTTCAATGGATTGGGTAAGTGCATAGTAGCTATTCAAGCCATTTCTGAGCAATTATTAGTGCAAGAAATCTAGAAGCGAATTCGATTTCGAGTGATTAACGCTGACAACTAGGAGATATCGTGCGGTACATTCGAATCATT